>Ga0222712_10000007_pt1 | contig 347736 bp, 399 predicted proteins | sample C33_657DmetaG_FD_165043 | JGI IMG/M metagenome (GOLD analysis project Ga0222712, IMG submission 165043) | Estuarine water microbial communities from San Francisco Bay, California, United States - C33_657D | ecosystem: Environmental > Aquatic > Marine > Unclassified | place: USA: California...
ATGTATAATCAGTACGCAATACTGTAGCTCCATTATAGTTAACACTAGTTTGATTTATGCCAATTGGAGTAGTGCTTAAAGTAAATATTGTTTGTACACCATTACCAGTAAAGTTATCTACTGTTACATTTGCACCACCAGGTGGTGCTACCCAACTTAAGTTACCTGCACCATCTGTGTTAAGCACATAATTTGCTGTACCACCAGATATATGTAAATTAGCGATAGCCCCCAATGTAACGTTAGCGGTAGTTGTAAAATCAACTACACCAGATGCATTACTTACTGTTAAACCAGTTAATGATCCTATACTAGTTATATTTGGCTGTGCATTAGTGTATACTGTACCTGAAACTAATGCGTTACTTACTTGACCAGAGATATTCGCTCCGGCTATTGCATTGGCAGTTGTAGCAAATGTTGCTAAACCAACAGCACCAGTTACATTTGCACCTTGTATGTTACTTAAATTATTACCACTACCAATAAAGAAATTAGCGGTAGTTGTATTACCTAAATTAGCATTACCACCAGTTATATTACCAGACGCAATAAAGGTATTAGCTGAAATAACATTGACATTAGATACATTACCACCTGCAGTAATAATATTACCGGCAGTTAAATTACCTGTTACATCTAATGTACCTGAAATATTTGCACCAGTACCAGTAACTACCATTACAGTATTACCCACTGCTGTTAAATTGATATTACCATTTGAAGTAGCAATTCTTACATTACTATTACCATTGGCTAATGGGCCACCTAAGTTAGCAGCAGTTAAGTTACCACTAATATTAGCAGTACCTGTAATGTTTGCACCAGTGCCAGTTACAACTACAATATTTGCATTACTAGAAGCACTTAATGTTACATTACCGTTAACTGCATATAAACCTACCCCTGTTGCACTAGCAGAGCCAGAAAGATATACCATATTTGCTAATGCAGGTACTAGGGTTGCACTCGGGTTTGCCGCTCCAAACGACCCCATATATACATTGCTGGAGTTAAAGGCATCTACTGACGAATAACCTGTTGCAAATCTATTTTGAATTGAGATTGGTGGTGCATCTATATTACTCACAGCATACAACGGTGAGTTAGCGCTAACGTTTGCCGGTCTAGTTATAGAACCTAAACCAGTACTTAATCCCACACCAGTAAATGATACAATATTTGCATTACCTGCTACTGTTACTAAAATATTACCGTTAGCACTTGGGATATTTACATTACTATTGCCATTTGATAATCCTGCAGTAGTGATACCAGTTAAATATATCCCATTACCAGTAAAGAAATTAGCTGTAACCAAATTACCTAAATTAGCATTACCGGATGTGATATTACCGGTAACACCTAAACTTGTTAATGTACCAACTGACGTAATGTTTGGTTGAGCATTTGTATATACTGTGCCGGCTACTAATGCGTTAGCTACCTGTCCAGAAACATTACCACCTGCTACTGCATTTGCAGTTGTTGCATATGTAGCTAAGTTAGCTGTTCCATAGAGATTACCAATGAAGTAATTAGCTGTTGCGGCATTGCCTAAGTTAGCATTACTTACAGTAATATTACCAGTAGCAATAAAAGTATTTGCCGAGATAACATTAGCATTACCAATATTACCACCTGAGCCAGTAGTATTAATATTGCCGGCGGTGATATTACCAGTAGCAATGAATGTGTTTGCACTAATAACATTGACGTTACTAATGTTACCACCTGAACCGGCTGTGATTAAATTACCAACTGTTGCATTTCCTGTAACGTTTAATGTGCCTGCAACATTAACACCTGTACCAGTTACAATCACAATATTTGCATTACCGGCTACACTAGTTGTTACATTGCCGTTTGCGGCTACTAATACATTGCTATTTCCACTTACAATTGTATTGCCTGCGCTTACTGTAATACCAGTTAATAGACTACCATTACCAGTAAAGAAATTAGCTGTAACTAAGTTACCTAAGTTAGCATTGCCAGAAGTGATATTTCCAGTAACATCTAAACTAGTTAGTGTCCCAACTGAAGTGATATTTGGCTGTGCGTTAGTATAGACCGTACCTGCTACTAATGCGTTAGCTACTTGACCAGAAACATTTGCGCCCGCAACTGCATATGCATTTAATGCATTGCCTACATTACCGGATACATTAGCACCAGCTACTGCATTTGCAGTTGTTGCATAAGCTACTGCTCCGGTTACGTTACTACCAGTAACACTAAACGCATTACCTGCATAGTTAGCATAATTAGCATTACTTGATGTAGCTGCTGTTATACCTGTTAGTTGACTACCATTACCTATGAAATAACTGGCACGTACATTGCCCAAGCTGTTAAAAGTTACTACTTCACTTGATACTGAAACATTACTACCAAACGCAAATTCTGCATTTGAATTATCCCACCCAATAAATGCGTCTACTGGTGCTGATGTGTAGTAATGTAATAATGTGCCCCTATCTTTCCCGTCATTGCTTGATAGAGGTGCAGCGTTTACTCCACCACCTAATTCAATGATAGGATCTTCAACTGTTAGTGTTTCTACATTGATATAGCTAGTGTTTCCACTTACAACTAAATTACCAGCAACTACTGCATTTCCGGATATACTTAAATCAGTTAATGTACCGACTGATGTAATATTAGGTTGTGCATTAGTGTAGACTGTACCTGCTACTAATGCGTTAGCTACTTGTCCAGATACATTCGCTCCTGCAACTGAATTTGCAGTTGTTGCAGTTGTTGCTAAATTAGCTGTACCATATAAGTTACCAATAAAGAAATTAGCTGTTACTGCATTACCTAAATTAGCATTACCAGAAGTGATATTACCAGTAGCAATAAATGTATTAGCTGAGATAACATTAACATTGCTAACGTTACCACCTGAACCGGCTGTGATTAAATTACCAACTGTTGCATTTCCTGTAACGTTTAATGTGCCTGCGACATTAACACCTGTACCAGTTATAACTAATATGTTTGCATTACCTGATACGCTAGTTGTTACATTGCCGTTTGCAGAAACAAGTACATTGCTATTTCCACTTACAATAGTATTACCAGCACTAACTGTAATACCAGTTAATAAACTACCATTACCAGTAAAGAAATTAGCTGTAACTAAGTTACCTAAGTTAGCATTTCCAGAAGTGATATTGCCGGTTGCTGATAGGCTACTTAATGTACCTACACTTGTAATATTTGGCTGTGATGCTGTAGTTACGGTACTAGCTGTGGTAGCACTTGATACAGTACCTGTAACATTTGCACCTTGAATATTACTTAAATTATTACCTGATCCAATAAAGAAATTAGCTGTTACTGCATTACCTAAATTAGCATTACCAGAAGTGATATTACCAGTAGCAATAAATGTATTAGCTGAGATAACATTAACATTGCTAACGTTACCACCTGAACCACTAGTAGTTAAATTACCAACAGTTGTATTACCGGTAACATTTAACGTGCCTGTGATGTTTGCACCGGTACCAGTTATAACTAATATGTTTGCATTACCTACAGCACTAATATTAACATTTCCATTACTTGATGGAATGTTAACATTACTATTACCATTACTGATATTACTTGTTGACCCGCTAGCTACAGTAGACCAAGACAGTATACCAGAACCATCTGTTTGTAAATATTGTCCATTAGAGCCACCGGTGATCCGAACATTACCCACTGGACCTAGTGCCACGTTACTTGCACCGGTTAAGTTAATAGTACCTGTACTTGTTAATCCAGTTAGTGTACCAACACTTGTTATATTTGGTTGTGAGGCAGTATATACAGTACCTGATATAAGTGCATTACCAACTTGTCCGGATATATTACCAGCTGGTAAATTTGTTAAGTTAGCACCACTACCGCTGAAATAGTTTGCTTGTGCAAGATTACCGAGATTAGCATTGAGCGAGGATAGGTTACCCGTAGCCGTCACGTTGTTGAACGTAAAGTTAGCACTTGCATTTACAAGATTTGGCTCGATTTTAGTAATTGACATGGTATCTTTTAATTATAAACACACATAGCGCACTATTTGTGACATATTTAATCTCCTATTATGTATTTAGTCAACGGATTTACACATTGATACAGTAAGTATGGGTTAGTTATTGTTATAATTTGTTTCCTTTATAATAAATGTGTTTACGATAATGAATACCCCGCGGCCGCTAGATAACGTCTAGCAGTACCTACACCAGTAACATTATTACCAACTACACCTGTGTTTGATACTAGATTAGTTACTGATAAATCACCACTGACGCCAGCTCCATATCCAAATATAGCTTTATCAGTACCATAACCTGCGGCTGCTAATCCCTGCCTAGCAGTACCAACACCTGTGACGTCTGTGGCCACAACGCCTGTATTTGATACTAGGTTGGTAATTGAAAGATTAGTTCCATTACTACCATAACCAAAAATAGCTTTATCTGTACCATAACCTGCGGCCGCAAGTGAGAATCTACCAGTACCAACACCTGCGGTATCAGTTGCTACTACACCAGTATTTGATACTAGGTTGGTTATTGTGGTATTTGATACACCAGAGCCTCCATATCCAAATATCGCTTTATCACCTCCATAACCTGCGGCTGCCAATTCACTTCTAGTAGTACCTACACCTGCCGTATCACTAGCAACTACACCCGTATTTGATACTAGATTGGTCATTGATCTTTTGGTAGTTGGTGAGAAAGTAGTTCCATAACCAAAGATAGCTTTATCACCACCATAGCCTGCTGCCGCTAGAAAACATCTAGCAGTACCTACACCTGCAGTGTCAGTAGCAACTACACCTGTGTTTGATACTAGATTGACCATATTTACCTGTCCTACGTCGGTGTCGCCATATCCAAATATAGCTTTATCACCACCATAACCTGCGGCTGCTAGACCTCGTCTAGCAGTACCTACACCTGCGGTATTTGTAGCGACTACACCCGTATTATTTACTAGATTGGTTATTGAATATCGTGTGCCAGACTGACTGCTGCCATAACCAAATATAGCTTTTGTAGTTCCAGTAATTGGTGAATCTGTTGTGATACTATTACTTGATGCACTTGGACTACTTGTTCCAATACTATTTGTAGCAGTTACGGTAAATGTATAACTTGTACTTGCCGCTAATCCAGTTACTGTAATAGTACCACTACCTGCTTGACTTAGTGTACCAGTGATACCAGTGGGACTACTTGTTGCTGTATAAGTTGTAATAGTCGCACCGCCATTACTTGCCGGTGCAGTAAATGCTACAGTAGCAGTTGTGGTGCCAGTTGCCGTAGCAGAACCAACAGTTGGTGCACCCGGTACTGTTGGTGGTTCAACTATATCTAATCCCCCACTAAATGATATTCCGCCTGTTATCGTTATTGACATTTACAATCCTTTTTTATTTTAGTGTGTTGTTAATTGTTGTTTAACCGTAACTTGCGGCCGCCAAAGATGTTCTAATTGTACCAACACCTGCGGTATCACTAGCAACCACACCTGTATTTGATACTAGGTTGGTTATTGATAGAAAATTAATTCCTGATGTGCCAAATCCAAATATAGCTTTATCATCACCATAACCTGCGGCCGCTAAATTATATCTAACAGTACCAACACCTGCGGTATCACTAGCTACCACACCTGTGTTTGATACTTTGTTGGTTATTGATACATCTGTACCACCTCCTCCGGTTTGTCCATATCCAAATATAGCCTTGTCACCACCATACCCAGCGGCCGCTAAATTAGTTCTAGCTGTACCAACACCAGCGGTATTACTAGCTACCACACCTGTGTTTGATACTAGGTTAGTCAGTGCCCAGTAAAAATCTGTATAATTTGGAGCTCCTGAGTTTGAGTAACCATAACCAAATATAGCTTTATCACCTCCATAACCTGCGGCTGCTAATCCGTACCTTGCAGTACCAACACCTGCAGTATTAGTAGCAACTACACCTGTATTACTTACTAGGTTGGTTGTTGATGTAGAATTATATGTATATGGAGGACCAACATCTTGTCCATATCCAAATATGGCCTTGTCTGTGCCATAAGTTGCGGCCGCTGGTTTATCTTTTTGAGTACCTACACCTGCGGTATCACTAGCAACCACACCTGTATTTGATACTAGGTTGGTTATTGAGCCTTGTCCAAATCCAAAGATAGCTTTATCACCGCCATAACCTGCGGCTGCTAAATTAGCCCTAGCAGTGCCTACACCGGTAACATCATTACCAACCACACCTGTGTTACTTACTAGGCTGGTCATTGACAAAGTACCAATACTAGGATTATATCCATATCCAAATATAGCTCTCTGAGTAATTGGTGACTCTGTTGTAATACTATTACTTGATGCACTTGGATTACTTGTACCGGCACTATTAGTTGCAGTAACAGTAAATGTATAACTTGTACTTGCTGTTAATCCAGTTACAGTAATAGTACCACTACCTGCTTGACTTAATGTACCAGTAATGCCACCGGGACTACTTGTTGCTGTATATGTTGTAATAGTAGCACCACCATTACTTGCTGGTGCAGTAAATGCAACTGTTGCTGTTGTTTCACCTGTTGCCGTAGCTGTACCAACTGTTGGAGCTCCTGGGGCAATTGCAACTACATTACTAGTGGCATTAGAATTAGCAGATGCATTACCGTAACTATTAGTACCAGTAACTACACATCTAATTGGATTGCCAATGTCGGCTTGAACTAATGTATAAGTGCTTGCCGTTGCAGAACCTATATTAGTGCCATTTCGTTGCCATTGATATGTAAATGTTATTGTAGGTGTGCCAGTCCATGTACCATTAGTAGTTGATAGAGTTGATCCAAAACTTGCTGTACCACTAACTACCGGTGCCACTGTATTAGCTGGTATAGTAAATGTTGTTATGCTATTGCTTGATGCACTTGCATTACCTGTACCTGCACTGTTTGTTGCCGTAACAGTAAATGTATAACTTGTACCAGATGTTAATCCAGTCATATTAATAGTACCACTACCTGCTTGACTTAGTGTACCGGTTATTCCGCCTGGACTACTTGTTGCTGTATATGTCGTAATAGTAGCACCGCCGTCTTCTGCAGGTGCGGTATATGCTACTGTGGCAGTTGTTAATCCGGTTGCTGTGGCAGTACCAATAGTTGGTGCGCCGGGTACAGATACTGCATATAATATATTGATACTTGCACTGGTGCCATCTAGATTAGTTAAAACAACACTATATGTTCCTACACTTTTAGGTGGACTATTAAAAGTCGCACTGGTAGAACTTACTCTAGTAACTGCTATTGATGTACCATCTACAGTTAAAGTAACACCAGTTTCAAAAAAAGAACCTGTTAACGTAATTGTTTGTCCACCTGCAGGTATTGCACTATTAAGACCACCTGAATACGTAATCTCATTAATATTAATTGATACGATAGAATTACTTGTAATAACTGTATTACCTACTACAATGGAGTCACTTAAATATATAGTAGGTAGTTGATTACTAGAACCACCTGTTTGAAAGTCTTGATAATTAGTTGCCATATATCTCCATTAAATTTGAGTTAGTAACCAGCCCTGTGAGTTGTTATAATAAACCATTGTTAAACCAGCACGTGGTGTAGTAATTACCATATCATTTGCACTACCCATAATATTTCCACCATTTCTACTAACAGTGATAGCATGTGTGTTCGCATTACCTGTACCATCAATAATACCAACAGTGTCACCTAAGTTACCACTTGCCGGTAAAGTCATTGTTAAGTTTGCACTACTTGTATTAACAATGTAAACGTTACCAGCTACCATAGTAGTATTAGCACTTACGCCTACATATGCTGAACCGCCTATTGTATTAATTGTAATTGGCGTGGCACTACCACCACTAGCGATTGTTTGCACTTCAATTACTGTTCCACTTGGTGGAGCTGAACTAAATGTTATCGTGGTGCCGGTTACAGTATATGATGATTGATATTGACTAACACCGCCAATTGTAACACTTGTATATGCTTTGCTAGTTGGTGTTACACTTAATGTAAATGCTGTAGTAGTTCCGTCACCATTAAAAGAATCTACTGTTACAGTAGTAGTTGGCAATGGATTCCAACTTAATGATCCGCTGCCGTCTGTTCTAAGATAACTATTTGCATTGCCGCCGGTAATTGTAATATTACCAACTGCACCCAAATTAGTTGTACCGCTTACTGATAGACTTGTTAATGTGCCGAGGCTAGTAATGTTTGGTTGTGCAGAAGCAGTTACTGTATTTGCTGTGCCTGCAATTACTCCAGTTAGTAAACTACCATTACCTGTAAAATAATTTGCTGTTGCTAAATTACCTAAATTAGCGTTAGCGACGGTTATGTTTCCAGTTACATTTAACGTGCCAACAATATTGGCACCTACATTGGTAATGGTCATTACATTAGCGTTACCAACTGCGCTAAATGTAATATTGCCGTTTGCGGTAGCAATACTTACATTACTATTGCCATTACTGATAGAGGAGCTGCCGCCTGATTGAGTAGTCCAACTTAAATTGCCCGTACCATCTGTTTGTAATATATACCCATTGGCACCGCCGGTAATTTTTACATTACTAGCGTTACCTAAATTTGCTGATGCTGTGACATTTATATTACCTGAAAACGTACTTGCCGAAACCGTACTATTACCTGCGTGTAATAAAATATTACCGGTAACAATACCGTTCTTTACGTTAAAGTATTTAAATGCCACAGTTCCATATTCCCTGTATATTAATTTTTATTTAGCTAACAAAAAAACAACGTGTTTAAAACACGTTGTTCTTATATTTATACGTTGATATAGCTTGCGACTATATTAACTTTTGCATTTGCACTATTTGATGTTGCATACAAGGTTACATTACTTGATAGCCCATTGATGTTAGCTGAGATATCGATAATGTCAGCAGATACATTGCTACATACGCTACCGTAAATTGTAATGTATGCAGTTGTACCATCATGTACCATTAACGCTTCTACTGATTGATATCCGTCATCGCCGCTAGCACTTACTACGTACTTAGCAGTTCTGAATGTGCCGGGCGCAAACTGATCAATAACTGTATTTGATGTTACAGAAACGTTACTACGATTAGTTGTTAACCCATTGTTTAAGCCAACGTAGTTGGCTGTCACGTTACCCGAAACAGTCAAGCCAGTTAGTGTTCCAACTGAAGTAATAGCTGGTTGTGCCGCTGTATATACTGTACCTGCAACTAATGCATTAGCTACTTGACCGGTAATATTACCTGCTGTAATATTGCTTAATTGACCACCATCACCACTAAAGAAGTTAGCAGTAGCTAAGTTACCTAAATTAGCGTTAGCGACAGTTAAGTTGCTAGTAGCAGATAGTGTACCTGTTATATTTGCACCAGTAGCAGTGAATATTGCAATATTTGCAACTCCACCCACTCCAACTGTTACATTGCCATTTGCAGTAGAAATATCAACATTAGATGTACCATTTGCTAGTGTATCGGTATCAACAGTAGCGAAAGATAATCCACCTGCACCATCTGTTCTTAAGTATTGACCAGTAGTGCCACCTGTAATATGTACATTACCAACTGCACCCAATGCAACATTACTTGTACCAGTTAAGTCAATTACACCTGTACTTGTTAATCCAGTTAATGTACCAACACTTGTAATATTACCTTGTATGGCTTGAGTTACATGTCCGGCTAAGTTAGCATTAGCAACATTACCTGTTACGTTTGCACCAGTTAAGCTAGTTAAGCTAGCACCGTTGCCTGCAATATTTGTAGCAGTTAATGTATTTGATGATTTATCAAATGTGAATGCTGCAGTAGCGCCAAATGATCCACCATCATTAAATTGAACTTGTGTATTAGTACCAGCAGTACCTGTACTACCTGCATTAACCCAAGATAAGTTTCCTGATCCATTAGTTCCCAAGATATAACCATTTGAACCACCAGTAATAATAACGTTACCGACAGGACCAAGATTACTTACACCGTTAACTGTTAAACCAGACAATGTACCTAAGCTAGTAATATTAGCTTGTGTAGCGGTTGTTAAGTTACCTGCAATAGTAGATGCAGATATGCCACCCGTCGTACTTAAATTACCTACACTAACATTACCACTGAATGTACCAGTTACTGCACCAACATCGTTTGTTGCAGAAAGATTATTTGCACTAATATTAGCTGTTGCAGATAAACTTGTACCAGTAGCTGCACCAATATTTGGTGTTACGAATGCCGCAGAGTCTGCAACTTTCAATGTATCTGCACTAATTTGAATTGTAGTTGTATCAACGTTAACGCTGAACGTAGTACCAGTTAATGTTAAGCCGTCTCCCGCAACATATTGTCCTGCACCAGAGAACTGACTGAATATAATATTAGTTGTACCAACTGTTACTGGACTGTTAGTTGTACATACCCAACCAGTATCGGCATATGATGTACCTTCTTCAACGAACGTGAATCCAGCTGGAATTTCACCGCTTGGGCTGCCTTGATCAAAGTCAGTTGCACGGGTTAGAACGAATGCTGTAGATCCATTACCTAATGTAGTTACAACGTAAATACCGTTTTGTGTTTGATTAGCTTGATTCTTAATTAATACGCGGTCGCCTTGAGCTAGAGTTGCGCCATCAATTGTTGGTAGTGCTCCGGACGCATCAGCAGTAAGAGTTGCACCTACACCAGAAGTACCGTTATTGTAAGTTACTGCAGGAAGAGCAGCTGTAGTAGCAGCCTTTACAGAAGCCTTTACATCAAGACCTTGTGCTACGCTATCTACATAACCTTTATTTGCCGCATCAGTGTCACCACTTGGAGTTGCAACTTGTGTAATACGCTTGTTACTTACATCTACTGTACCAGTACCAGTTGGAGTCAATACAACATTTGCATTACCTGTACCTGAATTTATAGTTAGATCAGCAGTGCCAACTGCAGTTAATGTGTTAGATATTAAGCTACCTGCTTGAAGCGCAGAAGTGATATTTGCATTACCAGCGGCAATATTAGCTGTTGTAGTAATATTACCAGGGGCAGTTAATACGCCATCTTGACCAAATGTCCATGTATTAGAAGTAGTGCCACTTGCACCTGTTTGTACAGTAACATTGCCACCACGTAATTGTTTTAAATCTGTTTGAGTTGTACCTAAAACTAATTGTGAACCATCACTTGTTCCACTAAATATTTGTCCAGTACCATCTGGATCTAATCTTACTTGACCACTTGGTAAGAACTCTGTAGTGTAACCGTTAGCGGTTAAACCTACGATACCAGTTGTTGCACTTAAATCAACTTTAACGGTGTAAGTACCAGCTTGAACTATACTAGGAGCATATACATTACCAGTAGTAATAAAATTACCACTAGTTGTATTACCAGTAACAAATAAATTTGTTAAGTTACCAACACTTGTAATACTAGGTTGAGCACTATCGGATACAGTAAGGGCTACGTTAGCTGTTCCGTGTAAGTTACCAATGAAATAATTTGCAGTAGCGGCATTACCTAAATTAGCATTACCTGATGTAAGATTACCAGAAATACCTAGTGTTCCTGTAACATTTGCACCAGAACTAGAAATTACTAATACGTTAGCTGATCCTGCGCTACTAAAGGATATATTACCATTATTGAGTACTTCAATGTTACTAGTACCATTAGACAATGATGCTGTACTAATCGTTACAAATGATAGTCCACCAGTACCGTTTGTAACTAGTACTTGCCCGTTGGTTCCACCTGTAATATGAACATTACCCACTGCGCCCAATGCAACATTACTTGCACCAGTTAAGTCAACTGCACCTGTACTTGTTAATCCAGTTAGTGTTCCAACTGAAGTAATAGCTGGTTGTGCCGCTGTATATACTGTACCTGCAACTAATGCATTAGCTACTTGACCAGTAACGTTACCACCAGTAATATTACTTAATGATGATCCATTACCAGTAAAGAAATTAGCATTTACGGTGTTTACAATACTAAGATTGCCTACACCAGTAAGATTGCTTGATGCCGCATCAAGAACTATATTACCTGTTGTAATACCTTGTTTTACATTAAAATATCTAGTAGTCATTTTTTATCCTTTAGTCTGCTACGTATGTGCCCAATAAATTAACAGTAGTATTAGCTATAGTCGAAGTTGCTAGTAATTGAACATTTCCAGAATTTATAGCTGTACCCAGTGATATAATATCTGTCCCGATTGTAGACAGACTACCATATATGGTTACATAACTATTTACTCCGTTATGAATTAATAGAACTTCAACAGCTTGATAACCATCATCACTGTTTACCCTCATAGTGTATTTAGCTGACCTGTATTTATTTACGGGAAAGCTATCCACTATTGTGTCATTTGTAATAGAAATTGGGGTTCTATTACTAGATAAATCACTAACTTTTAAGTTTGTTATAGTAGCAAGACTAGCTACAACTAAATTACCGTTTGTACTGATGTTATTTGCTACTAAATTACCCCTAACAGTTGTATTTCCAGTCGTACTACCAACAGTTACATTAGCTGATAGACCTAAATTTACATTGGTTAAAGTTGTTGAAAATATATTAGCACTGGTTCCGTTAACACTAAGTTCACCTGTACTTAATATCAAGTTTCCTGCAGTAGAAGTTAGATTTCCTAATGCAGTTATAACATTTGCAGACAATGTTTCTGTAAGATAGTCATATGTAAAGTTTGCACTACCAGCAAACGTACCGTTATTGTTATATTGAACCTGCGTATTTGTGCCACCAACACCCTGTGATCCAGCATCTACCCAAGCTAGATTGCCTGTACCATCAGTTCCTAGAACGTAATTAGCAGTACCACCTGTAATACGAACATTACCCACGTCACCTAAGTTACTTATACCAGATATAGCGAGAGATGTACCACTTAAGTGGTTTGCGTAAATGTTACCATTAGCATCACGTAGAACTATAGTATTTCCGGATACTTCTACATTTGCACTAATAAATCCGCTTGAAATATCTATCCAAGCATATGTTGCCCCGTCGTACACATATTTGTAAATTCTGTCATTTAACTCGTCATACCACTCGTCACCTGCAATTGGATTGATAGGTATTGCACTGGCGCTAGTGTATGTTGGAACATCTTTTCCGTCACGTGTAATAGAATCAGCAACTTCTAATGTTCCTGTAATAGTAGCAGTATTTGTAGTACTATTAAACTGGAATGAGTTACTAGCATTAATCATACCAGAATCATTGAAGATAATACTAGTATTGTAGCCCGGGCTCGTTAAATTACCATCAAAATTACCAAAGAAATTGTCTGCAGTAACGTTTGCTAGTGTGATAGTAACGTTACCAACAGTGATATTTGTAGCAGTAACGTCTCCTAAATCTGATAGACCAGTAACATCTAGACTAGTTAGTACACCTAAACTATTGATATTTGGCTGAGAAGCATCAACAACTATATTTGCATATGTTGATGTAGTAGAGATATTTGCAATGTTTGCATATTCTGCAGAGTTTGCTGAAGCAACTATACCTGATACATTTGAACCAGTCAAATTACTTAAGTAACCGCCGTCTCCTAAGAAATATACGGCTGCTACGTTACCACCAAACTCACCTATGTTAGCAGTAATATTTCCAGTTATATCTAGTGATACTAATGTGCCAACTGAAGTAATATTAGGTTGACTAGATGCAGTAACGTTTACTGCGACAGTAGCTGTATTTGCAGTTATTGCATTAAGTGCTGTTTGTGCTGTTACCGCGTTGCCTGCATAATTAGAATAGTTAGCAGATGCTACCCAACCAGTAATTACTGATCCTTGAATATTTGATATAAATGATCCATCACCTACCAAATAGTTAGCAACAACTACATTACCGGCATCAATATTACCAGCAACTATGTTTCCAGAAACTAACAATTCAGTTAAAACGCCAACACTAGTAATATTAGATTGTTCAGCATTGGTAACAGTAGTTGCTACTAATGCTGTTTCTGCTATTACTGCATTACCTGCATAGTTAGCGTAGTTGGCAAATTCACCAGTAGGGACATTAGATAGTAGGCCGCCATCACCAATGAAGAAATTAGCTCTTGCAACGTTACCAAAGTCACCATTACCTGAAGTAATATTACCAATAACAACTAAGCTTGTCAAGTTACCTACACTAGTAATGTTAGGTTGTGCGCTATCGTTGACTGTATTGGCAGCATTAGTAATTCCTGCATAGGTAGCATAATTTGCATTAGCAACAGTACCTATAATATTAGTAGATTGAACATTACTAATATTTCCACCATCACCATTAAAGAAGTTTGCACTAGCACTGTTACCCAATACAGCATCAAATGATGTTAGCATCCCAGCTACTGACAATGATGTTAGTAAACCAACACTTGTAATATTTGGTTGTGCGCTAGCTATTACTGTATTGGCAACATTGGCTGTCTCTGCTGTAAAGGTTACACCTGCAAATGATGCATAATTTGCATTTGCTACTTCAGTAATATTACTACCATTAAGATCGGTCAATAAACTACCGTCGCCTGCAAAGTAATTTGCAACAACTAAGTTACCTAAGTTGGCATTACCTCCTGAAATATTTCCGGTTACTGTCAAATTAGACAATGAACCAATAGTTGTAATGTTTGGTTGACTTGATGAGGTCAAAGTACCTTGCAAGAATGATGCTATTACAAGATTACCTAAACTTGCATTGGCTGCAGTAATATTACCCGTAACATCTAGTGCAGATAGTGTACCTACAGCAGTGATGTTAGGTTGTAAACCTTCTGTTACTGTACCTGCTGTTGTAGCAGATCCGGTTAAATTACCAGTAATGTTAGATGCAATGATATTATTAGCTAAGACAAAATTAGCATTGATATTTCCACTTACGGTAAGTTCGCTATTAGCCGATTGAAATGTGAAACCAGGTGACGTACCAATGTTACCGTCATTGTTGTATAAGATTTCAGTATTATCACCCGGAATAACAATGTTACCAGTGATGTTACCGTTAAAGTTACCAATAAAATTCTGTGCTCTAATGTTACCTAGTTGTTGGACAGCCACTACGTCATCAGAAATCAACACGTTACTAGCAATTAAAAACTCTGCATTGCTATTGTCCCATCCCATAAACCCACTTACCGGTGCAATATCATAATAATGTAATAGTGTTCCACGATCTTTACCGTCATTGGTTGTTAGTGGAGAACCATTTGCTCCGCCACCTAATTGAATGATTGGGTCTTGAACTTGCAATGAGTTAACATTGATATAAGTTACATTACCACTTACTGATAAGTTACCAATAACGTTTACGTCTTGTGCTTGTAGTGTGTTATCTACTGTTAAATTATTTGAGCTAGCATTACCCGATACTATTAATGATGTTAGATTACCAAGACTTGTAATGTTAGGTTGTGCGCTATTGTTGACTGTATTGGCTACTGAAGCTGTGCTTACTGTACCAACAATACTATTTGCTTGTACGTTAGAAATGTTTCCGGCTTCACCATACAGATGAGAAGCATTAATGTAATCTGCACTAACATTACCGGTAACATTTAAACTAATCAATGTGCCAACACGTGTAATATTAAGTTGTTCATTATCAATAACAGTATTAGCAGTAGATGCTGTTGTTGCATTACCTGCGTAGCTAGCGTAATTAGCATTGGCTACTTCACTTACATTAGACCCATTAATATCTGATAAGTTTGATCCATCACCAAAGAAATAGTTTGCATGTACTGTGTCTGCCTCTACGTCTGTATCAACAGTTAAGTTTGCTAAAATACCTACATTTGTAATATTTGGTTGTGAGCTAGCAGTAACTGTAGTTGCAGTGGTAGCTGTTTCAGCGTTGCCGGCATATGCCGCGTAATTTGCATTAGAAACTATACCAACAATATTTGCTGATGGAACGTTTGATACGTTCCCCACATCACCAAATACATAAGTTGCATTAATTATGTTAGCAGTTATATTACCAGTTACTGTTAAGTCTGTTAGTGTACCAACTGATGTAATATTTGGTTGACTTGCTGTTGTTACAATACCGGCAGTAGTTGCAAATCCTGCAGTTGTAGAGTAGTTTGCATTAGCTACTTCACCTATAATAGATGAACCTAGCACGTTACTTATATTACTACCGTCACCTACAAAGTAATTAGCATTAACAATGTTTGCAAAAGTGTTTCCGGCAATAGACAACTCAACAAGAGTACCGACTGTTGTAATATTTGGCTGTGCATTATCAAGTACTGTATTTGCAGTAAGTGCAATTTCAGTAGTACCGGCGTATGTTGCATAGTTTGCATTAGCTACTTCACTAATATTACTACCGTTAAGGTTAGCTAATAGACTACCATCACCTGAAAAGTATGAGGCACTAGCTATATTACCTAAATTAGCATTACCGGACGAAATGTTACCATTAACCGTGAATACATTTGTATCTTTATCAAATGTAAAATTAGTACTATAACCAATTACACCGTCATTATTAAACAATACTCTAGTGTTACCTGAACCTAAATTAATATTACCTGCAAAGTTACCATAGTAAGTGTTAGCATAAACTTCATTTACGTTGATAGTATTGGCATTAGCAATATTAGTTATTAGTGTACCGGATACATTGGCATTAGTTAGATTACCAACACTTGTAATGTTAGGTTGAGAGCTTGCAGTAACTGTTTCTGCTACTAGCGCATTACCTGAATATTCAGAATAATTTGCATAATTTACTGTACCGTTAATATTTGATGCAGGGATATTAGACAATCCATAAGCATCACCGATGAATACACCAGCATGTACATTGCCATAAGTATGAACTGTTACAGTATTATCAACTAAACTACCGTTACTAACAAAAGCAAATTCACCTGCTAAGTTTTTCCAGCCCATAAACGCATCAACTGGAGCATCTACCGCATCGCTATAGTAATGTAATACTTGTCCTCTATCAAAACCATCGTTAGACGGTAGAGGAACACCGTTAGCTAATCCACCTTGTTCAATGATTGGGTCTTGTATAATTAATGATGTTACATCCGCGTATATAGCACTACCGTAAACAATTAAGTTACCAACAATAGTTGCATCACCTGCCACATATAGAGTAGAGTTTGATACAACACTATTAGATTGTAAAATATTTGCTGTTACATTTGCTAAATTTGATGTACCTAAAACAACTAAACCACCTAAATCACCAACCGAAGTAATGTTTGGTTGACTTGAACCTGTTACAGTAATTGCATTATTGGCTAAGTTCGCTAAGTTAGCATCAAGAGTATATAGTGAGTATGTTGCATAGTTTGCATTTGATACTTCACTTACGTTTGCTCCATTGATGTTTGCTAAGTTTGATCCGTCACCGGTAAAAAATGTTGCAACCACATTAGTTGCATTTACAGTAGTAACGTTAGCTATGTTACCTATTAACACATTAGTAGTAACTTGAGTGGTTACATTTACATTAGTAGAATTTACAGTGGTAAAATTTCCTATATTAGCAATTATAAGATTGGTATTAATCTGATTATTTGCAATTATTGTATTTGTTGTAATATTATTGCTAACTGCTAAATCAGTTAACGTACCAATAGTTGTAATAGTTGGTTGATATGAGTCTGTTACTGTTGCGGCAGTATTAGATGTGTCTGCATAACCAGCATAATTAGCATTAATTGCATTAATTGCATCACCTGCATAATTTGCATAGTTTGCATAGTTTGATGTATTAGCGTTTTGTGCAAAATCAACTTCACCCGCATATGTACTATAATTTGAAAAATTTGCATATAATGCGTTACTAACGATACCTGTAATATTAATAGCAGTTAAGTTGGTTAAATTACTACCATCACCTGCAAAGTAGTTAGAATTTAATGTTTCAGAATCAGGTTCAAACGTGAAATTTGCATTAGTAGAAAACTGTCCATTTAGATTGAACTGTACTTCATAATTTGCACCTGCCGCACCTGCATCATTAGTTGCCCAAATTAAGTTACCATTACCATCAGTTGTTAATACATATCCGTCACTACCACCTGTAATAACAACGTTACTTACACTTCCCAAATTAGCAGAAGTTACGGTAATAACATCAGTAGTAATAGTATTACCTGTTAGAGTAGTATTACCAACGTTAACTGTACCGTTAATATTAACACCAGTATCGGTTACTGTAAGTATATTGGCATTGCCGTTAACACTCATTGTAACGTTTCCACTAACCCCTACAATGTCAACATTACTTGTGCCATTTGCAATACTAGAAACAGCTATGTCACCTGCAATTAATGTACCAGAAACCGTTAAATTATTTACTGTAGTATTACCAGTGACATCAAGATAACCCTGTACATTGGCCCCCGTACTAGTTACAGTCATGATATTAGCATTACCTGCTACTGACATTGTAATATTGCTATTTGATGTTGCAATGTTTACATTACTATTACCGTTATTAATAGCAGATGTATCTATAGTTTCCCATGACAGGTTACCTGAACCATCTGTTTTTAAGTATTGACCATTACTGCCACCAGTAATTATTACATTACTTATAGGTCCTAAATTACTTAATCCAGTTGTGGTTAAAGTATGAGCGGTAACATTACCTTCCGCATCAATAACATCAATAGATGCATCTTCACCTACTGAAAGTCCTGCAACTGTATTAAACTTTTTTATTGCCATATAATCTTCTTGTTATGTGGCTCTTATATTGTTCTGTACTGTGTTGTCCATACAGTTGAATTACTGCTTGTAGGTGTAACCACTAGTTCAATATTACCACTATTCCAAATCACTTTTATTGCTCCTGGTGAGCTACCTTTATAAACAGTACCATAACTAGAGAAATCAACATCACTATCATCATGTACTGCTTGTAAGGTAGCTACACAGTATTTAGCCCCTGCTACTTCTACCCCTTTTACAAAAAATTCAACTCCCCTGCATGTTAGTGGATTTAGTCTAACAATTGCCTGATCAGCTGTAGTTGATGTGGTAGTAAGTGTTTTCCACTGTATGTCAGTTGATCCTAAAGTTACACCATTGTTAGATGTTAGAGTATTTGCAGTTAAATTTGCTGTGACAGTAAGTGACCCAAGAAGGTTAGCACCAGTAGTTGATATTACTAATACATTTGCATTACCATTAATAGTAGTAGCAACATTGCCATTTTCAAATACAAAAACGTTACTACTACCATTGTTAATCTTATGAACTTCTACAGTAGTTAAAGAAAGCACTCCATTACCGTTAGTAGATATATATTGACCATTAGTACCATCTATTGTCGGGTATGATAGGTTACTTGCTACTAACGTTTTGATGTTAGCGGTTGTATAGATATTAGTGTTACCTGCAACATCTAAGTTTAGCAGATTACCAAGAGATGTAATATTATTTTGTGCTGACGTTAATACTGTACCTTCTAGATTACCAATAAAAGTATTACCTTGAACATTACCATATGTTCCTATTGTCACTACTCCTGATGATACTGTTGCTTCGCTTGCAAATGAAAATTGTTTTATACCTGATTGCCAACCTATAAACTGATTGACCGGGCCTGATGGAGATAAGTCATAGTTATGTAAAAATAAACCTCTATCTAAACCATCATATGCACTGGAGTTGCCGCCGTTAGCAGCACCTCCTAAATTAATAATAGGATCAGTTACATTTAATTCTGATACATTAATATAAGTTGTATTACCGCTTACAGATAGATTACCTACAATAGTAAGGTCTTGTTCCATAAGTACATTACCATTAAATAAACCCACGTTAGCGGTTAATTGTGCAGTAGCTTCAATATTAGCAGTAGTGAAGGTGTCATCGTTTGTAGAACTAATAGTAGTATTACCTAAAATAATACTATTACCGGACAAATATAAATCTTTCCATCGATGGGTAGCATTACCTAAATCATAAGTAACATCAATTGATGGTATTAGATTTGTATACACAAATCCATTGACACCCAAATTATTAAATAAAGAGTTACCCGTTACTTCTAACGCACCTACATTAGCTAAATTAGTTATGCTAAGATTGTTACCATATATATTACCATTAGCATTTATATCACCGGGAGTAGAAATATTTCCACCACTAAGATTACCTGTTGCACTAATAGCACCAAGTGATATTAAATTGCCTACGTTAGCATCACCACTAATATTTAATGTGTTTCCTGACAATCCGTTTCCAGATATATTACCTGTAGCACTAATGGCATCTACATCTAGATTACCAAAGGTAGATTCACCATTAACAATAAAGTTGCCACCTAATATAATATCGGTCTGAACATCAAGTGAGTTTGGTACTACTACATAGCCTGTACCGTTTGGTTCTAAAATTAAATTACCGTTAAGATCAATAGTAGAAATTGTGTTGTTATTGATATTAATGTTACCTAGATTAACATTACTAGGGCTAAAATTGTTAATACCTTTTGGGCCGATGTATCTATAACCTACAATGTATAAAACTTTACTTGCTGTAAGTGCCGAAGGGATAGTTTCACCAATAAAGTTTAATACACCTGATGTATAGTTAAAGTAAAATTGACCATTACCACCTGAACCTGCTGCAAAAATTTGTGTACCAGTAGCTACTGGATTAGCCGCATTAGCATTGTCTACATAAACACTTACGTTATATGTTGCACCAAACTCTGCTGGAATCCAATCGGTTAAATTTGTTTTCCAAGTAGGGTATACTCCACCTACTGGCACTGTTGTTGTATCCGCTGTAGTTTGTATTGCACTTGATCCGGTATATGCTTGAACTAGCCCTGCTGTATCTGCAGCCGTGCCTGGAATAGAACTAGAATTCAACCAAATTGTATCTCCTCGCATTAATAGCGGGCTAGGAATTGATTCGTTACTAGGACTCTTATTAGTTGACGTGTCGGTTTTTGTTACTCCAAACGCCTGTTTATATAGTAAGTCAACGATTTGTGCTTGTGATACGGCCATAATTAGTTACTCGCAGTCTGTAATGAAAGGGCTGATACTGTTTGCCCGGTTGTTAATTTTATTCTAACATAAATCTCATTGGTTGCAGTACCTGAACTAGATACAGTACCAAACGTTGCTGTTATTGCTTTATTTGTTTGTGCTGAATTTAATGGTGCAACACCACCTAGAGCTGCCCCATTACTTCCGTTACCCCCTGAACCTGCTCCTGGTTGACCAGCACCTGCATATGCAGTACTTAAATCTAACCAGCCATTAAGTGTAGATGAGGTATCGATACCACTACCAGGCAATGCTACCCAGAGTCCTGCTATAGTGCCAGTCCATTTAATATCAAACTTAGAAACTGATGTTCTAATAAACTTGAATGTAAAATATTGTGCCGTACTACGACCTGTACTTAGATTAGGTCCAGCAGGTAAATAACCACTAGCATAATTTGTTTGGTCATGTTTAAGTGAGGCAGCTACTATAGTAGCATCATAAGTTTGTAGTGTACTTGATTGACTATTAAATGCCGTTGCATTAGCAGAGTATACTGGTGTATCTGTACTACCTGGATTTATAATTCTAAAAGCTAATCCAGAACCTGATCCAATAGTAGAACCAATTACTACGTTTGCTTCTTCCATCGTACTAGCAGTACCTGTCTTATAAAGAACAACTGATCCCGGATTAAATGTTTGAGTTCCTGTATTATAACTGTTTAATACACTTACAGAAGGACCACTTGAGCTTGAACTAAATCCTGATATAATAGTAGATGTTGTACTAACAGAAGCATTACCACTAGCCACATATAAATCTTTAGCTAGAGGTGTTGATATACCTGCATCTGAATATGTTTTACTTGTTGGTGCTCCAAATGCTCCGGATGCTGAACCTGTTACAAACGTATCGCTTGTTGGATACATGTCACCGCTTAGTTTATTAACATCAAATGTAATAGCAAACTGATTTGTACTGTTATAGTGAGGTACAGTACTAGAATATGTGTAGCTTGGTGATACAGGCGCTGTTATTGCAACATTACTGAACGTTGGTGTGCCTGGTACACTTGCATCATAATACCATGATGGTGTATTTGTATTACCGGCTGCGCTGTCAGTAATAGAAACTTCATTCCAACCCTGTGTAACAGTACCTGATGCGTTAGCAGAGAAAACACTCCAAAAACCAGCTGCAATATTTGCATTTGCATTACGATAATCATAATTATTAAATATAGTCAAGTTACCAATTGTACCATTGCCGTTTAAATTAGCAGTAAGTGTTCGAACACCCGCATTAGCACCGTTCAATTTAACAATAATATTACCTGAATCTCCTGGACCAGCATTAGTTATATTGTTGGTTGAGTAAGTAGATACTCTACGTACAGTTGTTACAGTTGTTCCACCTGATACACTTTTGTTTGCGCCAGGTGTATTATCTGTTTGTACAAAGTTAGCCATACGATAAGTTGATAAACTAGCAACTGATAGTGTTTGACTTGCAGGGAATGCAGGGGGTGAAGGTGGAACAAGCTTACCTAAAATTTCATTTAATTGTGCTATACCATTTGTTACTGTAGTTGCTGTTGTCATTGATAATGCGTTACTTGTTAAATTACCTAGTGTAGCATTACCTAATTGAATGCCAGTTGCGCCACCTGATGTGTCTGCAATTACTACTATACCATCACCATTTGGATCTAATGTTAAGTTAGCGTTACTTCCCGTAGTGATGTTTGCAATTGAAAGATTACCAAAAAGTTCTGTACCGGTTTCCAAAAATTTTGCAACGTTAGTTGTGCCATTAACCGATACAGTAACATTAGATGCATCTACTACAACGTTACTACTACCTTGAAAGATAGTGTTAGATACCAAACCAGTTAAAGAACTACCATTACCTATAAAATAATTTGCAGTAACATTCCCATTAGCAGTAAGAATATCAACATTAGCTGTACCAGTAAGATTTAAATTTGCGGCACCTATTGAATTTGAAACAGTTAATGCGTCAGTTTTAATGTCACCATTAGAAGCAAAACCAACTGTTAGTGTACCTGAAGTATATGAAAAAGCAGAACTAGCACCAAAATCATTATTACTATTGTATTGAATTTCGCCATTACCACCGGCTGCCTGTTGAAAGTCAACTGGATTGCCGTTAGCATAAAGGTAATTGTCAGTTAAAATACCATATGTAGATATATTACCTGTTAGATTAGCGGTAGTTGTTGTAACGTTACCGTTTGCATCTATGATGAGTGTTGGGTTTTCTCCTACTGAGAAACCACCAACTGAGTTAAAGGGTCTAATTGCCATTTCTTGTTTCCTTATTCTTTATAACTTGTAGTCATTATTCTGTAATTGACAAGAGTACTTGGTACAGGTGTCACGGTTAATGTAACATCATTATTTGCAGAATCATACTGCACTCTGAAGTCACCTACTCCCGGGCCTAATTGAGGTACATCAATTGTACCATATTCAAAGTATCCAACTTCTGTACCCAAAACGCTTGCAAATAGCTTACTAGTTTGTCTATTGTTACCTATTGCGTCAGTAGCAATAATAGTATAGTCAATACTTGATATGGTATCAGCTTGAGTTCTATGTAAAACTTGATTAGCTCCATTACTTGAACTTGTAGCAAATATAACACGTGATGTACAGAACTCTAACGGACCATATCCCATTGTTATACTATTGGCAATTAAATCACCATCTATTGCTAAAAGCTTTGTTGCACTGTTAAATGTGAATGCCGCATCTGCTCCTGCACTACCTTGATTATTATATAATACTTCAGTGTTGCTGCCAGGCACTACAATGTTAGCGGTTATATTACCTGCTATTGAATTAGCAAAAATACTATTAACTATTAACGTACCACCGATATTTGCATTGGTACTAATGTTTAATGTATTACCTACAATATTATTGCCCGTGATGTTACCGTTACTGTCAATGACAGGTACGGGCGGTATTCCTATTGTGTATCCGCCAACTGAGTTAAATGGGTCTGCTGCCATGGATGTTCCAAATATTTCTTATTGAGTATTTATCATTTTTAACGAAATGCGATTTTTGGCATCCAAAAAAAAAGCACTCATAAAAGTTCTTTAATGTCTTCCTATCACGTTAAGATATTGCATTCATCTTATTTTTGCTAGTTTTACTGATTTAAATATTGTTACCCACATATAACCAATATCAAACTCAAACCATCTACGACTGAGTTTAGGACTTGCTGGATCTAAGTGATGATTGTTATGTAATTCTTCTCCACCTATGATAATTCCCCACGGACTAATGTTACGACTGTGATCTTTAGTTTCACCGTTACGATAACCTACCCAATGTCCAACTCCATTGATTACACCGGCAGCCCAGAATGGAATCCATATCATTTGTATAACCCAGATTAGTAATCCCCAATAAGAAAAACAAAGTAAGTTTATTAATAATAACAAAACAATTCCTAGACGACTATGTTTACTGTATACATTTTGTTCCATCCAATCATCAGGTGTACCAACACCATACTGTTTAATCATTTCAGTATCTTTACTTGCAGAGTGATAGAGTGATGCACCTTTGAATAATACGTTATAGATCCCATACACATGCGGAGTATGAGGATCACCTTCAATGTCACTATATCTGTGATGTTTGCGATGTATAGCCACCCATTGTTTTGTAACCATTCCGGTTGTTAACCACAGCCATAGTCTCATAAAGTGACTTAATATAGTATTAAATTCGATGGATTTATGTGCTTGACCTCTATGTAAGAATAGGGTAACACATACAATAGTGATGTGTGTAACTATTAAAGTGTATAATATTTCGTTCATTAGATATTTAACCCAAAAAAACATAGTCTACTAGCTAGATATTACTATATGTGTAAGAGATTTTATCCAACAAAAAAGCACTCCTAAGAGTGCTTCAATGTCTTCCCATCCCATTGAGATATTGTATTTATTCTATCTTACGCTTTTTGCCACCTAGTTGCCAACCATCATTGAGATATTGTTGTAGTACATCTTTCTTTACTTTCTTCTCAACATTGTCTTTGTTGATACTTATATTACCAAGAACGGCATTGGCTACGTTTGCTCCATGTGTCTTTACTTTTGCTACACCTTTTTGTGTTATGGAACGCTTTAGTTTTTCTTCTTCACTCATAGGACCTTTTAGTTTACCTTTAAGTGCTAACGATATATTCTGTTTGGCTTGTTCGCTTCTTTTAGTACCAGTAACTGTAGCTACTCGGTCCGCAATCCATTTAGTTTTTGTTTCAGGTGACATTTGTTTTCTATTTTTTGTTCTTTCACGTTGTTTTTCTAATTCTTCACCCTTTAATTTTCTACCTTTATTCCAAGCAGGCCTGCCCTTCATTCTTTTACTGTGATTCTCTGCGTGTTCTATTCTATAATTTTCATATACTCTTGCTGTGATTTTTGTATGGTATCTTTGTTGATATCTATTCTCTGCTTTCATTCCATTGAGTGCATATAGCATTTTACTTCTATCTTCACCTTCTGTCATTTTAATCAGTAACCAATGACATATGAAATGTTCTCTTGCTGTAAGTTCTACTAGATTTTCTTTGTCATTGCTACCTCCCATTGATTGGGGGATAACATGATGTAGTTCAGTATATCCTTCAGTAATGCGTTGCTTGGCATTAGAAGTTATCTTATGATAGAGTTTGGAATATTTGTTTATTAGCATAATAGTATTTATGTAAAATCTCACGTTCCACTAATTTTGTACACAAAAAAGGGCACTTTCGTGCCCCTTTTGTTGAAAACTACATAAAGTAGCTCTCGTAAGTGATTGATTTCACTGAAAAGTTAAATTGCTGACCGCAATTTCCCCTAGATAATCAGCCGCATTACCAAATGATGATGCTGTGTTTGTTAACTCAACATAACCATAACGAGTCATGAAACTAACTACTGGTTCGAATGTACTAGGATCTAGAACAACACCAGAACTCATCAATGGGATGTATGGGCAATAGAATGCCGCTGCATCTGTCTCAGATGAACCTTTGTAACCAACTAATACTGGTTGTGTGTCTTGTGCATAGCTGTTAACAAAAACACGCATAGCACCGTTCAATGTACCAACGAACTTAGTGTTAGTTGGAGCTTCGAATGTACCTTCTGTAGTACGAGCAAATGCAGAAGTAGTTGCAGATTGCAATACTGTTAATGCAGCTGGAGATACAACAGCCCAGTTACCTGCGCCACGACGTGTACGTTGGGCGATCAAGTTAGCAACACGATTGATAAGAACGGCTAGGGCAGCGTGTTCGTCACCAACAAATGTAGCTGTACCAGATACAGTAGCTTGGTTAAATGTAAATTCAGTTGTAGCCAATGAAGATAGGCTTAAAAGAATTTCTTGGTCAATCTCAGCAGTAATCTCTTGTGCAAGAGCTGCCATGATTTCTGCTTCAACGTCAATACCATGTTGAGACTGAGCATCTTGTGCTGCCTCAAATGTCCAACGTGCTTGCAACTTACGTGATTTAGCTTCAACAGCTTGACGCAAGATTTGTACGCTGATTTGCTTACCGCCGTTACCTTCTAAGGCAGCAGTATCATTAGCTGTATAAGAGCTAGTTGATGATGTACCGTAAGGTGTGCGTGAATAAGCTTCAGCAATCTTGAATGGGCTTAATGCCTCTTCACCTGCTGAAACACTTGTACCTGCTGCACTGTTGTCTGTTAAAGACTGAGCATAGCGAACACGTAGAGTGTGAATTTGACCTACTGGACCCGTCATTGGCTGAACGCCTACCAACTCGTTAGCGATAACTGTTGGCATTACACGACGGATAACTGGTAGAATCACACGGTTTAATGTAGCGATATTACCTGCTGTAGTCGTACCAGCTGATGACTCAGATAGTAGTGACTTCTTAGTGTTTTCTAAAATAACACTCATTGTTGAGCGGCGAGTACCTTTAAGACCTTCGAGTAGGGCTTCTTTGGTCTCGTCCCAACGGCTTTCTAATAGAACTTGTGACATTTATATTTCTCCTAAATTATGTCTTTAAAATTAAAGCCCTGCCAAACGTTTAATGTCTATAACGTTGTCACGTACTTCGACTTCAACATATTGTTTTACGGCAGCTTTATCCCCAGTCATAGCTTTTACACTCTCTGACAGAACAGGCTTTTTCACCTCTTTCTTCTCAGTAATGTTTTGAAGCACTGCTGGTAGATACTTATCGAAAGCGGCCTGTAGACGAGGCGTTTGGACGCTTTCTAGTAAGTCTTTCATTACCTTTGCTTTTTCCTCATTTAGAGTTCCTAGCAATTCATCCATAGCTTTTTGACGGCTATTAGATTCTTTGATAATTTTGACTTCACGTTCTTTTGATTCAATCAACTTTTTAGCTTGACTGATTGTTTTGATGGATTCGGCAATTTGCTGATCCTTTTGCGTTAATGCAGACATTAACTTACGTGTTTCTGCTTTCTCATTTAAATGAGTAACAGAGAACTCGCTTGCAAAAGATTCAAAAATCTTACGACCAAAATCGTTTTCACGTGCGGTCTTAATATCTTCTTTCAATTGTCCTAATTCACTCTTGAGATGTTTAGCTACAGATTCGTTCATTCTCTTAGCACTTTCAGCAACAAAACGTGCTTTCAATGTTTCGAGTTGTTTACGACCTTCAGCAACTAACTTAACCTTTGCTTCAACTACAGCTTGTTTGTCTTGTGAGAATTCTTTGATTTCACGTGCTAAAGCATGAACAATAAATTGCTCTAACTTTTGCTGACTCTCTAGTTGAAGTTTGCGTTCTGCACGTAGTTCTTTAATTTCTTCGGATAGTTTAGTAACCATAAAATTATTGAACTTGGCTGCGTTTTCACTTAGCTTTTGTTTTGCTTTTACGCGGTCTTCATTCATTGCTTGTCTTTCAGCTTGAAATTCTTCAATTTCAGTTGATAGACCATCTGTAACCATCTTATCAAGGGCTTCCACCATTACGGACTTATCGTGTTCATAACGCTGTGCAAATTCCTCGCGGAGCTCTGCACGTACTTGTTCGCGGGCTTCATTTAACTTAGACTCCCAAGCTTCGTTTAAAGCTTGACCAGTTTCATCATTAATTAGACCACTTTCAAGTAATGGTTTGATAGCATCAAACATGCTTATTCCCCTTTATTTGATTTTGAGATCCTTGATGAGGCGCATTACTTCCTCTTTCAAGTATCTCTGTACTTTACTGTCGTTTTGTGCATCTTTTGCAATATCCAACATTCTATGACCATGACGCATATTCATCATGCCTTCATAAATTGCTTTAGGGTATGCATTTGGTGCACTTGGCTGTGCGACAATATCCACAGTGACTATTTCAAAGTCACTAACCTTTCCACTTGCGTCATCAACGTTACCGCTGCCTCTGCTTGAAACACCTAATTTTACACCACTACTTAACATGGTAGAAACAAGTTCTCCCATTGGAGTAGGTAAAATCTTTAGTTTTCCGAATCCATTTGGTCCATCCATCCACATATTAGTAATCATATGTGATACACGATCCAAATTGATTTTTAAATCATCCGGGTGATCTACTTCACCTAATACAGAATGTCCTTCAGTAATCTGCTCGTTTAGAGTTCCGACGGCTGCTTCAATTTCGGGAACAGGATACACACGCTCATTAGCGTTGCGTACCCCACCCTGGATGAAGATCCCCTTCATATAAAGGGACTTCTTATCACCATCTTCCTTAACACTCTCCACGACCATATTTGCTCGGTCGAATGTTAAGTTCTCTCTAAGATACAAAGCCATTATCTCAGGTATCCTTACTTCTTAATAATCTTCTTAACAGACTTTTTAGATTCTGCTACTGGGCTTCTCTTGTCTGCACCGTCATCACCATGCTTTGGCTTTGGAGCTGCTTCTAAATCAACTTTCTTACCACCGGGAGCATTTTTGAATTGACCTGCACCTTTAACATCTTTAGTAGCTGGGTTCAATAGTCCACCTTGTGTACCACCTTTACCACCATCACCAGATGTGAAGTTTACAGCTTTAGCGCCATTACCAGAAATCTTAGTACCACCGCTTACTGGGCTCTTTGGTTGAGCACCATTGTCACCGTGTGTTACAGAAACTTTCTGTAATTGTACAGCTTCCATCATAGCGGCTTCTTCGTCTTCGTCGTCCATGTCGTCCATGCCTTCTTCGTCGTCCATGTCGTCCATGCCTTCTTCGTCACCGCCAAATTCGTCACCGTCTTCGTCGCCCATCATTTCTTCGAATTCAGCCATCAATTCATCAAGCTTGTCTTCTAAGTCAACAACGCGGTCTTCTAAAGACTCTTCGCCCATATCACCTTCGTCACCGAATTCTTCTTCACCGCCGAATTCTTCTTCGTCTTCGACCATGCCTTCTTCTTCGACACCGATTTCATCTAGTAAGCTTTCGACTGTGTCCATGCTTCCGCCGCCCATCTCGTCAAGACCTTCTTCGAGGTCTTCTTCACCCTCTTCTAGTTCTTCGTCTTTTGCTTCTTCGAGGTCTTCTTCAGCCTCTTCGTACATCATTGATTCATAAATCTCGCGGCTTTTCTCAACTACGATATCGTGAAATAATGCACGTGCTTGTTCTTCGTTCTCATTGATAATTAACTCAATAAGTGATTCAAATTTTTTGTTATCCATTGTTTGTTCTCCTGAAATAGAAATGGCTTGTGTAAAGTTATTTAGCGAGTAGTCGCCAAATATACTCAATAAGTGCTATTTTTTTGCGTTTTTGCAAAAAATATAGAGATTTGGGTGTTATAATCCCGGTACGTCCGGTGAAACAGGTGTATACTGTTTACGGAGTTTTTTTAGATTTTGTGATTTTTCATAATTACGCACATCCACCATCTTACGTAATTTACGAATTTGTCTAAGAGTTAATTTTGTTTTACGTGTTTCTTTCCACTTAGGTTTACTGTTATCAGTACTTTGATCCTGATAACCTTCTACCGCAGGCTCGAACATTTCAAATAATTTCATATCATTTATTTATCACATTGGCGGAGGAGGTAGTCCACCTGGGGCTGGCATTGGTGCCGGGCCTTCACCTGGAGGCATTCCTTCCATTCCAGGAGGAGGAGCTTCCATATCTTCGTCAGGTAAATTGTCAGCAATTTCTTCATCAGAATCCATATCACCCGGACTAATTCCAATACTACGTAAATCACTACCCTTGACTTCTGCATCTTCTGGTTTCTCACGTTCTTCAAACCATAGACGTTGATTTTCTTCAATTTCTTCTTCAGTTAGTCCCAAGAAACGTTGCATTGCAAAACGCTTACTCATATATGGAAACTGCTCCATTGTTTGGAATACTGATACACGTGCTGTATCTAATTCGCTTTGACGATAGGCTGCAAAGTTCTGTGGTGAATTAAATTTAATATCAAATAAACCACTATCAATATTGAACCCTCTCCAACGCATAAACAACTTGAATTCGTCATTTAATTTCTGACTTAGATAGTTCTGTAGTCTCTCACAATATTGATTGAAACGGAACTCTTGAATCATAGCAGTACCTACTCTACCATCACTTAATGGAGTAGGACTGTCTTCTGGACCTTGAGGTAAATAGCTACTTGGCACTCGTAAACCACGAGCTAACCTATTGTTGAAGTAACGTAAATCATCAATCTGACCTAAATTATCACCACCGGGTAATGTAGTAACATCACTACCACGACCATCAGCAGTAACTGGGAAGAAGTAATCTTCATTCATTGACAATGGATTATATGTAGCATCCATAATTGATTGACCACCCATTGCACTTGGAATACGTCTTTGGTGAATCTCGTTCTTTACTCTATCAACGAATGCCATTGCCATGTGACTTGGCATATTACCAACGTCAATTTTAAAGACTCTACGCTCTGGTGCACGTTGTATACGATAGATTAAGATAGCATCTTCTAGTAATTCTTTTTGCTTATAAACTTTAAAGATGTTCTCTAAGATACTTTGACCGAAGGGCCAATATCTATCTAAACCCTCTGTTAAGCTTAAGTGTACAATATGTTTAGCATCGATAGCGGCTTCATTCATACCTAAACTAAAACGACTACCTGTAGTATTATTAGGGCTAGATGGTACTGCATATCCTGCTCCAGCTTGGCCGCCACCTGTTCCACCAAAGCCAGTAGCAGGACTCATACCAAAGTCAGTTGTAGTCTTTTCTGCTATACTTAGATTCTGTAAGTTAGGATTAATGTCTTTGATAACATACTGCTCAGGCTTCTTACCTTCACTTTCGTTAACAATAACTTTAGTAACTTTAGTCATGTCAACCCAGTATAACTTAAAGTTTTCTGGATCACGAATGAATACTTGATCTCCGTACTTAATACTGTTACGGAATATTTTAAACACTCTAGTGTCTAGTTCATTCAATTTACACCATTGTTGTAATTGTTTCTTAAGAATCTCAACTTCATGTGATGTTGGTTCTTCACGAAATTCAAGCTCAAATGGAGTATTGTTTTGGTCATTTTTCTGAGTGCTAAACTCAGCAATAATATCTAAACATGCGTTTACTTCAGCATCAACATCCATCATTTCATATTGATTATAACGCTCAATACGATTTGGATGACCTGTATATACTTCGGGTAATCTGTTTTGATAGTTCTTATAGCCAAACTGGTCATTGTTCATTCCACCAGTTTGTGTCATATTCATTCCAGCGCCACTATTCCAGGCACCACGGTTGCTATTGCTACCTGAAATGGGACTCATCTGTCCTGTAGCATTAATACCGGTAAAACGCTTCTTATAAGTCATAATGAGTATTTATCGTCACGCACGTGTATACTGCAATAGTTCTTCTTGAGTCATATGTGACCTGCTCATAAAATCAATCATAGTGTCAAGCTTGGCTTCTAGTTTGCTAGTAAACATGTCCATCATATCAGTAGTACTAGCATTATTAGATGAGCCCAAATCATTTAATGAAGTCTTTTTAACTGATGCTTGTTCTTTTGGTATCACTAATTCATCACTATGCATTCTTACATTATAACCAGTTGCAGGGCCACTGAACATTCCACCGTGTAAGGCTTGCGGGATTTCTGCATGGAAGTGGCCGCCTGTAGCCCCGGGCGATAGTTTAGCATACTCATCTAAAACTTTACTGAATCCCAAACCACGCAATTGATCTATAATTTGTTTTCGTTTTTCGGAAGAATCTACTTGATCGTCCGGTAATGTCATATCAAGTGCAACACCCCTTTCATGTGAGCTTGGACCAGTAATACCTTTTTTTGCACGTTCATTTTTATAGTTTTCGCTCTTATGGTACAAATCATTAAGAGCAGTAAACCTTGCATTAGGTATCATCTCTTGTATTTTTTCTGCAAGTGCTAATAACTTAGGACTAGACTCTCCACCTGCGACTGCTTCTGGACTTTTTAAATTAAGTTTAGCTAATGGATCTTTAGGTTTACCAGACTTGTTGCTAGGTTCAGCAGCCCTGGCTGCTCTAGCTTGAGGTGAGTCTGTTCTTCTTTCATCTGTTGCTGCCGCATTCTTTCTAGCTGCCGCTGCCTTTGCAGTATCTTCGGCTGATTTTGCAGCCGCTGTATCTTCATGTGATTTTTTAATATCTTTAAGGTCACCTACATTGGTTTTAGCGGCTGATTGTCTTTCTCTAAGTGATTTTACTTTATCCTTTAATGATTCTTCTTCTACGCGTTTTCTAGTTAAATCTTGATATTTCCACGGGGCCTTGGCACCAAATCCTTCCTTTTCTTCTTCTTCTAATTTTAATTTTTCTTTTTGTACTTTTTGAAGTTTTTCTTCTGTTTTTATTCGTTCTTTTGTAATATCGGCAAGTTTCTTTTCTTCATCTTTTAAAATTTCAGTAGCATCTTCTAAGTTAGTAGCGAAGGCTGCACTTAGATTCAAGTCACCCATACCCACTACGTAGCCAAACTTATCTACAATATAAGCAAATGTCTTTGCAAGATAACGAGTTACTTCTGCCAGTTTAGTAAATAAAGGAATTACTTTGGTACCTATAGCAGCAACCAAATTATCTAACATCAATTTAGTGTCACGTTCAGTCAATGCACGTTTAACTTCTTCAGCCATTTTACCTTTATTATTCTGAATATCTTTCATCAGTTGATCTCTTGCTTCTTTATCAGACAAGTTAATTACTTGACGAGAACCCATTACTGCCTGATCGGCTAAACCTAAGCTTTCTGCTAACTCCCTAGATATTGTTACTGCAGCACCAAATCCCCTATAGGTACGGTCTACTGCGTGACCAATAGCCTTAGTTGCAGTAACATAATCTGCGCCTGCTAATATTTGGTCATTAATAGTTTTTATCTGGCCGCCGGTCGCTATATGAATTTTTGTACTTGCTTCCCCTACCACACCACTAAAGTTAGCAGTTGTTTCTCTGTATTGAGTAGCAAAATCTCTGCCAAAATACTTCTCAAGCATTATTGATGTGTTTAAGAAGTTTTCTGCAGCCTTAGCATCTTTTTTACGAACATTTTCTACAAAATCGTTAAATCTAACTTCAGCCATTTGAGCATCTCGCATACGTTGTAGGTCTTCTCTATTCAGACCAGTTAGCATAGTAAGTTCTTGTAATTCTTTCAGGTACTTTCCAGTACCCTCAGTAAGCTGTTGTGTATTTTTGTTTTGACTATTACCTAGTCTAGCTTGTCGTGCTAGATCCTGAGCGGCGTGGTTAGCAATATCTTCTTGCGTCATGCCAAACATTCTTAAATCAGACTCTAATTGAGTACCAATGATATTACTCATCACCTCAGTGAATTTTTTTCTACCCAGAGACGCACTACCACCTAAGGCTGATAATTCTGGTTGTAGTTTTTTAAGGGCTCCTTCGTATATACCTGCTTGTTCAATAAGCAGTTTCATACTTTGATTTAGGTCTTTCTGTAGACCTTCTACACCTGAACTATCAATGGCGCCAAAATCACTTAAGTTTTGATAACTTTTTATTAATTTTTCGTTTTGTTCTAGTGAGGATGCAATGACACCACCAAACAACTTAATGACGCCTCCTACTATTTTACCTAGTATTCCAAAACTACCAAATAGATCACCGGCTGCTTGTGCGGCAGAACGTGTTGCTTGACTATACTTTGCAGTGCCCTCACTGGCACTGGTCATTGTACTACCAAAATCACGACCAAATTGGTTTAAATTTCTACCTAATGTTTCAAAACGCTCACTTGTTTTCTTAGTAGTCTCAGCTAATACACGTTCCTCTTGTTCCAACGGGCCCATAGATCTGGTTGCACCTTGCAGTGCCTCATAGAATCTCTCCATTGCTTCCCGTTGTTCAGGATTAATATCAGCCATTATTGCTTCCTATAAATACTCTATATATTTAGCTTCGGGAAAATATCCAATTATTTAGGAGAATACATGTTAGACAACAATCCACTACGTCAATACTTTCGTAGACCAGCACTTTATTTAAAACTACCTAGCGGGGGAATAGGTTATCCTGCAGGAGCAATAGATATGCCTGATAACGGTGAATTACCAATTTACCCAATGACTGCTATCGATGAAATTACTTGCAGAACACCGGATGCATTATACAACGGAAGTGCTGTTACAGAGATTATAAAAAGCTGTGCACCAAACATCAAAAATCCATGGGCAGTCAATAACATTGATTTGGATCCATTGCTTGTTGCTATCAAAATTGCAACCTCAGGTAATCAAATGGAAACCGATACCGCTTGTCCAAAATGCGATGAGGCAGCAAAATATGATGTAGACTTAGGTAGAATTCTTGCTGGGTTTGAAACTCCGGATTATCATTTACCATTAAGTATAGGTGAATTAGAAATCAAGTTTAAACCGCTAACTTACGACCAATTGAATAAAGCAAATGAAGCACAGTTTCAAGCACAAAAGTTAATGATGGATGTGTCTAGAATGGAAGATCAAATAGAACGTAATCATAAAACATCACAAGCACTAATTTCAATGAATGAAATGGCTATTGATGTTATGAGCTATACCATTGATTATATAAAGACACCTGAAGTTCAAGTACAAGAACGTGAATATATAATGGATTACTTGAAGAATTGTGATGCTAAGATTTTTGATAGAATCAAAGGCAGAAACTTAGAGTTACGCAGATCCAGTGAGACTAAACCATTACAATTTAAATGCGTCCACTGTCAAAATGAGTATGAGCAACCATTCACTATAAACATGACAGATTTTTTCGAATAAAGCTTCTTTTCCTTAAGTCCGAGGAAATTCAGAAGCTTTTAGATGATATGGAAAAGGACATCAACAACATTAAGCATGGGTCATTAAAGCTAGCTTGGTTTATGCGCGGAGGCATTAGCTATACAGATATATTGAACCTAAGTGTTGGAGAAAGAGAAGCCATATCTAAGATCATTGAAGAAAACTTAGAAACTACGAAGAATACTAATTTACCATTCTTCTAATCCTATGGTATGTCATTTATCCTAAGTTACTGTTAATTATTTTCTTTCTTAAAGATGAGCTTCGCTCATCTACCTTCACTTATACTTCGCTTCGCTCAGTATTACGTTCGGTAATTTTTTAAAAGATTTGTTTAATCTATGCTAACATATCAATGGGGGATACATTGCCGCTTTGAAGCCATGGTAGAGCTATTTAAGCCCTACCAATGGTTAAAAACATTTGCCATGCCCGTCATCCGTTGCCATCTGTTCCCCGTACAATTAGCGTCTTTGTGCTATTGTGCGCCACCGGTTGTCCTGTAAAGTTTATGGGACTGTAGTGAAGCAATCAATGTCTTTCAATTGATCCTTCGACAACGCATGTTCTATACCCGCAAGATAGAGTTGGATATAGACTCATTGAAGGTTCGCTTTGACGAGAGCCTTCTCGGTGTTCCTTATCATTACTGATAAGCATACTCCAGAATCTAACGGCACAGCACAATCTGTACAGTCTCAAGGAGGACTCACAACTGAGCCAACTAATTTTTATTTTATTAAGTAGTTTCTAAAGTGATTGTATTATTTGACGTGGTGTCTGATGTTGTGCCTGAATATAATTTTACTAATTCTGCATTGTTTGTGAAAAAGCTATCGAACTCTGTGATGATCCAATCACCATACTTCTGATTAGCATAGAAAAGAAACGTATCAATCTTCCATGTTAATTTAGGTTGTATGGCAACATAACGACCCTTGCGGTTAAACTTCATGAATAAGATATTCATGTCGCCATCGTCAGCTACATCCATAAGTTGCTCTAGCCATGAATCAAGTTGTTTGCATTCACCACTTAGTAATAAGTGAAACGGGAAGTCCTGATAGAACTTACACTCTGCATTCATTTTGCTGAAACTCTCTCCTGGCACAATGTCGCCTTTGAATGAACGAATTTGACCTTCATGTAGAAATTGAGTTCTTGCTTGATTCTTGCCGCCCACATAAGCGCCAGATCCAGGTGCACGAATGAATGATTCACCGTACAACTCTGATAGATATTTAGCGATTTCTCGCTCAAAACCGGAACCTTTTGCTTTTTGTGGACTTGACATACTACTACTTATGAATATATTTGGCATATTAAAAATTATTCTATATCAACGCTATTAGAGTAAGTTGTAAAACCGTTCTCTTTGATTACTTTTAACACACTAGGTACACGTCCGGCTAATTCTTCTCTATGAGAAACTAACCAAATACTCTTTTGACGCCTACGACTCATATCTTTGAGAATAGCTAAACTGTTCTCAACACCCATCGTATCAAGCCCTGAATCAATCAATTCATCAATAAACAATGTATTGATCGGGGCATATAAGTTTTCCCAAACATCACGGAATGCAAAACTCAAACCAAGAATCAATCGATTGCGTTCACCTCGACTTAGATTGTCAAAGTCTAACTCACGACCTAATTCTGTAATCTCAACTTGTAAATCGTTCTTAAACACTACTAAATGCGGTAATCCGATCTTATCTAAGTAATGTGTTAATCTACCATTCAAATAACTCAAGTTCTGATCAATAATCTTCTTACGAACAAAACTGTCTTTGCTAGTCAATATATCTAACAAGAACTTCTGATGTTCCATAGTCTTTGTTAGTGTATTAATTCTATCAAAGTTAATCTCTTGTAATGCTTGCGTTTCCATTTCAACTAGTTGTTCTGCGTATGGATCAGTTTCTTGCGTCTTGTTGTCAATCGTTGATAAAATATTGGCAATTTGACTAGAATGTTTTACTGCTTCAGCTTCTGTATCATAATGAGTAGATGGCTGAGGACCTAATGTTATAGGACTTAACTCACTTAATTGGTCAGCAAAAGGATTAGCTTCTGCTCTTTTGTTTTCCCAGATAGTCTTCAAATTAGATACATCACTGCTATGACGGATTGCCTCAGCTTCTGTCTTATAGTATGTAGTTGGTTTACTACCAATATTTCTTACGGCTAACTGATTTGCCTCTAAGTGATCCTCAAGCATAGCTAAATCAGCCTTTGTGCTTTCAAGTAACGTAATCTTTTCTTGCGTTACGTGCTCATGCTTGTCGTCATGGAAGTCTTGACCACAGGCATAACACTTGTGATCCTCTAACTCTTTAACTTCCCGAACCAATTTCTCAATTAATTTTTTTTCTTTTGCTATACTTTTGGTTTGGGTATCAATTGCTGTAGAAATAGTCTTTTGCTCAGCCTCATCCTTTAGCCACTCTTTTAGAGTAGCCCAAGCCAATAGTTCAGCATCAATATCATACGCATTTTTAAGTAAGTATGCCTTATGTGCTATTGAAATATCTGTGTCATGTTTTTGTAGCCATGCAGTAGAACGTGCAACTAACGCATTGTATGTATCCTGTGCTTCTTTTTGCTTAGTCCATACATTCAAATCTTTATGTGCTTGTAGTTCAGCTCCAATATCAATCTTAGAAAGGTCATCATATTGTAGTGCTAGTTGAGCTAAGTCATCATCATGTTTCTTAGTCCAGATAGTTTGTCTGCGTCTTAGTGCATCAATCTGTTCCTTAACTCGTTTGTTAGCTTCTTCAATGCCTTTAACTTTGTATTCTTCTTCTTGTATATTATCTTTGCTTTGACGAATCAAGTCTTTAATGACTTCAGCCTTCTCACTAAGCAATGTGATACCCAACAACTGCTCAATGATATCTTTTTGTTCGTTATTCTTTAATGCTAAGAAAGGTAAGCTGTATGTGTTTAACACAACAATGTGTCTAAACATCTCAGGACTCATATTCAACACACGTTCAATTGCCGCTTGTGTTTCTTTGTTCTCACCCTGTTGATCTTCTGATGCTTTTTCTTGTACGTTGTTTACATAGAATTTAAGAATGTTTGGCTTACGCCCACGCTCAATCTTATAGTCTGTACCATTAACGTTGAACTCTAGTGTAACTAGCATAGCCTTACCGTTTGTACGATTGACTAAGTTATCTTTACGAATGTCATTAATGGGTACACCAAACAATGCGTAGCTAAGACCCTGAATAAGAGTTGTCTTCCCCGTACCATTACGAGCACCATCACCACCTAGGTCTAAATTCTCACCCAGAATAAGTGTTAAGTCTTTTCTGTCAAAGTCTACTGCTTGTGTTACTTGTCCGATAGATAGAAAGTTGCGTAAAGTTATGTTCTTAATTGTAATCATTACAGGTTGTTATAAATGTCTAGTAAAATTTTCTTGTCGAATGTATTAGATTCAATGCTATTGATTTGGTCAATGACGATTTGGTCAACACTTTCAAACTTAAGTCCGTCACCATTCTGACCTTGTTCAATTGCATCACCCTTCATTGGTATAAGTGCTAGTTCTCTCAATTTATGTTCCGGAATTAGTGCTTCTCTGATAAAATTAGCTTCTTCATAGCTAATATCAATGTCAAGATGTACTCTAACATGACTGTCAATCAATAGCAACCCCTCAGGGTTTTCTAGTACATCACTAAGTTTATATACACGGAAGATCGGTTGACGCGGCCAACTATGAAATACTGGCTCCTCACCCCATTCTAGTATCATCATACCACGTGCATCATCACCTGCGTCAGCATAGTTATGTGGGAAGGCATTACCGATGTACCAAATGTTTTTACGTGCTTGTCGTTTATGAAAATGTCCACTGAATACTTTCTCAAAGCCCTTCATATGGTCTTCATTAATCTCACCGTGATCGGGCATCTCTACCATAGCGTTCATAAAGAATCGTGGTAACTCTAAATGACCAAACATATATTTGCCACCCATCTTTTGTAATTTCTTGTAATCATCTTGTACAAGCCAGGGAGCAATAACTACATCTCCTTGCTGGAAGAAATCGTTGACGATTTTAACTTTTGGTAAATGCTTACCCCACTCAACACTATGAATGTCCCTGCGGTCACGATAATAAAGATCGTGATTGCCTGGTATAAAATATACAGTATCAAAGTTATCATTTAGTTTCTCCAAGGCCCGTAAGCCAAATTGTAATGTATGTATGTTGATGCTGGCACGATGATGATTATAATCACCTAAGAAGAAACAAGTTTCACATCCCTCTGCTTTTGCTTTGGTGATGAACCAATCTACAAAGTTTTCACAATCTTGGTTGTGTTGTAAACTGTTACTCTTAAGACCGAAGTGGATATCGGTAAATACTGCCGCTTTTTTGAAAAGGTTACTCATCTGTGTATTATAATATTAATGACGTTGGTTTGCAACGTCATTGGTTAAATTTACTAATTATTCTTCGTAGCTAGTGCTAGAACTAGCTTGGCGTGACCAACTTGGGTTAAGACCATTAATTTCTAAAATGTCATCACGTATGTTCTGATTACGTTTTTCCGTATTCAATACCCTGCAAAAACTATTAGTTATAGCAGCCGTATAGTAAGCAAAAGGGTTTGCTGATTTTGCTTCATTGAAACGTAACCCAACATATGTTAGTTGTAGTATTGCCGAATTACGCATTTCGTCATTGTATGTATACCCACGCCAATTGAACTTCATTGCATATTTTTCGCACATCATAATATACATACGGGCAAGTTTGTTAGTGATAGTACCGTGATCCTTATTGAATTCACCGGTAGTCAAATCTCCTCGCCAATGACTTTTCCCGATACAGTTAAATGTATTGTTACTATCTAATCTAAAATGTTGAAATGGTGGAAAGTTAACTTTGACATGAACCATATCATCTACTTCTGCTTTAGTTGTAGTATCTTCTAAGTCAGCAAAAATCTCATCCAAATCCGGTTCTTCAAACTCAAAAATATCTTTTGCTGTTTTCTTTTTAATTGTTTTGCGAGGTTGTTTTGGTGCAACAGGAACGTGATCCCACGTCATTACACGAAATACTAAATCAGTCGTTGGGATAGATTCCGGATTAACTGAATCTTTTGCCCCCGCTTCTAAGCTAAGACGGGTAGCCCTAGTTTCTTTTGCTAGTTGAATTGATTCTGGTTTGAATGCAAATTCTAAGCTTTCTTCAATCGTACTTTGTGGTATATCTACTATAAAGTCGTATTTGTGATCGTTTTCTGGATCTAAGAATGTGCAATATGAATTTTTGCTTGAGTGGATTTCTTTAAGAATATCTTTGTTATTAAGATAATTTACTGGTTTTTTGCTAGGTAAGCTCATATGACTCCGTTGTTATGATAAGCAATTGTAACACAAATAGTTACTGGATTGCAACCGAGATTGGTAAAAAAGGGGAATTTTTGCTACGATAAATATATTTAGTAAAGGTATAAATATGGCAGAATACAACGTTCCAGGGGCTACTGCGAATGCCCAAACACAGGGTGTCAAGCAAAGCCAACAAGGTTATAACCAGCAACCGGATTGGCGAGTACGTTTAAGTCTAGCCCCTGGTGCAAACTATCTGTACAATGTTGCATCAGATGGTGATATATTAGCTCCGTTGTCTGCTACAAATGGGGTAATCTTTCCATACACACCGCAAATCAGTGTAGCATACAGAGCTAATTATGATCCTACAGATTTGACTCATAGTAACTATAGATTATTCTTTTATAAAAATAGTGCAGTTGATGATATACAGATTACCGCAGATTTCACTGCACAAGATACAGGCGAAGCGTCATATGTCTTAGCCGTTATACACTTTTTCAAATCAGTTACTAAGATGTTTTATGGGTTAGATGATAATCCAAATGCAGGAACTCCTCCGCCATTATGTTATATAACTGGTTTAGGTCAGTATCAATTTAATAACCATCCATTGTTAGTTACTAGTTTTAATTATAGTTTACCAAATGATGTAGATTACATCAGAGCAGGTAGCACTGTTCAATATGCTGGACAAAATGTACAGTCGTATCAAAATAAAATCAAAAAATCTGGCTTCCTAGATTCGGTGTTAAGTAGATTACGCGGGTCAGGTTTAAATAAAGGTGGTGTATCTACAGCACCTAAGTTTACTGCATTATCTAATAGTGAAGCTACATATATACCTACTAAAATTCAATTGAGTATTACATGTGTTCCTGTAGTATCACGGAATGATATTGCTAAAAACTTCAGTGTAGAAGAATATGCAAAAGGAACTTTACTTGCTAAGAAAGGTATTTGGTAATGGCATCATATCCGCAAACTAGTCCATACTACTTAACTAGAACAGTTAATAACGAGTACCTAGACATAATGGTAGATACTCCTGTACCTAAATTAGCAACAGACACTTATTGGACTATTACACAAACATACAATCTACGCCCGGACTTATTAGCATTTGACTTATACAATGATAGTAGATTGTGGTGGGTATTCTCACAGAGAAATCCAAACAAATTAAAAGATCCTCTATTTGACTTTACTGTTGGAACTAGCATTTACTTGCCCCAAATTGGCACATTAAAATCAACATTAGGAATATAAGATGGCAGATGATACAGAAGGATCAGCAGGTAGTACAATAAGCGGTAAAGCTGGTTCAGGAGAGAACACAGGATCGGCAGCAGTCGGCGCTAGTGATGGTAGAATGGATAACCCACTTAGCAAATTTTCTAATTATACATATAGAATCACTATGTATATCATGGATGCTAAAAGCTATTCAAGTTATGTAATGGGTGATGAAAGTGCTAGTAGTAAGTTTAAAATTATAGCACAAAGCGGTGGCGTAAACGAAAATATACAAAACCGTGTAACCGGGATCCCGCTCGATTTGTACATTGACAATTTAACAATACAAACATTAACTGCAACACAATCTACATCCATCCCCAGCAACAGTTATAAGTTTAATTTTCAAATATTTGAACCATATGGATTTAGCTTCCCTACGCAATTAGTAAAAGCTGCATTAGAGTTTCAAGCAAATAATCCTAACAGCAAAGATGTTATTACAGCGTTACGACAGCATTATATGTTAGAGATTAAGTTCTATGGGTATGACGGTGACGGTAAGCTAATAACTGATGTTGAAGGTGTATATAAACGTACATTCCCGGTCATGCTTACTAAGTTTAATTTCAAGTTAGATAATAAAGTAGTGACATATAATATTGAAGCTACACTAACTAATGAACAGATTGGTAAGAGTATGATACATAGTACAATACCGCAAACTCTTACAATTAAAGCAGACACTGTTATCAATGCTATTCAAGGTGCAGAAAATGATAGTGGGCAACCGGGCAAAATTCAAGGGTTGATGCAACAATTGAATAAAATACAACAGGATCTGAAAGACAGCGATAAGATAGAGTTGATGGATGTATATGAAGTTGAATTTGCACAGGAAGAAATTGGTGAAAGTGAGTTAGTAGGTGAATGGTATTTAAAAGAGAATTCACCCATGACACCAGTAAAAGATTCTACTGGTAGTAACGTTAGCGCGGCAGCCACGCAAAATTCTAAAAAGATAGATAAAAATATCAGAACTATAACTTTTAACTCCGGTACATCTATTATAGCGGCAATAGATCAGATTATATCACAAAGTAAGTATATTGAAGATGCTGTAACTGAACATCCACGTGAAGAGGTTATAGCACCAAATGGTGGCAATGTAAAGGTAGATAAAAAAGAACCTAAGAAATTGAAATGGTATAATATTACTCCTCATATAAAACCGGGTGAGTGGGATAATAAACGAAATGATTATCAATATACTATAAAATATGTCATACAAGAATATGAAATACCGTATGTAAGGTCTTTGTATATTAAAGAACTATCACCTTATCCCGGACCACATAAGCGTTACAAGTATTGGTTAACTGGTCAAAACACAGAAATTATTAGTTATGATCAGGATTATAATATGTTGTATTTTACCGCAGCCGCTCTATCATCTGATGTAGCTACACCCAATAACAGTGTAAATAATACTGCACCAATTGTTAATCAACCTGGACAAAACGCAAACCCAACATCTAAGTTACCGGGATGGTTTGAGATTATCAATAGTGTCAAAACATTCTTGTATAGCCCGGGTGACCAATTGAAAGCTAGAATAAAGATATTAGGTGATCCTGATTATCTTATGACTGCAACTGGTGGAGCAGTAGATATAATAACTAAAAAGCGTTACGGGAATGATTATAGTATCAACCCTAATAGTGGACAAGTATTCATTGAAGTAGATTTCAAAGAAGGTGTTGATTACAACACATCAGATGGTCTATTAGAAATAAATGATGACATAAAATTTTGGGACTATCCTGATAGTATGAGTGAAGTTGAAGGTATGGCTTACCAAGTTATTCAAGTTACTAGTAATTTTAATAAAGGTTTGTTCACACAAGAGTTAAAAACCATAGTACCTCCCTTTAAAGGACCACAAACAGGTGGTGGGGGAGAAAGAGAAGGTGCAGAAAGTCAATCGGCATCAGTAGAAAATACTGAAGGTCCAAACATTCCTGAATCAAGAGTACCAACAGAAAACGTAGGCAAACTTGCAGATGAGACAGATAGTGAAAAATTTACACCCAAAGTTGCGGATGCAGGAAACCTAGATACCTCGTCTAGCAAATCGTCAGGAACAGCACCTCCAGCTAAAAAATCATTAACTAATCCTGTGTCTGCTAGTGTACAAGCACCTACACCACAAGGACGACAAGTACAAGATGATGATGGTAGTTATGATAGAAATGAAGAACAAAGATTAAAGGCTAGAGCCAATGCAACACAGTCGGTTGAAGAATCTGAAAGAAGAACTGCTGTTGCCGCAACCTATCAAAAGGTTCCTAAAGGTTCAAAAATAAAACAGGAAAGTAATGAAGGATTTATACCAACAAGTTTTAGAATTTTTGATCCATCAACGTACAAAAAGAAATAAGGTAAACTATGTCAGATAATTTAATTAAACATAGAGGCGGTAGATAAACATGACTGATAATATATTTAAACTTCGAGGGACTACACAAAGCTACACAGACGAACGCGGTGGTGCCGTATTATTATCAAGACCGGTTATAGGTATTGTTAAAAATAATATTGATCCAACACATACCGGTAAAATTGAAGTATACATTGCTAGGTTAAACGGGTATAACCAAGAGAATCCAGTTGGATGGGTTCCCGTAAGATACTTGAGTCCCTTTGGTGGTAGTACACAAAACACATCCAGCCCTGATGATGAAGGTAAATATAAAACAAATTCACATTCTTATGGGTTTTGGGCCACACCGCCCGACATCAACACGCAAGTACTATGTATATTTGCAAATGGTGATATCAACTTTGGCTATTACATAGGTGCTATACCAGGATCAGGCCTAACACATATGTTACCGGCAATTGGTTCAAGCGAAAAGATTGTAGCAAATAGCAAAGAATCAGAATCATATGGTGGTGCAACACGTTTGCCTGTTACTGAAATTAATGATGTAAATTCTAAAAAAGATAACAATGAAATGTTTGTAGACCAGTCTAGGACTATTCATAGTTATCAAGCAGCCATGCTAAACATACAAGGATTGATTAGAGATCCAGAACGAGGAACTATTAATAGCACTGCGGCAAGAGAAACACCTAGTGGCGTAATTGGACTATCATCACCCGGAAGACCTTATTATAAAGGTGGCTATACTGATGAGAATATTGAAGATGCTGTTAAGAATGAGGGTACACCTGCAGAGAATTTTAAAATTGTAGGACGGAAAGGTGGTCATAGTCTCGTACTAGATGACGGAGACTTAACCGGTAAAGAACAACTAATTAGATTACGCTCTGGTACCGGACATCAAATACTAATGCACGACAAAGCTGAGACTATCTTTTTAATTCATGCTAATGGTAAGAGTTGGATTGAGATGGGCAAAGAAGGTACTATTGATATCTACAATACAAATAGCACTAATATAAGAACACACGGTGATATTAATCTTCACGCTGAACGAGATATTAATATGTTTGCTAAAAGAAATTTCAACTTAAAAGCAGAACAGATTAACTTAGAAAGTACAAAAAATACATTACTAAGAGCGGGTAAAGACTATAATCAATATGTTGTAGGTAAGTATACAGTAAAAGTTGACGGTGCAATGAGTTTGAAAAGCAAAGGTGAAGCTAGTGTTGCAAGTGATGCTATCGCATATGTCAATGGTAAAAAAATTAATTTGAATACAGGATCAGCGGCACTAGTTCCTGACAAAGTTGAAGCAATCGCTGTTAAAAAACATGACGACACGTTGTACGATAAGAAAAAAGGATTTACCCCTGCACCAAATAAATTAGAAAGTATCAACTCACGTGTACCCGCACATAGTCCATGGACTGGCGCAAACAAGGGTGTAGATGTGAAAGTAGATTTTAGTTCTGATAAAAACTTACCAGAAGACCCAAGCCCGTCAACAGCAGCCGCAAATAATGCAGCTCCTGATAGTCCACAGAGTCCTACTAACCCAGCTCTTGCAAGCACAGTACCTGCAGGTTCTGTTGGCGGAGAAGATCCAAATACTACTAGTGCATTGGTCAGTCAAACAGCAGTAAATGCCGCTAATACACCTGATCCGGGTGCCAATGCTATGGGAAGTTTTAATCAGACACCTGATAATTTAGAAAAAGCAGGTATACTTAAACCAGGTGCAAGTGTAGTAGCAAACAAATTAATAGATCAAGGCAAGTCTTTTTCAGAAGCTATGCCAGCAACATTATGGACAGGAAACGGGGCAACCGACTTCTCGTCTTATTTAAACAACACTTCATTGCAGTCAAGTATTCAATCATCGTTGTTAGGTGACGCATCAGCATCATTGATTGGTGCAGGAATAATTAGTGGTGCAGAAAGTTTAACACAAACCGCTGGCTTGATTATGGCTGCTGCCGCATTAGGTGTGACAGCAGTATCAGGATTTGTTAACACTAGTTCGGGTAAAGGGACAGCAACTCCTGCTGATACTAATAGTACTATTGGACCAATTAACGATTTAGTTGCCAGTGGTAATTACGCTGCCAGAATGGCAGATCAAACTACTAGTGGTATTAATCCCACGTTATCAACTAATGGTTCAGCAAAAGGTGCAGTAGCTGGTACATTTGGTACAGTCACTGATGCATATAAACCTTTTAAAGCAGGTGTTCCTATTAATTTAGGTAAACAAAACACATTACCGAAATCACCTACTGCCGATCAAGTAACGTTAGCAGGTATACCGGGTGGACTCTCTGCTACTAGTAACTTAGTAGACATTTCTGTATTACTAGCAAGTATAACTAAATCTAAAGAATTGCAAGCTTTGGCCGACAACGCGGCAGGATTACCCACTACAATAAATACTGATCTCATTCGTATACGATTAGCAGCCGGACAGACTAATTTAGAAAAATTAGCATTGAATGGATTAACGCATGAACAAATCGTTAGATTGTATAGCGCAGTAAGTGCATTAACAAATGGATCTTCTATTACCATTCAATTACCAACAGTTGGAGTTAATACAACTAGTGCTAGTGATTTGGCTCTTAAGATACAGACTGAACAGTTGATTGATCCTGACGCAAAACCTTCTGCTCAACAATTAGTAGATTCTAATAACACAAATAATATAGTAACTATTAACACAACAAATGAACCAGCATTGTCAAGAGCTATCATTGAAGCTACGATATTGACTCTTTCAACTGAAGAAACTAAGTATCAAACAAGAAAAACTAGACTTAAAGACGAGTATGATTACGCTAAAACTACGTACGGCCCTGATGCAACAGAAACAGTAACTGCATACGATAATTACAAAACAATTATCAAACAGATAACTGCGGTTCAGACTCAGGTCTTGGATTTGATGAAAAAACTAAACTAAATACTATATAGGATAAAATATGGCAGTATATATAGGATTCAGCACACAACGTTTCAATTTACCTAGAAACGAGAGTATTACTGTTGGTGTCGATGGTGGTTCGGGCAGTTTGACACAACCTATTCAAATTGGTAAGAAGTTTAGATTAATAGATGAGCAACTTATCCTACAAGATTTTATAAATGCTTTAAATATCCCACAAGGTACAAAGCCGGGTAAGCCTAGTTACGGTACAACTATCTGGACATTTGTATTTGAACCCAACACTCCTGACATGCAGTTCCAGTTAGAAAATGAGATACGTAGGGTAGCAACACAAGACCCTAGATTGATTCTTAATTCAGTAATATCGTACCCGCAAGAAAACGGCATATTGATTGAAGTTGAAGTAGCCGTAAGCCCCTTTAATAACGCCGGACAGCTACAGATTTTCTTTGACCAGCAATCTAACTCGGCGTCATTAGTCTAAAAATACGGTTTTTTCTTTGTGATAAATACATAAAAGAGAAACAGTATATGGCAACAAGCTCAAGACAATCTTCGATATTTGGTACCAATGATTGGAAAACCATTTATAAAACATTCCGTCAGGCTGATTTTCAAAGCTATGACTACGAAACCATACGTAAAAGTTTTGTAGACTATCTACGATTATACTACCCTGAAACGTTCAACGATTACGTAGAATCAAGCGAATATATTGCATTGATGGACGTAATGGCTTTTATGGGCCAAGCACTTGCTTTCCGTAATGACTTAAATACCCGTGAAAATTTTATTGATACCGCAGAACGTAGGGATTCAGTTGTCAAACTAGCAAATTTAATTGGCTACAATCCAAAACGTAATCTAAATGGTCAAGGTTATTTAAAAGTAACTAGTATTTCTACTACAGAAAATATTAATGACATTAATGGGCTAAGCCTAAATAACATTAATGTTCTATGGAATGATCCTAGTAATGTAAACTGGCAAGAACAATATAACACTATCATTAATGCTAGTTTAGTAAACAGTCAACGTATTGGACGTCCGGGTAATACTCAGACGTTGTTGGGTGTTAAGACTGACGAATACTCAATAAGTATCCCACCTGGCAAATCTCCGGTCGTACCATTTAGCGCAACAGTCGATGGGTCAACTATGGACTTTGAGGGAGTGAGTGTATCTAGTATAGACCAAGATTATCTATATGAAATTCCACCTGGCCCTACTGGCATCTTCAATATCTTATATCGTAATGATAAATTGGGTTACGGTAGTCCAAATACAGGGTTTTTCATGTACTTCAAACAAGGTACATTACAACCTTTTGATTTTACATTGGATCAACAGATTTCTAATCAAACAGTTGACATTGATATACAAGGTATTAACAATACTGATACATGGTTATATCAATATGATTCTGCTTCTAACACCTATTCACAATGGGATGAAGTAGAAAGTGTATATGCAAATGCCAATCTTCAAACTAATACCAGTTTGCGTAAGATTTTTTCTGTAGTTTCTAGATTTAATGACCAAGTATCTTATGCATTTGGTGACGGAGTATTTAGTGAAATCCCAGTTGGAAACTTTAGAGCATACATTCGTGCAGGTAATGCAAGTCAATATACAATTGACCCTGCTGAAATGCAAGGCATAATAGTAAACATTAATTATGTAAGTAGAGTTGGTCGTGTGGAGACATTGACGCTTAACTTAGAGTTACCTTTACCAGTTACAAATGCTCAAGTACGTGAATCATTAACTGAAATCAAAGAACGTGCACCTACAAGATACTATACACAGAATCGTATGGTCAATGGTGAAGATTATAACAACTTCCCATATACTTTGTTTAGCTCAATCATTAAGAGTAAGGCTCTAAATAGAGGTAGCGTAGGTGTAAGTCGTAGTTTTGATTTATTAGATCCTACAGGTAAATATTCTAGTTTAAATAGTTTTGCTGATGACGGCGGTCTATATGAAAACACTTCACAAGATGCAGTAGCATTCACCTTTAATAATGACAATGATATCTACACATTTTTAACAGAAAATATTAGAGCAGATATTGCAGGTCACCGATCACAACAATACTACTGTCAGCATTACACAAGATATCCTGTCAATACAACTAGTGGTGATGGTACTATTAAGTGGAAGCAAGTTGGATATAACAACACCAATGTTACTGGATATTTTTATAATACATTAGCAGTACCGGTAGGACAATATAGTAGTGGTAACTTACGTTATGTTACTCCTGGTGCACTTTTAAAATTTCAAGCACCAGCTGGATACTACTTTGACGCTAACAATCGTTTAGTATATGGTATACCTAGTATATCTGATTCAACTACGTTTTGGACTAGTGTTTCAGCAGTAGTAGGTGACGGTTATAACGGAGGGGAAGGTTTATTAATTAACGGAGCCGGACCTGTAACATTAACTGGCAATGTACCAACAACCGCATTGATAGTAGAAATCATACCAGTATTTGATAATGTACTTTCTAGAACAGTTATAAATGAATGTATTAACAGAATGAATTTAAATCAAAGTTTTGGTTTAAAATACAATAACTCGTTGACTTCAATACAAGAACGTTGGAGTGTTATTACGTATGATGATCCAAGATGGTTCATTAAGTTTACTAGTGATGGTAGTAACAGATATATTGTTTCTACTAGATCATTATCATATTTCTTTGGTAGTGTTCGAGATACTCGTTTTGTATTTGACTCTAATAAAGTAGTATACGATCCATATAGTGGTAAATTGTTCCGTGATAATATTGTTATATTACGCACAAACAACCAACCTGATAGCACAAGTGCATTAGCAAGAGAACTAACATTAGATGTAGTTGGGCAAAATGTAGAAGCAGACGGTTATGTAGATGACTTTGCTATTGAAGTATCAAGTGCAGACAGTAATAATAGTAGCATCATTCGTGATCCTGACTTCTTTAAAACTATTACAGGCTATACAACTGGTACAACTAACACACGCTACTATACATTCTTTGAGCAGACCTTAGATACATTATTATTATCTAGGTCACAAATGATTTCTAGTGTAGATGTAGTTTACAGCTATCCAACAGTAGCAGCCATTGAGATTGTAAAATATGAATATCCTGTAGGACAATTATTCTATGCATATTCAGAAGGTACTTTCTATAAAAATACAGAAGATCCAATTGTAGAAAACATATTGTATTTGGTACAACAATTAGCGTATAGTGTTTCTACTGGTAGACAAGGATTATTTTTCCAATATAAGCATATTTCTAACAACACAACACGTGTTGATCCTGCTACAAGTAACATCATTGACTTATATGTTGTTACGCAAAGTTATTATACACAATATCAAAATTGGTTACGTGATACAACCAACACAGTACCAATGCCAGATATTCCCACGATGAGTGAGTTGCAACAACTATACGGTAAGCTTGATGGATACAAAATGATAAGCGATAGTATGGTGTTAAATAGTGTAAGATTTAAGCCATTGTTTGGACACAAAGCAGAAGAACAATTGCAAGCTACTATAAAAGTTATTAGATCCTCAACCACAACAGCAAGTGATAGTGAAATTAGATCCAGAGTATTAGAAGCAATGAACACCTATTTTAGTATAGACAATTGGGACTTTGGTGATACTTTTTATTTTAGTGAGTTAAGTGCATACCTACATAGTCAAGTCGGGGACTTAGTTAATTCTATTGTACTTGTACCCAATGATCCTGAAATGCAATTTGGTGATTTGTATGAGATACGCTCCGCACCATATGAAATATTTGTTAATGCGGCACAAGCAACCGATATTGTAGTGATTTCAGCACTAACGCCTAAAGAGTTACAAATTACAAGATAAAAGAAAGTATAACAGATGGTTTCAAGAGTTAGAACAATAAATTTCTTACCAGACATATTCAAAACTAAAGCCAACGAACAGTTTCTGTCAGCGACTCTGGATCAACTTGTTAGTCAACCTAACACGATGAAGGTCCAAGGGTACATTGGTAGTAAGTTTGGTTATGGAATTAATGCAAAAGATGGGTATGTTGTAGAACCTACTAAAGTAAGAACTGACTACCAACTTGAACCTAGTGTAGTTTTCTTAAAAAAGAATACTGCAACAGCAGTTGATTTACTTACTTATCCTGGATTAATTGATGCATTAAAACTAGAAGGTGGCATCACCGACCAGCATGACAATCTATTCTCTAATCAATTCTATTCATGGGATAGTTTTACTGATTTAGATAAGTTAATCAATTACAATCAGTACTACTGGTTACCATTGGGTCCAGAATTAGTTACCGTTTCTACCAATGACGTTTATAGCCAAACAGAATTCACTGTAGTACCTAATGGAAATTATATTAACTTTAGTGCAGATAACTTAATTGTACCTGGCAATAACCCAACAATCAGTTTACTACGCGGTGGCACATATCAATTTGTTGTTAATCAATCATCGCAATTTTGGATTCAAGGTACACCTGGTCTTAAAGGTACTGACCCAGTTCATACCAACATAGGTACACGAAATATATATGGTCTAACTAACAATGGTACAAGCTCAGGGGTAATGACATTCCAAGTTCCATTTCAATCAGATCAAAGCTATGCGTTTTATCCAAGCACACAATCTGTTGATTTATTAACCACAAAATCTTGGGATGAAATTAATGGCATGCGTGTCAGAGATTTAGGCAATATTGATGGTGTTGTATCGCTTGACGGAAGAACTATTGTGTTCTACGGTAATAGTCCTACTGCACAAGGTTACATTGGGGAATTCTATGATGAATTTTCATTTGATGAAGATAATCCGGTAGTTAAACCATATGAAGATGGATACTATACAGATTTAAACAAAAACATATATAGAATTAGTTATGTTGGGGACCCAGATGATCCTGTAATTCGTGTCACCGAACATGCTACTATCGTTCAACTAGATAGAATCAAAGTATTGTATGGTGACGAGTTTGCATTCAATGAAGTATATACTGATGCTTTAGCTAATATGTACATAGTACCGTACTTAAGTGCTTTAGCAGATACATTGTATTACCAAGATGGTTCAAATGTTGACCGTGTTGGTGTTATTAAAATTATTGATGCTATTTCTAACAATCAACTTAATGTTAACACACAAATCTTAGGTAAGAAAACATTTACTAGTCCTAATGGTGTACAATTTACTAATGGATTAAAAGTAACTTTTGCGGGCAACATATATCCAGAATCATATTTTGGTAATGAATACTATGTTGAGGGTGTAGGTACTGCTATTACACTATTGCCTGTGACAAACTTTATCGTCCCTGAACCAGCCGGACAAGCATATTACAACCCTTATAGCGTAAGCCCATACGATACAGAAGCATATGATAGTGCATCCAACGTACCTTTAGCTAAAGACTACATTACTATTAGCAGAAACAGTTATGATAGGAATGCATGGAGTAGAAGTAATCGTTGGTTCCACGTTGATGTATTACGTGCAACAGCACAATATAGAGGTAATGAAGCACCGGTTGTACTTGAAGCGTTGAATAATTCAAACTTCCGTGCTAAACGTCCTATTATAGAATTTTATCCTAACTTAAAGTTATATAATCAAGGGTCAGTTAGTAAAGGATCAGTTGATTTTGTTGATTCAGTAGTTACAGATCCTTTTGGTTATGATGGTTCAACACCTATTTGTTCTGGTGCAACAACCTTTTATCCAAATAGCGGAACCAGTGCAATACCGGGTGGTGTAAAGATTGTCTTTACTGCGGCAGAAGATATAAATGTTAGAAACAAAGTATACCTTGTAACTTACTCTAACATTACAGGTTCGCCAACAGCTACACCTGTAATTACATTAACTGTTGCAGCCGACGGTGATGTAAGTGCAAACGATCAAGTAGTAGTAACTGCAGGTGATTATATTGGTCAAACATATCACTTTAATGGAACAGACTGGATCAGTGGTCAATTTAAAGAAAGAGTTAATCAAGCTCCGTTGTTTGATGTATTTTCTTCTAGCGGTATAAGTTTTAGTGACCAAGAATACTATTTAGGAAGTAGCTTCAGAGGATGTACGCTATTTGAATATGCATTAGGTACTGGCTCTGATGATCCGCAATTAGGTTTTCCATTAAAATATAGCTCACTTACAAACATAGGTGACATTACGTTCAATGTAACATTGAACAATCAAACATTTACATATGTTGAGGGTTCTACACCGCAATCTTTATCAGTTGATACAGGATATGTTTACAAATATATACCTACTACTGCTACATATGCTAGACAACTTGGATGGCAAACAACTGTTGGTGAAAGTTTCCAGTATCAAGTTTTTGAATTAATTTATAATTCTGGTATACCAAAATTTGTATGTGATGTTCCGTATAAAGATCCTGAGTCAACACCATGGCCAGTAACTCAAGTCTATGTTAATAACGAAAGACTAGCTCCAACTGCATATACTCGAACAGTCGATAGTCAAAATAGTACAATCATTACATTGAATACTGCACCTTTGCCAGGCGCACCAGTACAAGTATTAATTTATAGTGATATACCAAGTTCAGTTGGTTACTATGAAATTCCTACTAACTTACAAAACAACCCGTTCAATACACCTGTGTCAAATGCTAACTTGGGTGATATTAGAGGTCATTATAAGAGTATTTGTAACAACATTACTACTTTAGTAGGTGCACCTTTTGGAGCTAACAACTACCGTGACTTAGGTAATCTAGTACCTTATGGCACTAGAATCACTCAGAGTAGTGCTAGTTTAGTTCCTGCTGCCGCATTCTTACGCAATCAAGATTTTAGTATTTTTAATGCATTGACATTTAACAATAATGAATATATTAAGTTTAAAGCGTTACTAACAGATACAATCAACAGAACTGAATACAACAGAACATACTCCGATGCATATATTTTAGATGATGCATTGGCACAAATTGCAGGTACAAAAGATAATTCTAGTGCATTCTTCTGGTCTGATATGGTTCCTAATGGAAACAAATCAGCTAGCAATTCATACACGTTTGTAAACTTTATTAAGCAATCAGAGTTCCCATTAACTAGAATATATGATTTTGCAACTGCCAACTACTACAGCGTTTTGCTATATGTTACTAGAACTACAAATGGTGAAGTGCATACCACTCAATTATTGAGAGGGGTTGACTATGATATTAGTACAGACGCACCTAAAGTTATTGTATACTTTGACTTATTACCAAATGACGTAATAACTATTGATGAGTATTCGCAAACTTACGGAAGTTTTGTACCAAACACTCCATCCAAGATGGGATTGTATCCAGTAAGCACTCCACAAGTTATATATGATACAACTTATGTTACACCTACATACTTTATTAAAGGTCATGATGGTAGTTTAACTAAATTGTACGGTGAATACACTGATGGGTATCTATCTGACTACAGAGATAGAGCATACTTAGAATTTGAAAAGAGAATTTTCAACAACATTAAAACTAGTAATGTTATACCGTTAACTTTACCTGATATTATGCCAGGTGAATTTAGAACCACTGACTACACATATGAGGAGTTTCAGCAAATATATAGTTATGGTTTCTTGAACTGGGTAGGTAAAAACAGAATTGATTATAAAACTCAATACTTTGATATCACAAATCAATATACTTACAACTACAGTCAATCTATAAACAAATCAGATTACACACCTTTAAAACAAGGCAACTGGAGAGGTATATACTTATGGTTCTATGATACTGCTACTCCGCAATCTACTCCATGGGAGATGTTAGGGTTTTCTGAGAAGCCGACCTGGTGGGAAACACGTTACGGTGTCGCACCATACACCAGTGATAACTTGGTATTATGGAACGACCTAGCCGATGGTTACGTTTGGAATAACGGAGCATCTTACACAATTGAGAACAGAAAACGTCCAGGACTATTAGATGTGTTGCCAGTAGATAGTAGTGGTAACTTAGTAAGTCCAGCTATCAGCGTAGTGAATGCGTATGATACTAACTCAATTAACAAGAATTGGAAAGTAGGGGACGTTGGTCCTGCAGAGTATGGTTACTTAAAGAGTAGCTCATGGCCCTTTGACTTAATGCGAATGTTTGCTTTAATGAAGCCAGCAAAATTCTTTGCGCTATGCATTGATGTTGACAGCTATGAATATAATGCAGAATTCAATCAGTATTTAGAAAATGCTAGATTACGTAGCCCGCTAAATGATCTACCTGTATACGGTAATGGTACAGCAGTAAACAGTTATGTTAACTGGATTGTTGACTACATCCAACAATTGGGTATGAGTGGACATGATAAAGTATCTGACCTAGTTAATAACCTAGATGTACGTTTAGCATATAGAGTTGCGGGCTTCAGCGACAAAGATATGTTAAAGTTCTATGTTGAAAAAGGTAGCCCAAATAGTAAGAACAACAGCTTGTTGATCCCTGACGAGAGTTACGGAGTATTGTTATATAACAATCAACCGTTCACTAAAGTAGTTTACAGTTCAGTTATTATACAAAAGACTATTAATGGTTATAAAGTATACGGTAACAGTCAGAATACTGCGTTCTTTAAAACGTTAGTACCTAAGATGAATGGCAACTATGACAAATATGTTGTAGCGGATGTAACAATTTATGTTAGCAAAGAATACACCGACAAAACACTAATAGTACCATACGGCACTGAGTTTTATAGTGTACAAGCGTTGTCTGAGTTCTTAATTAACTACGGTCGTTATTTAGAGAACGATGGTATGATATTTAACAATATCGAAAACGGTATTGTTGAGAACTGGGAACAAATGGTTGCTGAAGCAATCTACTGGACACAAAGTGGTTGGGAAGCTGGTAGTACAGTTAATGTAAATCCGGCAGCTACTAATCTAAAAATTAATAAAGAAAGTGGAATTGTTCAACCTTTAACATTCCATCAACAAAACTATGTGTTGAATCAAAACTTAATACCAATCCAAGTCAAAGATATGAGCTTGATTAGAAACGGTACTGAGTTTGAATTAAATGTGTTACAAAATACAGATACTTTTAGTTACATGACTGCTAACATTAGCAACTATGAGCACTGCATTGTATTTGATAACGTTACACTATTCAATGATGTGATTTACAATTTAGTTACAGGCTTACGTCAAGAACGTGTTTTAGTTAAAGGTGTTAAGTCTGCTGAATGGAACGGACAAGTTGATGCACAAGGATTTATCTTAAATCAAGATAATATACAAGAATGGCAAGAGAATATAAAATACACTAAAGGTGTGATTGTATTGTACAAAAACAGTTACTATACTAGCACAAAGATTGTTCAACCTAGTAGCACGTTCAATGAAACTGAATGGGTAAAAACCGATTACGATTCAATACAGAAAGGGTTATTACCTAACCCAAGCACACGTTCATATGAAAGTTTGTTGTACTATGACATTCATAATACAAACTTAGAGAATGATGCTGATTTATTAAGTTTTAGTTTGATTGGTTATAGACCACGTGATTATTTAGCCGTTGCTAATTTAGATGATGTGACTCAAGTTAATGTATTCATTAATATGATTGAATCTATGGGTACATTAGGTGGTGCAAATCAATTGAAGAACATTACTGTACCTCAAGGTCAATTAGGCTATGACATATATGAAAACTGGGCTATCAAAACAGGCGAGTTTGGTGGCGTACTTAATCAGAATTTTATCGAGTTCAAGTTAGCTGAAAACGAATTGACAGGTAATCCAGGTATTATTGGTGTGACTAATGGTATAGAAGTAGTAGAAGGTGTTGAACAATCAGTACCGTTATACTCACTAACAAATTACGGCAGAGTGTTAAACAATATCGCTGTACTACCTACTGTAGATGACATCAGTGTTAAGAGTTTACCTGATGCGGGCTATGTAAACTTTGATGACGTAAAAATTCACAGTTATAATTTCAATGGTTTATATCGTGCTAATCAACCTATTGAAAAATTATACAATGGTGACTATATTTGGTTAGCTGATTATAAAGGTAACTGGAATGTATACACACCTGTACCATTAAGCACGTTAACCAAACAAGGTATAGTATTAATATCAGTTGAAAACAATCTTACAGGTACAGCAACATTAACATTTAATAAGGCGCACGGTCTATCTAAGAATGATTTGATTGGTGTAATTAATTTCAATGAAGACATTGATGGTTATTATAATGTAGATAAAATTATTAGCGAAACCAGTATATCAATTACAGTTACTTTGCAAGGTGCTACATTAAAACTTAGAGGTAGCGGAGTAGTATTTAAGTTAGTAACACATCGTGTAGACACACCTAGTGACACAACTTCTTTACCTATCTTAGGACAAGAATTTGAAAAGTTTAAAGTTTGGGCAGATCAAAACTCAGATGGTAACTGGGCTGTATATGAAAGAGATGACAGATATAAATACGAGGATTTTAATAAACCATTCTTTACTACTAATTTTGGTAGTTCTGCTGTATATGTACCTGAATTAGGTTACTTAATTGGCGATACCGGTGAAGGTAAAGTTTATCTTTATACATATAATCCTATTGCAAAACAATATTTAAACACTTTAGAGATTGATGAAGGTAGTAATTTTGGTAGTTCAATGGAAACTGCTGGTAACACTGTAGTAGTTGCTAAGACTACAAGTGCATCCAGTGATATTTATGTATATTCTGTAGTTACTGAATATGGTATCAACCAAATTATAGGACAGCAAGTAATATCGTTAGGTGGATATTGTGGCTACAGTATGGCTTTATCCGGTGATACAGATTGGTTATACATATCTGACAATACAAATAATAAAGTTTATATCTATCAATTAGATGCAGACTATACTCGCACTAACACAACTTACCCGCTAGATGGTAATGTTACTGCAGGATCTAATACATTTGTAGTTAATGGTAATAGAACTTCTACGTTTGTATCAGGTACTAAAGTTTCTTTCTCTAGTGCTGACTATTCACCTGTATATACTATTATTTCGTCTAAATGGGATATCGTACTCAACAAGACTACAATAACATTGGGTAAAGAAATTCAAACTAACATTATTACTGCAACTGCTACATATATTGCTACTACTAATTACACTAGTTGCGGTTATATAGATTTACCTGACTCATCTGCTGATGACAATTTTGGTAGTCAAGTAACAACAAACCATGATGGCTCTATGGTATTCATTAATTCTCCTAACAGAGAATATGATGGTGAATATGAAACATGGGCACCTAGTACAACTTATACTGCAGGAACTGTTTTGTTAAACAGTGGTACGTACTATAAAGTACTTGCAGACGCACCGGGTGCATTGACATTCTCTCTTATAGCTAGTTATGTAAGCGAACTAAAAGACATTGGTTACGTGTATGCATTTGAGAGATTAACTCAAACTTACGAACAACAGTATAATGCATTACCGTTAGTACCCACATTGTTCACAACAATATGGTCTTCATCTACATTACACCCTACGCCATTCTTATACCTTAACGGTGTAAAACTAATTGATGGTGCAGACTATGCAATTGTAACAGATACAGTCACAGTTGATACACAAGTTAATGCAGGTGATATCATAACTGTGTCAAGCTCTGAGTTCGTACTTAAACAAGTACTATCATACTATGATACTATTTCAGACTCACAAAACAATACTGAATTTGGATATGGATTAGATACAAACAAATACGGTAATGAAGTATTAGGTGGATCACCGTACATTATTAATAGCGACGGTCAAGAAGGCGCAGTCTTTAGATTTACTGATGGTGGTAAAAAATACGGGATGATTATAGGAACAACGAATGCATCATTATCATCACCTACACCAATACTAATCAATGGCTTTGAAGTAACAGTTTCTGGAACGGCAGCAGAAATTGCAACAACAATTAACAACACGCATATTAATAATGTAGTTGCATATAATTCAAATGGTATATTAGTAATAGGTTTGCGTGATGTAAGTTTGAATCCGATTGGTAACAAACTGTCAATTACTGTAACTGATAAGACTATATTGGAAGAGTTAGGTATAGCACCATATACAAAAACTCAACGTATTGAAGAAATTTATAGTGGTACTAGAACACAATTTGGTGCTGCAATTAGATGTAATGAGTTGAGTAGTTTTGTAGTAAGTGCTCCTGTAACAACACGCCGTGCTATTACTAGATTTGATTACATTGATGACAATCAAAACAACGATACTATATTTGACAATGACTTCACTACCTTTATTGATGGGTTTGCAAACGCAGGTGCAGTCTACATGTATGACTATCTACCTAAGTATAATGAAAATATCAATAATCCAGGACAGTATGTATTTGCTCAATCATGTAATGATGTTACTGAAGACTACGGTTATGAACCTAATTATGGTCAAGCGTTGTTCTTTGGTGGTTATCGTGTATTAATCGGTACACCTAACTTTGATAGTACAGCATACAACGGACGTTTAGTAATTTACAAAAATGCAGAAAACAAAGCTGACTGGAGTGTTCATAGATCAAGTAGTCTTGTAGTTGATATTGATAAATTGCAAGGTGTTCAGTTATACAATAACTTAGATAACACAACATTGACTTCACTAGATTATATTGATCCGTTACAGGGTAAACTATTAGGTGCAGTACGTGAAAATATTGATGTGGTTTCTAGTAGTGATCCTGCAGGCTATAACATTAATAACGTATCTACTAATGTAGTATGGGGTGCTGGACATGTTGGAACTATCTGGCTAGATGTATCAGGTATGCGTTTTGTTAACTATCATCAAAATGATGTAGTGTACAATAGTGAGTATTGGGGTAAAGTGTTTACCGGCAGTGATGTAGCTGTATACTCGTGGATCGAAAGCACAGAGACTCCTGCATTCTATACTGGTACAGGAACACCGTACGATTTAGAAAAATACGCATCAACAGTAATCCTAGATAGCGCAGGTAATTTGATAGCCAAATACTATTACTGGGTAAGAGACACTGGTATAGTGTTTACTAAGAAGGGTAAAACTTTAGCCGATGTTATATTAGAGACATATATTGAAGATCCGCAAGGATCTGGTATAAGTTATTTTGCACCGTACACACCTAACGTATTTGGTCTGTATAACGCAAGAGAGTATTTAAATACTACTAATACAAGTATTCACATTGGCTTCAGTACTGGTACCAACGATGACGTAGCACACAATGAATATCAATTGATTCGTGAAGGTTATGCAGGTGATTTCTTAAATGGTATCCCGTCAGCAGCCAATTCGTACAGCGAACCTACAAGCTTGTACAATCGATTACTAGACAGCATGGCTGGTTTAGATGAAGCAGGTTTATTAGTACCTAATCCATACTTACCAAAGTTATTGCAACGTGGTATTTCAAGCAGACCATCACAAAGTTTCTTTGTTGATAGATTCACTGCACTTAAGAATTATCTAACTTACGCAAATGAAGTTATGGCATCATTCCCGATCGTAGAATCTAAAAGCCCTACATTCTTAACTAAAGTTGGTGCTGTTAATCCTAGTAACGATCTACCTTTCTATGATACTAGTAATGTTTGGGAGTATGTTGATTGGTGGGCAGTTGGTTATGACAATAACACTAAGACAGCATTTGACGTACCTAAATACTATAACTTAGCTGAGTTAAACCCGGTTGAAGGTTTATTAGTAGGAGTTGAAACTAACAGTGACGGTAAACGTGAAGTATATATATATCAAAATAGTACATGGAACCGTATTGGATTACAAGACGGTACTATTCAGTTTAAGAGTATACTATGGGACTATGGATCAAATAGACTTGGCTTTGGTAACTTCTTTGATACTACACCGTTCGATAGTTTCCCATCACAGGAAACTAGAAATGTAATTCGTGCATTGAATGAAGAAATCTATACAGATGATTTGTTGATAAACAGAAATGTTAGTTTAATTTTATTATTGAAATACATTGAAAGTGAAAACATTGAATCACAAAATTATTTACCATGGTTAAACAAAACATCGTTTATTGATGTTGCACATACAATACGTGAATTGCGTGAGTATGAAAAGTTTCAGCGTGATAACGTTGATTTCCTGTCAGGTTATATCAACGAAGTTAAACCATACCATGTAGTAATTAAAGATTTTTACTTGAAGTATTCTGGTGTAAATGTATATCAAGGTGATATTACTGACTTTGATCTACCATCGATGTATAACAAAGATAACGAACAATTTATAACACCAACATTAAAATTTGATTCAACGACAGGTGATGCCGAGTTCTTGCCCACAGCAAGTATATGGGATACTCCTGAATATGCAAGTTGGTATCAAAATTATGGTTTAGTTATCACTGGACAACTCAATACCTATGTTGGTAAGATTAAGAGACAATTAACGACAGTTAGTAACACGATTTTGATTGGCAACACATTTGGATTCCCTGTACAAGGTTTAATTAGAATTGACGATGAATTGATTACATATACCGGTGTTAATAGAGAATTAGGAATATTAACAGGCGCCTCTAGAGGTTATAATGGTACTACAGTATCTTCACATGATTACAACTCATCTGTATATATGGATATACCGGGAGTAGTTGTGTATGATACTGCGAGAGGTTATGTAGATCCTCCTATTATTAATGCAGTAATAGATACAAGTATATATCCTGCACCAAGAGTACCTGCAAGATTCCGTGCAGTTATGCAAGTGGATAAAGTTATTGGTGTAGATGTATTAAATCCAGGTGAAGGTTATGTTGTCACACCTAGACTAGAATTTCAATCTAGTATGTCAATTGATTTTACTAACTTTGATATTAACTATATAGATAGTACTATCACAATTCAATCTACTGCCTTTGTTACAGGTGATTGCTTAGAGTATAGTACAAGTAATTTTAATGTAACTGGATTGACAGAACACTCTCATTACTATATTAGAATACTTACATCTAATGTTATTGAGAGTATCATTGCGTTGTACTATACTAAGAATGATGCAATGGTTAATTCTAATAGAGTGATTCTATTTGATTCAGGTAACACTGTTAATGCTAAATTAAGCATGACACCACGTGCTGAAGTAATTATGGGCAGAAGTGGTGTCAGAAGTATTAAACCTATATTAAAGTTTGATAGAACATCATATAGACCATTAGTAGAAGAATGGGTACCAGGTAACTTTTATGGTTCTGGATTAAACATATTAAACTCAAGTAGTAGTGAAATGTTAGCCATAGCACAACCATATGAAGATATGCCTAAAGTTAATCGTGGAGTAACAAATGCCGCATTGTTTGTAGTTCAAAACGTATTGATGGGTAGTTATTTTGATGTTACTGAAATTACTGAACCTGGATTAGGATACAGTGTTGGTGATACTATAGTGGTACCTGGTACTGATATGGATTCAACATGGGCTAGTCCAGGCAATGACTGTACTATTACAGTAGCAACCGTTGATATTGCAGGAGCTATTACTAGTGTTACGGTAGCCGGTTCTCCTGGTCTTGTAACTAGAAGTAGTTTACAGGGTGCATTATTTCCAATATTGGGAGTAACATCAGTGGGCGGCCAAGCTAATGTTACTTTAGATTTTAGTATATCTGGTTTAGATTCTAGTAAGTTAAAAAACTTAAACTTGTATTTCTACAATACACTACCTCCTTACACATATGATGATTCTGCCGCCGGTGGCGCAGTAATTAAAGTTTATAGACCTAAATTTACACCTAGTAAAGTGTTAAACGAATATGTTATAACTATTATTAATAATGGTGCTATATACAATGCTGGTCAAAAGATTACTATTTTAGGTTCAGTATTGGGCGGTGTAAATGTAGTTAATGATGCTACTATTACTATCACTAGTGTAACCAGCTTAAATGCAATTCAAACTGCATTTGTGTCTGGTGTAGCTGTTGGTGGATTTAGGTCTTATTATGTAACACCTATTAGTAGTACAACTATAAAGATATTTAATGATATCAATATGACTATTCCTACTCCAGTAGCAAGTTTCCCTTACACCGTAGGAGATCAAGGATTTGTTAACGATCCTGCACTAGCAACAAGTAGCTCAAGTTATAACTACACAAACTATGTTGTTTATAAAGACAAGATATTTAAATGTGTTCAAGACACCAACAGTCGTACTTTCTTATACGATCAGTGGGAAGAAGTAGATTCTAATCTTGAGTTGTTCAATGCTTTGGATCGTATTGTTGGTTATTATCAACCAACAAGCGACATGCCTGGCAAAAACTTGCAAGGGCTTGTTAAAGGTATAACATATACTAATAATACATATTATGGTAATCAGTTCGCACCAGAAGATCAATATCCATTAGATATCAATCTAAAAGGTCAATACTTCTATCCAGCATATGTTGATATTAGAAGTATTACGTATGACGGGACACAATATGTTGCTGTGGGTGAAAATGATAGTAACTCAGTTGTATTAAAGAGTACTAATGGCACAACTTGGAGTATTGCAATTATTTCAGAGCAACCATTGGACGTACGTGATATTGTATACGATAGTACAGCCGGTGCATATGTTATAACATCATACAATTCTACTACTCCTGTGTTGATTAGTTTTGACGCTATTACTTGGGCGTCAAGCGGCCCATTCACACCGTACGATATTGGTGGGTATGACGATGATCCTTTTGATAGAACATCTATTAACCTATCTAATATGCAAATGGTCGGGGACACATATGGTAACGGCTTATATGTTAGTGTAGGTAATAGATATATTATTACCAGCGATAATGGAATAAGTTGGGAGAAACGTTTCGACTTTGGTGATACAACTCGTACATTGAATGCAGTATCATATGCAAACTTAACTGCATTTGATGGCTTTGTTGCTGTGGGTGGACATACCTCTACTAGTACTGGCTCTGGCACTATAACATACGGTGATATTGTAATCAGCTATGATGGTGTTAATTGGACTTATTTAACTCCTCCGTTAACTGGTTATAAGCTGTATGGTGTGGCTGCTGATAGCACATATATTGTTGCTGTTGGTGAATCAGGTGTAACTTATTACACAACCAATGGTAGTAACTGGGTTACTGGACAAGTATTATCTTCTGCTGACTTTTATGATTTAGTGTATGCTAATGGATTGTTTGTTGCTGTAGGTGAAGGTGGAGAAATCTATACTTCTACTGATGGACAAGTATGGACAAGCAGTACATCTGGTGTCACTGATAACCTTAAAGGTGTATATTACAACGGTACTCAGTATGTAGCAGTAGGTGATAATTCTACTATATTGTTTAGTTCGGATGCTATTACATGGACTAAGGTCGGATTGTTGCAACAGAATGCACCGTTCTATGACGTACAGGGTTCATCATTTGATTATGGTTATGCACCGGAAGAAATGGTTGCAGGTGTAGTTAGTGATAATTTATCCATGTATGTAAAATCTAGACCAAGTGGGTCATGGGATTATCAAACATATCAGCATACTGGATTCAGTATGGTGTCAAGAGTGGCATCACCTGATGTGAATAACACGGTAAGTTTTGATGGGTTAGTTGATATCCCTGCAACTGTATCTGTGTTTGTAGTAGATCCTATTACGTTAATTGGAAATCGTATTTACGAAAGCACATCAGTTACTAATATCAACTACACTTATACAGTGGATTGGACTAACAAGACAATAACACTTGATAATGCATTAACTAGTAATGAAACTATCTTAATAGAAGTATATGAAGTTGGTGGCGGCAGTCAGCTTGCTAAAGATTCTACTGACAACGTTCCGTTAAGAATAAACAATATTAACGGATTTAGCGAGATACATTTGGGTTATAAATATGATAGTCAAATATATTTTACTCCTATATGTTTCTTAAATGGTGTTAAGTTAACATATATTTCTGATTTTTACTTAGATACTACAAGTCAAGGAACTACTAAGATTTCCTTCAATGATACATATGTACAAGGTGTTGACTACATCACCTACACTATTTTTGGTAATACTGTTTCAACAGGACAACCTGAGCAATATGGTTTTAGTATCCCTGAAACACAAGTTATTGTAGCTGATGGTACTGCTACATCATGGGCGTTAGATAATTTTGTATATTATATTTCACCGTTGGACACAGCATCACAGCTTTCAGTAAATGATACTGCTATTGTTGAAATCAATGGTATAAGAAAAACTACACCAGCAGATTTAACATATAACATTACACCTAATATCTCTGCAATTATAAGTGTGTCTGCAGCCAATGCATTCTCATTTGTTATAGCTACGTATCCAGATATAGATAAAGTAGTTGCAGGAAGTAATATTACATTTGGATCTGATCCCACGTTGTATCCAATCACTGCAAGTAATGTAGACCCCGGTGACTCATCATTATGGACATTAACAACTACAGGAGCACCTAGCGTATTGCCCGGTACTGGAGTAGTAGTTTCTGCTATTATCGTATTTGATACCGCACCTTCAGCAGATGATATTGTAGCAGTAACAACTTTTAACGATACTCGTCAACAAGCATTAGTGCTAGATACTGATACTAATTTCGAAGTAAATCAAATTTATTATATCAATAATAGTATTACACCTGTGCAACTTGTATTAGCAAATCCAATTGGATCCGGCGCTTGGGCTAATGGTACTATGATTAGAATTGATGGTATCGAAGGTAGTGTTCAGTTAAATAACAATATATTTTATGTAAAACAAAATACTACAAATACATATGCGTTATTTCTTGATCCTGCAACCACTACACCCTTGCAAAGTAAATTAGTAAGCAAGTATGTGCGCGGTGGATATGCATGGAAAGACTCACAAGTGTTTACGGTTACACAGCCGTTGTTTACTGAGGAAGATAACAATAGAGTTTGGGTAGCTATAAACGGTGAACGTTTAAGCCCAAGTAGCTTACGTTATATAACCGGCAATGGGTTAAATTTATTGACACCTATTATATCAACAGACGTTATTACTGTTACTAGTATGATACCTAGTGCAACACCAAATGAATTGGTATATAATCTTACAGTTGATAAGAATGCAGACACTGCAGTCTATCGTAGTAATAATAATACTTCTACGTGGTTAACACAAGACCTACTAATAACGGATGATACTATCTATGTTAATGATGCATCACGTATGGTTGATACTTTAGTACAAACTATTCAAGTACTTAACAATGGTACTAGCTTAGTAGCTCCGGTACAAGCAGATTACGCTACAGTGCGTGAAGTCACAGTTTATAATCAAAATACATTGTCACAATTAAATCCTAGTTCATATGCATTAGTAATTATTAATACTGCTACGGTAATAGAATTTAATAGTGAAGTGTCATTAGGTGATAGAGTAATTGTAACATTGCGTGTGGGTGAAATTTTAGTAATCAATAGTGAACGAATTAGATTCAATCTAATTGACTACACAAATAATACAATATCAGGTTTGACACGTGGAATTCAGGGCACAGGTGCTCAGAATGTACATTCTACTTATTCACAAGTATTCAGTTTGATTCCTACTAATGAATTGTTTAAACCTTACTATTATCAGGTATGGGATGATATTGTGTTCCAAGATATAACAACTACTGTTACCAGTACGACACCTGGTGAATTTAAGTTCTTAATAGCTACTACACCTGATATTGTAAATGTAAAAGCCGGTGCTTCTATTGTTTTTGGAACTGACCCAACCGCATTTGACATAGCAACTAGCATTAAGGATCCTAACTATCCTACATTATGGATAATAAGAACTACCGGATCTCCTGCAGTAGTTCCCGGAGATGACGCTGTGATAACATATGTATATTCGGGTAATCCGTTGCAATTAAGCACAACAGATCCTGCAAGATTCTTAAAATCCGGTAATATTTAAAAGATAAATATATTATTATGAATAACGATAAAACCGAAAATGTTGTTGAAGAAAAGGCTGAAATAGGGCCCAAACCTGATGAAACAGGTGGGTTTTACTTTAGCACCTTTATAAAGATAACCGACCCGGACACTAACGAAGTTTTACTTCAAGCACGAGGCGATAACTAATGTCAAATATAATGATTCCAATGAAAATTGAGGGCTTTTTAAAAGTCTATGACCCCAACAGTAATGAGGTATTTGTAGACAAAAAGAATGCGATACACTATGAAAACATTAGTGAAGCTATTGCTTACACGTTGAGCAGTAGAGGTTTTGGTCAGATTTACAAGATGGCGTTCGGTAATGGTGGTGCAAGCGTAGATGAAACTGGTATTATTACATACCTACCTCCTAATACAACTGGACAAAATGCCGCACTATATAATCAAACATACGCAAAAATAGTTGATGATACAAATGTTTTAAACACGGATCCTACAAGAAATAAGATGACAGTAAGTCACGTGTCGGGAAAAGTATACTCAGATATCATAGTTCAATGTTTATTGGATTACGGTGAGCCTCCTGGTCAAAGCGCATTTGACAATGGAAACCAATTAGAAAGTAGCTATACATTCGATGAAATCGGGTTATTAGCAGATTACGGTCGAGACAATACGGGAAATGAGCTAACTAAGTTACTTACTCACGTAATATTTCACCCCGTACAAAAGAGTCTGAATAGACAAATTCAGATAGATTATACGATCAGAATCCAGAGCTTAACAAACCTGGTCACAATTTAAGATAAATACTTGCAATAGTCGGAGCAAATAAATGGCATATACAATCATACGAAGCGATGGTAGCACACTAACAACAATAGCTGATGGTACCATAAACACCAGTAGTAGTTCTATCGGTTTACCGGGCAGGAACTTCTCAGGTTACGGACAAACATTAGATACTAATATGGTTAGAATAGTGGAAAACTTTGCGGCAAACACACCGCCATCAAACCCTATTCGAGGTCAACTATGGTACGATATTACTGGTACAGGGACATTAAAAGTTTGTCCAGCTGACGGTACAACAAATTCAGCGGCATGGTATACTCTTACTACTACTAGTTCAGGTGGTAATGCTACTTTTGCTAACTTAACAGTTACTGGTAATGTGATTGCTAATAATGCCAGTATAGCAGGTAATATTATAGGTGATACGATAACTGTACGTTTAGCAACGGTATCCGACACTTTATCAGCGGGCACAGCAGGAATCACAACTGCTACTATGGGTACTGCAGTTACTGGTTTAATAACAACATCAGCTAACTTAACATCGGCTCCGAGTACAGCAGGTTCTATGTATGGTAGATGGACAGTGTACGGCAATTCTACTGGTAATGCAATGTTCGTTTCTACCGGTAATATTACATTTTCACCTAGTAGTGTTAACGGTATCAAGTGTGATAACTATATGTACGCAAACGGTGTATCTTTTAACCCATCAGGCTCATATACCAACTCTAACGTGTTTGACTATTTAACCGGTGCAAATGCCGTAACGCAGTTTACTGGAAACATCGCACCAACTAAAGTTACTACTACTGCAATTGCAGGTGGCGGTACAGTTACTGGTACATGGACATTAGGCTCAGGCGCTCGTTGGCAAGCAACATTCGCTGACTTGGCAGAACGTTTTGAAGCTGATGCAGTTTATGCTCCAGGCACAGTCGTTGAGATTGGTGGAGAAAAAGAAATCACTGCAGTATCTTCTGATTTAAGTGAAGATGTATTCGGTGTTGTATCTAATACAGCGGCATACTTGATGAATCAAGGTGCAGGAAATGATGAAACTCACCCTCCTATCGCATTGAGTGGACGTGTTACTGTAAATGTGACAGGTGTAGTTAAGAAGGGTGATAGATTGGTAAGTGCCGGTAAAGGTCTTGCTAGAGCAGGTAATAAGAGTGAATTAACCGCATTCAATGTAATTGGTCGTTCACTTACGACTAAAAATGATGAAGGTGTAGGAACAGTATTAGCTGTAGTGAACATAAGGGTATAACATGGCTTTTAGTGCAAACGGTTTAATAGACGCAGCATCCTTTAATAATTTAGCAACTAACTCATCTTCGGGAGCTAGTGTTAATAGTCTGTATAACACTGGTACAGGGATGTATGGTTACGGGCAACTTAGCCCGATAGCTAATGTTGCACTAGGAGACATAGTAACTAGTTCACAATGGACTAGCTTAAATACTAGAATTACTGCGATGGGAAACCATCAAGGTACTGGATTAGGACTTCTTCCTAGCACTGCAGTGAATAGTCTTATTACATACGATGCAGATTATCCTAACAATATTGCATTATTAAAAACTAGGGCGTTATATGCCGTTGCACAAGGGACTACTTCTTCTGTAACAACTCAATGTACTTCTACTTGGAGTAATTCTTGTACATTTACTCAAACAATAACGTTCTCTTCAGGTGATGCCGCTAGATACTTTTTTAATAGTGGCGGACAACTTAAATTTACATTCTCATCACCTATAGGTCCTAGTTATACAGTTAATTACGTGATGAATAAGTTAGCAGAAGATGCGGGTACACTTGTATTAAGTGCACCAAGTAGCGGCAAGACTGTTATTGCAATTACTGACTATAACGGAATAACACAAAAGAATTCTCAAGCCCCTCCGGTTATATTAGATGCTAATAAAGGTTATTACGGTTTAACCACATCATACTCTACTGTATTCAAGCAATTAGCAAGATTTGGTATTGTTACATATACAGGTTCATTTATTAAAGTTGATATGAAAACAAACGGTCCTGTAGGTTCAAATCAGGACAACGGTAATATAATCACTGTAACAATTCTATGGGATGAAGTTCCTAATGGATTAACGGTAAATGCAGGAACTTCCGTAACTTGCATTGTTGTACCACCGTCTACTACTTACTTAAATAACGTTTGGGGAACACCTACAGTTACTGGAAGTTTTGTAGCGGTATAATATGCAACAGGTTGAATTTAGACTTTATTACGATGATAACGGTAGTGTGTTGTTTTACACATGTGAAAAGCCTGAGGGAAAATACATTGTAATTGATAGTTTGGTATATGCGGCATGTAGAATGGATATAAAAATTGTCGATGGTAATATTGTAAAAAAATCTCAAGCAGTTTTTTCACAACTAGTTCAGACTATAGATGGTATTGCATGTACTAAAGAAGATATATCTATACTAGTATCTGATGATTATTCTAATATCAATAACTGGGATATACAAATACGTACTGTTAAGGGGGCATAAATGGCTTACGAACAATCTGGTAAAATTGAAGCCGTCGATGTTGTAAATCAGTTAATAGGACCCGTACCTACAGCCCAAAGACTTAACACATTATGGGGTTACGGATTTGGAAACAGAGGGTACGGACAGTCACCATTATTACCAAACGTTAACGTAGGTGATCCGGTACTTGCATCAGATTGGAATGGGATGAAAAATTTAACTAATACGATAGCCCAACATCAGGCTACTCTTTTAAGTTACAGTGTCCCTAAGGATACGTTTGCTCCTGGCATTAACATATTATATAACCAAGGTCTTACTAAAACTTATATTGATAAAATAGACACAAATAGAATGTCTAGTGCGGTTCAAGGTAATTATTCTGTATATACAGTAGAAAATGCTTTTTCATGGACTAACAAGTTAACATATACAATGACTGCAACGTTTCCGACTGGTGACTCAGCTAGATTCTTTTTTAATTGCGGTGGCCAACTAGCAGTCAGAACTTGGCAACCCGGATATCAGTCAGGAGTTCCGACACGATTGATGATTTCTAGATTGGCACAGGAAGCAGGCACTATATATTGGTCTGCTATGGCTGGCGGCTCTACTAAAACTAAAATAGCAGGTGTGGAATTTGCCGCTACTACTAAAATAGGCGGTTCAGGTACTCCTGGGTCTATTTCAGGATCACAAGATTACTTTCAACCAACTACTTATACCTCTACCCCTGTCAGTATTTTTAAACAAACGGTAAGTAATGGGGTTCCTGGATACGATGCTTCTTTTATTGAAGTGTTGGTAAATACTAGCGGAGATAAAGGATCCTATGGAGCTAATGGTAATGTTATTACTTTGAAACTAGTAGTAGATGTGGCTCCTTATAGTACTTCAATAGCAGCCGGCGGTATTGGATACCTCTATGTCATCCCTCCGATCGTCAGTTCACAATCATACTTGACCCAAGAATCTTGGGGAATACCTTCAGTGGTTATGTCTGTAACAGCACAGTAATTAAATTTAATTAGGTAACTGTACTACTATCTAAATACTTTTAGGAGTATGTATGGACACCAAACAATTATTGACTGAAGTTAAAGCACGGTTTAATCACAACTTAGCTAAAGAATATCTCAAAGACAAATACGAAAGCAAACTAATATTTGCTGAACAAGGTGGGTTGTGGAAAGCATCTACTGACCTGTTAACTTTTCTAAATTCTTCAACAGATGAAACACTTATACTACTTGATAGTTACCAAAATCCAGTAAAAGTTACACGCATCACCATATTAGCCAAAACTAAAGAAGTATATAATACTGTTATGTTTGATTGGTTAGCTGAATGGAAACAATTAGAAAGTAAAAGATGAAGGGAGCTGTGTTATTTGCTTTCAACAATGAAACTACTGATTACGTTGAAATGGCAATCTTTACGGCTAAACGAGTTAATAGGTTCTTGAACTTACCGGTAACGTTAATAACTGATAGCACCACTGACTTAACCAAATATGATTACACATTTGATAAAATAGTACACGTTGAAAGTGTTAGAGATAATAAACGAAACCATAGTACTTGGGTGAACAAAGGTAGATATCAAGCATTTGAACTTAGTCCATATGATGAGACATTAGTATTGGATGTTGACTACGTAGTCAACAGTGATCGTTTACTAAAAACGTTTGACATATATGATAACTTTATGTGTCATAAAGAAATTAACTTTCTGATGGCACCTAGTGACACACAAGAAAGAGTGGGCTACTCGGGAATAGATAGTGTGTGGGCAACCACACTCACCTTTAATAAATCCAAATATGCAGAGCACATTTTTAATTGTGTAAAAATGGTACAAGATAACTACCAACACTATGTTCAATTGCACGGTATTACTTTACCTTACTATAGAAATGATTATGCGTTTGCGATTGCATTACGTATTGTAAATGGGCACATAGATAACCAAAGATCATTCATGCCATGGAAGTTATTACATGTTGGTCCTGGAACGCACGTGTACAAAGAATCAGATACTGAATACACCTTATTGCATGATACAATGAAGAATAACAAACTGAAGAAAGAATATATTACAATCAAAGACTTAGACTTTCATATGCTAAACAAAAACAACTTTGCGGAGATTATTCATGAATAAAGGTTATGTTATATTAGCACAAAACACGCATGAGATAGACTATGTAGGATGTGCAGAAGCTTTAGCATTAAGTATAAAAAAAGCAATGCCCGAATCTAATATAACGTTGATTAGTGATAATCAAAGCGATTGTTCAGCCTTCGATAACATTGTTGCATTACCGTACGGAGATTTAGCACCAACTAGTAATTGGAAATTAATCAATGACTGGCAAGTATACGAAGCAAGCCCATATGACTATACAATCAAGTTAGAAGCTGATATGATTGTACCTAGTAATATTGACTATTATTGGGATGCCTTTAAGGATCGTGATTTAGTTGTATCAACTGACATTCGAAACTACAGGGGAGACATTGTAAAAGATGTGTACTATCGACAGTTTATTATCAACAACAATTTACCTAACTGTTATAACGCACTTACGTATTTCAGAAAAAGTGAATTGGCAAAGCAATTCTTTGAACTTGTAAAAGATATTTTTAAAAACTGGGAACAATATAAACTAATACTAAAATGCAAGTCAACCGAAGAAGTATCTACTGATTGGGCTTATAGTATAGCATGTCATATACTGGGTATTGAAAATACAACTATGAATTCTTATGACAAGTTTACTATGGTTCATATGAAGCAAATGATTAATGACTTAGCAACTAATGATTGGACACAAGAACTAGTAACTGAGTTTACAGAGAATGGATTTAGAATTAACACCTTTGTACAAAAGCACCCTTTTCACTATCATGTTAAGGATTTTAATAAAGTAGTGAAAAAGAATGTCAGATGAATATAGATTATACTACGATGAATATGGGTATCCTATAACTTATGTATGTGTAGTTGATTCTATAGAGCCAACTAACATCAATGGAAAATATATAGTTGTAGACCATTTTGACTTCCTATGCAAGAATCATAGTATAAAAGTTATTAACGGAAAAATAGTTAGTTTAGAAGAAGCTACAGCACCGCGCAAATTCATTAAGCACAGATCAGGTATAAAATGTGCAAAACAGGACATATCTATTGTAGTAGATGATGATTACAACAACATAATAAGATGGGGAATAAATGATATGACAGATAACGTAATAGACGCAGATGATATAATTGATATAGCAGACTTAGATTGTGTCTATCTCAGCTATGACGAACCACAAAAAGAAGAATTCTGGTTAAAGATTAAAAACATGGTGCCTTGGGCTAAACGTGTTGATGGCATTAAAGGCAGTGACGCCGCACACAAAGCCGCAGGTGAAGCAAGTGACACCGAACGTTTTATCTTAATTGATGGTGATAACATGCCGAATGAATCTTTCTTCAATATGCAATTAGACTTTTCAGACAAAGATCCAATCTATAAACAAGCACAGTTCAGATGGAGAGCAATCAATAGTATTAACGGCTTGCGATACGGCAATGGTGGAATGAGTTCATGGACAAAAACATATGTACGTGAAATGCAAACACACGAACACAGCGACGGCAATGATACAACTACAGTTGATTTCTGTTTGGATTCTTCTGATAACTTATACTGGGCAATGTACGATTGCTATAGTACAACTTATCCAAATTACTCACCATTTCAAGCATGGAGAGCAGGCTTTCGTGAAGGTGTTAAGATGTGTTTAGCTGGTGGCAAGAGACCTAGTGTAGACGAGTTCAAACAAAGTGTAGCTAGTAGAAACTTCAATAATTTAACCATATGGCATAACATTGGTCGTGACGTAGAGAACGGTGAATGGGCTATATACGGAGCACGATTAGGTACATACATGACTATGCTTACAGAATGGGATCCAAAGAATGTTCAATGGTTTGATAATTATACTGTACTATGGGAAGAACATATAAATAGAGATCCAGACCGTGAGTCAGCATTGCTCGGAGCCGCATTACACGATAAGCTAAGCCTGCCGATGCTTCATTTTGATGGGTCACAGAGTAAATTTTTTAAACGTCATTATAACGCAGACAAACACAATCTAGGTCCTCTAGTTCGTGAGATGGATGTAATTCGTAGAATAGAAGGATGGTAATGTCAGATAATCATATAGACAAAGTTCATAAAGAGATTAACGAAATTAGTCCTAGTTTCTGTGTAGCTAAGTGGAAGCAAGTAACAATGCATCTGCAAAATGGTCACACACATAGCTGTCATCACCCGTCATCACATCATGTGCCTGTAAGTGAAATTAAAATTAACTCTACAGCATTACACAATAGTGAATATAAAAAGCAACAACGAAAGTTAATGCTTGAAGGTGTTCGCCCGCGGGAATGTGATTACTGTTGGAATGTAGAAGACACTAATCAACATTATAGTGATAGAACTTTTAAGAGTGCGGATCAATCATGGGCATATCCTTATATTGATGAGATTGTTAACAAGCCTTGGAACGCTAACATTGATCCTAGCTACGTAGAAGTAAGCTTTGGTAACGTATGTAACTTCAAATGCAGTTACTGTGCTCCTCAGATAAGCAGTCAGTGGATGGAAGAAGTTGAAAGATACGGTGCATACCCGACAAGCAATCAATTCAACAATTTAGAATGGTTAAAAGCTACTGATGCAATGCCTATTCCAAATAACAAAGAGAATCCTTATGTTGATGCTTTTTGGAATTGGTTTCCTGATATGTACAAGAGTCTTAAGTACTTTAGAATCACAGGTGGTGAGCCATTACTAAACAAAAACACATTCAAAGTATTAGATTACATTATTGAAAATCCTAACACAGATTTGGAAGTTGCAATCAATACTAATATGAATGCACCAGACGAGTTGATGGATAAGTTTATTGAAAAAGTAAAAATCATTATCAATGAGAAGAAACTAAAACGATTTAAATTGTTTACTTCTGCTGAAGCACACGGTAAAGCAAGCGAGTATATTCGTTATGGTATGAATTACAATGACTGGATTGCTAACATGCACAAGATGTATCAAGCTATCCCGGGCATTCAGTTTACTATAATGAGTACATATAACTTGTTAAGCGTCACTACATATACTGACTTCTTAAAAGATATACTATCATTCAAACAACAGTATGGTACTACAACACACTATCCAATGCTATTAGATATACCTTATCTACGCTATCCTTTGCACCAAAGTGTGTTTATCATGGAACAAGAACAATTGGACCTAATGCAAAGTCAAATAGATTTTATGGATAGTAATGTAGTTGCTAACAATATGTCACATCAAGCATTTTATCCAGAAGAAGTTGAACGTCTTAAACGTATTCAAACATTGATTAAATCTCATATTGATGATCCTAAGCCGTGGTTTGATACCAGTCGTAAAGACTTCATCATATTTGTTAATGAACATGACCGTAGAAGAAAAACAAACTTTTTAAAGACATTCCCTAAACTTACTAACATGTACAACAGGTGGTCTAAACTATGAAGATAGCAGTATTGATAAGTGGGGAGTATAGAACATTTGGACATTGTAGAAGAACAATGGATTTTCTGTATGATCCACGTGTTGATATATACGTAAGTACATGGGATAGCTCATCTTACGTTAGCCCTAAAATTAATCTAGACCATACAGAATTGGTTAATTATGACCGTGTTGTTAATGATTTACACAAAGATGCTACAGTACTAATTGAACCACAAAGTTTAATTAAGGAAGTAAAATATAGCACTAAGATGATGCATCGTTGGATATCAGGGTTTAATCTTATAAAAGAAAGCAATAATCACTATGACTATGTGATTGTAATGCGACCTGATTTGTTCTTTAATTACAGTTGCCCAATCGACTTAAACAGTATAGAACAATATGAAAACTCATTAGGAGTAGCATGGGCTACTGACGAATACATTACTAATAGAAAACTACAAGATGTTTTGTTTCTTTCAACCTATAGCAATATGAATAAGTTGTTTAGTACATTAGACATTAACAAATGGATTATCGGTGGTGAGGGTGATTGGCATACGTGGTGGTTTAATCATTGCAATAATACATTACCAATTGCGTATGCTAAAAATTTTAGTAATTGCACTTTCTATCGCTATCTAACTGATAACAATAACCCTACTTTTGATGATGTAATGAATGCACAACATAATTGGCGTGATTTACAGTTACTCAATCAGATAGATATTATGGGAAGAGATGCACTCAAAACTGCATGGCCGGAGAATGTGATTCAAAATGCAGAAGATAAGTGGAACAACGGGTATTTTAATAAGTTTATCAAATGAACATAGCAGTGTTAATTTCTGGTGAGTACAGAGAATTTGAAATAGCGCATCCAAGTTGGGAATTCGATAAATGCGGCAAAGTGGATTACTATTTTTCAACATGGGCAGAGACCTCTGAGGTTAACGATAACTTAAACATCAATATACATGAGACTGTAACAATCGATAGGATACAAAAATATTTACCGATCACTGACTACGTTATCTCTCAGCCACTGTATTACTTATATAACCAGCAAAAAATGATTAATCGTTGGCATGAAGGTTTAAAACTAATACATAAAAGTAACAAAACATACGATGTAATCATTCTTATACGACCTGACTTATATATTGAATATAGTGATTTGTTACAAGACTTCATATCCAAAATGAACTCTAATACCATGTATTGTTACGGTGACTTTCACCGTAATGGAATTGGTAACGTCATGGATCAAATATTCATCGGAGATAGCAATACGATTCTAAAGTTGTTAGACATAGATTATACAACCCCTAAGTTAATTGAGACAACTAACATACATGAATTTTTAGCAGAACATTTTAATCGATTGTTTAACTCTATCCAATTAATACCGTTTAATAAGTTCTACATAGCTAGAAGTAATAGTAGAGGTTTAGCTTCATACTCATATGAAATTATAAAAACAAACTCCGAAATATGGTATCAGCAAAAACATCTACGAGAAACTGTTGTAACTAAATTTAAAGGGTTTTCTAAATCACACGTGATGTTGATAGAAAATTCATTCAGCAAACGCTTTGTTAGAAAACGCAAAAACGTTCAACGTAACCATGACAAGATGAAAGAGTTGGCATCACATGGCTTCAACGTACCTAAAATTATAAACATGCGTAACGATACGCTAGATATGGAATACATATCGGGTATTGATATGAAAACGTTTATATTACGGCACGATGTAAAGCTGTTAGCAAACTCTATCATAGAAACAGTTGATAGGTTTAAGTACACCAGTAAGTCTAAAAACTATGCAAACACATATCAAGAACAGTTAGCATTGATTGATTGTAGTGAGTTGCCATTTACATCCGATGAATTATATATTAGATTACCAAAAGACTTACCACAAAGTCTATGTCATGGTGATTTCACATTAGAGAATCTACTATACAGTAATGGTAAGTTTTATATGATAGATACTGTAACCGGCCCATATGATAGTTGGGTATTTGATATTGCTAAGATGAGACAAGACATAGATGGTCACTGGTTTCTTAGAGACGGTAAGACTGAACTTACGGTTCAATTAAAGATTTTACACGATATATTAGAATCAGCTTTTGCTATTGCATTTGACAATAATTTATACATATTGATGCTACTCAGAGTGTACAGACATTGTAAAGTAGGTACAACAGAGCATAGATTGATATTAGAGGAGATAAAGAGATTATGGAAGTAATTGTACCTGCCGCCGGATTATCTACCCGTTTTCCGGGTACTGTACCAAAATACTTGCTTACTGATAACAATGGTAAGATAATGTTACACAATGCTATAGAACCTTATATAGGTAAATATAATGTTACTGTTGGTATACTTAAACAACATGATGAGTTGTACAACAGCGGAGATATTATCAGAGAGCTAGGTGTTAACGTTGTAGTGTTACCTGAAGTAACTAGGGGTCCAGCTGATACTGTATATCAGATTATAAATCTAGCACAAATACATATTGACCATTCTTTTTTCATTAAAGATTGTGATAGTTACTTTGACCATGAAGTTTCAGATGGTAATTATATTTGCATATCTACGGTAAGTGAGCATGATGTTCTATATAAGATAGCAAACAAGAGTTTTGTTATAGCAAATGAACATGGTATAGTTCAAAGTATAGTAGAAAAGTCTATTGTTAGTAATGAGTTTTGTGTGGGCGGATATAAGTTTAATAGAATTTATGATTTTGTATCAGCGTATGAAAAGTTGATACATAGTATGACAAATGAATTCTTTGTCAGTCATATCATTCAGTATAATATTAGTAATGGTAAAACATTCTTAACTAAGAAAGTTACTGAGTATGTTGATGTAGGAACTATTAAAGAATGGCAAGAACAAAATGTTTAATCTTATTAAGAATATATACTTAAAGATGGTACGAGAGTACAAATATCGCAAAAGGTTAAAGGCAATGAAGAAACGTGATCCCTTTATTTATTAAACCATGAACTACATAGGAATATCAGCAGGGTTTCACGATGCCGCATTGAGTATTGTAGATAATAGTGGTAATATTCTATTTGCTGGACATAGTGAACGTTACAATAAACACAAGCACACTAAACACTTAGGCATTGACATTATAGAAGATGCCAAACCATACCTAACATCTAGTGATATCGAGGTTCATTATTACGAAAGGCCGCTAATTAAATATTTACGGCAATTGCGTAGCGGAGAAAAAACTATGATATCTAGTTTATCTGCAAGAGAGATCATAGGTACAGGCTTACTTCACCGTTTAGAAGATGGACGCAAGAGTAAGATTCATACACATAATCATCATTTAAGTCATGCGGCAGCAGGGTTCCAAACTAGTCCATACACTGATGCCACAGTGGTTGTTATTGATGCTATTGGTGAATTTGATACTATTACTATTTGGAATGCTTACTATGATAAGAACGGTGTAGCGCAATATAAGAAACTATGGGGACAACAGTACCCAGATAGTATAGGGTTATTTTACTCCGCAATGACTAAGAGAGCAGGATTAAGCCCGATGGATGAAGAGTACATTTTAATGGGTATGTCTGCTTACGGAAACATTCTTCCGTTGAAAGAAATGTCTACATCATTAATTAAGTCATACAAAAATATAGTGTTCAATGATAACTTACATATAGGTGTGCCTGATGATTTTATAAAGGATGCTAATGTAATGGATATCGCATATAGTACACAACTAATAGCAGAACAGTTGATTACTTCAGTGATTAGTAAAGCAAGAATGCTAAGTAGTAGTAAGAATTTAGTATATGGCGGAGGAGTAGCATTAAATTGTTTAGCAAATCGATTATTAGGGGATTATTATGATAACATTTGGATTATGCCTAATCCTGGCGATGCTGGTTCTAGTCTTGGTGCATGTGCGCTCGGTTACGGTAAACAGCTTAATTGGACTAGTGCTTATTTGGGTCATACTATACCTGGTGATTACCCTGTTAATCGTCTACTTGATAATCTTATTACCACTGGCATTGTTGGTGTGGCTAGTGGTCGTGCTGAGTTTGGACCTAGAGCCCTTGGACATAGAAGCTTACTTGCAGACCCAAGAGGAAAAGAAATAAAGGATAAAGTAAATGAAATTAAACATAGACAAAAATTTAGACCCTTTGCGCCAGTTATTTTGGAGGAGTATACTGATATGTATTTTGATATCCCTTGTGGCTGGAGTAACAGTAGGTATATGCAAGTCATCAGTCGTTGTCGGGTTCCTGACTTATTTCCTGCTATTATTCATTATGACAACACTAGTAGGGTACAGACTGTTCCAAAGGATGGCTCCGGAATACGAGAACTACTAGAAAAATGGTATGTTATGACCGGTTGCCCTATGCTACTTAACACTAGCTTGAATGTACGAGGTGAACCAATGGTCAATGACAGAGCGGATGCAGATCGATTTGAAAAACTATATGGTATAAAAGTACTATCATAAGTATCTTTATGCTACGAGATGTGTTTTATTACGGGGACAAACCCAATGTACATCCCCGAGAACGTTACGCCAAAGACTTTGATACAGCTAAACAACTAGCTACAACTGAACACTTTTGGATTGTTAACGAGTTCTGTGATTACAAAAATATTGATTGGGATTTTGATTTTGAATTCTTACCCGATGAAGATGTATGGGCAACAGACCATATCAATATCTGGCCTAGTCAATGGCAGAGTGATAGTGGTACATGGTTATGCTCAGTAAAAGCTGACAATGTAAAAATATATCGCACAGACGTAGAACCTGTACATAGAAAAAACGTCATTTCAAGACACTGGGTGAATACTGAAAAGTTTGATACTACTCAGTTTGACTATAGCTGGCATCCTGATCCCGATGAACCACCGTTCATATTTCAATTTGGCACTCAATGGGCAAAAACACATGGTCCTAAATACGTATCAGATGGTGCAACTAATATTAAGTATATAACTGAGCCTAATGCTAAAATTAAAGCAGATATGACACATTGGGAAAATGCTGTAATTAAAGATTTTGATTATAGCTGGCATCCAGACGCAACTAGTCCACCGTACATATATCAGTTTAATACGTTGCTTGATCTAGACCCCGGCCCTAGATATGTTGTACCGGGTCATAATAATAAAGTAGTTAACATTGACCGTGATATAAGCAGTCTTAATTTCCCGGTATACTATATTCAATCATCATTAGATGAGTTGATTGAACAGCACCCTGATGAAGTCTTCTGGGCATTGCGTGATAACATTGACTATGATAAGTTTGATTTTACATGGCGTCCGACTATTGCTAACTTTAAGTATATAAATGTGTTTGGTTCTACTGATAGTGAATCGACACAAAGTTACTTTGTCAATACTAAAATGATAAAGAAAGGATACAAAGATTTTAACTATATTGAGAACAAACAGTTAGATGATGAGTATCTCGCTAGGTTGTTTAAACCAATTGATATGTTCTACATTGATAGAGGAAACCCGCAATCACAAACACAATTTAATGCACTTAAAGAACGTTTCCCTAATATTAAAAAGACACGTTACATAGGATCATGGACTGATACTATTGCAAGATGTATTAATCATTGTAGCACAGAACTATTTTGGGTATTGAATAGCGAACTAGATTACAGCGAGTTTGACTTCATATATTATCCTAATCCATGGCAAATGCGAATGATACATATATTTGGAACACAATGGACTCATTGGGGTAACACATATGTTATTAATAAAGAACTCTTTTTAGAGAGTACAAAGTATGTTAAGGTCATTGAACATTTAAACGGTCTTAACTTTGTAAAAACTAAACGGGCTAAAGCATCAAATGTATTATATGATATTGTTTACATTGACCATGGCAATACTGATATGTCACACTTAGTAGAGCAGGGTAAGATAGTTGTTAAGTATAGAAATAGTTATATTGACACATTCAAAGACTTGTTACCGTTGCTCCCTGAAAAGAAAGAACATTATGTTTGGGTAGCTAGTTCTATATGTGATTACAGTTCATTTGATTTCACATACATATGTGATCCTTTTACTAGAGAACAACTACATGTATTCCCTAGTGATAGTCAGAAGTTTGGTGATACGTTCTTAATCAATGTTAATAAACTGCGTGAAGTTATTAATGATGTAGAGTTACTTGAAGATACTGAAGTAAATTATAACAAGCAACAGCAAGTATCTAGATTACCTGCACCAACATTCACTAATACAGATTCACATGCAAATAGTATTAATGTTGACTATAACTTTCCCTATGCTGTGTTTATGACTGCTGATAACATTGTAGAGTACAAAGATACTGAAACAATCAATCTATGGAGTAATAAAGATAAGAACATATTGATTACACACGAAGGCGGGACACGCATCATTGTACCCAAAGAAGCTAGTAAAACAGTTACTAATGAATTGTATGAATATCCATATATAAAAACTATATCAAAGACTAATACTAGTAAGCCATTAGATATTGTATTCTTTAGTAACGGTGAAACTGTTGCCGATCAAAACTATGAACATCTGTTGAATGTTACTAAAGGTATGCCCAACAATGTTAAACGCATTGATAAAGTATCTGGTCGTGTAGCTAGTCAACATGCGGCAGCTAACATATCAGATACTAATTGGTATTTTCTTGTTAATGCTAAGTTGAAAGTGTCAGATAAATTTGATTGGCAATGGCAACCTGATAGATTACAAGAACCAAAACATTATATATTCAACGCATTGAACCCAGTTAATCAATTAGAGTACGGTCATATGGCTATTGTTGCTAACAACAAGAAACTTACATTGAATACAGAAGTAAATGGGTTAGACTTTACTTTGGCTAGTAAGCATCAGTCGCTAAATATTCTGTCAGGTGTTGCTCTGTTCAATACTAGTGAGTTAGAAACATGGCGTACCGCATTCCGTGAGACACTAAAGATTAAAGACAGTGTAGTAAAGAACAATGACACCGCAAGCAAATATAGATTGCGTAATTGGTTAAACGTTGCAGAGGGCGATTATGCCCAAACATGTATACAAGGTGCTAATGATGCTGTAAAGTATTATGAATCAGTAGATGGTAACATGGACAAGTTAATGCTCAGTTATGATTGGGCATGGTTGAGTGAATATTATAAACAGCTTTATGGAAAATAAGAATGCCGTATAAAACAGATATATTGGGATGGATGGTTGAGTCCGAGTTAAAAGTCTTAGAGACTATTGCAAAACAAGTTCCTGTCAATGGAAATATTGTAGAAGTAGGATCAATGTTTGGTAGAAGTGCTGTTTGCTTTGCAATGTCAGCAGATCCCAGTGTTACCATCAATTGTATTGACTATTTTCCTACTGATATGAGACAACAGCATGGTTGTTCAGATGAGGATTCAATTAAAAACAGTTTCCCTATTGCTGATAAACTGTATAATGTTGAGCAAGACTTTATAGAGAATACCAAAGAGTTTAAGAATATCAATATGATAAAGGGTGATAGTCCGCATATATTAGTATATACTCCTGATCCTATTGATTTGTTTTTCTTAGATGCAGGGCATGCCAATCCTAATGATTGGGACAATTTATGTCACTTCATACCCTATATGAAATTGAATGGTATTATTGCAGGACATGATTATCACCCTACACAGTTCCCTGATGTATGTGAGAATGTTAGACGATTAGAAGAATTATTTGATATTAAAGCGGAATTATATCCCGGCTCAAGTATTTGGTCTATAAAAGTGACTAAATTAATAAATAAAGTATGAAAACTTTTGTTTTGTTAGTTATAGGAGTCTGTATTGCTGTATGTATATACTGGCTAATGGACTGGCAAAGTCACCATGAAGATGGTGAGTAAAGTTATTGCTGTACGAAGCAAAGAGAAAAGTGTCTTGGAAGGGGGTGCGAATCCCCCCAGGTCCACCATAAGGAAGTTTATGAATATTGAATGGTATCACGTATTGTTATGTTTAGCAGTTCCGCTAAACTACTTTTACTGGATAGTATTACATAGATTCTTTATGAAGGGCCTGATATAGATTCGACAGGGCAACAAGTAAATTAGTGGACAGCTCGGCAAAGCAGAAGCCGTTAGGGTTGGGGGAACTCGGCCGTAGAAGCAAAAAAGTAATCGCAAACGATTCACAATTCCTATTGGCAGCAAACGCCTAATAGCGAGGTAGTTATACCTTGTAACCAAAAATAGCATAGGGACTTCGGTCCCTATTTTTCTGGGTATTGCCATGTCCAAGTACCGTCTTTTCTGTATAAGCGTTTTCTTCCTGTGACGGTAGCAGATAATTTTCCTGCGCTTTTTCTTCCATTTTCGGCAGCAGTAGGCAAAGAGGATTATGAAACAATTTAATTGTTTCACGGAAAGGTCACTAAGGTGACCTTTTATTTTGGCTTTAACTACACAATGATATATAATCATACTATGAGCAATGAACTAGCAAAATATATAAATTCTCGTCGCCGTTTCCGTGATGAAACTGCAGTCAAAAAACAAGTTAAGATTGCAAAAGCGCATGGTCTTACTAATAAAGATAAAGCTATAAAAGAACCACATCGTTTAGCTAAACATCATGCAATGGATTGTGGTCAACCAGGATGTATGCTTTGCGGTAACCCTCGCAAAACACATAAAGATAAACTAACTGCACAAGAAAAACGTATGTATCAGGATGTAGATAAAACTAACGATAAACATAGCAATGGAATTAAACCGGAAGATATATGACAACAGTATTTGTTAACGGAACATTTGACATTCTTCATTTAGGTCATATCGGCCTACTTGAACACGCTAAAAGCTTAGGTGATGAACTTATTGTCGGTATCGATAGTGATGCTAGAGTAAAAGTATTGAAGGGTGAAAATAGACCCATCAATACTGAAAGAGAACGAGGATTAATGCTACTTGCAACCAAGTATGTAGACAAGGTATTTGTATTTGATACAGATGTAGAACTAACTGAATTAGTTAGTACATGTGATATTATGGTTAAAGGCAGTGATTATGTAGGTAAACGTATCATTGGTAGCGAAGTATGCCCTCAGCTTGTATTTTTTGATCGAATAGATGAATACTCAACCACACAAAAAATTCAAAATATTATTGATCGGGGATAATTGTTTAGATGTATATCAATTTGGAATAGTTGATAGACTAAGCCCCGAAGCTCCTGTACCTATATTTGTTCCTCTTTACAAAGAAGAACGCAGTGGTATGGTTGGCAACGTATATAACAACTTAGTTAACTTAGATTGTGACGTAACATTATATTCAGGTAGCACAAGTGTTAAGACCAGAATGATTGATGCTAGAAGCAAACAACAAATCATTCGGGTAGATAATGATATAATATCTGAACCATTGACGATTGATGATATCAATATTGAGCATGATGCTATTGTAATCAGTGACTACAATAAAGGGTTAGTATCATATGAATTGATTGAAAACATATTAGCAGTAGCTAAATGCCCCGTGTTCATTGATACTAAATTAACTGATTTAGAACGTATGCAAGGTGCATGGGTTAAAATTAACAACCTAGAATACAGTAGGATTAAAAGTGAATGTTCAGGTCTAATCGTAACTAATGGTGCACGTGGTGCTAGTGTAATATATCACGATATACAATGTCCTGCTACTAAAGTAGAAGTTGTTGACGTTACTGGTGCGGGAGATACTTTCTTATCAGCATTAACATATCAATATCTAGTTACTAAAGATATAAAATCAGCAGTTGAATTTGCCATCAATGCATCAAGTATAACTGTACAACACTTGGGCGTTTATGCACCAACACTAAATGAAATAGAAATAGAGGGACTTAGATGAGATTAGAAGGGTTTGTAGAAAAAGGTTGGGGACATGAATTTATCTTTGCTACTAATGATAAGTATTGCGGTAAAATTCTATCCTTCAATAAAGATGCAAAATTCAGTATGCATTTTCATGGTGAAAAAGATGAAACATGGTATGTGTTAACTGGGGAATTTATCGTAAGACACATTGATACTACTAATGCAGAAATTAATGAAACAAAGTTAACTACAGGGGATACATGGCGTAATCTTCCTTTATTCCCACATCAAATTATATGCATAGAAGAAGGTGTTATAGTTGAAGTTAGTACACCGGATAGTGTAGAAGATAATTACAGAGTCATGCCCGGAGATAGTCAAAAATGAAATACATAGTAGATATAGATGGTACAATATGTACTGTAACCAACGGTGATTATTCAAACGCGGAGCCTTATCTATCACGCATAGCACATTTTAATATGTTATATGATGCGGGAAATGAGATACATTATTGGACAGCACGTGGTGCTAATACTGGAAAGAATTGGGATGATATTACATTAATGCAGTTAGCCGATTGGGGCGCAAAATACACCACTGCTAAAACAGGTAAGCCTGCATATGATATATGGATTGATGATAAAGCATTTAACATAGGAACATATTTCAAATGAAAATATTATTAACAGGATATAAAGGATTCATTGGCTCTAACATGCTCAAAATGTTAGACGGTCATGAAGTTGTAACATATAACTGGGGTGATGCATTACCTTCAGTTGCAGGATTAGATTGGGTCGTCCACATGGGCGCTATCAGTAGCACTATTGAACGCAACATTGAAAAGATTATGTTACAGAATTACGATTTTAGCTGTTGGCTATTGAATGAGTGCATTGCAAACAACGTAAACTTTCAGTATAGTAGTTCAGCAAGCATATATGGATTGAGTACAGAGTTTGTTGAAACTAGTCCAGTCGATCCTCGCACACCTTATGCTTGGACAAAGTACTTGTTTGAACGTTTTGCTAATAGAGAATGCAATATACGTATACAGGGTTTTAGATACTTCAATGTGTATGGTTCAGGTGAAGAAGAAAAGGGAGATCAAGCTAGTCCTTTCTATAAGTTTAAAAAACAAGCAGAAGAAAACGGATTTGTTAAATTATTTGAAAACAGTCAGCACTATAGACGAGACTTTGTCCCAGTAAAACAAGTATGTCAAACACATATTGATTTCTTTAATGTAAAAGAATCAGGTGTATGGAACGTAGGTACAGGAACACCTATGAGTTTTTATGATGTCGCTAAACAATTTACTGATAACATCATAGAGATACCCTTACCTGATATACTAAAAGATAGTTATCAAGAATTCACATGTGCAGATATGACTAAAACCAATACATCATTGGGTAGATAATGTCAATCACTACATCATTAGATTGGGAAAAAGAGAGTGACAGGCTTATGAATTTTATGTCTAGTTCCGGTTACAACCCTGATCTTAAAAAAGTGTACAATAACATTAATGGTATGATAACTGACTTGAGCAAACTAGAGGTTGAAGCACGTAGAACGCACAACAACCTCAAAGTAGAAGAATGTTTAATAAAAATTAATGAAGCAATTGATAGATTAGAAAAATTACTATTGATTGCTAAATTAATTAGCTAGTGGATCAATAGGCCAAGTAACGTTTTCACTTGGTGTATCTTTTGGATACGTATTAGTTAAATCCCTAAGCTGTTGTTTATATGTTAACACAGCCATATATTGTTCATCTGTTAGTTTATGAGGAATATTCAGTAATGTTTCTTCTTGGTGTCTTTGTACTATCCAGTCTAATTCGTATAATTTTTGAACCCTACTCATTTCTAAAGTAATTACAGGAACCGCAGCCTGAATCAGTTGTTCTAAGATAGGGATTAAACGCTGTTTGTTTTCAACAAACCAATTAATTTCCTCTAATTCTTGACCCGCAAACCCCTCTGGACCAACACGCTCTACATGATAAATATTTCTATCAGGTTCGTAGGATAGTAAGAGGGTAGAATCAGCATAGGGATAATTAGTATCAGCAATAAATTTTGCTGAATTATCCCAATGATATTCTTTATTTTCAAACTTTATATAAAAATGAGAGTTATAAAAGTTTAGGCTAGCCATATTGTTAATCATCATTTATCCTTTATATTGTATAAATGCAACGCCGATGCGTTGCGGAAAGTAGCTGAAGGTAGATCCACTTAAAGTATGGCTGTGACTCCAACCATAATTACTGTGAAATGCTGACGGGCCACTTACATTTGTGGTGTACAATTGATAACTGGCACTGTGATAGTGGGGAGTATAAGGAGCATCTGTACTACTTAAAGCACCGACAGCATTGCTAGCAGTAGTGACATCCCATTGATTATCACTATACCCAATAATATATCCGCCTAAATTAGGTGTACCGTTTAACCCATTACATAATTTCCAATATGTCGGTAATGCTGTTAAAATGCCAACATACATAATAATTATATCAGATTCTGGAAGACTGGGTGAAGTTAGTTTCCATAAGTTAACTAATTTACTTCGAATAGTTGATTGTGAGAAAGTTCCAAAAGCAGTATGGCTATGTGCTCCAGCATAAGCCATATTATAGTTACGTATAGCTGATCCAGTGCCCATAGGTCTATAAGCACTACTGGCTGAAGCGTGATAGTGACCACTATCTGAACTTAAACTAACTGGTATTGTAAAACTATAACCAGTACCTGTAGTACGAGTTAAATTGTCATTAGCACCATGCAAATAGTTATATCCTGTATCTACAAAAGGTGTCGAATTAGCCGCTGCATTTTGTTTTGTTACTAAAGTATTGGTGGGGAAATAAGTAGTAGCTCTAATGGATCGTAATAAATTAATTTTTTGTTTATTAAGCATTGTATCGGTATTATCTGTTCTTCCGCCGGAAAAGGAGTGATTATGTGAAGAGGCGCCCGCACTCGCAGATGGTGCAATAGAACCTCCTGTATTACTAGTAACATTTTGAGTTACTGTTGATCCGCTGTGAGAACCTGCAAAACTTGTGGAACCATTGGCACTCATTCCTCCACTGACAGAGCTATAAGTAATATCTATTTGACTCTGATCTTGAGCTGACCAGATATAATAGCCATCTGCCTTACTATAACGAGTCCAGTCACCTGATGTCATATTTGCCATGGTATCATAATATGGTACTACAGCATTAGCTGGGATATGGATTGGCGGACTTGGCGGACCTGGATTAGTAAAAAAACCTGCTCTGGCTGCAAACATTATTCGTATCCTTTACTCAATGTAGCATAGTATGCACTACCGTCGTAGAATACTGAAATAATATCTATTGATTCTGCCGCTGTACTCAACGTCTTACTATTAGCGGCAAACTTTATATTTGAAGTCATTACTCTACTTCCCGTTGCATCTTGTTTAATAATAATTGTTGCTGAACTACCTGTAGTAGCACCGGTTAACCCATTAAATGTAAAGTTAGCATTTGCAATAAAGTTAAAGATTGTCCCGTTAGCTACGTTAGGAGAAATAGCTGCACCTGTATTAACAGGTGATAACACTGTTTCAGTATATGATTTAAGTGTTATAAGATTGGCTCCTATATTATTGGCAACCAAATTACCAGACACACCTAAACCAGTTAACGTACCAACACTTGTAATACTAGTTTGAGCACCATTTGTTACTGTGGCTGCAGATGTTGCTGCCCCAGTTAAGTTTCCGACAAAAGTCTTAGCGGTAATAGAAGTATTACTTAAGTTAGCAGTAATATTTGTATTAATAACTGCCGATGCATTTCCATTACTGCTTGAAGTACTAAATGTTAAATATGCTGTAGTACTAGTTGATGTGTTTTGTAATAATGCCGCGGCATTTGTTGCGCTTACTGCAGTTGTTGCACTAACACCGGTTAACAAACTTCCGTTACCGCTAAAGAAATTAGCAGCCACATGATTACCTAAGTTAGCATTACCTGCAAACAGATTACCACTGAGATCCACGTCAGTAAATGATGCAATATTAGGTGTTGATCCACCAATAATACCTTGAACAGGTCCAAATATTGATCCATTAATATTACCTGCGTCTATATTACCGGTTACGGTCAATGTACTCAAATTACCTACACTAGTAATGTTAGGTTGAGCCGCAGTAGTTAATGTACCACCTAGATAATTTGCTGTTGCAAGATTTCCTAAGTTAGCATTTTTTGCTAAAATATTACCTGCTGATGAGACACTAAATTGAGAAGTGCCGCCAACCTTTGCATCAATTAATAATGAGGAAGCAAGTGACTTTGTGTTAGTAATACTAAGCTCAACTGCAGTAAATCCAATGTTAGCATTATTCCATGTCTGACTAAAACTTATTGGTGCAGTATCAGTAAGTGATCCTGAAGCAACAATTAACTTAGTTAAGTTACCGGTGCTTGTAATATTAGGTTGAGCATTAGTTGTTACTGTATTTGCATTGATAGCTGTAACACCAGATAATAAATGACCATTACCGCTAAAGAAATTAGCGGCTACATAATTACCTAAGCTAGCATTACCAGCAGTAAGATTACCAGTAACGACTAGACTTGTTAAGTTACCAACACTTGTAATGTTGCCTTGTGCTGCCGTTGTTACTGTACCTGCTGTTGTTGCACTAGTTGCGGTTGTTGCACTAGTTGCGGTTGTTGCACTAGTTGCGGTTGTTGCACTACCTGCACTAGTTGCATAATTCGCATTAGCTACTGTACCGGTTACTCTATTACCTAATATATTAGTTAAGAACGCACCGTTACCAGTAAAGAAATTAGCTGATACATTATTACCTAAACTAGCATTACCTGCTGTAACCGTTCCAGTCACACCCAAACTAGTCAGTGTACCTACACTAGTAATATTAGGTTGAGCATTATTGCTTACTGTGGTTGCTGTTAAATTACCAACAGTTAGTGTACCTACGTTTGCAACATCAAAATATCCAGTAACAGTAGTACTTGAAGATTCTATTACCCTTCGTTGTGCTATAACAGAAATAGATGATACGTTAGCACCGCCGCCTGCACTAGTAACTAGATCCGGAGTAACAGTTAATATCACGTTGCTACTAGGATTTGCAGTTACATTAGTGATAGAATATGTTTTGTTAAGTGATATACTGTCACCTATTGCGCCTGAAATAATTAATTGATCACCTGTTTTTAACTTACTAGCTACGTTGTATTGTCCTAAAGTCAATGATGTTGGTGAACCCAATGTAATTGTAGCAGCACCTGCATTATCAGCGGCACTAATAAATGCAACTTTATTGCTGTTAGATAATTCATTTTGCTGGATATAAACATTACCACTAGTGAATACATTAGCTAATGTACCTACACTAGTAATGTTAGGTTGTGCATTTGTATATACTGTACCTGAAATTGAAGCGTTAGGTACTTGTCCAGTTAGTTCACCGGCTGATATATTAGTTAGACCTGCTCCATTACCTACAAAATAGTTAGCACTGACCACATTACCTAAATTAGCATTTAGAGTTGTAAGATTACCTGTAATGTTTGCGTCACCGGCAACTGTTAATGAAGTTAAATTACCTACAGACGTAATATTAGGTTGAGAGTTTACAGTTATGTTGCCTGCATAGTTTGCATAATTTGAAAATGCACCTGTAGGGATATTAGATAGTAGACTACCGTCACCTAAGAAGTACGTACCAGTTACGTTACCTGATTTAGTTACTTTGAATTTAGAAGTACCACCTACCTTCATGTCAATCAATGTAGAATTAACACTGCTAGTAGTATCTGTTATAGAAGCACTGATAGTATTGAATGTAACAGCACCGTTCTGCCAAGTCTGTACAATTGATAATGGTTTATCTGCAGTCAATGATCCGGACGCAATAGACAATCCTGTTAGATTACCAACAGATGTAATATTTGGTTGAGCATTAGTTGTTACTGTATTAGCAATATTTGCATTACCGGTGCTGTTAGAATACGTGCTGTATGTTGCAAAGTTTGCATTAGGTATCTCACCTACTAAATTGCTTGCTTGTAAGTTAGATAGATTACCACCCTCACCTATGAATACGTTAGAAACAACTACACCCGTTTTGTCTACTGAGAATGTTGATGAGCCGTCTACTTGTAAATCTAATAATAATGAGCTTGGATCACTTGCACTATCTACTATATTTTGACGTATACCTGTAAATACCTCAGTACCATTACTCCAAGTTTGTATAAACGTATACGGTGCATTTGATGATATAGTACCTGTATTAGCTCTTAGGTTAACTAAGTTACCTACGCTAGTAATATTTGGTTGAGCGTTAGTAGTAACCGTAATAGCTGTATTAGCTACATTAGTATTTCCCGAATAAGCCGCATAGTTTGCATTAGCAATTAATCCAGTGATATTACCTGCAGGAATGTTAGTCAATCCTGCACCTGAACCGGAATAAGATGTTCCGGTAACTCCACCTAACTTGTCAACTTTGAATTTAGTTGTGTTATTTACTTGTAAGTCTAATAATAAACTATTAATATTACTAAAGGTATCCGTTATGTTTGTTCTTAAATGTGTAAATGTAACACCAGAGTTATTCCATGTTTGTGTAAAATATACAGGAGTATTAATTGTCACTGGACCAGTGGTAATGTTAGCTAGCTTAACTGTTAATGTTCCTGAAGCCTCGTTAAATGTAAAATTAGAATTGGTACCAAGCACTCCACTATCATTATAAATAATTTCTCTGTTACTACCCGGGGCAAGAACATTACCACTAAAGTTACCTATCAAATTACCTATGAAGTTAGTAGCAGATACGTTACCACTCTTTTCTACAGTAAACACGCTTGAAGTGTTTACTATCATGTCAATCAATTTGCTATCTACTACACTAGCGTCGTCAGTAACATTAGCCTCTAATAATGTAAACAGTCTATTAGCATTATTCCAATGTTGTGTTAAACGTACCGGGTTGCTTCCCGTTATCTCACCTGTATTCACTGTCAATGTAGTTAAATTCCCTACACGGGTGATGTTAGGTTGATATGCATTACTTACTGTATCGGCTCCACCGGTATACTGGGCATAATTTGCATTTGGCACATAACCAACTAAGTTGGCTGCAGGAATATTGGTTAACTGACTACCGTTACCAATATACTGATTAGCAGTTACTATACCTGTTTTGTCAACTTTAAACTTGCTTGTGCCACCTACTTGCAAATCTAGTAATAATGATTCTCCTGCACTGTTAGTATCAACAATATTTTCTTTAATACCAGTGAATACTGCGCTAGCATTATTCCATGTTTGTGTAAACGTTAAAGGAGCACTATTAGTAACTGTCCCGTTAGCTATATTTAAACTGGTTAGTGTTCCGACACTTGTAATATTGGGTTGTGCGTTAATTGTAACAGTACCAGCCGTTAGTGCAGACGTAGAATTACCTATTATGTTACCTAAGAAATAGTTAGCACGAACATTACCATAAGATACAAAAGTCACTACATCACTAGTTACACTAACGTTACTACCGAATGCAAATTCACTATTGCTATTATCCCAACCCATGAATGCATCAACTGCTGAGTCTTTAAAGTAATGTAATAATGATCCTCTATCTTTGCCGTCATCACCGCTTAATGGCGTACCATTAGGATTTCCACCCATCTCAATGATAGGATCTTTGATGTTAAATGTAGTTACATTAGCATATTGTGTACTACCGGTCACAATCAAGTTACCATTAATTGTTAATCCAGTTAATGATCCTACTGAAGTAATATTGGGTTGAGCGTTAGAAGTAACAGTACCTGCAGTATCGGTAGAACCGGCAGATCCATCGATGCTCACACCAGATAATGATAGAGATCCTGATGCCCTACCTAACGAAACTGCAGTGGTACCTAAATATACATTAGTATTTGCTAATACATCAGTAGATAAAGTACCTACTAATGCATTGCCGGGTATACCAGTTAGTAATGAACCATTACCTCTATAAAAGTTTGCAGATACATTACCTGCAAAGTTTGCATTAGCATTTCCTGATATACTACCGGATAAGTTTAGACTTGTTAATGTACCTATACTAGTAATATTAGGTTGAGCATTAGTAATTACAGTACCTGCAGTATTAGATTGTCCATATAGTCTAGCTTGAACAATGTTTGCGCTAAAGTTTCTGTTAGTATCACGTGATACTATTGTACTAGCAACGTTGCTAGGAGTAGCTGATAAACCATTTAACAATGATGCATTTAAATTAGCTACTAGCGTGTTACTATAAACAACAATAGGTGCTGTGCCGGTAGCAAGTGTGCTGATAAATTGACCAACAATGGATACATTATCACCTGTTAAGTTACCATTTGTTGTAATATTTCCGTTACTACTGCTAAGTGTAGTACCACCTAAGTCAATAGTGTTTGCAGAAATATATAAAGTTCTCCAACGTGCATTGGGTGTACCGATATCAAATGCCTGATCCTCAGATGGTATTAGGTGACCTGTTATTTGACCATTAATGCTAAGTGAACTTAGTGTTCCTAAACTAGTGATATTAGGTTGACTAGGCGTAGTTAATGTACCCGTAAGTCTGTTTGCAATAATAACATTGCTTATGTTTAGATTTCCTGCACTAACGTTACCGGTAACGTTAGCATTACCTAACATTGTAACATTAGTAAATGTAGCTAAGTTTGGTGTTGTTGCACCGATTAAACCGTTGTATGGTCCAAATGTAGATGCATTAATGTTACCGGCATTGATATTACCGCTTACTACTAAGTTAGAGATCGTACCTAAACTAGTGATGTTAGGTTGTGCGGCAGTTGTTACAGTACCTGCTTTGTTAGCTGTATTTGAAAAACTTGCGTAATTTGCAGTTAGTGAATCACCTGCAAAGTTAGAATAATTAGCGTTAGTTGCATAATTTGCATTGGCAACACTACCTGCAACATTGCCACCCGAAATATTAGTTAATCCAGCACCATTACCTGAAAAATTAGTAGCAATAAGCGTATCCGTAGCAGTGTTAAATGTTAAATTTGCACTACCTTCAAAATATCCTGCATTGTTAAATTGTACTTGTGTGTTAATGCCACCGGGAACTACTGCCCCTCCAATAGCTGTCCATGATAGATTTCCGTTACCGTCAGTAGTAAGTGAGTAGTTTGCCCCACCCCCTGTAATAATTACATCACCAACATTGCCTAGATGTACTTGATTAGTTACAGATAAATTTGCTGTAGTAAATGAATCAACTGCAACACTACTGGCTCCGGATCCAACACGATTCCATACTCCCGGAGTACTGTCGTATTCGTATATTACACCATTGATTGTTACTTGCTGTCCGTTTGTGGGGTTTGCTGGCCAACTCATTTATTATTCCTTAATACTTAGTATTTAGCTTTTTAATTTGACATTAAATGGACCTTGTGCTACAATACATCTATTAAAATTGTAATAGAGGGTGTTAAATGGAGTACAAAGTAGAAGGTTCTGTAAGGAATCGTAAGTTCATTGAAGCTATCTTGCCCTCAATGTTTAAGCAATTAGGGCTTGAAAACAGCCGCAAGGCCGTTGTAATCCGAGTAGCGGACGAATGCGGTGAAGACAAGGGTATTACAGTTGACTTATCAAAACTGACAGGTTGCTACATGGTTGTCATTAAACCACACCGCAATCTGAAAGAAATCGGTATAACACTAGCACATGAGATGGTTCATGTACGTCAGTTAGCCAAAGGTATTCTAAAACAACACAAATCCTGCAATATTTGGGCAGGTAAAAAGTACGGTAAAAAAACAGCATATTTAGATATGCCGTGGGAAATTGATGCTTTTTCTCGTCAGGAGTTGATTCTCCGTCGTGCTTTTGAATAATGTTGTGTAAATACAACACAACATTATTTGACAATAAATCCAACATCATATACAATAGAGTTTCGTTAGTAAATCAGTCATTTTTATAGGAGCAACAAATGGCATCAGTATCAGACAGTCTCACTATTACTAGTGTACAATCACGCAAAGCAATTTTGCAAGCGTTTAAAACTAAACGTCCCGTTTTCTTGTGGGGTCCGCCCGGAATCGGTAAATCAGAAGTTGTTGCAGAAATTGCACATGAATTAGGTGGTGCTATCATTGACTTGCGTATGGCACAAATGGAACCAACTGATATTCGTGGTATCCCGTATTTTAATAAAGATAACGGTAAGATGGACTGGGCTCCCCCAGTTGATTTGCCTGACGAGGAATTTGCTAGCAAATACCCAATTGTTGTATTGTTCTTAGATGAAATGAATTCGGCTCCTCCTTCTGTACAGGCAGCAGGATATCAGTTGATTCTGAACCGCCGAGTAGGTAAGTATTTCTTGCCCGATAACGTTGTTATCGTAGCGGCAGGTAATCGTGACTCTGACAAAGGTGTTACATATCGTATGCCGATGCCCCTCGCTAATCGTTTCATTCACTTGGAAATGCGCCCTGACTTTACATCATGGCAACAATGGGCTGTGAACAAAGGCATTCACAAAGACGTTGTAGGTTACTTATCGTTTGCTAAACAAGATTTATATGACTTTGATTCAAAGTCTAGCAGTCGTGCATTTGCTACACCCCGTTCATGGTGTTTCGTTAGTGACTTGTTGAACGATGAAGATAACATGGATAGTGATACTCAGTTTAACCTAGTATCAGGTGCAGTAGGTGAGGGTCTTGCAGTTAAGTTTGCGGCACACCGTCGAATTGCAGGTAAAATGCCTGAGCCAAGCGATATCTTGTCAGGTAAGATCAAAGATTTGACTGTTAAAGAAATCTCTGCAATGTATTCGTTGACTATTGCTATGTGCTACGAATTGAAGGATGCTATTGATAACAAGAAAGTGTCCAACAAAGAGTTTCACATTATGGCAGATAACTTCTTTAATTACATGATGAGTAACTTTGAGACAGAATTGGTTGTTATGGGTGCTAAGATTGCATTGAAAACATATAGTCTGCCAATCGAACCAAGTCAGTTGAAAAACTTTGATGATTTCCACAAGAAGTACGGCAAATACATTGTTGAAGCAGGCAACTAAACAAAAGGGTGCTGGTCACCCTTTTTTAATCTAAGGAAATAAAATGAAAGCAAAAGTTTATTTTTACGCAAAAGGGGAAAGTGCCCGAGCAAAAGGTTTAAGTAGAGTTCAAGCAGAGGAAAAGTACCTTAAAGGTGCACCGGATTTTGCTAGGATTTACTTTGACAAAGGATATCGTGGATTGTCACTTTGAGTTTGACAATAAATCCAACCAGTGCTATAATATACATATTCTAAAGGAGTATATAAATGTCAGACGTAATCAGCCCTACAAAGAAAAAACGTAGCTCAAAATTTGATAATCTTATCGGTCCATTGGATACGAAAATTGATGCACAAGCACGTGAACGTCTTGTAACAGCCCGAGTGGGTTTGCTACTACGTCATTCATTCTTTGGCAATCTTGCTACTCGCATGAAGTTAGTTAACGCCGATTTGTGGTGTAGTACAGCGGCAACTGATGGCAGCACATTCTACTATAACAGTCGTTTCATTATGATGTTGAAAACTAAAGAGGTAGAATTTTTGTTTGGACATGAAGTGCTACACGTTGTGTATGACCATATGGATCGTAGAGGATCACGTGATCCACAGATCTGGAACATTGCTGATGACTATGCAGTCAATGCAGATTTGAAACGGCACAAAGTGGGTCAATTCATTACTACAGTACCTTGCTTGTATGAGCAGAAGTATGACGGTAAGCCTGCAGAAGAAATCTATGATGACTTGATGAAGAATGTTCAGAAGATTGACATTAATTCATTGATTGACCAAATGATTGACGATCACATGGATGGTGATGACGGTGAAAGCGACGGTGACGGAGATCAAGAAGGTAAAGCTAAAGGCAAACGTCCTTCAATGAGTCCTGAAGAACGTGAACGTATTAGACAAGAAGTTAAACAAGCAATTATTTCTGCCGCACAAAGTGCAGAAGCAGGTACACTACCTAAAGGTGTTGAACGTCTTGTTAGACAAGCTACAAACCCAATCATGCCCTGGCGTGAACTATTGCAAGTCAATTTAACTAGTGCAATTCGTAACGATTATTCTTGGACTCGTCCTAGCCGTCGTAGCTGGCACATGGATGCTATTATGCCCGGCATGACGCCCGGTGAAGAGATTGATGTTACTATTGCTATTGACATGTCAGGTTCTATCAGTAACACACAAGCACAACAATTCTTAGGTGAGATTGGTGGCATGATGGATTCGTTTGATGGTTACAAGGTCCATGTATTCTGTTTTGATACAGACACGTACAATCCTAAAGACTTTGACCATGAGAATATGGAAAGTATTGAAAACTACGAACCAATGGGCGGTGGTGGTACTGACTTTGATTGTATCTTTACTTACTTGAAAGAAAATGCAATTAGTCCGAAACGTTTAGTTGTATTCACTGATGGATATCCCTATGGTAGCTGGGGAGATAAAGATTATTGTGACACTACATGGATTATTCATGGTGACCCTGATCCTAACCCCCCATTCGGTACATGGGCAATCTACAACGATCACAAGAAGTAAGAAGAAATTATGGATTTGATTTTACAAATTGTAGGCTATGCATTTATATTTGGTATACTTGCTGGAGTGTTCTATGTTTTTATTAGATTACTATCAGCAGGGCTTGAGGCATTGAGTAAAAACAATGACTAAGAAAAAGACTAAGCATTATCTTGCAATGTGGGATGTACAAGGTCTTGAAAGTCTGCATGATGTTGACTTGCACATGAAAAAATACAATGAATGGGAAAAACAAAAAGTTGTTGCTATTCTAAAAGAAGAACGAATTCCTAGTCAACCATCAGGTATCCCATTGCAAATGATGCTACTACGTGCAAAGGTAAACAGTCAACGTGCGTATGAGATTTATGAATTCAATAGCACAATGGCTTATGATGATCTCAAAGAAGCATTTGAAATTGATCCACAACCCATTGTAGAATGGATTAGAAGTAACGGTAAAAAAGTTTATAGTGATTATGTTAAACAAGATAGGAAGACGATTGTATGATGTATATTGGTACAAGCCTCGGTGGATGCTTACTTAGTCTTATGAATAATGAAGTGTCCGAGGATGAGGTTATGTTCATCGTAACACGTACGTTGTGTCCTACATATGATACTTTTATGCAAGTAGTAGAACAATATTACGCAGAGGGTAATCCTCATTCCCGTAATCCTGCACAATATGGTTTAGGTGATTATGATTTGAACGAAGTAAAAAATCTAGCTACTAGATTATACTACTCAGGTAGAATACATCAACCTAGAGTATTTGATGATGTTGGACGCAGAGCCGGACATTATTACCCGTATAATCATCCAGCAAGGCTAGGTCAAGGATTATGGATGCAAGTTGTTCCAACTAATGATAACTCAACACCCTCAGTAATTGAAGCATATGAAAAATATAAAATGTTGGACGCATTAACTAAATGAGAGAGTTTAATCCTTTGCTTTGGTACGGGACTAGAAAGCTAGAAATAGTCCCTAAACATTTTGTGAAGGGTAATACCTTATTGACTGGTGAATCTAAACAGTGGATTGAAGATAAATTGATTGGTAGATATTCTACGACAATTGCTACAACTCTTGTGCCGCATGATATTTTAACAATAGTCACTCATTCAGTTTCAGAAGTAGTGTACTTTGAAGATCCTAAAGAACTTACTTTATACGAGTTATATTGGGCAGGTAGAAATAATTTTTAGACATATTAAAAAACAGTTAAATAATCTAGCTAGAATAGCACAAGGAGATTAATATGAGTTTTTTAAGGCATGTCGGTAAAATGGGTGATCGTAAAGTTGCTATTGTGTTTAGACAACTACCCAACGAAGAACATATGTGTTTAGTTACCTTTACGGAAACACTCAACATGCATGTACATGATCCTATGATGAAATGTATTGAAAGCGATATCGGACAAAATAGTTCGAATTTAGCTGATGCATTGAACCGTTCCTATACCAAAGACGGCAAAATCATTTTGCAAGTTTTGCATAGTGAAGGATTATTAAAGAAGGTTCAAACATCACAAATTACAGTGACTCCTTCTTCTAACACTAGAATTCGTTTAGATGAACTAAACAAGATTCTGACAGAAATGGAACAGGGCGAACAAGCAGTTAAACGTTTAGCTGAAATTGATGCAAGTCGTGGAATTCAAGATCCAAATGATTTAGCACGTAGAATGCGGAACAATAAAGCACCAGTCCCATCAGCACCTGATATTTTGGGTGATTCTACATTGGCTCAACAACGTTTGCAACAAGCACAACGAATGGAAGTTGAAGCTAAAGGTTTGCTAGCAGAAGCTAAAAGATTAACAGAAGAAGCAACAGCTATGGATCCTAGCCTTGCACCTGCAATGCCTAGTCTAAGTACTGAAGCTCCGGCAAAGAAACGAGGTCGTCCTGCAAAGGCAAAAGTTTTAACTCAGTAATATGACACCTGAATACATTAGGAAATGGGAAAACATCTTAGAAGATGTTGAAAAAAGTAAGGTGCCAATCCAGTTCTTAAAGAAAATAGTTGTAAGACTAACTGGCAAAAAACAACACACTATTAATATTCAAACCCTATTGAAACAGGGGCTTGAACCAGATGAAATAGAAGGTATTGTTTCACGTAAGTTATATGAGCTGGACCCACTAATCACAAGTTTTGAATTTGTGTTAAATGTAGAAACAATTGCAGAGACAGTACAACCAGAAACAGATAGATTATTAAGTAAACTATGAAACTAACAAATTGCCCTGAATCAGGGCAATTTGCCATATTGTTTGATTTACTAATCAAAAACTGATACACTCATAACATGAAACAATATTTAAATTTACTACAAGATATATTAGATAACGGTGAACAAAAGGGTGATAGAACCGGCATCGGCACTATTAGCGTCTTTGGTCGTTCATTACGTTTTGATTTACGTAAAGGTTTTCCTGCAGTCACTACTAAGAAATTAGCATGGAAAGCTTGTTGCGGAGAACTATTATGGTTTATTGAAGGCAGTGGAGATGAACGTAGGCTAGCGGAAATCACACACGGTGATAAAGAAGATACTGTTACTATCTGGACACCTAACGCACTTGCACCCTATTGGAAAAACAAAGCAAAGTTCGAAGGCGATCTCGGCCGTATATACGGAGTACAATGGCGTCATTGGAACAAATATCGTACAGAAAAAGATATGGGACCTGCACATAAAGGTGGCACACGCCTTGCTGTAGATAAAATGGAAGTTGACCAACTAACAACTCTTATCGAAGGATTAAAGAATGATCCTAACAGTCGCAGACATATTCTAAGTGCATGGAATGTAGGCGAATTAGATGAGATGGCTTTACCACCATGTCATGTTATGAGTCAATTCCACGTTAACAGTAGCGGTGAACTAAGCTGTCAAATGTATCAGAGAAGCGTAGATGTATTTTTAGGTCTACCCTTTAACATTGCTAGCTATGCATTGCTTACTCATATGATTGCACAAGTATGTGGCTTAACAGTGGGTGACTTGATTATCACTATGGGTGATACTCATATCTATAACAATCACATTGAACAAGTTAAAGAACAATTATTGCGTAGACCGTTTGGTCACCCAGCATTGATCTTGAATCCGGAAGTAACTGACATTACTAAATTTACAATGAATGATATTCACTTAGAAGGATACGAAAGTCATGGCCCTATCAAAGCAACAATGGCAGTCTGACGAATTTACTAGACCCAAGTATCAGCTACATTTATCTGATACAGGTGAAGAAACTGTGAGTATTGAAACAGTAGTACATACCATTCGAATGGGTGACGTTGAAGATCCTGACTTGTTTGTAGCACAACCTATATATGACTGGCAACAAACAGAAGCCGGTAAATGGGTAATGAAAAACTCCAACCCTACACCAAGCTGGCATCGTCAAGTAGATTATACTACTTATGGACAACTATATCTGATTAAAGCATATCTAACACCTGACCAATTAACTTATTGGAAATTAAAATATGAGTAATATATTAGTAACAGGTGGTCTGGGACTCATAGGACATAATGTAGTTAAACGTTTACAAGACATGGGTCATCAAGTATCTATTATGGATACTCAGACAAACTACGGTATTATCCCTCAGTCTGAAATTGATTACTTGATCGGGGAACGTATTGCAGAACTTGACTTGAGTGGATATTACAAGAGTAATATTTGTGATAGTGAAACAGTTGGTCAAGTTTTCAACATCAAAAAGCCAGAGATCGTAATTCATATGGCTAGTTTCCCAAGACAGAAAGTGGTTAATGCTAATCCTGCACTGGGTAGTAGAACAATGAGTGAAGGGTTACTCAACTTATTAGAAGCTAGTGCAAAATATGAAGTATGTAAATTTATTTACATCAGTAGTTCAATGGTGTACGGTGACTTCAATAATAATGTTACAGAAGATTATAATTGTAAGCCACAGGGTCAATATGGTATTATGAAACTAGCAGGTGAGTGGTTAGTTAAAGATTACGCACGTAAAGGTAATATGGTTTACACAATTATTCGTCCTAGTGCCGTATACGGTCCGTTAGACGTAGAAGATAGGGTTGTTGCTAAGTTTATGCTTACAGCAATGCGAGGAGGAACGTTGAATGTTAATGGTGCGAGTGAGACATTAGACTTCACGTATGTTGATGATGCGGCAGACGGTATCGTTGCGGCAGCATTAAGTAAGAATACAAATAATAAGACTTATAATATAACAAAAAGTCATAGCTACAGTTTGCTAGATGCGGCAAATCTAGCAGTTAGTATTGCTGGGTCAGGGACGGTAAATGTCCGTGATAAAGACCCGGACTTCCCTAGTAGGGGAGCATTGAATATTGATGCCGCAAGAAAAGACTTTGGATTCGACCCCAAAGTTGACGTAGAAGAAGGTTTCCGTAATTATCACAAATGGTTATCTAATTCTACATATTTTAATAAATAACATTATGTGGATAATATCTATTTTACCCGAATGGGCTTTTCATCTAATTCTCACAGTGGGAATTATAGGCACGGTTGCTGGATTTGCTTTGGGCATGATTCCTGCAATCAAACAATATAAAATACCAATTCAAGTCATTAGTTTACTTGTACTTTCTTTGGGATTATATCTAGAGGGCGGATTAGCTGACTATAAAGAATGGGAAGCTAGAGTCAAAGAGATGGAAGCCAAAGTAGCCGTAGCTGAAGAAAAAGCTAAAACTGTGAATGTGGAAGTACAAGAAAAGATTGTTACGCAGACTAAAGTTATTAGAGAAAAAGGTAAAGACATAATCAAGTACATTGATAAAGAAGTTGTAAAAACTGAAGAAGTTATCAAGTATGTTGAGAATTGTCCTGTACCTAAAGCAATCATTGATATACACAATGACGCCGCAATACTAAACAAAGCCGCTGAACCAAAGGACAAGAAATGAAAGCATTGATTATATCATTAGCAATTGTTCTTGCAGGATGCAGTACCACTGTACCTGTTGCTAGAAAGTTTCCTGAAGCACCTCAAGTTCTTAAAGAAAAGTGCGAAAGACTTAAACTCATAGAGGGTGACAAAGTAGCAATTACAGAAATGTTAAAAGTTATCGTACACAACTATTCGTTATACCACGAATGTTCTACAAAAGTAGAAGGTTGGCAAGAGTGGTATGAAACACAAAAGAAAATCTTCAACGAAGTCAAATGAAATATACCATACTACTCGTATCTTTAATGATTTCGGGATGTGCTAGTAAGGATTATTCTGTGTATGTAGAAGCACAGAAAGCTATATCCAGAGACATTACTGTCACCGAAACTACTCGTATGCTAGCCATATCGGAGATGTTAAAAAGTCCCGATCCTAGTGTTAGACAGAACGGGACTTTATTACTACAACAGTTACAGCAATCTAGACAACCTGTTGTAATTGAATTACCTAAGAATATATTTGGATTTTAATTACACCAAGAAGTCTTAGCTTCTCCGTAGTACTCACGTGCAAAACCCTGCTGGATAAGCATTCCTCTAAGACTTTTGCCGTCTAAAATAACATCACCCAAAACACGTCCGCCGTACTTATCCCAGTCTATTAGTATAATTTGCTTCTTTTGTGCATTAGCAATTTGTTGTTTTGTGAATGCACTAGCAGCCTCTCCGCGCTGTGCTTCACTTGGACATTGTGCTCTATGACCCTTCTCAGGAGTATCAACACCAAATACACGAATACTTAGTTCGGGTTTTAACGGCGCCGGCAAGAACGGTGCTTGAAATGCAATTGTGTCTCCATCGATAACTCTAGTAATCAATGCATCATATGTCACCCCTGCTTTTTGTTTTTGAGCAAACGCAGTAGTTGTCAAAGTGGATAATAGTAGTATAGATATAAGTTTTTTCATAGTGAAGTATTTATTAATTTGTCATAAATACTCTATAAGTGGAATAGAAACATGACCCAAGAAATCATTGACATAGGCGAATTAGCTAATGACGGTACAGGTGACCCGTTACGTGTTGCCTTCGACAAAATCAATAACAACTTTACTCAATTATATAATACTGCTTCAGTAGATGGACCCAACGGTTCAGTACAATTTGCATTAGCAAATACAGTAGGAAATGTCACTACCTATTCTTTATCATCAAGTGCTAATTTGGTATTTAATTCTAGTACTAATCGACTTGATATTAAAGGAACAATTGTTCCTTTAGTCCCAAACAATTTAAATATTGGTTCTACTGCTAATACAGTAGGCAACTTATACCTGAGTAATACAGGGTTAAAGTTAGGAAATGTATCATTTTCTGAATCTGCCAATACAGTAAGAATATTCAACACAAATGCTAATATTGATGCTAATATACAAGTTAATACAATAACCGCATCTACTGTAGATGTAGCACAGATTGTTATTGCTAACACGCAATTTGATGGTAGTATTGCGACCAGTGAAGGGTCAGATCCCAATCAAGTGATATATCAGCTCCCTGAAACAAGTATACTTTCTGGTAAATTTGATATTAAATCAGTATCAGATACTTCTGCTAATAATCAATCAGTAACAATAACGATTAATAAATCTACTTCGGGTGGAAGTGTTAAATATGTTGTATATGGAACAACATTTAACGGTGACCCTGTAACTAGATATGATGTAGATGTGGCATTCGGTAATGTTCGTATCAAAGTTAACCCATTGGTTAATGATCTTATTACGCATACTATATCTTATCAAGTAACAAACTAACATGAGAGCTAAAGAATTTATTAACGAGGGTCGTACTGGCTCTATACAGGATGATGTAGCTAGAGCACTGCCCTCCACATATGCCATTCCTGAGTTAAAAGGTCAAGATCCATATATTCAATATAGATTTGGTGTAGCAATTGCAGGCGCTAAAGGTTCTAAGAAACGTGCGGAAGACGGTGTACCTAATTTTAGCAAAGAAAGTGCTTGGGGACAAAATCAAATTGTTGTAAGTTTTGACCCTTCTATTGATGAATGGTTGACCGATGCATTAAAAATCATGGGCATCAAAGGTAAGAAAAGATTAAGTACCATACACAGCGAAGAAGCTGATGATGTGTCTACAAAAAGCCCTGTACAGGGGTTTAAAGGGTTTAAAAAATGAGGGCTTCCGAATTTATATTCGAAAATAGTAAGGGTAAAATATCTAAACGTCAACAAGAGTCTTCACGTGGACTAAACATATTTGCCGATAATCAATTTGATAGAACATATGATTTGAATCGTGTAATGATGGCAGTTGCCTGTAGTGATGGCATCAATCCTATTGATATGAACTCTGAAAGCTGGTTTGGTAAAAATAATACAGCACATCCTTATACCAAAGAAGAACAAGATATGCTAAAATTAGCATACAAAGCTGCCGGTATAACTTATAAAGATTTAAATAAGGCTGATCTAAGAAGTAAAGAACTAGACAGTACATACAAAACAAGCCCAATAATTGGGTTTAAAGGCTTTAAAAAATAATTCTATCATCAATATCTTGTATAAGTAGATTTATAACTTTTCAGGATATGCATGATCGATATTAACAACACCCTAGACCTCGTCAAACTTAAATTCTATAATGAATGGCTATATACAGCACACATTTATGATGAGGGTGAATCTACGTTCCATAAACAACTAACAACTAAAGTTGTAATCGATTATATAGATCCAATTAAATTAAAAAAAGATGCACTTATTTTAGACTTAGGTTGTGGTCCGGGTTATTTCTTAGATGAAATGAAAGAAAGAGGGTACACTAACTTAGTCGGTGTAACTCTTAGTCCAAATGACATTGACCTATGTAAGAGTAAAGGGCATAAAGTTAAAGAATACGATTTAAGCTTCTTACCACAGAAAGAAGGGTATTATGACGAATCGGTTGATTTTATCTTTTTGCGACATGCATTAGAACATAGTCCATATCCTATCTTTAGTTTAATGGAATATAATCGTATATTAAAACAAGGTAGTAAGATTTATATTGAAGTGCCCGCCCCTGATCAGGAACGTAAGCATGAATATAACTTAAATCATTATAGTATTTTAGGTACTGCACAGCTAGCGGCATTACTTGAAAGAACTGGATTTACTATTGATACGTTTAATACAATGGATTTTACGTTAAATGTTGGTAAAAACGATGAAGATAAAGATATTGAAATTTCAGAAAGATATTTCTGTATTGTAGCTACAAAGCAACGTCCGCTGGATATTAAGTAAAATTCTACTAAATATATCATGACCTTTGATATATGGAAACAATCTAAAATACAAAATGGTCTTGAAAATATCAAGACCGTTTCCTTACCCGCTGTTGCCTCTGACAATATTGATGAGATGAAACGTTTAGCAGGGATACCCTCTACTCAATCCGATGTAGGAATGAACATGAGTGTAACTGGCACCCAAAAGGGCGAATTAATGAAGAAGAATAACATTCAGCCGGGAACACCTGAATGGTTCAAGTTATGGTTTAGTTTACCATATATGACTGGCGAAAAGCCTATAGGAAAATAACATGGCCACTATAAACATAACGGTACAGAGTTTGCTCAATGCCGCACAATATGATAGTTATGCAGTAGATAATGCAGGAACTATCGGTGAACTTAAAAATTCTATTGATGCTACTACAGGTTGCTTAATAGGTTGGTTTGATTTAGTATTCAATAATGAAGTATTAGATACCGCACAAACAATCAGTTCTTACGGTATAGTAGAAGGTTCAAGATTAAGAACTCATAATAAAATTTCACGATTATCTACACTACAAGATAGACAAGTTGCAAAACTTAGTTTGGCACAATTAGAAAGACTAGACCTTTCAAATACTAGACCATACTATAATATAGATGAACTGCCTACCAAATATAGTGGTAACAGTGTTGTAGATAATTCTCATCCTACTGGATTGATTGAAGGTCGTCCGTGGAATAGCACTCCATAGTAAATTCTATATCGTAACCAAAATTTTATAAATACGCAATATGAGCGGAACCCCTACCTTAATCAAAACACCTTATACAAAGACAAAGTTTAATTCTGATAAAGAGCTAGAAGATTTTGTTAAATGTTGTGATCCTGAAATGGGTTATCTATACTTTATGGATAACTTTTTTTACATACAACATCCTACAAAAGGTTCTATGCTGTATCACCCCTGGGATTATCAAAAACGGTTAATACATACATATCATACCTATCGCTATTCAATTAGCTTGATGCCACGACAAACAGGTAAGTCAACATCAGCCGCAGGGTATCTACTTTGGTATGCTATGTTTGTACCGGATAGTACTATTCTTATTGCGGCACACAAATACACAGGTGCACAAGAGATTATGCAACGTATTCGTTATGCGTATGAGAACTGTCCCGATCACATTAAAGCAGGTGTAACAACATACAACAAAGGCTCACTAGACTTTGAGAACGGATCACGTATTGTTAGTGCTACAACTACAGAAAATACAGGTCGCGGTATGTCTATTACACTATTATACTTGGATGAGTTTGCGTTTGTTCGACCTACAATTGCTACAGAATTCTGGACATCTATTACTCCTACATTAGCAACAGGTGGTAAAGCGATTATCACTAGTACTCCTAATAGTGATGAGGATCAATTTGCTTTGATTTGGAAGGGTGCTAATAAAACAGAAGATGAGTTTGGTGATACCACCGAGCTCGGTGTTAACGGTTTTAAATCATACAGAGCATTCTGGCAAGAGCATCCTGATCGTAATCAAGAATGGGCTGACCAGATGAAGGCCCAGTTAGGTGAAGACAGATTTAGACGAGAGATTGGTTGCGAGTTCATTATTGCAGATGAGACATTAATTGCCCCTACTAGGTTAATTGATTTAGATGGTATCGAACCTGTATTCCGTCAGGGACAGATACGTTGGTATAAGAAACCTGAAAAGGGGAATATCTATATAGTTGCACTAGATCCTGCTGTCGGTACAGGTGGTGACAATGCCGCAATACAGATTTATGAAGCAAATACTACGACACAAATCGGTGAATGGAAACATAATAGAACAGATATACCGTCACAAATTAAACTGATAGCACAGATTAACAAATACATTGTTGAATGTACTACTCAACCAGACAATTTATACTATAGTGTAGAAGTCAACGGAGTAGGCGAGGCCGCCCTAGTATCATTGAACGAATATGGTCTAGCTAACATACCTGGATCTTTCTTAAGCGAGCCGGGCAAAAAGAAACGAGGGTTCAATACAACTAATAAGAGTAAACTAGCAGCCTGTTCTAAGTTTAAAACATTAGTTGAGAGTAATAAGTTGACTATTAACAGTCGTAGTTTGGTAACAGAACTTAAAAGTTTTGTAGCCTCAGGTGGTAGTTATGCCGCAAAAATAGGTGAATCAGACGATTTGGTAACGTCTTCATTGTTAGTTGTGCGTATGTTACAGAACTTAAGTGAATATAACTATGATTTAGATAACTATATTCGTGACCATGATGAAGTAATTATGCCCTTACCTTTCTATGCCATAATGGGATAATCTTTGATAAATACAATATGCCTAAAAACGCCGACTCATTAAATTCAGAATTATTCGATTTTCTACAAAGCCGTGGGTTTAAACCTACGCTACTAGACACCTCAGGTAAAGAAATTCCTGTACCAGAAGAAGCAGAAGTCTTTCAATTTGACTTTGAAATTGATGGGGAAAACTACGGAACTGCCACTATCAGTATTGATGGACTGCATAAATTAGTAGTATACTTTGGTGAGGGAATCGCAAACAGCCCCAAAACTAGTAAGGATGATAGCGAATCATGGTATAGTTTATTGAGACAGTTTAAGTATTTTTCTCAAAAGCATCAACTAAGCTTTGAGACCAAGAACATTGATAGATTGAAGCACGATATGGCTAAAAGAGAACACACTAAACAGTTAGATGAGGGTTATTACCCAATGGGTAATAAAGCTAGTTACAGCGACAATATCCCTACAACTAAGATGATTATTAAACATAAAAGAAAGATGGAAGAGGGTGAACAACGTTTCCGTCAAATCGATAGAATATTCATTGAAAATGCAATTGGTGAACGTGTATTAGCTCCTAGTAATAAGCCTGGATTAGCTAGGACATTTGCAAGACATATCGCTGAAGGTGGTAGACCATATGATGAAAGATGGAATCACCTTATGGAATTATGTGAAGAATATGATAAGATGGCAGGATTTGTTCGTGCCACTCGCAACAACCAATTTAATGAAGCCGCACAACCTTTAGTCTCGGAGGGTGTCAATCATTATATGAAATTACGTGAGACATTACACAAGATGTCAGGACGTAAAGGATATTCTAACTACTTTGAATCTTGGACTCCTGCAGTAATGGAACAAGACCAAGAAGACGGACTAGACGAAATGTTTATGAATTCAAGTCTTGATCCTAGAATTGAATGTGCAATGCCTATATTGAATAGATTAAAGAAAAATCTTAGCTCTCCACCTATGTTGCCACAAGTACAAGAATTAGAAGAATGGGCTGATAGTGTAATCGATATGGATAAAGATGCTATGCCTATGGACATGAAACCGGCCGAGCTCGGTGAAGAAGAAAAGATTGCAGGGCGACATGATCCAGCAGACTTTGACGATATGGTAAAACGTGTTGGTGTTAAAGCTAAAAAGAAGCCAGTTGATATGACTGACCTAGCACGTAGACTACATGCGGCAATGGCTAAAGACAAGAAAAAAGAAGAAAAAACTGATGAAAGTTTGGCAGGAGCAACAATGGGTGGCATTGCTGGAGCAGTATTAACTAAATCACCTTCTGGAGCAATGACCGGAGCTAGCATGGGAAGTGATATTGAAGACGTTATCAAAAATGAAAGCCTAGAATTAATTGCTGACCCGCTATTAAGATTTAAGAAATTGTCAGGACTATAAAATGAAAGAACTTCAACTATTAGAGTCTTGGGCAGATAGTATTATTGCTAATGAAGCAGTACAAGATCGTCCACTAACAAGAGATCAGGATATTCAATATCAGGCATCCAGAAAGTATTCCGATCGTAGTCCAGAGCAAGCATTACAAATGTATGTAGCTGATAAATTAGCTAGCTCTGAACAAATGGATTATGAACAGAACAAACTTATCAATGCACAGAAACGTGAAAATGAAAAGTTACGTAGAAGCTTACAAGATTTGGGTCAAGAACTAACTGACCATGAGCGTGTAGCACAAGATACTGAACAACAAGTTCAACGATTAAAAGATTTAAGTGCCAAATTACGTCCTGCAGGTGAAATACAACAGGCTACTACAAAAGCAAGTGCTGATAAAGTAGAAGCTATGTTAGCCGATGTAGAGAAATTAAAAACATTACCTGGTATGGATGAAAAGAAATACAAAGAACTTGCTGATAAGGTTAACCAAATCAAACAAGGTGCAGGTGATGAAGAAGTGCAGAAAGTTCAATTGGCACTGGCTGTATTGTCACAGAAACAACAGGTTGATGACCAGATGTTTAACACCGTAATGGCTAGACTAGATGATACACAGACTAAACTGGATGCTAAAGAATTACGTTTTAGAAAATATATTACCAAAAAGAGCGGAGATATTGAAGCTCAAACAAGAACACACGGTGATGAACTTAAAAAATATTCACAAATAGTTAACAAATATAAAGAAGAACTTGATGGCTTCAGTGACTACATGAATACTACAAAAAAAGAAGTTGACAACTCTAAAAAAGAGGTAGAACAAGCTAAACTAGAAGTAGGACAAGCTAAACTAGAAGTTGAAAAAACTAAACAAGAAGCAATTGCATTGACTAATGAACTTGAATTTAGATTCTCACCTGAAGTAAGAAAATCAACAACACGTACTAAGAAGAAACGTGTACCCTCAGTAGATGATATGTTTAAAGCATCATCTAAAGAAATTAACAAATTAAAACCTAATGCTAGTCCATCTGATGTAGCTGCTGCCACAAAAGCTGGAATAGCTAAACCTGCTAAAGCAGGACCTGATATATCTAAACTAGATACTGACTTTGAGAGACAACGTAGTTTTGGTATGCAAGCAAAAGATGACGAAAAAGAACCTAAAGACCCTACACAAATGAACGAAGATTTACGACAATATGATGATGCAGACTTCTTAGAATGGGCTATGGAAAACGTTCCAATTATCATTAGACATTTCTATAGTCGTTACCCAGAGTTAGAAGATACTATACCAAAAGAACAAGTACGTGATATGGTTGAAAAATACCTTCCTTACTTGTATCAATACGATGATGTGGATGTTGAATTGATGAACACCTTCTTAGATATTGTAAATAGTAAAATTAAAAAACAAGGTAAGATCCCAGTTCAGAAAGACTTGTTTAGTTTGGAAGAACAGTTTGAACAACAATTGGACAAACTAATTGGGTTAGAATACATAAAATAAATTTATATTTTCCCTTAATCGGGATAAATACTATTGACAGGAGAGTAAAGTACTGCTATACTTACTCTTGTGTTAGTCACTAATAGGTAGTGGCGAATATTAAACAGAGACCATCTCAATTTTATAAGGAAAAATATCATGGCTTCATTAGCAGAAATTCGTGCCCGTATCTCGGCACAAGAAAACAAATCAAACAACAAGGGTTCTAACACCCAATCTGACAACTCAGTATACGCACATTGGAATATGGATGAAGGCACAACTGCTACCATTCGTTTCTTACCTGATGGCAATACAAAGAACGATTTCTTCTGGGTTGAAAAGCAAATCATCAAACTCCCATTCAATGGTGTTAAGGGTGATCCTAATGTAAAACAAATTGTAGTACAAGTACCCTGCGTAGAGATGTATGGGGACAGTTGTCCTGTCTTGGCAGAAGTTCGTCCTTGGTACAAAGACGAAAGTTTGAAAGAACTAGCAAACAAATATTGGAAGAAACGCAGTTATATCTTTCAAGGTTTTGTACGTCAGAACCCACTAGGTGATGACAAAACACCAGCGAATCCTATTCGCAGATTCATTATCAGTCCACAAATTATTCCAATTATTAAAGCTGGATTGATGGACCCAGAGATTGAAGAATTACCAACAGACTATTTGCGTGGTCTTGACTTTAACGTTAAGAAAACAAGCAAAGGTGGTTATGCTGATTATTCAACAAGCAATTGGGCACGTAAAGAATCAACACTAACAGAAGCAGAACAAGCGGCAATCGAAGCACATGGTTTATTTGATTTGTCTGAGTTCTTACCTAAGAAGCCAACAGCGGCTGAGTTAAACATTATCAAAGAAATGTTTGAAGCATCGGTTGATGGTCGTCCTTATGATAATGAACGTTGGGGCAATTACTATCGTCCATATGGACTTGAAGCACCTGCAGGGTCGACAGCGGATCAACATTCAGCTCCTACTGAAAATAGGGCACCCGCAACAGCACCAGTAGCAGAATCTTCAGCTCCTTGGGATGATGCACCAGTTACAACTTCTGCACCAATTGAAGTACCTAAGACAGCTCCGGCAAGTGACAAAGCACAAGACATTCTAGCAATGATTCGTGCCAGAAAAACTGCTTAAAAGAAAATGGGGGAGTTACCTCCCTCATCTTAAGGAGAACATATGACATTACCAGATGAAAGATACCGTGCTTTAAAGCAAGGTAAAAAACTACTGGAAGAGTTATGCGATCCGGGCAAGACTCCTAGAGTACCAAGTATTGTAAGAGACCGTGCCCGTGCCGCACTAAGACACTTCCCGAACGAACATGAGTTAGATAGAATTGCGGATCAATGCCCAGACTACCTTGACAAAATTTCGTTTAGTGATAAACTAATACATAGACAACTAGGAGATTAAATTGGTAAAACCATTCGATGTTAGTAAATTTAGAAAAGATATAACAAAAAGTATTGAAGGATTAAGTATTGGATTCAACGACCCAACTGACTGGATTAGCACAGGAAATTACGCACTTAACTATCTTATTAGTGGTGATTTTAACAAAGGGGTTCCTTTGGGCAAGGTTACTGTATTTGCTGGTGAAAGCGGTGCAGGCAAGTCCTTTATTTGCTCCGGGAACCTTATACGACACGCACAACAACAAGGAATCTTTGTTGTTCTCATTGATTCGGAGAATGCGTTAGACGAAGCATGGTTACACGCATTAGAGGTATCTACTGCTGAAGATAAGTTATTAAAACTCAACATGGCAATGATTGATGATGTGGGTAAGACTATTTCAACATTCGTTAAAGACTATAAAAATTTATCAGAGGCTGATAGACCAAAAGTCTTGTTTGTACTTGATTCATTGGGAATGTTGTTGACCCCCACAGACGTAAATCAGTTTGAAGCAGGTGATATGAAAGGTGACATGGGTCGTAAGCCTAAAGCACTAACAGCACTTGTTCGTAACTGTGTTAATATGTTTGGTTCATTGAACATTGGCTTAGTTGCTACTAATCACACATATGCTAGTCAAGATATGTTTGATCCAGATGATAAAATCTCAGGTGGTCAAGGTTTTGTTTACGCATCAAGTATCGTTGTTGCTATGAAGAAACTTAAACTTAAAGAAGATGAAGATGGTAATAAGATTAGTGATGTGCGAGGTATTCGTGCGGCATGTAAGATTATGAAAACTCGCTATGCGAAACCATTTGAATCAGTGCAAGTTAAGATTCCATATGAAACAGGTATGAGCCCTTACTCAGGCTTATTAGATATGATTGAGAAGGCTGAACTTGTTAAGAAAGAAGGTAACAGTCTTGTGTATACGACACTTGATGGTGAAATCATTAAGAAGTTTCGTAAAGCATGGGAAGCAAATACTGATGGTTGCTTAGATAAAGTAATGAATGAGTATAGTCAAAAATCAACGTCAACGTCAAAGATAAGTAATGTACAACCTGAGGAGGAGGGTACAGAATGAGTTTAGATTTTGTTGCTGAAGTTTGGGATGCACTACGTTCACATATTGATTTTAATGAACGTAGTGATGCCGCAGACACATTAATCAATTTATTGATTGATAACAACTACGAAGCTGACGATATCAAAAGTGCGTTCAGAGGTGACAAGGAGATGCTAGGTGCATTGAAAGGTTACGCTGAACAACATGATATTGAGGAAGACTACGAAGAATTTGAAGAAGATGAAGACCAAGACGAAGATTGGTAATCAATGAATTGGTACACCAGAGTAAGCGCAAGTATATCAGTAATTCCTGATTTTATCTCGCATTATGAAAACGAGTTATTATCTGCAAAGCAAGATGTTAAAATCTATGGTAACGTAGAAAAGAACATTGCGGCATTGCCCGGAGTTACTGAACATCGATTCAACCAGCTTCAAGAAATTGAAGCTGTGTTGGGTTATCTAAATTTACAATTACGAAAAATCCGACGTAAACACTTTCAAAAATATTTGGAAGCATATAATCGTGCATTAACAAGTCGTGATGCTGAAAAATATGTTGACGGCGAAGATGAAGTCATTGACTATGAAACCATTATCAACGAAGTTGCATTACTACGTAATCGTTGGTTAGGTGTGCTTAAAGGCATTGAAGCAAAACAATGGCAACTAGGTCACATTGTACGATTGCGTACAGCTGGAATGGAAGATATTACAATCGGGTAAGATGTGATTGTAGTTTAATCAACACCGTGATATAATATATCATAAACATAGGAATAAATTAAATGTCTACAACATCTTGTCCTTCAATAACAGGGTACGGTGCATCAGGTATATCTGCAGGTACAAATTCTCTAGGTAACATTAACTTGAGTAGTTTAAACAGCACTATCAATTTGTCATCCGCTCAAATTTCTGGCATACAAGCAGATGATTTATTTACCTTTGATTATAGAATTAATCCTAATGTAAAAAAATATGAAATTTACGAATTTACAGAAGATGTACTAGCATTGAGTGTAACTTGGAATAGAATGCGGGCAAATAGTGTTAGTACTGTAACTAAACTTACTGATAATGAATTGTTTAGAAACATAACCGCAGACGACAGAACATTAGCAGATACTATTGCTAACTACTACAGCAAAAAAATTATGATGATGAAACTAGTAAACACCAGGTTTACTAGTTATAGAACAGACCTTAATGAGTTTGTTCACGGTGATCGTAAAAAAATTGTAGATAAGATGTTTGGATTGGCTTATTACTTGCCATCATTCTATGACTATGATGTAAAACTTGATGCGGTTAAATCAGAACTTGTACTTAAACAAGAATGGTCTACAAATAATAAGATGAACGGTAAACAGCAGTCAATAGTTCTTACGCCATTAAGACGTTTACGTAGGAAAACTAAATCATTGGATGCATATCATTATTGGTTAAAAACTACAAACGGAACCGGAGTATTGATTGCGTTGCAACCTAACAACACTTTATTGAAGCTTTGGGAGCATTTTTTCAATAAAAATGAGCAAATTGTAATCTCAGGAACAACTTTTTGTAAGACTTTAGACGGATTTGAATACTTGAGTATTAAAAATTGGGAAATAGTACACGGTTGACAATAAATGGGTCCCGTGATACAATACTTGTATTGAAACTGATAAAGAGGACTACAAATGACTACAGAATTCAAATCTTGGGAAGAGTTGACTCAGTTGGAACAAGCCCAATCTATATATTGGGATATGTATAAGGACGCTTATGGTGTTCGTCCTCGTGGTGTTGATACTTCGGGTTGGACTCTGGCAGATTTTGATGCAGAATTTGAAGGACTCCGTGTGGCTATTGAAGCCGAAGACAAGGCCCGTAAAGAGGCAGAGTCTACTGCAACTGTTGTTTTTGAGCAACGGATTCAATCATTGATTGATGCTGGTGCTAATGACCGTGCTACTGCCATGCGCTGGATCCACGAAGCTGAGGACACTCAGGGTGATGATGAGTACTTGTGCTATACATTGGGCTTGCCCTATCAGTATTTTCGTAAGGTAGCATAATTTGACAATAAATGGGCATTGTGCTACAATACTTGTATAGATTGATTAAAGGAGCTTATATGTCTTATTTCAACGTTGATGAAGATTCACGCACTAGCACAACTGCTTGGTACGCCCGGCAAGATTGTGAACAGTACAATAGTGATCACAAGCATTTATATACTAAAGATCAAATTTTATCAGGTGAATTATTGAAAAAAGCGGCTGAAACTGCATACTTTCGTAGTCGTGTGTTTTTGAATTTCCGTGAAAAATTTATGACTGTCAAAGTTGAGGCACCGCAACTTGCTGATAAAATTAGTAATGAAGTAGAACAGTTACTAATTCATGCAGGAAAGACTGGTGTATATGTTAAACACGGTAAAGCTAGTATAATTTTTGAATTCGCACATCGTAAAATTTGCTAATAAATGGCATTCGTGCTATAATACTTGTATTGATTGATTAACACACAGGAGAAGCTATGTCTACAGTTCGCATTTTGTCAGGTTCTTATCGCAATGAAGCAGTTAAAGGTGAAGTGTTTACACTTGTCAAGGGTTTTCAGACAAGTAAAAAAGGTAGTTATGTGACTGTTAAAAATGATGGTCAATTCCCGGGTCGTAGTGCTGAAATTAAAGTTTTAGTAGATACGATTGATAATATTGAATTTTTAAATGGAGATAAAGTTATGGCTAATGCTGTAGTAGAGTTTAAAAAAGAAGTTGTGAAAGAAACAGAACAAGAAGCAATGGACCGTATTGCTACTCGTTTTGAGGTCCTTGATGAAATGTCACGTGCATGTATCAATGGTGATATTCGTGCTATGATTGTTTCAGGCCCGCCCGGTGTCGGCAAATCTCATGGCGTTGAGACACAAATGGAGAAAGCAAGCATGTTTGACAAGCTTGCAGGCAAACGTGTGCGTTTTCAGATTGTTAAAGGTGCTATGACAGCATTGGGTTTGTATACTCAACTGTACAAGTATTCTGACACAAAGAATGTGTTAATTTTTGATGATTGCGATTCAGTTTTTACTGATGACTTGAGTTTGAACATTCTAAAGGCCGCACTTGATTCAGGCAAGACACGTAGAATTTGCTGGAACTCTGACAGTCGGTTGTTGCGTGAAGAAGGTATCCCGAATACTTTCAACTTCAATGGTAGTGCTATCTTTATCACTAACTTGAAATTCGGCAACTTGAAGTCTAAGAAATTGCAGGATCACTTAGAGGCATTGCAGTCACGTTGTCACTTTCTTGACTTGACTATTGATGGTGATCGTGACAAGATGTTGCGTATCAAGCAAGTACATCGTGACGCTGATGGTGGTTTGTTCAAAGATTATGATTTTACTGAAGAACAATCACAAACCGTGATTAGCTTTATGTGGGACAATCACACTAAATTGCGTGAAGTGTCCTTGCGTATGTGTTTGAAGATTGCAGACTTAGTTAAGATTAGCCCCAACAACTGGCAGAATCTTGCTAAGACAACTTGTATGAAAGCATAACCCTGCAGTGTGCGTAACGGCAATGTCAATAAGTCCGTTTCGATAATTTTTTCATCTCCTTAAGTTAATTTTATAGAGGACTTCGGTCCTCTTTTTTTGCCTATTCACTTGCTTTCTACTATCATAAGTACTATAATATTAATATGTCAAAAGTGAAACCTACTACAAAAGAACAACTGATACATTATCTATTGCATAATGTTAGTTTAGGTTCCTATGACAATCGATTCTTATCTAACATTGAAATTAATTTCATAGGTGCCGGCAAACCTGTAACTACTAATCAAGCAGAGTTATTGAATAAGATAACAATTAGATATGCTAGACAATTAGCCAAACAAGAACTAGATGCTAATATGTTAGTAAACCTTTCATGGAAAAAGGAACCTATTAATAGTTCACCTGAATATACTACAGCATATGCACAATTAGATAATGGTAAGATAGTCATACGTACTCCCTATAAAACAAACTTTATCAAAGAACTTAGAAACATTAATACCAGTGATTGGGATAAAGATAAACGAGAGTGGACTGTAAACTATAATGAACCCAATTTGAAAAAAATAGTAACACTCATTGCAGATAACTATAAGCTAATTAATTTCTGTGATGACATTAAACACATGTTAATTGTGGCTGAACAGTTTGAACATATTAAAGTATGGAATCCTACATTATGTGAAGTGTCCGGTAATTTGTTAATTGCTGGTATAAACGAATACTTACATGAATCAATTATAGACATTCCATTAGAAAAGACGCCTTTATGCTTTTCTAAGTTAGCTACGTATGGTGTAGAAATAGATAAATCATTATACATAGATGATGTATTAAAGTTTGCCGCTAATACACGTCCCGAAATAGAAAAATCTCAATTAACAGACCTAGTAGAACTACTACCATTGATTGGTTGTGAAGCTGTAGTGTTATCCGTAACACATAGTTTTTCTAGCTTATTGATGGATTTGGTTATAGGATTAAAAGAAAAGAATATAGAGATAGTTACAAAAAGTAATGTGAGTAATAACACATTAAAAAACTATGTAGTAATCTGCCCAGCACATACCATCAATACTGCAATAGAAATAAGTGCAGACAAAGTGATACAAGTTGTAAATAGTACCCCGGTAACAATAAAATGAAACAATGTAAAATAATTGTCAAAGACGAAGTTAATGTAAAAATAGAAGGACTTGATTTATCGGAACGAAAAACTCTGATGAAGATGTTTGAATATGAAATACCCGGAGCAAGGTATCTACCTGCAGTCAGACTAGGTAGATGGAATGGTAAGGTTAGTTACTTCAGTTTAGCCGGAAGTACATACATTAACCTGTTACCAGAAATATTACCAGTACTGGATCGTATTGGATATGATATTGACTTAGAAGACCTAAGAGACTATACTACAACCTTTACTTTTGACAAAGTTTCAGAGGATACATTCAAACATAAGAACTGGCCTAAAGGTCATCCACAAGAAGGTAAGCCAGTAGTACTACGTGACTATCAAATTGAAATTGTTAATAACTTCCTAGAGAACCCACAGTCATTGCAAGAGATTGCTACAGGTGCAGGTAAGACATTGATGACTGCCGCACTAAGCTATAGTATTGAGAAGTATGGACGTAGTATTGTTATCGTTCCAAACAAATCATTAGTAACACAGACAGAGGCAGACTACATTAATCTAGGATTAGATGTTGGTGTATACTTTGGTGATCGTAAAGAATACAACAAGACACATACCATATGCACTTGGCAGAGTTTAAATAACATGCTTAAGAAAACAAAGAGTGGTGAAGCTGAAGTAGAGATCGGTGACTTCATTGAAGATGTAGTTTGTGTTATGGTCGATGAAGTTCACATGGCTAAAGCTGACGCACTCAAAACATTACTTACAAGTGTATTTGCTAAAGTGCCCATTCGTTGGGGCTTAACAGGAACTATCCCTAAAGCTAAGTTTGAAGCACAAAGTATCTTTGTTAGTTTGGGCAATGTGATTGGTAAACTATCAGCAAGTGAATTGCAAGATCAGGGTGTATTAGCACGTTGTCACGTTAATATTATGCAATTACAAGATGGGAAAGAGTTTACTAACTATCAGAGTGAATTGAAACACTTACTAGAAGATAGTGAACGATTAGATAAGATTGCTAGTTTAATCAGTGGTATCAATAATACAGGCAATACATTGATCCTTGTTGATAGGGTTAATGCAGGAAAAGAGATTGTTAATAGATTACCCGGTAGTGTATTTGTTAGCGGTGCTACCAATATGAATGAAAGGAAAGAAGAATATGACGAAGTTGCAACCTCAAGTAATAAAATTATTGTGGCAACATATGGTGTGGCTGCTGTTGGTATCAACATACCTAGGATTTTTAATCTGGTTCTCATTGAACCTGGAAAATCATTCGTCCGTGTTATCCAAAGCATCGGTCGAGGAATTCGTAAAGCAGAAGATAAAGACCATGTACAAATCTACGACATAACCAGTAGTTGTAAGTTTGCTAAACGGCACTTGACCCAACGTAAGACTTTTTATAAAGAAGCTAATTACCCTTTCGACTTAGAAAAGTTGACATACAGATAAGATTGTGATAGAATAACAACATGAGAATTTTAACATTAGAAGACCGTTTTTATAACTTAGAAACATTACCCGAAGAAGTAGACGATTTGCGTTTTGCTATACTAGACAATAGTAATCCACAAAACGTTGACTATCATTACATACCATTAATATTCTTAGAATCATTTAATAGTCCTGCATTAGTATTACGAATTGGTGATAAACAAATTAAGATGCCGGTAGATTGGCAAATACTTATCGGTGAACCTGACATGGGTGACTTAGAAACATTACCTTTAACTAGTATCAATGACAGAGGATTCAAAGCATTTGAATTCAACCCATTGAGTGCATTCAGACCTAGCTTTCAGGATATTGACATTGTAGATATTTACCAAGATGTAACATGGTATGCACCTCGATTAAAGAACGGACAATTCTTATGTGTGCCTATTGATGATGGCCCAAAACCACGATGTGTATTTTTTGTAAAAGAAATTAGTCGAAACTGTGAAATAGTAGACTATTCAATGGCTTTCTGATGATAGACTGGGAATTTGTTCAAGTTAGTTCATTGGAGTCAAAGCGTAGAAGAAATAATGGCAACTAAAAAGAGTACCCCTATTGATGAAAAATTTGTAGCACAAGACTTTGACTTGTTTGATGCACTTACAGCTATGGACAAGAAAGACTATGGTTATTATGATAGGCTAACAGAAGAACAACAAAAAAAGTTTGTTCCCTATATGATGACACATTGGATGAGTGCTATAAAAGCATCAGGTGAGTTGGGTGCATATTATGTAATGAGTACAGAGTGTGCGGCAAACAAACATCTGTTCAATGAATATGTACAGAGGCATCCTAAACTACAATGGATGATGTTATGTGCGGCCAGCCCTGGCATGGGTAAGCAATTCCATCAGTGGATACCTCACATGTCTGGCAAAGTTTCATCGTTAAAAGAACCAGCTAAAGCAAAAGACATTAAAGAATACTACAGTAAAGTATACAAAGGTGCATCTAGTGATGATCTATCTGCCATCACAGAAGCATTTATAGATGACAACAAAAAAAAATGTTATCTAGCACAAATTTATCCTCATCTCAAACTATCTGACATAGAATTATTAAGCCAATTAATTACACATGCCGACATTGAAAAGTACGAAAGAAGCCGAGGAAACTAAATCGGTTAAGCACAGTTGTGAGTTTTGTAGCAGGGAGTTTATAAAAGAACGGACTCTGCTTACTCATATATGTGAGACTAAACATCGTTGGTTAGAAAAAGACAAGCAAAGCAATCGTATTGCATATCAGTCCTTTGTACAGTTCTATACCAAACACACCGCAACTAAAAAGACAAAGACTCAGCTAGAGTTTATTAAGAGTCCATACTATATTGCATTTGCAAAGTTTGGAACATATTGTGTAGATACAAATTGCATCAACATCAGCAGGTATGTTGATTGGTTATTGCGAGACCAAATCAAGCTTGATAATTGGGCAACTGACACTAACTATACTAAATTTTTGCAAGAGTATGTTAGAGTTGAGGATGCGTATGATGCAATTACTCGTAGTGTTCAGTATACAATTGAATTAGCACAAGCAGAACATATACTACCTCATGATATTCTAAGATATGGTAACGTAAATAAGATTTGTTATGCAATTACAACTGGTAAGATTAGTCCTTGGATGTTGTATCAGAGTGACAGTGGTGTACATTTCTTAGACACATTAAATTCGGATCATGTTAAAATGATTATTGATTATATTAATCCAGAACAATGGACGTTAAAGTTTAGACGTGAGCCAGAACTTGTTACACAAATCAAGGAGTTATTGAATGCAGGCGGGTACTAGGGTTCGCATTCCATGGCAAACAAATCATGACATTCCTACATGGAATCAAAAATGTGCATGGGCGGTAGAGACATTTGGTTTGCCCGGAGATAAGTTTGATACACATGCAACAGAAGATTATATGGATTTTTACTTTAAGGATGAGCGTGATGCTATTCATTTTGAGTTAAGATGGGGATAATATGGCTGATGTTATCCTATACATTACTGCTAAAAGAACTATGGAAATAGGCCATGAGTTACGAAACATGGGTTGGATACAGGGTGTTGATTTTGATTATGCTTACTACCAAGAGAAGTATGACAACTTTAGCCATGACCCTATTGTAAAACGACATGCAAGATTTACCTTTTACAATGATAGCAATGCTAGTTATTTTGCATTGAGGTGGACATAGTGGAGTTAATATTAGAAGAAGGTTTGATATTTGGGTCAAAATATTATACTGCTTATCCTAGTTTTGATTGGGTATTAAATAATAAAAAGTCCAATCAATATTGGATACTAATGGAAGATTGGTGTATTGACACCTTTGGTCGCAGTGGCACCGATAATATGCCCGGAGTATATACTCCTAACGCACGATGGTATATTAACAACAGCAAGTTTTGGTTTAAAGAACAAAAAGATTTAGAATGGTTTCTACTAAAATGGCAGTGATCATAAAGGTTTACAAACCATGGGCATTAGTGTTACATTTACTGATAGAGAATGTAGGACCTATGTTACATAGTAACCCTATAATCTTTTGGCATGGTAAAGGGTGGCATATGACATTTCATCCCGAGGTTGTTACTCAAGGTGAATCATATTGTAACATTCAATTTGATAGAGAAGCAGACGCAATATGGTTTTCATTACGATGGGTTTAGATGATTATGAATAAGATTGGTGTTGATATTGGTAAAACAAAAATTGAGTGTTGTGTGTTATCAACTACAAATGAGGTATTGTTTAGAGAACGTCTTCCTACAGGTTCTGTATACGAAGAAATAGAAGTTCTTTATAATAAAGCTATACTGTATACTAATACAACAGAACATACATTGGGAGTATGTATGCCGGGATCCATAAGCAATAGAACCGGTTTAATGATAAATTCTAGCATAGGATTTTTAAACGATACAGATTTTGTAGGTATGTTGGAAACTAGATTAAATCGTAAGATACAAATTGCCAACGATAGTCAATGTTTTGCTTTAGCAGAATCATTGTTAGGGGTAGGCAATGGATATAATACTGTATTCGGAATGATATTAGGTACGGGTGTGGGAGGCGGCATAGTGATTAATGGAATGCTACATAAAGGATTTCATAACATAAGTTGTGAATGGGGACATACAACATTAGACCCTAGTAACAATATAATGTGTCGTTGCGGTAGAATTGGATGTGTAGAAACTTGGTTAAGCGGATCAGGAATTGACACATGGGCATACAATCTTACAAATAAAAAACTATCCACAAAAGAATATATGGAAATGACAGAGATACAAGAATGTTTTTTAAATAAGTTTGGGTTGGCAGTTTCTAATTTAGTTCAAGTATTAGACCCGGATTGTATTGTAATTGGCGGAGGAATCAGTAATAATGATATATTATTCACTCAAGGCATTGAATCTGTTAAAAAGAATATATTCAATGATGAATTCAACACACCTATATATAGAGCAAAATTAGGTGACAGTGCAGGTGTAATTGGAGCGGCATTATTATGGCAAATGACATTATGATTGACATTGAAAGTTTAGATACAACACCTAACTGTGTTATCTTAACCATCGGTGCGGTACGATTCGATCCTAAAGGTAGTGGCGTAGTTGAACGATTAGAACTACGTCCTACAGTAGAGGATCAAACAGAAATATATAACAGGAGTATCAATGAAGATACATTACGATGGTGGAGTGAGCAGAGCCCTGAAGCACTTGAAGAAGCTATGGGAGACGGGGGACGTTTGCCATTTAGCGAGTGCATGGAGACTCTTTATAAGTTCTGTTGGAACCGTCGTGCTGTTTGGAGTAATGGTGCATCATTTGATTGTGTAGTTATGGAGTCTGCTTGGAGACAAACATCAGACAAACCTAATCCTATCCCCTGGCCTTTCTGGACAGTTAGAGATACACGTACATTATATGAAATTGCAGGTGTTAGTCTTAAAGACGGTGGGCATTCTACTAGTCACAAAGCAGTAGAAGATGCTGAACGTCAGGCTATTGTTGTACAAAAAGCGTATACTAAATTAATTAAAGCAGGCCTAGTTGCACCACCTAAATGAAATTTAATTCAGACATTGATATTGACTTTGGTGACCGAGATAAGATATTAAGTCTTATCAAGCATACGCCTGCGGCAATGCGTAAGGTTAATCCTATTCGTAAACATGCAACAGGTGTTCACGTGACTAATATACCCTACGATGCTATCAATGATATGGCTAACATCGATTATTCTGAGGCAGAACAACGTGGATATCTCAAATTAGATATGTTAAATGTTTATGTTTATAACTATGTTAGAAGTGAAGAACATCTAAAGTGCTTAATGTGTGAACCTGATTGGGATAAGTTAAAGGATGCAAAGTTTGTAGAAAACTTGATTCACTTAAACAATCACTACAATAGCATTAAGAAAATGAAAGAACCTATAGATAGCATCCCTAGACTAGCTATGTTCTTGTCTATCATTCGTCCTGCAAAGAAACACTTAATTGGTTTAACGTGGGCTGAAGTTGCAAAAACTGTATGGGATAAAGGCACTGATGGGTATAGTTTTAAGAAAAGTCACGCAATTGCATATGCTCATTTAGTTGTCGTACATATGAATTTGATTGATGAATTAGGGTATCCTCTTGACCAGGGTAATACTTTTACGCTTTGACTTACGTTTGCTTAGTTCTAACATGCTACATATAGGACCATGTAATATAGTCAGACTCTTATTGTTAAATGTTCTTAGATAGGGTTTAAAGATCATCCAATCTTCTTTTAAGAACATATTAATGGGCACTAATCTATTAGATTCCCACCACCATATATCCCCTAGTTCTAAGAATTTTTCTCGTATTACTTGGTCTATAATAGATCCATAGTCGTAGATGGTAGTTACTACATCATCTCTATTTTGAACTATGCCTACATAATCTTGGCCTGCGTATGAGCAGACCGTTATAAAGGGGTGGTTCTCGGTTAGTCGTTTGAAAAAGTCGTTATGAAGCATTTATTTAGTTCTCGGAAGTATTTATTCGGGCAAAAATGTCTTTATATTATTTGTCATAAATATGATAAAGGAGTCTCATTTTGTATTCAACAAATGTTTATTATTACACACAACGTCAAACAGTAGTGTTGTATTCCGGCTCTAGCAATAGGAGATATGATATCGTGTATGCAAAAGATTTAACCCTAAACAAGGGCGTGGAAAACAAGATTCAGTTTCAGTTCCTAAACCAAGAACAGAAACCAGTAAATATTACCGGTAAAACTATCTCTTTTAGACTTATCAAATATGATGGTTCTATGGTATATTTTAGTAAGCAATTAACCAATTTATTGCCATTGACTGGTATAACTCAATTAGAGCTAGATGCTACTGATATTGTAGATGTAGAACCTCAAATGTGTTTCTATTCACTAGAGGTAGTAGAGGGAACTGCACATACAGCTGCCTTTGTTAGTCCCGATGCAAATGCACGTGGTACAGTAAAAGTTATTGATAGTGTATTACCAGGATATATTAATACTATTCCTGTAACTATCCCAAGTCACGCACCCATAAGCAATGTAGGTGTAACATTCTACAGCAGTGTATTCAGCACATACGACAATCCATTATTCACAGATATATTGGGTGTGCAAATGTCATTGGACAACTTTACCGGCGATGTAGTAATACAAGGATCTACTATCCCAAATGGTGATTGGTATAACATACACGAAGCAAATACATTTGCAAACGCAACCGAAAGTTTATATTTCTTATGTGAGGGATACCATCCTTACGTAAGGGCACAATATGCTAACGTAACAACTGGTGATATTACTAGTCTGGTTGTCCGTTAAAAATTGACTTACATCTAAAAACATGCTACAATACTAGTATGTTTGATATTCTATCTCTGATACCGGGTAAACGTAAACTAACACACAGTGGTTGGTACAGCTTCAATGCGGCGTGTTGTAGTCATCGTGGTCATAAACAAGATAAACGTCATAGGGGCGGAATTAAATTCGATGGCCCTACTAATTGGACCTATCATTGTTTTAACTGTAGCTTTAGCTGTAACTTTACATTAGGTAAAACAATTACCCCTAAAGCAAAACAACTACTAACATGGTTAGGTGTTGATACTGACCAAATACAAAAGTGGAGCTTAGAAAGTCTAGCACATAAAGACATATTAGATTTCACTCAGCCCAAACGAATAAATTTCAAAATGAAATTCAAGGATCATCAATTGCCTGATGGTGATTTGATTGATCCTAATAATCCAGCGCACAAAGTATACATAGACTATCTAAGTAAACGCAAGATAAATTATAATGACTACCCCTTCTTAGTAACTCCTCGTGAGTTTGGTAGAATGTCACAACGTATTGTTATCCCTTATACATATAAGAATAAAATCGTTGGTCACACTAGTAGATTCTTAGACAACAAAATCCCCAAATACATTAACGAACAACAACCCGGTTACGTATTCAATATTGATATACAGAAGAATCAATGGAGTGTGTGTATATTGACAGAAGGTATATTTGACGCATTAAGCATTGACGGTATCGCAGTTATGCACGATGACATTAGCAATGACCAAGCACAATTAATATCAACATTAAATAAACAAATTATTGTAGTTCCTGACAGAGATAAGACAGGACTAAAGATGTGTGACAGAGCATTAGAATTGGGTTATCAAGTTAGCTTACCTAATTGGGAAGCTGATATCAAAGATGTTAATGATGCTGTAGTAAGATATGGGAAGTTACCAACCCTAATGAGTATACTACAGAGTGCAACAAATAGTAAAATTAAAATAGAAATGAACAGGAAGAAAATTGCTAAAGGACTATAACGTAGACGTACAAAGATTGTTTTTGCAGATGATGTTAACTAATTCGGAATTGTATACCCGAGTTATGAACATTATGAACGCTGACAACTTTGATAAATCGATAAGACCAGTCGCTGAGTTTATGAAAGAATACAGCGAGAAGTATAGTATACTTCCGGATATATCACAGATTAAAGCAACAACAGGAATGGACATTGCACTAATCGAAGAATTCGGAGAAAAACATACAGAATGGTTCTTAGAAGAATTTGAATCCTTTACTAAACGACAAGAACTAGAACGTGCAATTCTTAAGTCAGCCGATATGCTTGAGAAGGGAGATTTTGGTCCTGTTGAGAAACTAATCAAAGATGCGGTACAAATCAGTTTGCAAAGAGACATGGGTACAGATTATTTCGCTGATCCTAAAAGTCGTATCAACAAATATTTTAATGCAGGTGGACAAGTTAGTACAGGTTGGCCCCAGATGGATAGATTGTTGTATGGTGGCTTTAGTCGTGGTGAATTGAATATCTTTGCAGGTGGCTCAGGTTCAGGTAAATCATTGGTCATGATGAACATTGCATTGAACTGGTTACAACAAGGATTAAGTGGTGTTTATGTTTCATTGGAACTTAGCGAAGAACTAACGTCATTGCGTACAGATGCAATGTTAACAAGTATGAGTACCCGAGATATTCGTAAAGATATTGAGGGCACTGAACTTAGAGTTAAGATGGTAGGTAAGAAGTCAGGACAATATCGTGTCAAAGGTTTGCCTGCACAAAGTAATGTTAATGACATTCGTTCATATTTGAAAGAAGTTCAGATTCAGACAGGAATCAAAGTTGACTTTGTAATGATTGACTATTTGGATCTCGTTATGCCTGTATCAGTCAAAGTTAATCCTAACGATCAGTTTATTAAAGACAAATATGTTTCAGAAGAATTACGTAATTTAGCAAAAGAATTAGGTATTCTTATGGTCACAGCATCTCAGTTAAATCGTAGTGCTGTTGAAGAAATTGAGTTCGATCATAGTCACATTGCAGGTGGTATCAGTAAGATTAATACAGCAGATAATGTGTTTGGTATCTTTACAAGTCGTAGTATGCGTGAGCGTGGGAAGTATCAGATTCAATGCATGAAATCACGTAGCTCAACAGGCGTAGGTCAGAAAATTGATTTAGAATATAGTATTGATACCATGCGTATCACAGATAGCGATCCTGAGGGATATGGGGATAAGCAACAATCTCATTCAAGTCCCAATGACATTATGAGTAAATTACGGACTCAATCTACTGTAGTTGACAATAATGTTGGATTTAATAATAAAATAGAATCAGAATTAGAACCAGTTACAAATCGTGTTATGGCAGATGTTCAGGGCAGTAAATTAAAATCAATGTTGAACAATCTTAAAAAGTGATAAATACTCAATAGGGAATCTGCATTATGCAAAAAAAGACACGTAGCCTGTTAGAAGAACTACAAGCCATTGGCGATCAAAAAGATACTAAGTACCTCATTGAGAGTCGTGCCGAGCATATTATTACCAGTGCTATCAACTTATTAGAAATGATAGGTAAGAACTATGATAATGAAAAAGCATCTATTTTAGAGAAAAAACTATTAAGTGCTATTAAATCACGTGATAAGAGCAGATTTTCTAAAAGTATAAGGAAAAATGATGAAAATCAGTGAGATTAGACCAGTTGTTAAAGAAGACCTAGCCGATACAATTAAATCCGGTTTATATAAAGTAACTGGCGGTGGATTATATGGTCAGACTGGTCAACAGGCTGCACTTAAAAATAATTTCATAAAGAAATTTGCCAATCAATTAGCATTAAATGTTAAATCTTCAAAAAGTGCAGGAGTAGGTGGATTTGATTTAGATGATTATTTAAAAACATATGCCGCACAATATGGTTGGAATTTAACTCCTATAGAAATAGAGAATTTAACTAAACTTTCTACACAAGCCGGACCTAATCCAGGCGCAGGATCTTTACAAAAAGTTGCTAATTATATGTATATATTAGCAGACAAATACCGTGACTCTAGAAAAACTGGTGGTGCACCAGAAGCTTCAGGTGGATCTACTCCGAGACGTGGTGGAGGTGGTGCACCAACTCAACCTACTGGTCCTACAACACCTAGCCCTACGACACCTACTGGTCCTACAACACCTAGCCCAACAGGACCAACGACACCTAATTCAAAAAATTCTCCTGCACTCACTTCACCGGTCGCACCTCTAAATAAACAAATAAATGCCAAACCCGAAGCTTCAACTAGTACACCTAATCAAACTAGTGTAACTGCTGAGAAGATAATGGATGCATTGGGTCAACTATATAGGACACCAAATTCAGCTAGTGATTTAGACAAGATTTTACGAGATGTTGCGTATCTACTAAGCAGAAAAGATGCCTCAAGATATGCTCATGTAATCAAAGATTTAACTTCAGGTATAGGTGGTTCAAGCGCAGCCGGAACTAAAGGTACACCTTATCCCGGCGATCAAGGAACACAACAAAATACTAGACCAACAAGTACTCAGTCTACTACACCCCCTAAAGATGCTGAACAATCAATGCCGGGATATAATAAAGCTGCCGATGAATTGTCACGTAAAATGAAATCTAATTTACCTAGAGATCCATCTATTTCAAAAGCATACCGTCCAGGTAGTAGACCACAAGATGTTAGTGATATACAACCAAAAGAGTCTAAAAAGTTTAAGAGAAGATAATGGATCTAAGTAACATTGTTGATAAACTTTCAGCACTACTATTGACTGAGGCTGAATTAGCCAAAGCTCATTTAACGCATCCTGAAGATATTGTTATCATGCAAGGTAGTCGAGGGCTAGATACCGCATTGAAACACATGACAGCTACTATACAACAGCCAGATCAAGCTACAATCAAATGGGACGGTAGTCCTGCATTGATATTTGGATACGGTCCTGATGGTAAATTCAGAGTCATGGACAAGCATATGTTTGACAAAGTAGATGACAGTGGTAGAAATGTATTCAGCCCTAAACAGTTTGCACAATATGATGTTAACAGAGGTGTAGACAGGGGTACTATGATACAGGATGTTACTAATCTATGGCCTGGATTACAAAAAGCAACTCCTAAAACACTAGGGTATTATTGGGGTGATGTACTGTTTGGTGCTCCGTTAGCAGACACAAATGGATTCTATATTTTTAGACCTAATCCTACAGGTATTGAGTACAAGATTCAAGCAAATAGTGATTTTGCAAAACAACACATAACAGGTAAACGTGCTGGTATAGCTATACATCAGTTCATACCTGCTGATGCACATCAAAAAGCAATAGAAGCTACACAAGAAGCTAGACGACAGGGTAAAAAAGAAACGTACAAAGCAACTGATTTTGCACAATCACTCAATGGTAGCTTAGGACAACTTCAAGTTCCACCAAAGTCTAGTATAGCTATACTTCCTAGTAAGATGGCAATCACTCCTGAAATGAATTCCGGAGGATGGGATGATGCTATTGAACGAGTTAAGAAAATGTTAGCACCACTAGCTCCTAGCATTGACAAGTTTGTAGCTGGAATACCCTTAGCCAACAAAACAACAAATGATGCTTTCCGTGGATTTCTTACCAGCTATATTAACTATGAAGTACGAAAGATTGCACCTAGCTTAAGTGCTAGTCAAACACCCAAACAACGTGATGCTGTTATCAATAATGCATTAAAGATGATGGGTAAAGATTTTATGAACTATGTTCAAACAAAATTAGCTACTGCAAAGATGACAGATAACAATAAACAAATGATATTGAATCACATCCAAGCTAATCAAAAAGGTATGCTATATTTGTATAGAGTTTGGGGTGAGATATACAAGTTAAAAATGCACATATATAATGACTTAGACATTGCTGGGAAGCAAAGTCCAGTCAAGGGATACTTACAGGGTGGTGCAGAGAGCCAAGAAGGCTATGTAGCACACGGTGTCAAATATGTAGACCGTTTGGGTGGTTTTAGCGCACAGCACTTAGCTGGACGTGGCTAAAGTTAACCCAAAACCAACATTTTTTTGTACCTGGCATAAATAAAAGTAGAGTCTATATGACTCATACTTTTAAAGGAAAAATATCATGGCATCAACAACACGTACACATGGCGACTTTAAGCCAGTAATGAATTATGACACAGCTAGCTATACAGTTGGCGCAGTTAACGCAGCTACATCGGCAGCCACAGTTCAACCACAAGGTCCTAAATTAGACTTTTTTACTATCGCTTTAGCTAATGTGGCTACTAGCGGCGCAGTATTAAAGGGAGCTATGGATGCAATTCAGCAATTAGCTACTGTATACATCTATGAAGTTACAGACGCCTCTACTGACACTCTAGCAATTGCAGTATACCCAACAGGTGCTTGGACAACAGGTACATTGGATACTGCAACAGGCGGGACAACATCTAACGGTGCAACTTTCACAAACTAATCTTTAGTTTACTTAAAAAACCCGAGTCTCTCGGGTTTTTTTGTGGCTATAACTTAATATTCTAATTCACCTATTTTCAATAAATACAGCATGACTACTAAAATTAGATGCCACACATTATTTGATATTACAAATACTGGTGTATTAAATAGAAAACCACCATCTAACTTAGATGAGAATGCTTTGAAGCGATGGAATAATGATAGAAACCGTCAATGTAATTTTGACACAGTACTGCAAGTTATATCATTGCGCTCACAACCTGAAGACATAACAGTACCTGAAAAACAAGATATTACATTTACAGAGTTTCAGCATTTTGGATTTTTGTTTGATTCTACTGAAGATAAACCTGTACCTAAATGGGCATTTAATTTCACTGTAAATTACTATAGTGTATTTGACGATGGGATAACAGAATTAGGAGCATTGTACACTGACTGTGATAGCGTACCAATGCTTACTAAATTGAATGAGTGGGACAAGTTACCTAATTTCTTAGATATAAGTCCTGAGCTTAAAAATATATACTTTGAGGTGTTACATGATTGATGAAAATAAGCTGTTCACAGCACTAACTAACATTATTAGTTCTCCTAGAACAACAAAACTACTCAAGTCATTGATACTGCCCAATGGTAATGGGGAATATTTGTTGTTTGGTATATATGTGATACTTAAAGAAAGAGATTGTTATAGCGTACATATAGGAAATGAACAGATTAACACTTTCAGCGACTTAAAGACGGCAGTAACATGGGCTACTATGGATCATAGAAATCTTATAATGGAATCTAATAAAGTCAGTATGCTTGATAAGCAAATAAATAGTTCTGAATTCAATATAGAGTTATACAAAAAAATGTACAAAAAATCCAAAGATGTAGATATGAAAGCTATCTACTTGAATAAGTTACAGACCAACACTATAAAGAAAAAAGAATTAACATGTGAATTGGACCTTCATATAAGAAAAATGCAAAAGTGGCAGCAGAGCAAATTTGCCGAGCAAACCACAAAATAATTCAAAACTGATAAATACAATATTAGTACTCTGGGAAAACACTATGAAACTTACAGAATTTAACATGAAACCAAGTTTAATGGCTAAGCAAGCCTTAAAAGAACAATTTAACCAAACATTCAGTGTGGATAAGTTAGGACCTTTTGAGACTAAGCGTATGCTAAACAAGGTACGAGGCTTGATTAACGAGACCAAATCCAATAAAAGCGGAGTTGGTACAGAAAAGAATTCAGCGTATCTTAAATTGATATTCATGGAACAAGCATTAACTCATCACTACGGTGAACTTAAAGCAATGCCTATGTACAATCAACGCATCGTTGTAGAAAACGAAGAAGTTGAGAAGTCACAGGTTGTTTTAGCCGCACAAGAAATGGTCGATGCAATGCAAAAAATGATTGAGCAAGTATCTGACATGCTAGTCAAAGAACTACCTGCAGTTGTTGACGGTGTCAACAGCGAGTTTGGTACAAGCGAAGGTGAGCAATTTAACAGCCAAGTATCCGAAGCATTGAGCGCATTACAACAATCACTAACACAATCTAAAACAGGATTGCAAGGTGCACTAGGTTCTATCACTGGTCAAGGTGGTGGTTTCGGTGGTGGAGAAATGGGTGGTGACATGGGTGGTGACATGGGTGGTGACATGGGTGGTGACATGGGTGCTGATATGGGCGGGCAAGACATGTCAGGTGACGACCTTGAAGTCGGTGGTGATATGGGAGCAGATGCTGGTCCTGAATTACCAGAAGAGCCTGAAGAAGAACCAGAATCTCCAGTCGGCAGAGCTAAACGCTAAAATGAGAATATACGAATTCGCGGATAATGATCCGTTGCGTGTTAAGTTGACGGCAGTTACTAGTCAACTTAAAAGCCTATTTCAAGGTTCGCAACAACCATTATCAACAGACGAATTCTTAAGAATGTTAAAAGATCAGGGTGTTGCACTAGGCAAATCTGATCTTTTTGATATCGTAAAAAAAGAGCCACTTAAAAATATCATAGCTGATATTAACGATGACACAGTTACATTTAAGGGCGATGAACAAATTGGACCAGATCCGAGCCCGGACGAAAACGAAAAAATTCGTAAACAAATGGCAAACAAAGCATTAAATTGACCTTTTAGATTGTATTACATGTAAAAGTGTAGTACAATTACCATATGTACATACCAAATAAATATAACTACGTTCCCATGAGTAGAGTGGAAGTAGACGGCAAACGCCGCTATGCTACTCCGGATGGTGAAAAACTACCCAGTGTTACTACTGTATTAGAAGCTACTAAAAGTGAAGAAAGTAAAAAAGCTTTGCAAGAGTGGCGTAACCGAGTAGGACATCAAAAAGCACAAGAGATTACAACTGAAGCCGCAGGCCGTGGAACACGAATGCACAAATGGCTTGAGAATTATATTAAGACAGGAGCAACAGGTGAGCCCGGAAGCAATCCGTATAGCTTGCAAAGCCATATTATGGCGCAAACTATCATTAATCAAGGTCTTGTTAACTGCAGTGAATGGTGGGGTACAGAAGTGCCGCTCTACTTTCCGAAGATTTATGCAGGGACGACAGACTTAGTAGGTATACATGATGGCAACGAAGCTATCATGGATCATAAACAAACTAATAAACCTAAAAAGCGTGAGTGGATCGAAGACTACTTTGTTCAATTAGCAGCCTATGCTAACGCACATAATGAAGTACACGGTACAAAGATACGTAAAGGTGTCATTTTCATGTGTTCTGCTGACAATATCTATCAGGAGTTTATCTTAGAAGGCTCTGAGTTCGACAAATATTCTACTGTCTGGTTCGAACGTTTAGACAAATACTATTCACAGTTCCTATAATAGTTGATAAATAGTATAATCATATAAAGATTATACTATGGCTATCGTACAAATCTCCAAAATTCAACACCGTACAGGTGCAAACGTTGACTTACCCCAATTAGATATCGGGGAGATCGGTTTTGCAACTGATGACAGGCGTATATATATAGGTAACGATCCTGTAATACATCCTGCCGCTAATTCAAGTACTACTACACAAACAGAAATTCTCACTGAGGTTAGTAATTTAAGTTTCGGAAAAATTACAGGTACTGGTAACGGCAATATTAATTTATCAAACGTTGTTCCCGGGCAGTTAGTTGTTGCTAAAAACATCGCAAACTCTACTAACTTAGAGTGGGTTAATGCAGGTGGAAACGCTAAACAGCCTGGTAATACTAGTCAATATAATAATGTTAATGTTCACTTAGGTCATGCTGACTACGTTAAGTTAGGCGGCGGTACTAACGGTTATATATTACAAACAGACGGTACAGGTAACTTAACTTGGGCAGCATTCTTAACTGGCAACGTTGTTTCTGGAACACCAGGTGGTGCTAACAGTCAAATTCAATACAATCAAGGTGGTACTACCTTTGGTGGTAGTTCCGGCTTTGTATACAATGAAGTTACCGGCGAACTTACTAACGCCGGTAATATTAATGTTACATCAGGTAATATATACGGTAATTTGATAGGTCCACATAACGGTACAGTGGGTGCAGGTACACCTAACACAGGTGCATTCACTAGTATTATTGTAGCTAATAATGCAACTATTACAGGAAACATTACTGGTGGCAACGCTAATATTTCAGGTAGAATAGCAGTAACAGGTAATGCTAACGTCGGTAATTTATTCAGTACTGGTTTAGCAAACGTAGGTAATCTTAGAGTTACAAGTCGTGTACAATCTAACCTAGTCCCTTCATCTGATGAAACTTTTGACTTGGGTTCTAGTTCACTTAAGTGGAGAGATTTGTATCTAAGTGGAACTACAATCAACTTAGGAACACAAAATATTTCATCTAACACTAATGGTGTTAGTATAACAGGTAACTTGTATCTTTCAACTAACACTATCAATGTTGCATCAGTAACTGCAAATACAGTAAGCGGTACATTAACTACAGCCGCACAGCCTAACATTACTAGTATTGGTAATCTAAGCACATTAGCTGTAGATGGTATTAGTTATTTAGGTAATGCAGCCAATGTTAGAATTTCAGGTGGTGTTAATGGTTATGTGTTAACTACTAATGGATTAGGTGGGCTATCATGGGAGCCGGCATTAGCTACTTCTACACCACCGGGCGGTTCAAACACATTCATTCAATTCAACAATAATGGGTCATTCGGTGGCGACGCCGCATTAACATATGATCCTATAAATTTCTTAGCAACTGTACCAAATATAACTGTTAATGGTATACTACAGACAGCTAGCGTTTCTAACGTTAAGATACCCGGCGGTACTAGTGGTCAATTCTTAAGAACAAATGGTGCAGGTACTTTAACATGGGCTACACCTGGTGGTGGTGGTGGCACACCCGGCGGTGCTAATAGCGAAATTCAATTTAATGATGCTGGTGCATTTGGTGCAAGTTCAGCCTTCACTTTCAATAGTGGTTCAAATACATTAACAGTAGCTAACATAGCAGGTACTATTACAACAGCCGCACAGCCTAATATTACTAGTGTGGGTAACTTAACAAGTTTAATTGTCACTGGTAATATCACTGCAGGTAATTTAAGTGGTGCAAATGCAGTTGTTGCTAACTTCTTTGTTGGTAGTGGTGCTAATCTAACTAATATCAATGGCGCTAATGTAGGACAAGTTGCAAATGCAAACTTTGCGTCATATGCAGGCTCTGCTAATTCTGCATTAGTTGCAAATACAGTTAATGATAATGCTCAACCTAATATAACTAGTTTAGGTACATTATCTAACTTAACTGTATCAGGTATTACCACACTGGGTAATGTAGGTAATGTTAATATTACGGGTGGAGCAAATGGTCAATTCTTAAGAACAGATGGAACCGGCAATTTAACTTGGGTATCGGCTCAATCTCCTGACTCTAACGCAAATTCTGTACAGTTTAATGTAAGTGGTGCATTTACTGGTAGTGCAGACTTTACATTTAACAATTCTACAAACACATTAGCAGTAACCTTAATGACTGGTACGCTAACAACTAATGCACAACCTAATATCACTAGTGTAGGTAACTTAACAAACTTGACAGTAACTGGTAATATTACTGGTGGTAATGCTAACTTAGGTAATGCAGTTATTGCTAACTTCTTTATCGGTAGCGGTGCTAATTTAATAAACTTGCCTGCAGGTAACATATTAGGTGCAGTATCTAACGCTGATATTGCAAATACTGTTTCAGTAAATGCACAGCCTAACATTACTAGTCTTGGTAATCTAACAGTGTTAGAAGTAACCGGTAATGCTAATATCGGTAACATCGAAACAGTTAATATTGTAACTGCAAATTACTTGTATGGTGATGGTAGCAACATAACCGGTATTGATGGAAATGCTATTAGCGGTGACGTAGCAAACGCAAACTATTCTGCGTATGCTGGATATGTTACAGGAGCACAACAAAGTAATATTACTAGTGTAGGTAACTTAACTTCATTACGTATATCAGGCACAAATAGTATAAATTCAACTGATGCTTTGATATTAGATGGTTCAGTGACCAATATGTATATATCGACTGATCCTACTGGATTCAGTATACTTGATAAGCCTGCACATTCAGGTTCAGGTATATTAGTATTTGATGCATTAGTAGGGATAGTACCATTACAAGCTGCAGGCTTTGGAGCTCCCCAGTTAGCAAATACTGCTAACACGGATGCAATAGTATTAGCAAAGAATGATTCAACAGCACCTAACTCACATTCGTTTATTCCAGTAAGCGACTTTACTACTAACTTGGGTGATAGTGAGGATGAAGCATTAGGTAGTTCATTCTTTAGAAATGCATACTTAGCTAGTGTTGTGATTAAAGATACATCTGATGCAAATACTTCTAACTGGCCAACAGCACCTAACTGGCAACTATTAGGTGGGGCAGATGGATTGTATATTACAGATGGCTTCGGTGTCTATAAAATAACAGTTGGAGTTGATGTAGCCGGTAATGTAGGCGTTCCGGTACCAATTGCTAGATAATTAGATAAATATATAATACACTCTCAATTCGGGGAGTTTATGCGGTCCCCCGCGTAGTGGATAGAACCCACAATATTCAAGGAGAAAACAAATGGCAAGACCACTTAAAATAGCAAAAGACTCAACAATCGATATCGGATTCCCAAATGACGGTACAACAGATAACGGATTTAACGGTAACGGAATAGGAGTAGTTGGTGGAAATAACGTAAGTCTTAACGTAGTAGTACGTGTAAAGATTGGCGCAAACGCAGAAGCAGACGGGTATATCTTACGTCAAAAAGCAAAACGTAAGTACTTAGTCACTGACGGTGTAAATACCGGTGTATGTACATTGGCTGATGTTGCTGATGATAGTTTAGCAGATGATGACATGACAATCACTGCAACTGATAATAACGGAGACCCAATTCGTTTTTCTACTATGACAAACAAATGGGCATTAGACTTTTCAGATACTAAGTATTTGTTGTCATTCTTTACTACAGCGGCTGCTGGTACTACTCCTGGTACTGATTATGAAAAAGTATCAGTTGAAAACAACGATTAATATCAACATAATAAAAAAAAGCGACTTAGGTCGCTTTTTTTATTATCTTCTGTATCTTTTCTTGAACCACTTCAAAGTTTACTGTGTTGAATAAACCAGGATGTAGTGGTTTAGGATATCTTCTATAATCTACCCAAGCATAACCTACATGTTCTTCATTTAATATAGGAATGAATTCATTCTCAATGATACAAAAGAATGTATGATAAGTGAATGTGTTATTCACAAATTTCTGTATAGGTATTAGTTTTGCATGTTCTGGAAAGAAGTTAATTTCTTCACTGCACTCACGTTCAACACCTTCTATTAGTGTTTCACCTTCTTCAAGCTTTCCACCGGGTAGTCCCCAATTACCAATGTTCTTTTCATCGCTTCTTAATAAGAATAGCAATCGTTTAGTTTGGGAACAATAGAAGAATACGCCCGCTGAAATATTTTTGTGCATATAGTAATTTATCTGTTTAAATCACTATGCTAAAATCTCCTGGAGCATACCATCCTTCATACGCTTTCATCCATGACATACCATCAAAACGATATTGTACACCAGTGGTTAAGTTAGTAACAAATTGAATATCGCTAATTATCGTAGAATTAAAACTTACTATCCAATTAGTACCATCAAACTCAATAATGTCATTTGCATGTGCAACTAAGTTACCCCATGCGTTTGATGTTTCAATATTGTTATCACTACCGATATCTTCAACAATCAAATAACGCTGACCAATTACAGGTTCAGGTAATCCATTTTCTTCACTAGGAGTGCTAGGTCCTTTTTGCAATGGATTTATAACGCTATCAACTGCATCCATAGTGTTGGCCGGTAAGGTATCAGTATCAATGTTATATATTAATAATCTATCATCTGTTGGGTTAAATGCTATAGTACCTACAATATCAGTATCCATATATGGGTTTTGTAACCATATCTGACTGATACCCGGTCTAACAGTACCGTATACATTTAAAAAGCTTTCCCATATAACCTCACTATTAGGACCTGCAGGTGTATCTAATGTATTGTTGCCAGGTGTAAATGCTGCACCATCTGGTAATACTTGTAGTGTATTACCTAATAGTAATATTTTATATCCATATGGAGTTATCTTTTGACGAGTACCTAATAGTAATTCATCGTCTTGCATATCTGACAGTGCATTACCCTTAAAGATACTAGCAATAATCTTGTAGATGATATTCATCTTAGTAATCTTAGCCGCACTACTAATCCATATAGGCATGTAGAATTTCCAAGTCATCACATCAACAGGATTGCCGCTACCTTGTGGAATAACACGACTACTAAATGTTAATCCATCTTGATATACAACACTTAAACTAGTCCAATCAATAAAGTTATCAGTGCTTTGTATTTCCATGCTTGGATTAAACAATACACCTAATTGCTCAATTAATTCTAATTTCTGATTATAGTTCGTAGTCCAAAAGTCTACGGTAATTCTTAACGTATAGGGTACAGGCATGATACGTTCAACACTAAATGCTTGACCTTGTGTTGTTTCATATTGACCTGTTTGCTGATTGAATGTCTTTTGACGAACATCAAGTTGTTCAATAAAATAAGGATCTTGTGTTCTACGTTGGTCGTATTCAAGTCCGGTAATATAGTAAGTAATCAGTGGTGCGCTAGGCAAACTGCTAGGACTGTTTTCAGCTATTTGAGTAGCTGCCATACGACTTTGATCACCGTACATGATTGGCACACGTACTTGAATGTCATTGCCTGCAGGGTCTTTCCCTTTAGTAACTTGCCAGTTACTAAAGATTCTTGCGAATTGAACCAGAAACCTGCGGATCTGATTATCATAAAAGTAAGAAGCCAAAATTAAGTCCCTTGTATAAATAATAGTGTAACTCGCGGTTTCGGACACCCAGTTACTCTAAAGCTATCAAGGAGCATCAGCATGACTATTTATCTTTATAAAAAGACCCATCGTATTACTGGATTACAGTACTTAGGTAAAACTACATCAAACGACCCTCACTCATATACCGGATCTGGTAAATATTGGAAATCACATCTAAAAAAACATGGATCTGATTATGATACTGAAATTTTAAGAGAATGTGCAACTAATGATGAAGTTAAACAATGGGGAGAATATTACAGTATATTATGGAATGTAGTTAGCAGTAATGATTGGGCTAATTTAAAGACAGAATCAGGTGATGGCGGTGATCCAGGACCAATAGGTCGTAGCAAAATTTCAAAGGCCCAAACAGGAAGAAAGCATACTTTTGAAGAAAATGTGAATAAAAGTAAAAGACAAACCGGGATAAAACGTTCTCAGGAATATCTTGCAAAAAAGATAGGTAAAAAATATAAAAAACCTAAAATACGAAGCAGTCCTAATAAAAATAAAGGTCGTCCACTTCCGCAAGAATGGATTGATAAAAGTGCAAAAACTCGCACAGGTATGAAATACAAAATAGTAGAGTGCCCTCATTGTCTAAAACAAGGCGGTTCTTGTACAATGCCAAGATGGCACTTTGATAATTGTAAACTTAAAAAAGCTTAATCTGTTTGAATTCTAAGTATAGACGACAATGCTTGTCTCTCAGGTATTGTCGTACCGTTAGTCAATACAGTTACATTGCTATTGTTAATGAATGTACTTAGCTGTGATTTATCATCGCTAGTAAATCCTAGTCCAGTTCTTACATTCTCACTTATCTTGATCCACAATACACCATCCCAACGGAATAATTGTTGCGGTAAATAATCAGTACGTAAGAAGTAATCACCTATCTCGGCTGTAGCTGGGAAGTTAGTTCCCGCTGCAACTGGTTCACCATTAGGAGCTGTGCCATCACCTGTCAAGTATCCATCAATATAACCAAAGCTTCTTGGGCTTTGACGTTTAATATATCTGAATCTAGGATCAGTATCAGCACGATAGTCAATGATGCCAGGTATAATCTCACTGTTAAATCCGGGCGCTACTGGATCTTGGTCACTGGTAATATATGTATTATCTGATGTACCATATGGGCCAGTGATTTCTCCCATAGATTTAACAGTTAATACTGTTGTACCCTCAAGTGCTCCACTACCACTATCAGTTACTTCAGGTGGTATCTCAGCAATCTGTAAACTTGCTTGAATGAATGCACGTAATGCAGATGTATCATCAGCAGTTAAGTCCCACAAACTCTTTAATGCGGCTGCACTAATCTTTAGTACAGGACTAGGGTTTCCGTACAATGAGCTAGTTACAAATGTAACAGTGCCTTGAACTGTAGGAGCTTCTTTAGTTATAACAACATTGACTGGGGGTGCCGGTGCATTGTTATCATATGTAGGTACAACATATAATTGACTTCTATCGTAACCTGATTTTGGAACTATTCTCATAGCTTCTGCAATAACAGCATCATTGATTTCAATGTTCTTATTGTACCTACCAATAATATCTTGTAGTGTGCTAGCCGTATCGACCTCCCAATATTCTGTATCAGTACATGGTACGCCAACTGGTGCTGGCCCGGGCGCTATTACTGTATAAGTTGTGCCACCATATGTTACTGTATATCCAACTGGATACTCTTTTGTATTATCCCAATCACCTAAGTAATTATCCTTATTAATTGGTTGATTCATAATATCTGCATATTCTTGTGAATCTACTAATGGTTCGCATTTGATACGCCATAAGTGCGGATACCATGTAGGACTAAACCCTTCACTAGCATAATTACCATCAGTAACTTGATAATATCTTCTTAATCCAACTGGTATAGTTTCATTTAATGGATGATAATCAGTTAGGTGCGGTAATTCTAATACGTCACCAACTATTAACTTTCTACCTATAATATTCATCATATCATTATAATGAACCGTGATAAAGATAATATCGTTGTTTAAGAATAATCCAAACTGACTCAAATCAAAATCTAGATTCTGCACATTATAATGTCCACGTATTCTATAAATATCCGGATCATATTTTCTGTCACGATTTTCTAAGAATAGTAAGTCCTGAATATCTGTTACGTTTGGTGTAGTATATTGCGGTTGAGTAAGATCATTGCTTGGTCCATTATTCTTAATCCCAATATATTTGTGAACAAACAAGTCGGTAGCGCCGATAGTAAACATTTCGGATATTGTTTTATCCAAAAACTTAAAATCGTTTGATTTTTGTGGTCTATAAAGTGAGAGTTTTGGCATCGTTTAATCCAATTGTGTAGTATTTATCGTGTTGTAAGGTGAAAAAATTCTTGCATTTAATTGGAATCTAGTGTACAATACTAAGTATTATCAACTAGGAGAGCGCATGGCTACACGTAAAGGCAAACATACAGAAGACCACTTTGTCAAGGCATTGAACCCAAGAGATGCAGATACAAAATATTTAGGTGACGAACCCTTCTTCCCATTGCAACCCGATGAGGATAAACGAAATGTTACACTAGCCCGAAGCTTCAATTGGTATAACCGTTTCTATACTAAAAAAGATGCTAAGGAACTACTAAGTCAATACTTAGATTATAACAACCGCACAGAAGATGCTAAAAAGATGCGTAAGGTTCATGAAAGTGAATTCCTAATGACATTCTGCTGGTTGGCACGTATGAATCTTAGAGGGTTAGAACTGTCAGAACATGAGGAAGCTACATTACAGAACGAGATTTCCCGAGTATTAAAGTGTTTAGTTAAACCCGAAATACCTAAAGAAAAAGAAGAATCAGCTACACGTCCGAATATTCAGGACATTCTGAAAGATAAAGCACGTGATGCGGCAGGCGAACTTGAAGGTATGTTTGATGATTTTATTACAGCAGGCGCACCCACAAAACATTCATTTAAGCCTATGGATGAAGTAGCAAAAAAGAACGTAATGCCACAACATATCAGTTTGTTAGCTGATGTATGGAAAAAGAAACAAAACGAGTTTGATGAGGTTGCAAAGGGCAAGGATGCACAACTTGTTCAGGGTTACCAGCATTTGACAAAAACTCAAATTAAGAATATACTTAAGTTTATCGAACAAGTTCTGGGAGACCTGAACAGTTACGTTAGTGTTAAGAAAGCGGCAAAAGCCCCACGTGCCCGAAAAGCTGTTCCTGTAGAGAAACAGGTAGCAAAATTGAAGTACTTGAAAGTATTTAAAGATACAGCAAGTAAGTTAGATTTGGCAAGCGTACATCCCACAAAACTTCATGGTGCAAGTGAAGCTTGGGTATATGATACAGCAAAACGCAAGTTACATCATTATGTTGCAGATGATTACAGCAAAACATTTACTGTCAAAGGTAATACGTTGTTAGGATTTGATACTGCACAAAGTGAAATAAAAACATTACGTAAACCAGCAGAGCAGATTAAAGAAATTATGGGTAGCAAGCCAGCCGCTCGTAAGTACTTTAAAGATATTAAAGCAGTCAGTACTACACCTAATGGCCGCTTTAATGAAGGTATGATTATTTTGAAAGCATTTTGATGAATGATATTCAAGAACGTATGACTGAGTTAGTCAAGCCGATTGACCAGCAAATTATGATGTGCGATGATAGGCGTGACTTGCTTATGCTTAATTGCGCTATGTTACAGCGTGTCAAAGAAGTATTTGACATGCTTGTAGGGGAAGAAGGTAGAAAAAACATGTTTAAGGACCTAGTATAATGGAAGTGAAAGAATTTACAGTTAAAGATAACGAAGCTTTTAGATTGCGTGTGAAGCAATGGAGAGCTATTAATCCTAATGATCTCTATGCAGTTGAGTTTATTCAGGAAACAAAAGATAAAAAAGGTGATGTTGACATGAGTTCAACTTACAGTTTTTATATGAGTGAGAGTGAGTTAGAATCACTTGCTAAAGGTTTGTACGGATTGATTGGAAAGTAATGTCACAAAACATTGATTTAAACAAATACAAAAATTTCGTACAGGAAGTCACTAGTGATGCTAGCAACGATACTGAAACACTTGTGGCTAGAATTCGAGAGTTAAAACAACAACAGAATATTAATCCTGCATTGCTACTAACAGCAAGCACAGGTTTAGCTAGTGAAGGTGGAGAGTTTAGCGAGATTGTTAAGAAAATGTTTTTTCAAGGTAAGCCCTTTACTGAAGAAAATCGTTTTCACATGAAGCGTGAGTTGGGAGATATTATTTGGTATTGGACTAATGCTTGTAGAGCATTGAACTATGATCCGAATGATATCATTGCAGAGAACGTATCAAAGTTAGAATCCCGATATCCGGGAGGACACTTTGATGCATTTTATAGTGAGAACAGAAAAGAAGGTGATTTATGACAGCATTATATGAAGACGTAGTACATGGCCCTAGTAAGTATCCTAAAATTACACGTAAGATTACACAAGAGGGTATTGAGTTTTTGAGAGATCAATTGATTGGAAAATCAGTTCCTAAACAACATGTGGGTATTGCAAACCCACATGGCAGTACTGGTAGAGAAATTGAACGAATGGTTCTTGAATTTTTTGATCCAGTTTGCCGTAATGGTGAAACTAAAAAGGGTCCTGATGTATTAGAATATGGGCTAGATATCAAGTCCCATAACGCTACATCTATTGCAGATAATGCGACTACAATTGGGCATTCTAAATGGTATGATTTAGTAAATAAATCTTATAGACAGTCAGATGTTTATAAAAAAATGCAAGGTCATATTGATGTATGGTATGACAATAATTTGTGTGCTATTACTGATGTAAATGTCTACTATTTTGACTATGACCACATTCAGGAAGATTTAGAAAAGTCTTACGATGAACTGCAATCAATCGTTTCAGAACGAGGTATGATGGCATTGTTTAAGGGTGAACTGTTGGATTATGATGAAATCTATAAAGCTGATTTTACTATTAGTGCAGGACCTGAATCATTGTTCTTGTTAGATGTGCGTGATTCAGGAGTTAACTTTAGAATCTCACATAAGAACATGAAACACCTTGCTACTAGGGCAAAATCAGCAGACGCATTTTCTAGTAACTTTACATTTCTTTGATTGATAATCTCCAGATAAATACATTATCTGGAGATTATTATGGCAGGTGCTACATTAGACCAATTAAAAGAAGACTTATTTAGAAATTTACGACTACGTTTAGGTGACGGAATAGTTGACCTTGAGATTGGGCCCGAACACTTTGAATCAGCATATAGATATGCTATTAGTATCTATCGTCAAAGGGCACAGAATTCTACTGAAGAATCTTATACATTGTTGACGTTAGAAAAGAATGTAGATGTTTACACTTTGCCTAGCGAATTCATTAACGTAAGACAGTTATTTCGTAGAAGTATCGGGATGGAGACTGGTCCTGGTGCATCAGCATTTGATCCATTCTCAAGTGCTATTTTGAACACATACTTGCTTAACTATAATTATGCAGGTGGTCTAGCTACATATGACATGTATGCAGGATATGTTGAACTAGCCGCACGTATGTTCGGTGGATATGTAATATTCACATTTAATCCAGTAACTAAAGAATTACGTATTGTACGTGATGTAAAAGGTAGCGGAGAGCATGTATTGATTTGGGCAGACATTCAGAAGCCTGAAGCAGTATTGCTACAGGATCCGGGTGCAGGTGTTTGGATTAGCGACTGGATCTTAGCTATCCTTAAGGGCATCATCGGTGAAGCACGTGAGAAGTTTGCTAGCATTGCAGGACCAGGTGGCGGTACAAGTTTGAACGGTGCAGCCATGAAAGCAGAATCCAAAGAGATGCAAGCACAGTTACTAGAAGACTTAAAGCGTTATGTAGATTATAGTCAACCATTGACTTGGGTACAAGGTTAAATGAGAGCTATTGAATTTTTACAAGAGAGCTTAACTCCGCCTAATAAGTTTTTATCTAAAGCAGAAAAATTAAAAGCCGGCAATAAAGTTTTCTATAAAGGCAAATTAGTAGGTATTGCCACCGGTGAAATTAATGGTGATAGAGTTATTTTTAAACCTTTTGCATCTTACGGTAACTCTGGCAATTTTGCTAGTTTACCTATTGACCAAATAAGCTTACGAGAAGGTAAACATGTTCAAGGTGTGGCGGAAGGCTTCCCTCAACCGGGACCAAGTTCAGGTGCTCCACAACAGTTTGGCTCCGATGCTAAAATACAAACTCGCCAAATGACTGTAAAAGATATTATATCATCTATACCCGGTGTGCCTTATTACAATAATGTAGTCGATGATTGGGACGCCAAAGATTATAGTTGGAATACTACAGAAAAGGTTATAGAGTATGCTACTTACTTAAAGGATCATCCAGAAAGTTTAGCAAAGTTGCCACCAATCATAGTATTAAACGGTAAGTTTGAAGATGGTGCCCATAGGGTATCTGCCATATGGTTGCTACAACAAAGAATGGATCCTAAAAATCCATTGTGGAAAAATGCTAAATTAAATGTTCAATTTGTTAAGCAAGGTATGGCGGAAGATAATTAACCTAAACAGTTTACTTTACAACTCTCCTGTAGTACAATATGTATTACAGGAGTTACCATATGATTATTGGAGTTACAGGATTAATTGGGTCAGGCAAAGATACGATTGCTGACTATCTTTGCACATTTCACGGGTTCAAACGTGTTAGTTTTGCGGCCTCATTGAAAGACGCAGTAGCCGCAGTATTTGGTTGGAATAGAGATTTACTAGAGGGTTCAACTAAGTCTAGTAGAGAATGGCGTGAAAAACGTGATGAATGGTGGAGTAATCGTTTAGGTATGGAAATCACCCCACGGTGGGTACTACAATACTGGGGCACAGAAGTCTGTCGTAACGGTTTTCACAAAGATATCTGGGTTGCTAGTGTAGAGAACAAACTACGTCAGACAGACGAAAATATTGTTATTACTGATTGCAGATTTGCAAATGAAGTTAATTCAATTAAAAGTGTAGGTGGTGTGACTATGAGAGTTAATCGTGGGTCACGTCCAGTATGGTATAGTGCCGCAGTTGATTACAACAATGAATCTGAAAGTAGCGAACAATATCAAAAAGCCAAGTTAATACTAGAAGGGCACAATGTTCATGCAAGTGAGTACAGTAGTGTAGGATTGTTGTACGACTACTATATTGACAACAACGGAAGTATTGATTCATTACACGGGCAAGTAAACTCAGTAGTCAACTTCTAAGTCACCCCTACGCCAAGTAACTTCTTTACGTTTGACAACTTCTACACAGTTAAGACAGATACTACGTAAGTTTATTAGTTCGTTATTATCTAAGTTACCGTCAATGTAGAAGACGGTAAGCTGACTAGTAAACAATCCCTTAAAGCCGCATAAATCACATGCGGCTTTTTTCTTGTATCCTGCTTTTTGCCAGCTGGGTACTCTAGCTTTTTTCTTATTATTCTTACGACCACACTCATCACATTTAGACCGATAGTGTATTATGTCATTACGTTTGTAATTAATAGCGCAAAAGTTCTTATTGCATTGCTTACATATAGGTCTCATAGTGATATTTATGATAGGAACCTTCGAAGGCACCATTTTCGGCAGTTTTTACGTCCTTCTGATAAATATTAGTACGTTAGGGCGTTAACCCTCAAAATCATAACACAAAAGGAAAACAACATGGCACTAGTATCACCAGGCGTACAAGTTACGATCATTGACGAAAGTCAATACGTTCCATCAGCCTCAAATTCAGTCCCTTTAATTATCTTAGCTACCGCACAGAATAAAACAAATGCAGCCGGTACTGGGGTAGCAGCGGCAACTACAAAAGCTAACGCTAATAAATTATATCAAGTAACAAGTCAACGTGACTTAGTAAACTTATACGGAAATCCATTTTTCTATAAGACAAGTACAAATGTACCTATTCAAGGGTATGAGTTAAATGAATATGGTCTACTAGCCGCTTACTCATTATTGGGTACAACAAATCGTTGCTTTGTACTACGTGCAGACGTAGACTTAGCAAGTTTAACAGGATCTATTTCCCGTCCATTGGGTGACCCAGCTGATGGCACTTATTGGTTAGATACTACATCAAGTGATTGGGGAATTTACGAATGGAACAGTACAACACAGAAATTTGTAGAGAAGACTCCGTTAGTAATTACTGACAGTACAGATTTGACTGGCGACTATCCAAAAGTTAGTTTAGGTAATGTTGGTAGTTACGCAGTTATTGCATCCCAACCAACAACAGGTCCTACAAGTAATTCTACTTATTTTTATAAAAACTTGGATAATGTCTGGGTTCAATTGGGTGGTGTTGACTGGAAGAAGAGTGTCCCTACTGCGATCGGTGCAACTTACAATCCTACAGTAACAGTGGGTGACAAGTTTGAAATTATTACTTCTAATTTTACATTAGAAATTACAGTACCTAACAGTCCTAATAACGATATTGATGGTGTAGTATCTGCTATCAATGATTATGGAATCGATGAAGTATTTGCGGAAAATGTAGGTAACAAGTTATACATATATTCTGCACAAGTAAGTGCTAATTCTTATGTTACTGTAAACAATCTAACAGGAACTCCTTTAGAAGATTTAGGGTTAGTAGATGGTAAAACGTATTACCAATCACTTACTACATATGGCACATCTGCTCAGATGCCATTATGGGGTAGCTCACAATCTCAACCTAGAATATCAGGTTCAGTATGGATTAAGACAAGTGTTACAGGCAGTGGTGCAAATCTATTACTTTCTAAGTACAATAGTATACTAGATCAGTATATTGTACAAAATTGCAATATGTATTCTTCTGATTGGGCAGCTACATATGCGTTAGACAGTACAGGAGGAAAAGCTATTCCAGCTGGTTCTACTTATGGTCAATATGGTTATATGAATAGTTGGACCAGTGCTCCTGTTATTCTTAAAGAAAGACTGGCAACAGGTGCTACAGTAGCGACTGGTACAGACACAAGCCCAACATTTACTAACAATGCATGTATTAATGTACAAGTTAGTGTACCGGGTAGTAGCAGTTTGTCTAGTGTCTACACAGTGCAAATGCCATCAAGTGGTACAGTTGATGCAGTAGATTTTGTTACTGCATGGCAAGCTGCTGGTATACCAAATACTACAGCAATTGTTACGAATGAAGGTTCAATTCAACTTTCACACACTCAAGGTGGTCAGATTATCATTGATGACTATGTTAATAATTTTGGTGTTGTGCAAGGTACTAGCAATGGAACTATTTCTGATTCAGGTTTAGATGGTGCAATTAATGCAGGATTTGGTCCTTTCAGTGTGTTTACAGCAGTAGGCGAAACAACAGGCGGTACCGGACAAGCTGAACCAGCTGGTCCAGCAACGTTTACTATTACTGCAGCTGGTCTTAGTTATACTGCAAATGCTACTCCAGTAAATGCCGGTGAAAACTATTCAGTAGGTGACGTATTGACTATTACAGGTACTCAACTAGGCGGTGATGCTCCTGCTAACAATTGCTCTTTGATAGTAACTGCAGTTGATACACTATCTGGTGCTATTATTAGTGCTAGCGTATTGCAAACAAGTGTTGCTAAAGCTAGATATACTACTCAAATAAGTAACTGGATAAGTTTAGATTATACAGCTAATGAAGGTGCTCCTGCATCTAATCCACTCAACAACACTAACTGGTTCTATTCAGTAGCTGATGAAGTTGATATTATGGTTAACCAATCAGGTACTTGGAAAGGTTACAGAAATGTAAACTTCAATAGCGATGGTTTCCCGTCAGCAACTGGTTCACCTGCAACTGATCCCGATGGTCCAATCTGTGCCGCAGTTGCTCCAACTGAACAAAGTGACGGTACTGCGTTGGTATATGGTGATCTATGGATTAGCACAAGTGCTGCTGACCTAGAAAACTATCCAGTATTAAGTCGTTGGCAATCAGTTGACGGTGTAGATCAATGGGTGTTAGTTGATACTACTGACCAAGTAAGTAGTGAAGGTGTATTGTTTGCTGATGCACGTTGGGCTAGTTCTGGCGCAGTTGATCCAGTTAACGATCCGATCCCAACAATCGTTTCTATGCTAACAAGCAACTTTACAGATTTAGATTGTCCAGACCCTGATTTGTACCCAACAGGTATGTTGTTATTCAACACACGCCGTAGTGGCTACAATGTAAAACAGTTTAGAACAAACTATTTCACTGCAAACAACTATCCAAGTGGTTCATTACCGAGTCAATCATATACATGGGTATCCGCAAGTGGTCTAAACACTAACGGTTCACCATATATGGGTCGTAAAGCTCAACGTAACATAGTTGTACAAGCATTGCGTTCAGCAGTATCTACAAATATGTCAATTCGTGAAGAGGACACATATTTCAACTTAATGGCTGCTCCTAACTATGTTGAATTACAGCCTGACATGGTTACATTGAACAATGAGAGAAACAATACAGCGTATATCGTTGGTGACACTCCATTGCGTTTAGCAGACCAAGCAACTGATATTCAGAATTGGGCTACAAATGCAGCCGGTGCAAGCTCATCAGGTGAGGATGGTTGGGTTACACGCAACGAATACTTAGGTGTATTCTATCCAAGTGGTATCACAACAGATACAACTGGTGCACAAGTTGTTGTTCCTGCAAGTCATATGATGTTACGTACATTCTTACGAAACGATGCTGTAGCTTATCCTTGGTTAGCGGCAGCAGGTACACGTCGTGGTACTATTGACAACGCATTGAATATTGGTTACTTAGATGCAACTACTGGTGAATTCCAAGTTATCAAGAATCGTCAAGGCATTCGTGATGTATTGTATACAAATCAAATCAACCCATTAGCATTCTTTACAGGTGTTGGATTACTAAACTATGGTAATAAGAACAGTAAAGACACAATGAGTGCGATGGATAGAACAAACGTAGCACGTTTAGTTTGCTACATCCGTGAACGTCTACAAGTTCTTGCAAGACCATTTGTGTTTGAGCCTAATGATGCATTAACACGTAATCAAATTGCAGGTGTTGTACAAACATTGTTTATTGACCTAGTTGCAAAACGTGGTTTATATGACTACATCGTACAGTGTGATACACAAAATAACACACCAGCACGAATCGATAGAAATGAATTATGGATTGATATTGCAATTGAGCCAGTGAAAGCGGCTGAATTCATTTACATCCCGGTTCGTATTGTTAACACTGGGGCCTTATCAGCATCAGCATAATATAGTCCCCCTCGGGGGACTTTTATGATAAGATAAATAATTATATAGGAGAAATAACATGGCAACAGCCTCACAATCACTGTTCAATATGACCGTAGGAGCAGACAACACACCTAGCTCTCAGGGCCTATTGATGCCTAAATTGCAATATCGTTTCAGAGCATTATTTTTGAACTTTGGTACAGGTGGCTCTACACAAGAGCTAACCAAACAAGTTATTGATATTGCAAGACCCAGTGTTTCATTTACGGAAATACCAATTGATATTTACAATAGTAAAATATATCTAGCTGGTAAACATGAGTGGACCACTACAACTATCAACATGCGTGATGACGCAGGTGGTAACGTTAGTAAATTAGTAGGTCAACAAATTCAGAAACAAATGGATTTTGTTGAACAAGCTAGTGCCGCAACTGCACAAGATTATAAGTTTGAAATAAACTATGAAGTACTAGATGGCGGAAATGGTTTAGCTACACCAACAGTATTAGAGAAATGGGAACTTTATGGTTGCTTTATTCAGACTGTTAACTACAACAACATGAATTATAGCTCAAACGAAATGGCTACTATCTCATTGACTGTACGTTATGATAATGCTATTCAAAGCCCATTGACATCTGGTATTGGTACTAGTGTAGGTCGTGCATTTGGTGGTACAGCAGTAACTGGTATTGGTAGTTAATAACTAATGGCAGGATTCTTCCAAGACTTGTTAAAGGACACTGTCAAAGGATTCTTTGGCAGTGAGTACCTTCGTGATTATACTCACGCTAGTAAAACGTTTAGAACTAACTCTTATCAGTTTTCTCCTAAATATAAGTTCTTGTTTCATGTCTACTTTGACATAAACTATCAACTATTAGGTGATAGCTTTCAATTTCCTGATGGGACTAAAAACTTTTTCGGGTTAGCAGTTAAAACTGTTCAATTGCCTAAGTATACATTTGATTTGCACACAATGAATCAGTACAATCGTACTAGAATTGTGCAAACCAAAATCAAATATGATCCTATCAATATCACATTCCATGATGATAATGGTAATTTGATTAGAAAGTTATGGTATAACTACTATTCATACTACTTCAAAGATAGTGTACAAACTGATCCATACGAATCATATACACCTACTCCATCATCATATGGTGGTAAACCTTCATACGGTAATTCAGGTCAATTAGATATGAACACACGTAATCTATATCAACCTTCTATCACGGGTAATGATGATTGGGGTTATGTAGGTGAGTCAGGCAACGGACAACAAACTAATCTAGGCGCAACTATTGGATCTAGTAAAGCTCCGTTCTTTAGATCAATCAACGTATATGGTTTTAATCAACATAACTTTGTAATGTACAAGTTAGTTAATCCTATCATTGAGAGTTTTAGCCACGATACATATGATTACTCTGCTAGTAACGGTATCATGGAACATCAAATGACATTGCGTTACGAGACAGTTAAGTATTACGAAGGTGCAGTTGATGGAAAAAATCCTAGCAAATATGTTCCTGAGTTTGGTGATATAGAACACTATGATAGAACACTTAGCCCTATTGCAAGACCTGGTTCTAATTCAAGTATATTAGGACAAGGTGGTTTAGTTGATGGCATCGGTGGTACAATGCAAGACTTAAAAGACGGTAACTGGATTGGTGCTATACAAAAAGCAGGAGCAATGAAGAACACGTTTAAGAATCCTCAAAATATTCTTAAGATTGCTAAATCAGAAGCTTTATCTACCGTAGCTAATTCGATTAACCCTCCTCCTAATTCAAATAATCCGTTTAAGTTTCCTGTAGCTGACATAGCTAACAATATCAACGGCAACATATCAAACTTTTTAGGTAAACCACCTAGAGTGGGTTAAATAATATAGAACTAATATTATGGCCCTTATTGACGAAACATATTCAAATTTAGATAATACTGTAAAGATTTTTGATTCTTTCTACAACTTCCAAACGGTAGTAAACTCAAACGAATATGATATAGTGTATTCGTACTTCTTAGAAATATCACAGAGTAAAAGCATAGCAAAAAACTTCACAGCCTTTTTATTTAGAATTGCTAATGTCATTGGGGAAGATGCATTATCATTACTAGACTATATTAAAGGTAAAAGTAAGTTACAAACTACTGCACTTATGGCGTACTATCTCAACGGTATAAAAAGCAAAACAACTTTATACGGTGTTAGTATAGAGCCAGTACCAAACGAACCTGTTCAACGTAACATTGTGGTATAATGGCAAACTTTGCACAAGGTGTATTCGTACCAACTAAACCAGAAAAATATGTAGGTAAACATAAACCTAGATATCGTAGCGGTTGGGAGTTTACATTCATGCAATTCTGTGATAAGAATGATGCAGTATTGCAATGGGCAAGTGAAGCAATTTCAATACCCTATCGTAACCCATTGACGGGTAAGCCATCTATGTATATCCCTGACTTTTTTATTGTATATCAGAATAAGTTTGGTAAACAAATAGCAGAGATGGTTGAAATCAAACCCAAGAAACAAAGTATTATTGAAAGCAAAAAAGCTAATGCTAGAGATAGAGCAGTGGTAGCACTTAATCATGCTAAATGGGCAGCAGCCAATACATACTGCAAGCGAAGCGGCATCACATTTCGTGTAATTACTGAGGATGACCTTTTCTACAAGGGCGGCACCCGCAAATAAATACTACTATAATAGGATAGTTGTATGACCAAAAAACTAAGTGAATTGTTTGATCTTCCTGATTTTGAATCAGAAAAGGAAATAAACGAATCCAACATTGAAAAAGCTGAAGCTCAAGTAATCACGCAAGAAGCATATTCTAATCTAGAAAAGATTGAGAATGCACTTCCTCAAGTTAGGGGATTAGAAGCAAGCGACATTGAGATGGATGAATTAGCTAGTCTAGCAACTAACAGCTATAAAGACTTGATGGATCTAGGTATGCAAGTTGATAGTAGATTTGCTAGTGAAATCTTCAATAGTGCTAGTAGTATGTTAGGTCATGCAATCACAGCAAAAACAGCTAAAATCAACAAAAAACTTAAAATGATTGACTTACAACTTAAAAAAGCATCATTGGATCATAAAACACAGTCTAAGATAGAAGAAATACAAAGCACCCCACTGGGCGAGGGCAATCTATTAGATAGGAATGAACTACTAAAAACATTGTTGGCAAACAAAAAAGACAATAGTGATAAATAATTAATACAGGAATAAAACAATGAAGAGCCTACGTCATTATCTAACAGAGAGTGTCAGAACATATCAATATACTATCAAAATCTTAGGTGATTGCGATGCAAAGTTTATGGAAATGTTCAAATACAATCTAAGTAAATTCGATCCAGTAAAGATCGACACACCTAAATCCACACCTATAAGAAAATCTATTCAAGGTTTTCCTGATGCATCAAATGATTCGTTGACTATCATTAAAGTTGAGTTTAAATACCCAGCTACTGAGCCAATGATTCAACAATGTGCTCAAGCATGTGGTTGTAATATTAATCGTGTTAGAATGCAAACAACTGAGTTTGCTGATAGCATTGAACATACAGCGGAGCAGTATGCTAATCAAGTTGATGACAGTCCATTGTTGTTAAAAACTGAAATGGCAGATGATGGTAAAGAAGCTAGCAAAGAATATGCTAATCAATATCTTGACCGTGTCATCCCTAAAAAATCTAGCATTAATATTCCATACGATGCACCAAAGACTGCTACTCAGCCTAACAAGAGTAAAGAAGGTATTAATACAATTAGTCCTATGAGTAAAATGACTAGGCCGCAACTTCCTCCTACAGGAGCAAGAAGATAATGATTGACTTTTCTACTACACAAATTAGTTGGATATTAATTGGTGCCTGCAGTATAGGTGGCACTGGTTATATGACAATGGATGGTAAAATAGGTGAGATGGATAAAAAACTTGCAATAGTACATACTAAAGTAGAAGCAAGTGAAAAAAGATTAAGTGATGCTAATGCTCAATTAGACCGCATTGAGAACTTAATCATAAATCAAAATAAAGGATCAAAATAATGGATTTCAGAAGCATGTTAGAATCATTAAGCCAATTATCCGAGGCTACGAAAGAAGTCAAGGGTGGCAGAGTACATACTGCTGAACCAGGTGGATATGGTCGCAAGGATGACGAAGATGAAGAAGGCAACAAAGTTAAAGCCAAATCAACCGAGAAAAAAGGTCGTGGTCGTCCCAAGAAAGACGCTGACGAAACAGGTGAAGTAAAGAAGTATGACACTAAACATCTTCACAATGTATTTGGTGGCGGCAAAAAGCCAGAAAAAGATATTGGTAAGAAAAGTAAAAAGCACAGCTTAAAAGAGTTCATTGAAGAAGTTGAAAGTCAGAAGACTCTTAATGAGAATGATGATTACGAAATATCAGCAGACAGAATTGCCGGTATGAATAAGATTCATAGAGATTATTATGAAAAGAATCCGCATTTTGCACGTAGCCATGAGAAACAAGCTATAGGTAAAACAATTGATGCTAGCGGTAAACCTGTTACAGCACTTGCAACAAAAGTCACACCTAAGTTTATTAAACCACAACAAGTTAAACGTATACCAAGTGGTTCTTTCAAATCGAATGTAGAAGAAGAAAGTCCAATTCCAATGACAGGTACTGCTCCTCAAGCAGGACAAAAAGTAATTGTAAAGCCAGGCATGCCAGCTGGCAAACCATCTGCAACAATGACTACACAAACAGGTCAACAAGTTGCTAGTGGACCAGCAGATCAAATTAAAAAGTTAGGTGATTTAGTTAACATGGGCAACGTTACGTTAACTAAGCCGGGTTCCAATCAACCATTAGCTGAAAAAGCAGTAAGTAAGAAGCAACAAAAATTCATGGGTATGGTACACGCCGCTCAAAAGGGTGAAAAGCCAGCAAGTAAAGAAGTTGGTAAAGTAGCAAAGACTATGAAGAAATCTGATGCTAAAGACTTTGCAAGTACTAAACATAAAGGCTTGCCAGAGAAAGTTAAAGAAACAAAAGATTTACCAGGTGATCAAGATAAATTAGATGTTGCACCACCAAAAGGTAAATTGACTAAGGCTGATTTTGAAGCCTTAGGTAAGAAGAAGAAAGTAGATGAAAGTATGAACATTTATGAAAGTGCGGTCAAACATTTTGTTGATGATTTGATTGCTGATATTGATAGCGCACCTTTCCGTAGCGCATTTAACATTAAAGGTCATAATGCTGAACGTGCGGAAAAACAAATTCTTGCGGCAGTACAGCATGATGACAAGTATAATGGTCTAAGTGATGGCGCACAGCGTTCTCTTGTAAAGATTGCATTAGACTTCTTTAAAGATGAAGGTGAATTAGATGAAGGAATTAGAACAGGTACTGTTCCAATGGGAAATACATCTACACTACCGTTTGGTGCTAGGCCAAACATTGTGCAGAAACCTGCAGTTATGCGTAAGCAAGCAGGATCTGATTTCCCGTTGAGCCTCGGACAAGTTAATGATACAAGTAATACATTAACTGATCCTAAAACAACAACTGGTTTAATGAGGGACTTAGCCAAGAAAAGTCCTTTTGCCCTAGAAGGAAAAAACATGAAAGATATGCAAGTTGAAAGTTGGGAAAAGGAACTTAACTCATTATTAAATGAAGGCATTACAGTTTCTAGCAGTACAGGTCAGCAAGGCTCACCTGATTCAGTAAGTATTAATGCTACTGATGCAGATGCACAAGAATTGTTAGCTATTGTACGTCAAGCAGGGTTAGGTGTATTTGGTGGTGATAAGCCTACTAGTGCTTATGGAGCGCCAATAGATGCACATGCACATGGTGCAGAACCTGAGGGTCACGGTGTTGAGCCTGAAATGTCACCCTCAGTAGTTGGTGACGGCGATGATATGTTAGCATTGATTAAAAAGATGACCGGTATTGAGACTGGTGCAGAAGCTCCAGCTACTGGTGAATTAGAAGTTACTTCTGACTACGAAGATGAAGAAGGCGAAGAAGATTCTGATAAACAGTCTTATGATGACGAAGAAAATTCTAAAGAAGAAACTACTGATGAGGGCGTTGTAGGCGCTGGCATCGGCGCCGGTCTTGGTGCACTAGTGGGTGGCCCGATGGGTGCCGCAGCAGGTGGTGCAATGGGTGGTAGCTTAGAAGAAGAAGAAGTCGAAGAAGGCAATAAGTATGCATATAACGTATTAAAGGCTAAACAAGCAGGTAAGAAAAAGGCTGATTTAGACGGTGACGGTGATATGGAGCAAGTAAAAGAAGAAGGTGATCAGACTTGCAACGAATGTGGCGGAGCTATGTATGAGGGTCACTCATGTGATAGTGAACAAGTAGAAGAAAACTTCTCTAATGACGCCGGTGGTGATGCAATGGCTAACACAGAAATGATGAAGCTAAAAGCATTGTTATCTATGGGAAATGATATGCACAAAATGAAGCATAATAACACTGTTGGTAACCCAACACAAGTAGCATTCCGTGAATCAATCAATGATTGGATGAAATTAAGCGGTATTAGGTAATATAAAAAGCTATAAAATAGCTCGGTTAACCGAGCTATTTTTTTGGAACCTAATGTGCTACAAAATTTGATAAATACTCAATAAGGTTGGATATTTATGTCTCAAGAGCTAATAGACTTTGGCGTGTTCCCTAATGATCCTGATGCGGATGCCATTAGAACTGCCTTCCAAAAATCACAAAACAATTTCACTGAACTATATACGTTAACGGTATCTACTGGTGTTGTAAGCGTACAGCCGGGTGCTGGTATATCAGTAAATCAAACACAGGGTAATGTTACTGTTACTGCTAATATTTCTAGCGTCACAGTTCAAACTGCTAACAATTTACGTGTTGGTATAGGTACACCAACAGGTCAGACTGCTACAATCACAACAGCAAGTACCCCTATTGCAATGGATTTGGCAGCTAATATTGTAGTTAATAAAGTAACTGCTAATTTTATTTCAGGTGCATTAACTGCAGGACCACAACCGGGTATTACTGGTATTGGTGCTTTAAATAACTTAACTGTTACAGGTGATATTACTGCAAGTAACTTCCGTGGAAATGTTATTGGTGGTACCATAAAGGGCACATTTAGTGCACCTGGATCAAACACACAAGTTATGTATAACAATTCTGGTGTGTTTGATGGTTCACCTAATTTAACATGGGATGGATTGACTTTAACAGTACGAGGTGATATTGATGCTGATAATATACAGTCTAATACTGTAACTGCTGTAGGGACTATAATAGCAGGTAATGCTAATTTAGGTGATACAGCATCAGCAAATCATTTTATAAGTCTTGATATTAATACCGGTAATGCAACTGCTAATTTCTTTATAGGTAATGGTAGTCTATTAACTGGAATAGAACTTGCTAATATGGCTAACTATGCTAACTATGCTAATTTTGCAGGTGGTATTATTGGTGGTAATGCAGGACAACTATTAATTCAAACAGGTGTAGATACAACAGGATTTGCTAATGTTGGAAACGTAGGTGATGTACTTATAAGTGATAGTGCTAACGGTATATACTGGGCTAATGGTACAATTTCTGGTATTGCATTAGGTAATACACTAGCGGCGTTAAAAAATGGTAATTGGATATTATCAAATGCAAATGCATATAACGGTAATATAGATGTTCAATTTGATGTTGATGGATCAGTAACTGCTGATCCAGATAAAGTAGTAGTTCGTGATCCGGGTGGTAATGTCTTTGCAGAATATATTTTTGCTAACATATTGAATCCAGTAAGTGCTACAATAGATATAGCTAATTTGCATATATCAGGTGGTACAATAAACTATGTATTAACTACTGATGGTGCAGGTGCCTTATCATGGCTAGATGTGTCGGGAATTGTTGGTAGTAATCCTTTACCAGCATCTTCTGTAGTTGCTGCCGGTACTGATACACAAGTTCAATTTAATGATAACGGTAGTACTGCAGGACACGCAAACTTCACATGGGATAAAACAACAGAAACATTATTTGCTACTAATTATGAAGGTAATGGCTTTACATTAAAATGTACATCAGGTCCAAATGTATTAGGGCCAGTATTATGGGCACGTAATTTATTTGAAGGTACAGGCGGTGAAGTACCATATCAAGCACAACCTAATGTAACAAAATTTGTTCCTCCTGGAACAAATGGTGATGCGTTTATATCTACTGGTACAGGTTCTCCTAAGTGGGTAAAGGGGACAATTAGTGGTACACCAATTGGTCAAAATTTACCTAAACTATTACCTGGCAGTTTCTTAACAGGCTCTACTGGTTATGACGGCACATCAGGACAAACATTTAGCGTTGATGCTACATCTGCACCTACTGGAAGTAAAATTGTTGTTAGAAATGCATCAGGTAATATTGAAGCTAAAGGTATATCAGGTACAACAATAATATTGACAGACGCTACACCTAGTATATCTTACACAACAGGTGCAGCAATCATAACAGGTGGTATGGGTGTTGGTGGTAATATTATATCTAATGAAAATATTAGTGCTAAAAGTTTCTTTGGTAACTTTTACGGTAACTTTGTAGGTTCATTTGAAACGGACGCGCCTACAAAAACTGTATTGTTTATGGAGCCTGGCGGCAAAGTAGGTAATGATTCAAAGTTCTATTATGATAAATCACAAGAATCATTAGTTGCTCCTATCTTTAGGGGTCTAGGATCCGGATTAGATGATATACCAGGTAGTAATGTAACCGGTAAAGTGGCAACTGCAATTCTTGCAGATAATGCAACAAAAGCGGCCACAGCCGATCTTGCAACTAGAGCAATAAATTTTGACGGTGGTAGTGCAGGTGGAGTTGTATATCAAAAAGCAACCGGATCTACTGGAATAACATCCCCGGGTGATGCGGGTCAATTCTTAAAATCATCTGGTGGCGGAGCTCCTACATGGGCAGCAGGAACTATTTCTACAATTCCTTTAGGTGATAACTTAAAAACATTGACATTTGGTACAGGGTTTGAAAAATCTGGTTCAACGTACATAGGTAAAGATGCACTTACTATTGCAGTAGATTTAGATGTAGCAGGTACTGCTGATAAAATTGTCAAACGTAAATCAGACGGTGGTATTAATGCAAGTGGTGAAAGTAATTTAGGTGATAAAGTTACAGCTAAGTTGTTTGTTGGTGATATACAAGGTAGTATAACTGATGCAGTTAATGCAACGTTTGCAGGCACTGTTAAAACAGCGGATCAGCCTAATATTACTGCAGTCGGAACTCTAACTAAGTTAGCTGTAACAGGTGGAATAACATCGGGTGGCACAATTGAAGGTAAATCATTTACTGGTAACGGAGCAGGTCTTACTAACATCAAAACTGCAGATGTTGCAAATCTTGTAGTAGGTGCAAATGTAACAGGTAAGGTTGCAAATGCAACTTATGCTGATACTACCGGAGCGTCACTGAGTGCGGCAAACATATTAGGCGGAGTCTTTGGTTCAATACCTTATCAGAATGGTATTAGTACTACAGCTATGCTTGCCCCCGGAACAGCAGATCAGGCATTAATATCTGGTGGTACTGGTGCTGCCCCTAAATGGGTAGCAGGAACTATATCTGGTATTAAATTAGGTAAAGATTTAAAAGACCATTCGAATGGTGCATACATAATAGGTGGTAAGTACAATGGAAGTGGTGATATAATTTGGTCAGTCGATGCAGTATCAGGAAATACAGCTAATAAGATTGTATTACGTGATACAAGTAGTAACTTTGAAGCAGGTAACATTACTGCTGTACAATTCATTGGTAATCTTAAAGGTAATATATCAGGTGGTGGTGATACGACGGTTATATATCAAACTGCAAAAGATACTACTGCGTTTTTAACTAAAGGACAACCAAATCAAGTATTGACTATGGCTCCTTCAGGTACAGGTTTGGCATGGACATTACCTCAGATATCTGGTGTAGGTTTAGGTGGCACATTGAAAAACTTAACAGCTGGTTACGGCCTTGCTGGTGGTTACTATAATGGTACAGGTGACATTACATTTACAGTTGATTCTACCCCATTAGCATTAGCAAATAGAGTTGCAAATCGTGATAGTACCGGAAGTATGTATATGAATGTTGCATATGCAATAGGATTAAATGCAGGAAGTGCATCAGCTGCAGGTACAATTACTGGTAATTGGGTGTTGTCAAGTGGATCTAAATTAATGGCAACATACTCTGACTTAGCAGAATACTACGCAGGTGATAAAGATATTGAATCAGGTACTGTAGTAGAATTTGGAGGTGATAATGAAATCACTACTTCAATGACTCCAATGTCAGCAAAAGTAGCCGGTATTGTAACAACTGCTCCAGCATATGTAATGAATAGTAATATTGATTGTGAATTCCCTGTATCATTAGCATTGCAAGGTCGTGTACCTTGCAAAGTAGTGGGTGATATTGCCAAAGGTGATATAATGGTTAGTGCAGGCAACGGTAGGGCAATGGCATGCAGTCAGCCTATCATGGGTTCAATAATAGGTAAGAGTTTAGAGAATTTTACCGGCACAGAAGGTATAGTTGAAATTGCAGTTGGTAGACTATAAAGGAAAAAAGATGATAACTATTGAGATTTTACAAAAAATATGTCCTAAAACAAGAACTAGCATATTAGAAACATATGCGATGCCACTACATGAAGTAGCAGAGTATTATGATATGTACACTAATCCTAAACGTGTGGCAGCATTTTTAGCTCAAACAGCACACGAATCCGGTGGATTTAATTTTGTAAAAGAGAACTTGAACTATAGTGCTAAAGGATTAATGGGTACGTTCAAAAAGTATTTTCCTACAGAAGATTTAGCAAGACAATATGAACGTCAGCCAGCTAAAATCGCTAACAGAGTATATGCAAATCGTATGGGTAATGGACCAGAAGAATCAGGCGACGGCTACAAATTTTGTGGTCGTGGTTTAATTCAATTAACCGGTAAACAAAACTATACCAAATTTGCTGAAGATTTGGGTATTAGCTTAGAAGATACAGTGGCATATTTAGAAACATCAGCAGGTGCAGTAAGTAGTGCGGGATGGTTTTGGGATAACAATAACTTAAATCAATATTGCGATAAAGATGATTTTGTTACATTGACAAAACGTATCAACGGTGGAACTATTGGTTTAGAAGATAGAAAACATCACTACGAAATTGCATTACATGCATTAGGCGCACATTAATATGGCACAACCAGTTTGGATAACTAATGCAGGAAGTCTAGGTACTTACCCGTCTAATTCAGTCATATCTATTCCGGTAAGTGCTCAGGCAGTATTACCTGCTACTTCAGTCACTTACAAATTATTAAGCGGTAGTCTCCCTGCAGGCGCAAACGTTTCTATAAATAAGAATGGTTTAATAACTGGTATATTAGATAGTGTAGCTGTTAATATAAATTATACTTTCACTATAAGATGCACGGATGACAAATTTAACCTCACTGATAGAACATTCTCTATCACTACATCCGCTGCCGCTGAACCTAAACTGACTACCCCAGCTGGTAAGATTTTGCAAACGTTCGATAGTAAGTGGGTAGACATTCAATTAAATTATACCAATCCAGTAAGTACTAATACAGTAGTTATAACAAAAACTAGTGGCTTGCTTCCTCCTGGTTTGGAAATTAATGAGACAGGAAGAATCAGAGGGTATCCTGCTCCTCCGGTTAATGCTTCAAATGCGCCTACTACAAAAACATATAGCTTTACCGTATCGTTAGCGAGCCCATTAGGCAATGACGTAAAAATTTATTCAATAACTGTTAACAATTGGAATTTATCTAATCCTGGAAAAACAAGGGTACCGGCAATACTGAACTTAAATCCAGCAACATTTAATATAAGCCCAACTGACTCGTATTATGATTACTATATAACATCTAATTATATTCCCACAGTTACTAGTAGTGACTTCTTTTCATTTAAAATATTAGGTAAAGATTTTGATGGATCAAATTTATATTATGATTTTAGAGGTCTACCATTAGGTTTGACAGGTGATACTAATACAGGCTGGATTACAGGTAAACCAGTTTTGAATTCAACTGGTATCTCTCAATTTAGTTTTACTGTAAGTGTTCAAAAAGCTGACACCAGGTCAATTGCATCCCCGTACCAACCATTCTTAATTACTGTAAGTAATAATGTTGTAAATGATGTAGTATGGATAACTGAAGAAGATTTAGGTTACATTTCTAATGGTGCTATCAGTGATTTGTATGTAAACGCAGACTCACAATATGCATTGTCATACAGATTGATTAGTGGTGACTTTCCTCCTAACCTAACATTATCTTCAAACGGTGAAATTATAGGTAGAGTAGCCCAACAACCTAAAACTACTATGATGGAAGAAGGTGATACTTCTGAGTACATATTTTTAATAGAAGCGTTTTCTCCTACCTATCCTTTATTAGCAATACAAAAACAATTTAAATTAACAATTCGTATTGATTATCCTGCAGTTTATGAAAACTTGTACTTCAAAGCCACACCTAGTCTAAATGATAGAGATGTGTTGAATACATTATTAGTTAATGATGAACTTATACCACCTGAATATTTGTATAGACCAACCGACCCTTACTTTGGTAAAGCAACTAATGTGTCATATGTACATGCATATGGAATGAATTCTAGTTCAATAGAAAGTTACATTGACGCTGTGCAGAAGAATCATTACTGGAGACAAGTTATCTTGGGTGATCTTAAAACAGCAGTAGCAAAAGACAAAAACGGTAATGTGATATATGAAGTCGTTTATAGTCAAGTAGTTGATGAGTTAGTCAACAGTCAAACAGGTGTAAGCGTACCACCTGAGATATATTGGCCCAAGTATATTGACTTAAACTTAGGTCCATGGCAAATTAGTAGTACAAAAATCTTCACTAGTTTTGAAGAAGTATTAGGGCAAGATTACACAACAAGTTTAACACCGGGACAAGTTAGAAAACTTTACCCTGCTAGTTTTAAAAACATGCGAGAAGAAGTATCGTCTATCATTGGTAATAACTACAATGTAGATTTACTTCCTAAATGGATGACTACTCAACAGTCTAATGGTGTTATTTTGGGATACATTCAAGCGTGGGTAATATGCTATACATTACCTGGCTACTCTGATACTATTAAAGAAAATATAGTCAACAATTGGGATTATCGTATCAATAGAATTAACTTCCAAGTTGACCGATATCTTGTAGATAAAACTGCAACATTTGACTACAACAATTACTTGTCACCTGCTCAATGGAATGAATTACCTAGCGGTACTCCTGAGCCTAACCCATTAGATATTAATGACTTTGCTGTATTGTTCCCGCAGAAAACTATTTTACCAAAGCAAGTTGACTACTAAATACAATATCGGAATAATATTATGAGTACAATTGACACAAACGGAATAGACCCAAATTACCCAGTACCCGGAGTAAACAATAGCTCCCAAGGTTTCAGAGATAATTTTTCTAGTATTAAGGTTAACTTAGATACTGCTGCCACTGAGATTACAGATTTACAAAACAAAGTAGTTGTAAAGTCTGCATTAACCGGATCAGTAGTTGATAACAACATGGCTAACACATTGATTAGCAATGCTTTAGTGAGAAGCTTTAGAGCAACCACATTTAATTTAGGTAATAACATATCAGGCACAGCGACTATTGATGTAAGTAAAGGTGACGTACAATATGGTACAATCGTAGCTAATACTACTCTTAACTTTGGCGGATGGAGTCCTTCTAGTACACAAAGCAATGTGCAATTACAATTAACTGTTGCTAATGCTAATGCTGTAGTTTCTTTCCCTGTTACTACTAATGATGCTAATGCAAAACCAGTATTAGGTATGACAAAAACAGCATCGCTATTAGAAAATTATACAAGTAACTTAGCCACACCTATTGCTAATTCAGTATATACTAATAAAATTACTGCACCATACAATACAAAGAATCTATCGTATAACATCACTACAACCGATTGCGGTGTAACACTAGATATTGAACCATTAACTCGCCCACAAAAAACAACACAAGTAACTGGTAATAGAACTATAACTGCTATTGGTGCACAGGGTGACTTACCCGGTGCGATAGCTACTGATGGTGCTAACTTGTACTTTTGTACAGGTACATATGACGGCTCTACTGTTATATGGAAAAAAGTTACTCTAGGTAGTGTGTAATAAATACCTAATGCAACATCCCTTCATACATAACTTAGAAGATAAAACTATAGACGAATTGCAGAAAACTATTTCTCAATTGAATTCTAGGTTATTTCAAGCTAGTAGAACACTACACCCTACGTTGGTTCCGCAAATACAAATGGCATTAGAAAGCTATAATGCAGAGTACACCCGCCGTATAGATGAAGTATACAAGAAACAAAATTTAGAAAACAAAATTAACATTACCAAATCATAATGACAGCTAGAATTAATAGAAGTTTTGACTTCCAAACAGGCGTACACTTCAGTGATGATTTTTTTATGAACTTGTACGATGTAGATATTGACTTTATGGTAGAATCAGAATCTATAAGAGAACAAAACATTGCACTAGAACGAATAAAATACTTCTTACAAGAAAGTATTGAGAATTGCATCTTTGTACAAGACACTGAAACAATAGCTATTGAAAAATATGCTGAAGCTAACATGAAGGTCTGTATACTACCAGAAGAACCGTATGACCAAATCATAGGCATCATGCTTATGGTAAAACTAAACGCTATCACAGAGGGTAGATTATCTATCACTGACCTTTCTATCTGTAGTAAAATGAGCGATGGTGTACGTTGTCTACATGGATATGATGAGAATACCGGGCCATTCAAGTTACCCGGATGGTGGCATGATAGTAACACTAAAATTTCTAATCTATTATCTAATAGCAAAAACAAGAAGATTCTTAAATTGTCCAAACCACCTGTTGATTGGGAAGACGTTTTTTTGGGTTGGGAAGAGAAACCACAATTGGGTAAAAGCACACCAAGCGCAGAAATAGTTTTTGGCATATTTGACAACAAAAATAAATAACCATAATAGTTGATTATTACAATTAACTATGCTATCATATGGTATGCATGTAGATAAACATAGTAGGCAAATTCTAACTGAACAAGATTTATGCAATCTGTATATGTCTGATCCTACACGTTCAATCAGAAATGCATTAGTTGATACTACTATAGATTTTTCAGATATATTGGGTATTACAAATTTACCTACAATTACTCAATATCAACCTGAAGATATATCAACAATCGAATTTGATAATCGTAGTCAGAACAATTGGAATATGCCAACTGAATATAGTGAGTTAGATATCGCTAAATTTGTGTTGGACCAATGTAAAACTGAAGAAGAATTACAACGTGCGGGAAAAGAACTAATAATGTTTCAAGAACGGGAGATGTTCCCGCTGTTACAATATTTAAAGTATCTCGTAGATACAATGCGTAAGAATAATGTAATTTGGGGAGTAGGTAGAGGAAGTAGTGTATCTAGTTATGTTCTTTACCTAATAGGAGTACATAGGATAAATAGTTTGTTCTACGACCTTTCTATAGACGAATTTTTAAAATAAGGAGAAAAATCATGTCAATGTACAAATCAGCAAGAGGTAAAACAATTGATATGTCCACATTAGCTACAAAGAATGAAAAGACACGTGCTGTGGGCAATATGAATGTTAATGCAAGAGGGGATATTATTGATCCTCATGGTAAGATAGTACGTGATTCTACTAATAGAATCAAAAACTCTTACAATAAAACAGTTACTACTGCTCCTAACAATTTGAATCGATCACCTATTGAAGCAGATAAAACAATCGATAAAAACGAGTTGACTGCTGAAGAATTAGAATTTGAAGAAGATGATGACGAGGAAATTAAAAAGTGAAATTAGCATTTGAACCACATAGATTCAACAAGGATCAATTTAAACCATTAGGTGAACATGTCATTGTATATGACATGACATTTGATGAACGTATCACGCACAGTGGTATCATTTTACCAAACGATGATATGAAGTCATCAGGTATCAGACCTCGTTGGGCGCAGATTTATGCAGTAGGACCCGATCAAACTGATCCTGAATTAGTTCCGGGTAAATGGATCTGTATATCACACGGAAGATGGACTCGAGGTGTCGATATTGAAGATGAAACGGGCAAACACACCATACGCAGAGTAGATATTAATGATATACTACTTGTAAGTGACGAGCCCGTCTACGATTTAACAATGAGTGACAAAGTATAAAGGAACACAATGATAAACTGGTTAAGATTAAAACTACATAATTTTATTTTTCCACAGGATATTAATGAGGTGGTAGAATCAAAACATCCTTCTACTAGAAGAGGTGTTGCCCTTGTTAGTCGCGGCTCACACCTCGATAGTAGAGGTATGAATTTTACAATTCATATGGCTAATGGTGGTTATGTATTGGAGTATTCATCGTATAATGAGAAAACAGACAGGCACGATACCGCACTACATATTATCAATAGTGAAACTGATTTAGGTCAAGGTATTGCACACGTTATTACATTGGAAATGTTAAAAAAATGAAGAATCAACTATGGGTTGAGAAGTATCGTCCTAATATAATTGAGGACTATGTTTTTGTAGATGACAATCAACGACAACAGGTTACTGGCTGGGTTAAGACTCAGAGTATCCCTCACTTGTTGTTGAGTGGTGAGCCAGGTACAGGTAAGACCACACTAGCAAAAATATTGATTAATGAACTAGGTATTAATGAATACGATACACTAGAAATCAATGCTTCACGTGAAAATAGTGTTGACGTTGTACGTGACAAAATTTTAGGATTTGTGCAAACAATGCCATTTGGTAAGTTTAAAGTCGTATTATTAGATGAAGCTGATTACTTGACCCCAGCTGGTCAGGCAGCATTGCGTAATGATATGGAAGCGTATCATATGACTGCACGATTCATTCTAACATGTAACTATCAGCATCGTATTATACCAGCACTTAAGAGCAGATGTCATGAGTTTCACATCACAAAGACAGACAGAACAGAGTTTACTACACGTGCGGCAAAAGTGTTGTTAACTGAGGGTGTTGAATTTGATTTAGATGTATTGGATAACTATATACGTGCTACATATCCAGACTTACGTAAGTGTTTGAATCAACTTCAAGTCAACAGTAGTACTGGTAAACTTATCAATACATCCACTACAACAGACGGAGAAGACAGTTTGTTAGCAGAAGCTACACAGTTGTTTAAGTCCGGTAAGATTATTGAAGGTCGTCAACAACTACTTCAATATCTTGCGTTGTATCCAAGTCGTATTGAAGATACATACAGATGGATGTACGAAAATTTAGATTTGTGGGGAAATTCACAAGAACGCAAAGATGCGTCAGTTATTATAATTCGTAATGGTTTGGCAAACTTAAGTCTTGTGGGTATTCCAGAAATCAATCTAGCAGCCACAATTATTGAACTTACCAGTTAAGGAAAAACATGAGATATTTTTTAGTTACATATACCACCAAAGCAGGTGGACAGATCGATGAAGTTGTTAGTGTTAGTAAAAATACTAGACCAAATGACATTCAGACTTGTAATGTGATTATGGATTACAAGAATCGGAGAGTAGATAAGTGTGTTATTGAAGGAAAGAAAGTAGATACTGATTGGGAAAAGTTAGATGCCTATTATAGGCAATTATACCCTAACATTATTGAACGGTTAGAAGCAGAAGCTAAAACATAAAAGAGGGCTTTCGCCCTCTTTTTTATAAGTACAATTTAAGTACATGCTCAATTATCTTGTGTCTTTGAACATCTTTCAGCTCAAAGTGGCACTGTTGCAACCCTGGAATCACCCCCTTCCTCAATCGATTTTGTAAGTCTAGTAGCCCATTGTCGGCTGTTTTTCTATCGGCTTGTTCAATGTCGCCAGTAATTACAATCTTACTACCAACGCCGATTCTAGTCATAATCATTTTGAGTTGACCAGGTGTTGCATTTTGAGCTTCATCTAATATTATATAGCTATTTTTAAAGTTTCGACCTCGACAGAATGCTAGGGGTGCAATTTCAACTATCTGTTCTTCTAGCATGTGGGCGATTTCCGCTGCCGTATAATATTCACGTAAAACATCAAGTAAAGGTCTTGTCCATGGTTCCATCTTTTGATTAAGATCACCTGGCAAGAATCCATGCTTTTCATCGTCTACACCCACTGCCGGGCGTGTTAAGATAATACGATCTACCTCACCTGCTTTTAATGACTTAATAGCAGCCAGCATTGCAAGATACGTTTTACCTGTCCCAGCCGGTCCTCCAACCACAACTATATCAGTATCTTTATCTAAAAGAGCTAGAATGTATTTTTCTTGATTTAAAGATTTGGGTACCAGTTGTATCGGTCTACGGTCTAGTTTGATGCGACTTTGGTCAAAATTGATTGTTTTGCTTTCTTGTTTATAGAATGTTTGTGGATCATGTTTTTTACTGTGTGAATAACGTGTGTCTTGTTCTTGTTTGCGTAATGCGCCTGTTTTGCGTTTGCTCAAAGTATTCTCCTTTGTATCGAGCCGAGTTCTCATAACACTCAAGTCTATTTACATCCATATGGATCATGCAATATAGAGTAGTTTTTAAGTAATGAAAAACGATAAATATTAGGCTCAGTCCGTTTTTTGATTATCAATACAATGTGTTGATAAAAGATAAATACTAATTATGAGCAAACTTCCAGCAGACGATTTCTTTACCAACATTGATTACCCTAGTATTATAGATACTGTCAAGGGTATATATACCAGTGATGCTTCCATTAACACTTTATTAGATTTTGAACGTGTTTTGGATGAAGCTGACTTGTATGCATACAAAAACTGGGGACTAGGTGAACTAGTAGACGGTCCGGACAGTAAACGATATAGTGTTTCTTGCATTTTTATGTATCCTGAAAAACTAATGCCAGACCCAAGAGGTGGCAAACGTTTAATAAATTTAGGATGCACTATACAGTTTAAGAAAACTACAATTAAAGTACCAGTAGATATAAAGACTCCTGAAGACTATAAACCAGGAACACATTACCCTAAACTAACTGAGCGCATGGTTTGGTTAGTTAGAATTGAAATCCCTAGAGAATTGATGAATGATATCCGTGAGGGTAGTATTGATTTAGCAGACCAAACTATTGACCTAGAAGAACTAGATAGTGCATACGATGATGATTTAGATAAAGAAGGTTTAGAGGGTGAAGAGGGCAAAGCACCCGCAGATCAAATGGGAGGCATGCCAGCACCCGGAGGACCTGCATTACCAGTAGGCGGACAAATTCCCCTAGGCGGAGGTCTATAATGAGAAAAATTATTAATGAAACATTAGATTACCATGATTTAGAAAACATGGTAGTACCTATAGCAACAATAGATAAGTATGAAGCTAAAATGGGCGATGATGACGAAATCGTTACAGTGACTTTCACGGTTAAGGGCAAACAAGTTGCAGAAGATTTAGTAGATTGGTTAGAGCGTGGTTATGACTATGTACTAGATGCACAAACAAGCGAAGGTGAAGTAAGTCCAGGCAAATATTTAGTATTTGTTGAAATGGATCGTAGAACAAGAACACCTGAACGTATTATTGAAATGATAGAAGATATGGATACATTAACTGATCTTTCTTTAAAAGATTGGTCTGTAATCATTGACGAAGAAGAACATGAAGTTACTGTGGAATTATTAAAATCTAAAATAATACTAAGTCCACATGAGTATAGAAAATTAAAAGAAACGGATCTCAATGAGATGCGTAGTCGTGCTGGATTAGAACCGCACAATGTGTATTTTGAAAAAGATAACATACTAAAAGATTTTATAGCAAAAGCTGGATTATAAGGAGAACATAATGGCGCAAACGCTACTAGCAAGAAAATCGGGACCACAAGACAATACAATTGCAAAAGATGACGATCACTATGAGCAATTAGCGGCAGATCCTACTGTTAGTGAGTTTTCGAAAAATAGTAGTTTTGGAGGTTCAAGTAATGCATTCAGTACATCAGCAATCGGTAGTTCAACAGGAGACTTTGGCTCATTTGGTTCACCAACCACAAACAATTTTGGATCACAACCATATGGCAGCAGAGGCGGCTTTGGTAGCAATTCAAACTTTGGAGCGGGAGCGAATTCATCTGGATCGACACCAAATCTTACACAAGCAGGATCAAATGCCGCACAAGGGGCAGACGTATTAGTAGCTAATGACAATACTGATTGGATTAACAAAAAATGGCGTCCAGTTATGGGCTGGGTATATATGTTAACTTGTACAGTTGACTTTGTTATATTCCCGGTATTATGGAGTTTATTACAAGCATTAAGTAAAGGTTCAGTAACAAGCCAGTGGCAACCATTAACATTACAGGGTGCTGGTCTTTACCACATTGCTATGGGTGCAGTTCTAGGTATCGCCGCGTACGGTAGAACAAAAGAAAAAATTGAGGGTAAATCTTAATTTGACTTTTAACACTAAGGTGTTATAATTATCTGATGGATCATTATCAAATTTTAGGGGTAGCAAAAAACGCTACTCCTGACGAAGTAAAAAAAGCATATCGTAGACTTGCAAGTATTCATCACCCGGATAAGGGCGGTGATACTGCCCAGTTCCAAAAAATTCAAGTAGCATATGACACATTAAGCGACCCGCAGAAAAAACAAGACTATGACAATCCACATGCACAAGGTTTCCCCGGTGGATTTCACTTCTCTAACCAAGGATTTAACATCAACGATTTATTCGGTCAAATGTTTAGTCAGAGACAACAACCTTCTAATCCAACCTACAAAACCGATGTATGGATATCATTGGAACAGGTGTACACTAGCGGAGAACAGGTATTACATTTCAATGGTAATAACCTTAACCAAACCATAAGGGTAGAAATACCACAAGGTATAGAAAACGGTCAACAAATACGCTATGAAAATATGCTTCCTAACGCTATACTTATAGTAGAGTTTAGAGTTAAACCTCATCATAAATTTGAAAGAAGAGGTATGAACTTGTACTCTACACACAAAATAAGTGTTTTGGATCTAATCGTAGGTGATAGCTTTGAGTTTACTACTATCAGTGGTAAAACTTTAGCAGTAACAGTTAACCCAAAAACACAACCTGGAAGTTTACTACGTATTTCGGGACAGGGTTTAATTAGAAATGGTATAGCAGGGGACCAAATGATCTTGCTTGATCCATTCATTCCTGATATAATTGACAGTTCTATCACTAATAGCATTATTGCTAGTAAATAACTTAAAAGAGGTAACATAATGAATCATAGCCCAGAAATTGAACATATTATTGAACAGGCAATAGGCCTAGCAAAAGTTCGTAGACATGAATATTGCACTATTGAACATTTATTATTGTCTCTAATAACATATTCACCCTTTAGTAAAGTTTTAGACGACTTTGGAGTTGATACTGCAACTATGGTTAAAGATGTAAGTGGATACCTAGATAACCAACGTAGTATTGAAGCATCTTCTGATATTGAACAAGAAATTCAACCACGTAAAACAAATAGCTTAGAACGTGTAATGAATCGTTCGGTAACACAAGTATTGTTTACTGGTCGTAAATTTGTTACAACTATTGATTTGTATCTTAGCATCAGTAACGAAACAAATACACACGCACATTACTTCTTCTTAAAGTATGGTATTAATAAAAACGAATTTATACCATTCTGGCAAAAATACTACAAAAACAATGAAGGCGAAGCACCATTAACTACCGATCGGGCTGATGAAATCTTGGAAGAATATACAACCAACTTAACTGATTTGGCCCGTCAAGGTAAACTTGAACCAATGATAGGTCGTACTAAAGAAGTAGATGACATAGTTAACGTTCTTGCTAAACGATTTAAATCAAATGTATTGATGGTAGGTGATCCTGGTGTAGGTAAAACTGCAATTGCAGAAGGTCTAGCAAGTAAAATCATCAACGATGAGGTACCCAAGTTCTTAAAGGATCATGAGTTGTATTCGCTTGAAGTGGGATCATTACTTGCTGGTTCTAAATATCGTGGTGACTTTGAAGAAAAGATTAAATCGGTACTAGAAGCATTAGTTACTAAAAAGAAAGCAGTACTATTCATTGATGAAGCGCATACTATGAAAGGCAGTGGTTCAGCTAACAATGGTAGTGTTGACTTTGCTAACATGATTAAACCGGCTATTACTAAAGGTAACTTGAAAGTTATTGCTAGCACTACTTGGGAAGAGTACTATGAATCATTTGAGAAGGATCGTGCATTGATGCGTAGATTCTATCGTGTGGGCGTAGATGAGCCGGATCGTGATTCTACTATTCGTATCCTTAAAGGTCTAAGCACACGATTGAATGACTTCCACTCAGTAAACATTACCGATGATGCAATTACAGCGGCAGTTGATAGTGCTACACGTTATATGCATGACCGTAAGAATCCTGACAAATCCATAGATTTGATTGACGCGGCTTGTGCCAAACAACGTGTATTAGGTAATCAACAAGTAGATATTACAAAAGAGTTAGTATATGAACAAGTTGAACGCATGACTAAAGTTCCTGCTGATAAACTAAACAGTGATAGTTATGAACGTATCTTTAGTTTAGAAGCTAACATTAAGAATAAGCTTTATGGTCAAGAAGATACAGTTGATAAAGTACTTGAGCGTATCTATGTGTCGTTTGCAGGTATCGGTAATCAAACACGACCAATGAGTAGTTTTTTGTTCTTAGGCCCGACTGGTACAGGTAAAACTGAACTAGCTAGATTATTGAGTAGTAGTTTAGATATGCCCTTACTCAAATATGATATGTCAGAGTATTCAGAGAAGTATTCAGTTTCTAGTTTGATTGGTCCCCCACCGGGTTATGTTGGATTCAATGATAGCCAAGTATCAGGTGGACGATTGATTAATGACTTAAGCAAGAATCCTCACAGTATATTGTTGTTTGATGAAGTTGAAAAAGCTCATCCTGATATATTTAATATCTTCTTGCAGATGTTAGACGAAGGACGTATTACCGGATCTAATGGTAAAGAAGTTAACTGCAAGAATACTATCATTATCTTAACAAGTAATTTAGGTGCAAGTGATAGTGAACGAAATCAGATCGGGTTTGGTAATCAAGAACGTACAGGTGATGATGACCGAGCATTAAAAGAGTTCTTCAAACCAGAGTTCCGTAATCGGTTAGATATGATATGTAAGTTCACTAAACTTGATATGTTGGCTATTAAGAAGATTGTTATCAAGTTTACCGATGAGTTGAAGAAATCGTTAAAAGAAAATAACGACATCACAATCAATCTGACTGAACCTGTAGTAGAATATCTAGCAGAGCATGGATATGATAGCAAGATGGGTGCTAGACCATTGAGTAGAAAAATTGATGAACTTATTAGAGTTCCTTTAAGTAAGAAGATTCTATTTGATAGAATCAAAGGTGCACATATCAATATCAATTTAGTAGATTACAAGATTATGTTTGATGTACAACCTAAATTAACAGCAACGGTGGGTGAGAATGGGATTATTGAAATCAGTCAGTGACGTTCCGGGTATTGATTTTTTCGATTACCGAGATGATAATTACTATGGTAAATATAAGTATAGAGTACGATTCACTATAGAGGGTATAAGATATGCCACATATGAAAAAAATATTGAAGGTTTAATAAAGCGATATAACGCTACCACAGGTTGGAAAAAAATCAGAAAAGAAGATTTACCTGTTGTAACTTTTAACTTAGAAGCTCTTAAACTGTTTATAGAACTTCGCAATTCTTTCAAAGAAAACGTTGCAGGAACAGTTAGAGTAGAACATAATAAAATAGCATTTTTTAGTAATGATTTAAGTTTGTTAAAAACTGTTGAGACCATTAAACCGGGAATATATTATGATTATACCGAAGTACAAACTAGCAATTTTATAGGGGTAAAGTCTTTTGTCAATAACCCCAAACATAGATTCAGAGTATATCTAAAATCTAAAAAAGTTGAAAATAATTTTGCTATACAACTGAATGATTTATTCAACCGTATTTCGGGATTACATCCTAGCCCGTCTTTAAAATATTGGGTAAAAGGGTCTACTGACGGTACATCACCTCATTGGAGTTGGCGTTATAGATTTACTAATCCTAATCATTTCATTGATTATGATGATGAAAGCGTGTTAAGTTATCTATCATTAATGCATGGTGAATTTTTAGGAAAACGCTACAAATTAGAAAAACGACCTGAACCTATCTAAAATGATAAATACTCTATTACAATAGGGTATATACCATGGCAAAGATTGTCGAAGATGTATTAGTCATCAAATTTAGCAGAATAGTTAAGGACAGTGATGAAGGTACTAGCATAACTAGTGCTGAAATTCAGGCTGCATTAGAACAAGTCGCCCAAGAATTAGTAGGCGATTCCGTTGTTGTTGAAGTAGAAAGCGCATAATGAGCCAAGTTACTACAATAACATTATTACCACAGACGCCGCATACGTCGGGGCCTAATGTGACAGGTACTGCACAACCCGGAGCGGGCTATTACATAAATCATAACTATCAAACATTCTCATGGAGTTTGACTAATTTCACAGGTCTTATTATAATACAAGCTACAATAGTAGATGAGCCTTCTGCTACTGATTGGATTAACATATATACTATTAATGGTACTAATTTAACTCAAAGAAGTTTTACAAATATACGTGGTAATTTTACATACTTACGTGCTATAGCCGCCGGGTTTACTAATGGGTTAATTGATAACGTTAAGGTAGCATACTAAAATGGCGGTAGTTGTTGTTTATGGTGGAGGGTTTCAACCCTTTCATGCAGGACATTTGAGCAGTTATGTAGAGGCTAAACGTGCCTTTCCTGATGCTGAATTCTTTGTTGCCGCCAGCAATGATGTTAAACAACGACCTATTCCTTTTAAAGTAAAGAAGTTTCTAGCACAACAAGCAGGTGTTAGAGATGCGTTTGTTGAAGTAAGGCAGCCGCTCAATCCTAAAGAAATTTTAGAAATATTTGACCCTGCAAAAGATATATTTGTATTAGTACGTAGTGAGCGTGACCCTATGCCATACACTAAAAAAGATGGTAGTCCCGCATACTTCCAACCATTTGTCAGTTTAGACCAATGTAATCCATATGGTAAAAATGCTTATGTACTAGTCACAAAGAAAAAAGATTTTACTGTTAATGGTCAAGAAGTATATTCTGGATCACAAGTACGTGACATGTATACTAATGCAGACGATGTAAATAAAGAACAAATCATTAGTCAGTTATATCCTAAGAGTAGCCACAAAGATACAATCAAACAAGTTTTGGATCAATATTTGCAATCTACACCTAAAACAGTTTTGGAGCCCAAAGTGCCAGCAGCTAAACAATTAAAGAATAAGAAACTAGCAGAGATGATTAAACAAGCTAGACCTTTACTAAAAGAAGCATCAATTGAAAAGAAAGTAAAGTTTCTTAAGTTGTTAAAAGATTATGCAATAACAAATATAGAAGAAGCAGTTAGTCCTACGTATGGTGACGTAATTAAAACACGTAATAAGATAGCACAACAAACTAATCCTACTCGTAATAAGTTTATATGGAAACGTCCTAATCAGATCCGTGGTAGTTATACTGACCAACAATTAATTTCACAAGGTTTTCGTAAATCAGCACAAAACAATCTATGGGGCGGTACACAAGAAATGTGGGATCGTTTATCAGAATCATTGAATGAATTTGCCCCACCAAGTAGAGATGACGGCGGTGGCGAGAATGATAGAAATCGTAGAATAAGAAAACTATTAGAAATTGCCATACAAGTAGCAAAAGAAAAAAATGTCGATGAATTGGGTATGATACATGCTATGAATATGATAGCAGGTGATGAATTTTTTAATACAGCAGTTGAAGGTATATTACCTGATATAACAGATAAAGAATATATGTTTGTGCTACAAAGTGCTTATAAAACAGTAAAGCAAGGTTTAGCAGAAGCAAAGAAAAAAAGAAAAAAGAAAAGTAAAAACCGTAGTATTGGAAGATATTTCTTTCCAGGATATAATTACTACGGTGGCGGCAGTGGAGAATCTGGTGAGAGTGGAGGAGATGGCGGCGGTGAAGGTGTGGCGGAAGGCTCCTTAAACGAACTTGCACCAGGTGGGAATGGTGGCGACGGAGGAGATGACAGATATATCCCGCCAAATTTTGGTAAGCCCTACGCGGCAAAATATCTAGGCAAGAATGAATTTGAAGTATTTTGCCGCCCGGATAATGATCCATCTAAAGTGATTAAGTTACGAGCCATCGTTCAAAAATATGGTTTAGAATTTGATGATGACAACTATGATGAAGAAACTGGCGAAGGCGGCCGATGGTATTTAGACAGTCCCGGTGCTGTATGGCTTGGTTGGCAATATGGTGAAATCCCATTACCTAAGGCCATTGATCAAGTACGTAATCCAGGACATATTCACGATTTAGTTACCGACTATCTTACCAATGCACATAATTTTGAGATACAAAAAATAGCAATAGAATATTTTGGTTTTACTACAGATGGTGAAATGAATGAATCTGTGGATTATTTAGACGAGAAATAAAAATATTTCGGGCCCCTCTTTATAGTGTAAATATCTTTATCTTTAAAGAGGACCAAATGGCAACAAAGAAAACAACTAAATCATTAAAAGACGCTAAATCAGAAGCAAAGACCGTACCCATTGAAAAAGTACAAGAAATTGCTGAACAGGCAGCACAGCAGCAACCAGCTGGCAATCAAGTACAAGTTAATGTAGATTATCTACGCACAACAAGGGTACATATTGCAATGCCATGTTATGGTGGTATGCTAACAGAATCAACATTCATGTCATTCATTAAGTGGGCAAATACAGCCCGTCAACTTGGTATTGATTGGACACTAGAAACAATGGTTAATGAGTCATTGATTTCACGTGCAAGAAATACATTAACTGCTAAGTTTTTAGAACAAAAAGATTCAACTCATTTGTTTTTTGTTGACGCAGACATTGGATGGGAACCATGGCATTTACTAGTTCTATTGAACCGTGATGTTGATGTTATCGGTGGACTATATCCAATGAAGACAATGCCAATCAAGTGGGTTGTTAATGGATTTGAAGGTGCCGAAGAAGGTGCCGACGGATTACAAGAAGTATCTAAAGCAGGTACAGGTTTCTTGTTAATGAAACGTCATGTATTTGAAAAATTAAAAGCACACCCAGCTGTCAAACAATACAAGAACGACATTGGGCTAGATCCAAAGTATGACCAACACTTAAAAACATATTTTGATACAGCAGTTCGTCAGAATCGCTATTATAGTGAAGATTGGACATTCTGTGAAAACTGGCGTGATTTAGGTGGTAAAATCTGGATTGACAAACGTGTATTACTACGTCACTCCGGATCATATGTATTCTGTATGGAAAATCAACAGCATTTAATGGACACAATTGGTCCAATGTATGTACAAGAATTACAGAAAAAACAACAACCTTCAGTAGCGACTCCAGTTGATACACAACCTGAAATTGTGCCAACATCTGCCCCTGCTATTAAAAAAGCGGCAGCAAGAAAGAAAAAAGTTTAATATAAACTAATCTTAGCACAAACGGCTGGCATCTGTCAGCCGTTTCCATATTTACGAATAAATACTATATGCAGTTAAACGAACTAGATAATTTCAGCCTCAGCGATGCGGTCTTCTTTCATGACGAGTTAAATCCCGCTATATTTGCCGGTGACCATATGAAATACGATGTTAGAGAACAACTATTACATATTGCTGAAGACTTTGTAGAACATCTTGGCATACCGAATATAGACATAGTAGACATTACTATATCAGGTAGTAGTGCAGCCTATTCGTATACAAAATACAGCGATATTGACCTACATATTCTAGTTGACATGAACAAATTCTCCGATGATGATGTATATCGTGAACTATTTGATGCTAAAAAAGTCGTATATAATGACCAACACGATATTGTTATTAACGGATATGAAGTAGAGTTATACGTACAAGATACAAATCAGCCTGTAATTAGTTTAGGTGAGTATTCAGTAATGAATGACAAGTGGATCAAACTTCCTAGAAAACGTAGAGCACATTTAGATCAGGCTGCTACTAAAGCCAAGTTTGAGAAGTTATATAAGTTATCAGAATATGCTGTAAAATCTAAAAATTTAGAAAAGATAAGACAAGTATTAAAGACAATTAAGAAGTATAGACAAGCAGGATTAGATGTTCATGGGGAGTTTGGTCCTGAGAATTTAGCATTTAAAGCAATACGTAGTAAAGGTATAATAAAGCATCTATATAATATGGTAGATGAATTGCATAGTAAACAGTTAAGCATACCTGAGAGTAAATTGTTAGGTCAACTAGATGAAATCATTGACATGCCTCCAGTAAAAAAACGATTGGATATAGAATCAATGTATAATGATTTACAGTACAAAATTAGATACCATGAAGCCAGTGAATTAACTTCAATAAAATTTTCAATGAAAAATCGTGTATTTCGTGATGGAGATCATGGATTAAAATTTTTCTTATTTAATAAAGATAAACCAGTCTTTTATCTTGGTATAAGTAAATTCCATGATGGATTTAAAACAGGTGCGGTTGCTAGTAGTCCTGAAGTACAGGGTCAGGGTTTAGGTTGGAAATTATATAAAGCTGTTAGTGAGTATCTAAATGTACCGTTATATAGTGACAGCACACAAACACCTGACAGTAAGAACGGCATTTGGCAGAAATTGATTCAAAATTATCCTAAGCAAGTTATAGGATATAATCAAATATTGCGTAGAAATGTTCCTATTAATAACATATATCAAACATTGCCTCAAGATCAATTAAAAGATATAGAGGATGATACTAGAAAAAATACATTATTATTAAAGTTATTGCCCATAGCAGTAACAGATATGTATGAGGCATCAGGTTATATCCCTAGTGAAGGTGAAAAGAACGACCCTAGATGGGAACGTGCATTAAGTATAGATGTGCATCCAGATACAATGAAAAAGCAGGCTAAGAAATTCGGTTGGAAGATTAGTCGTGCCGGAATTCCCCCATTGCTAAGAAAATAAGGACAATAAGAAATGGCAACGTCAAATCAAAAACCAGTAAAAACAGTTACAATCAACTATGTTGATCCTGCTCCTGGACAATCCACTCAATTAGAAATTATTAATGACCCGGGCGGTAACGTAGGTGAAGTGCAATTTAATGCAAAAGGTGGCCTCTTCGGAGGATCTAATGCCTTTGTATGGAACAATACTACTAGCAATTTAGGAGTTCGTGGTAACCTCAGTGTTACGGGTAATATTTATGGAAATATAAGTGCTAGCTCTACAAACTTAAAAATTAAAGGTGGGGTGTCAGGTGACGTTTTAGTTACTGACGGTACTGGTAATTTAACTTGGACAAGTCTTCAAGATGCAGGTGGTTACGGTAACAGTGAAGTTGCTAACTATCTACCTACATTTGAAGGTGAGTTATCTGCAGGTAATGCTGATTTAGGTAATGCGGTTACTGCAAATTACTTTATTGGTAATTTTTATGGTACAGCAAATCTAGCTACATTTGCAACAACTGCAAACGGTGTTGCGGCTGCAAACGTTTCAGGTCTGGGTAATATAGCTACACTTAACTTAGATGGTAGTAATAACAATGTGTTGTACGGCAACGGAGTGTTTGCTTCAATACCCTCAGGTGCTAATACAGGTAATGTTACATTTAATGACATTAGTATTATTGGCACTAGCAACTTAAAGTTACAACCTGATTCTGCTAATAGTAGTGCTTATTTAGATATCTATCTAACCAGTGGTCCAGACATTCATATTGCTGGAAACGGTGAAACTGTTATTCTTGGAACTGATGACTATGCAAATGTCGCCGTCAATATTGATGGTAATGTGTCTATACAAGCCGGTGATGCCAATGGAACACAAACTTGGAACTTTGGTACAGATGGTAATACTACCATCCCAGGTTTTATCACATCAAACAATACAATAACTATTGACAATCAAAATTCAGGTAATTCAGCAGATATCAACATTTATTCAGCAGATAATATTTTACTACAAGGTAAAGATATGCCTGTAGGGGCTGATGCTGAAGGCGGTGATATCAACATCTATGGTGGTGATGGTAGCCCAGATGATGGTACAGACACATCAGGCACTGGTGGAGATATACATATCTCCGCTGGTGTGGGTGGATATGCTAATACATTTAGTGCATCAGGCGGCGGTACTATGCGACTAAGAGGTGGGGGCGGTGGTGATGCAAGTGTCACATCACAAGCAGGTAACGGTGGCTATATTGAAATTACTGGGGGGTATGCCGGCAGTGATGGTGGAAACACAGCATTAGGTGCTGCCGGCGGATATGTTGAAATTATTGCTGGCGGTAGTACTCAAGAAGGAATCAATGGGGCTAGTGTTACTATCTCTTCAGGGGTAAGTGGTCCTAATGCACTAGCAGGTTCTGTAGAAATCTCTACGCCAATAAGTGCTAATGGACCAGGCGGTACTTGGACATTTGACGGTAACGGTATATTAACATTACCAGATGGGGCAATCATTGATACTATAGGTAATAACTTTGAAGTTCGTGCAATTGAGAATGTAAACTTTGAAGCAAATGCTGTTGTTAACATTTATACTGATGGATCAAACAATGCTTATCAATGGCAGTTTGATGCAGACGGTAATTTAACATTACCACGTGGTGGTATGATCTATGAAACTAACATTCCAGGTGGTGTATTAAGCGGCAATACTATTGTTCTAAAACCACAGGGCGGAACCAATGCTGACCAACAGTTACTTGTTTATCCAACAGCAATTGGTTCTGACTTCAATCACTTACATATGACCTCAGGTAATTTGTACAATACTGAACTATTCTTAGGTAATGATGACTTTTATATTAAGCTAGCAAACACCGGTAATGTTGTTATCAATAGTAATGATGGCACTGGCAATACTGCACAGTGGACCTTTGGCAGTAATAGCAACTTTACGTTACCTGGCGGTAGTTTAATCGATGACACACCAACCGGTGTGCAAATATCCGGAGCGGGACAGACCGCTGTTAATCGTTTTTATACAAAAGTAAGCAACACCTTATATGAAGCTGTAGATGCAGGCGTTACCTATAGACTAATAGATCAAGGCATTTGGAGTCTTGATGTGGTAGGTGAGAGCAATCCTCGATATACTTCCGCTGATCTCATAACTTGGGCCGATACTGGAGGCGGCCTTCCTGCTCCAACTGGCACAATAATCAACGGATCAGCCAATATCACAGTAAGCGGAAATACTTGGACCTTTAACTCAAATGGTAACTTAACAGTTCCGGGTAGTTTGATTAATGATACGTCAATGGTTCTATCGGCGCCAGCTGTCTTCAACATCTGCACTATATCTAATGCTGGTAGTGGATATAACACTGGAAGCAGTTTGAAGGCAACTACTGGTGGTTCAGGCACAGGAATGACAGTAGGCATAGGCTACGGACTGAGCGACCAATTAACAAGTGTCACTGTAGTAGATCCAGGAACAGGCTATGTTAATGGTGATGTGATTACCGTGTCTGAAGGCACTGGTGGAACATTTGTAATAACCAAATATAATCAATTAGCCAATCAAACTAATAATAATACTGTTCAAACTAATCTTACATTTGCTGATAATACATTAACACTACCAACATACGGTGAAATTATTGCTCCCGGCAATATTACAGCAAACAATATTGGTAACATTACACCAATAAACTTAGATGGTAGTTCAAGTAATGTGTTGTATGGTAATGGTGTGTTTGCTCCTCAGACAGGTGGCGGAGGTGGTGGCGCCGCAATAAGCAATGGCACAAGTTATGCTAATGTTGTATCAAGTGACGGCAATGTAGTAATCGGCGTAGATAGCAATAATATGACATGGACATTTGCTACTGACCGTAAGATTTATGGTAAGTTAGATGAAGATGTTACTATCGTAGCAGTTGATGATGGCAATGATTCCAGTGTGCGTCAACAAATTGTAGATGACAATCTTGATGCCTTATCACAAACAAGGCTTGAGCCTGGTGATTTTTATATTCAGTTTGACCTTGATAGCGGAGGAAATTCTTGGCGCTTTGACAACGGTAGTCTAAGACCACCAGAAGGCGGTGCGTTTGAGCAGTTTGACGGCAATATCAGAATGTATGCTATGAATGCAGGTAGTAATCCTGTAGCAAGTTTACAGTCAGTCAGCAATCAGAACGATCCTAACATCTTTACTACTATTGATGCAACAACTACTGGGGCTAACATCAGTGTATATAACGGTGGTTCAAACGGTGGCACTGGATATACTTGGCAGTTTGCTAACGACGGTAGTTTAACATTACCAGCAAATACGTTTGCTATTAATTACGCTAACGGCACACAAGTATCATTGGGTAGCGGTAGTAGTTCAAATATTAGTAACGGTAATAGTAATGTTAATATAGCAACCGCAAACGGTAATGTAACTATTTCCTCTGCCGGTAATACAACGATGACTATTACTGGTACAGGAGCAAATATCACCGGTACACTAAATGTCACTGGTAATATTTCAACATCAACTGGTACATTTGTGGGTAACGGTGCTGGCTTAACTAACGTTACAGTTAATGCCGCAGGTAACATTCAAGGTACAAGTAGCAATGTTTCATTAGTTGCTGGTAGCTATACAATGACCTTTGACAACACTGGTAACTTGACTTTACCCGGCAACACATTCTCTGTAAACTATGCCAATAACACACCGGTGAATGTGGTCACTAAGTTTGAGAGTTCCTGGACAGTGCCTGTGGGCAACAGCACTCAAAGTTTCACAGTGGGTGCCAACGAGACCTACTACATGTGGGTTGATTGCAATATACCCAATGGTATCTTGACTTGGAACGCTACGGCTACTGTTACCAACACCAATGTGCCTGTTGTGGGTGCTCAGTATGCCTGGGTCTACAACGGTGGTGGAACACCTATTGATTTTACCAGCATACCCAATCAGTTTATAGGCACCTCAAACACCATAGTTCGTAGCAATGTGGCGCCCAGTTCAACTACCAATAGATTTGACTTTGGCATCAACAACACCAGCGGCGGCAATGTCACTGTGCGTTACGGTTGGATCGTAATCAGTTAATGGATCAACTATGATAATACAAGGTGTAACACTTAACGGCATATCAGCATACGATTCATCGTTTAACTCAAACGGTGCATTACTATACTTAGACGCAGGCAATACAGCCAGTTATCCTGGCTCAGGAACAACCTGGACAGACCTTAGCACTTATGAAAACAATGCTACCTTAATTAATAGCCCAACTTTTACTAATGCCGACACTGCTAGTTACTTTACTTTTAATGGCACTAATCAATATGCCCCGGTGACACAATCTAAATTCAATGTAACCTACACAGGTAAGACTACACTATTTTCTATTAAGACTATTAATGCTAATACCGGTAATCTAATTTATCGTTGCTTGTTTGGCGGAGATAACCTTCGTAACTTCAATACCTATATGTATCATGTTTCAGGAAGTACTTGGCAAATACATTTTAGTTCTAATGGTCAGGGTAGTATTTCTAATTCTTTTACAATAACAGATAATCAGTGGGTGGTTATAGCTGTTACACAAACTACCGGCGGTGTATTGACTTATTATGTCAATGGACAACAGCTAGGGTCAGCACAAACTGGCGTAACATTTTCACAATATCTAAGTGGTGGAGTAGAAGCGGTAGCTAAGGCAGACAACTATTGGAATGGTTCTATGGGAGTATGTGCTGTATATGGTAGAGCATTGAATGCCAATGAGATACAACAAAACTACAATGCACTATCTGCTAGATATTCTCCAGTGACTAATAACTTAGTTGCTTATTATAACCCTGACTTGACCAGTAGTTATCCAGGGACAGGAACTACATTATTTGATATTTCTGGCAACGGATTAAATGGTACAATGAGTAACATCACTTACACCGATCCGTACTTTACGTATAACGGGACAAATAGTCAGGTTACTATACCCGACAATGCATTATTAGAACCTGGATCTGGAAGTTGGACTATGGAAGCGTGGGTTTATCTTAGCAATACAGGTGCAGGAACTAAAACTATTCTAGGTAAATTTGATCCAGGTGGTAACTCACAAGATGTATCCTATTCTATGCGTATAAGCACAGCCAATGCGTTTGCTCAGATTGGTGACGGTACCGGTGCATACGTTGACAGTACATTATATACTTTAACAATCAATACATGGACACAGATTGTTTATGTTTGGACAAACGGTGCTACTAAAACACTACAAACTTACATCAATGGTGCCAGCATAGGTTCTGTCAATCATACTCTAAACAGCATATTAAATACACCATCTAACCTATATCTAGGATCATACAACGGTGGCGAGTACGCTCAGTGGATGAATGGTAGAATAGGTATAACTAGACTGTATAATGCCGCACTCACTGCGTCTCAAGTATTACAGAATTACAACGCTAATAGATCAACTTACGGGATATAATCCAGGATTTTGAGATACGTTAAATTTTGATAAATATATAATATATTGGAAAATATGTTATGAAAATATCAAAATTATTAGAAAATCCTACCCCGTCAAGCACTAGTGACCTTAATGGAGGCGGCTTCGGTGGTCAAGCTCCTCGTTTTGGTCGTGATCCTGAAATATTAGAAGATGAGCAAATTGATGAAACAACCGCTGGCTCAACAGGAACAGGATCTGTGGGTGGAGGAGTTGCTACAGATTTAGGTATGCAACGTAGAAGTAAAGGTAGCATATTTCAAGGTGTAAGAACAAGTAAGAAGTTTGTTAATTCTCCAGTAACAGAAGATCCATTAAAAGATAAATCATTGGATGCACTAAGTCAAGCAAAAAATGTTATTGCTCAAAAGCGTATGGCTGATTTAGAGCAATGGGAAAAAGAATTCAAACAAAGCATGGTTAATAAACTTAAACAAAAGCCATCATTTGAACCAGTTCCAGTAAGTCAGCCCGGTGAAAAGCATTCTGTATTAAAGTCTAGAATGTCTAATTTAGATATGGCTATTCAAAAACATCAACAAGTTGAAGCATTGGCACAAAAACTTGATAAGGTAGGAAGACTATCACCCGCAATACAATCTGCAATAGATACACGTATGCATATTAAACTTGGTCCCAAAGATAACTATCAAACATTGAATAGAAAACTTGACAGTATAATAGAGATGTTAAATAAAAATCTAAACACTTACAAAATTGCACGTAAGAAACCAAAAAAAATGCGTGAAGATGGCATAACAGCAGGTATTAATAAGTATTATGACGATAGAGCTAGTGGAGCACTTGATCCTAGAACTGGACAAAAACAACCATACTTGCAACAATGGGCATTAAAAGTTAACGGTAAAGTAGATGGTAGTAACATCTTTAGAAGTGAACAGGCTGCAATGCTAGCAAGGTCTGCTCTTTTAAGAAAAAATCCTAATGTGCAGATTGGACTTGTAACTAGAGGTGGATTAGCCGAAGCTGATATGAATCGTAGAGATTTTATAAAAGGTGTGGGTGCGGTAGCCGCAACTGGTGCTACCGATCAAGCACAACCAACTCAAAGACAAGATTTAGGAAATAGTTTTTCTACAGCAGTAGTAGAGATTGGTGGAGTACCATTTAATGTTGTACTAGATACAGTAAGTAAATCTATCTACATGTTGAATCAAAAAAGTGATGGCACTCCTCTTGTTAATAAGCCAGGATCATTTATCGTAATAAGGAATGGTAAATTAGAACCTAGAATGGACCTTGCTCCAAATATTATGAACGCATTACAAAAAGCAGGCTTACTAGATAAACAACAAGGTGTAAGAGAAGGTGTTAGAGATTTAGGATATGACGCACAATCTTTAATAATGAAACTACGTAGAGATGTTGAAGAAAGAAGACTACAACCAACTAGAGAAGCAGTGTTGTCTGCGGCAAGAGAACTAGCCGGTGATATGGACTTTGCTCCTGAACTATTAGTTCGTCAAGTGTTAGGTCAAAGTGTGACGGAAGAATTCAACGGCGAATACGATGACGAAGCAGGTATGGCTGACAACAATCTTGAAACATTGCGCCGTGCTGTAGATGGTATTGATAATGTTATTGACTCAGGTGACAACTTACCTGAATGGTGCCAAGAAAAGATTGCTGTAGCTAAATCAATGTTGGTTACCGTTTGGGATTACATGAAATCTGAAGAAGAACGTAATGGTGGTGAAAAAATTGATGAAGGTTGGGTAAAAAATGCTATAGCAAGTGCAACATTAGCTGGTGCCGCTCTTGGTGCAGGCAATGCACAAGCCGCTGACTTAGGTGGATATAATACTCAATATCTACAGGGTGTAGTGTCTGGACAAGTAGCACGACCAATGATAAGTGTAGATGCCGCTAGACAAGAATTACAAGCACGTGCTAATGGTAAGACACAAACACAAGCTCCTGCTAATACAAATGTTGCACCTCAACAGGGAACTAATCAAACTCCAAATTTAAGTGCTTACGAAACTCGATATCTACAAGGTGTAGTGTTGGGTAAAGTACCGAGACCAACGGTAAGTGTAGATGCCGCTAGACAAGAATTACAGTTACGTGCTAGTAGTACACAATCAGATGTTAATACTATTTCATCTCGTTGGGGTTCTAATCAACCCAACAATGCAAACGTTATTACTTCACGTGGAGTACAACGTGAAGGTATGAATGATAATCCTAAAGTAGATTTAAGTCCTAACTATCCTAACTATTCAAAATTAGTTGGTGAATTCATTGGAATGAAAAATAATAGAGCAAGATTTTTAATTATAGATGCTGAACTTAAACCAGGTGTACGTGAGACTGAAAAAATCTTTAGGGCTAGGACAACTAACACTCCAATCAGTATTGAAATAAGTAAAGTACGTAATCGTAACGTAGTAGAGGGTGAGTTAAGCGAAGAAAGTTTGTTAGCAAAAGAACTAGCTAATCAATTTAAATTGTTTAATAAAGCAAATGACCGTGACTTAAGTGGTAAGCCAGAAGATAGAGAAATAATAGCAAAAGAAGCGGCTCATGTACCTGGAATGGTAGATCGTATTGAAAATCAAATTACAACAAAGATAGCTAAAGAGCACCCTGAAATTATACAACAATATGGTAAACAGATTGTACAAGATGCTATTTCAAGCATTGCAGTATATCATAGACACATGAGAGAAGTAACTCCAGCTAATATAGATGATATGGTTAATGAAATCATACAACAGTTGGATAGACATTTACATATGAGAGAAGATGAAAATAGTTGAGTTTTATTTAAATAAAAAAGGATATAATATGGCAATAGTAATTCCAGGTAAAGTGTTAACCCCTAACCCAGACAACACACCGAAAACGACACCTCCACCTGAGGGTCAATAACATGTTAGCAGATTCATTAAAAATTGCACTGGCTAGTAGCTATGTGTTTCAAATCAAAGTTCAAAACTTTCACTGGAATGTTGAAGGCCCAGACTTTCCACAATATCACGAATTTTTAGATAACTTATATAGCGAAATCAACGATAATGCTATTGACCAAACAGCGGAACTGATTCGTCAATTGGATCAGTATGCACCGGGTAGTATCACACGCTTTGTTGAGTTAAGTGTTATTCAGGATCAAGTAAAAATTCCACGTGCTGAATTGATGATTGCTGAGTTATATGAAGATAGTGCAAAATTGTTACAGTTATGGAAAGAAATGTTCCCTATAGCTGAACAAGAAAACGAACAAGGTATAGCAGACTTCATTGCTAGTCGTATTGATGCACACGGAAAACACAATTGGATGCTACGTAGCATATTAAAGAAACAACGTGCTTAACGGAATAAAATGAATATAAATAAGATAAAGGATTAATATAAATGTCAATAACAATAACAGGTGGAATAACAATATCCGGCGGAGGATGGACTCTAGAGGCACCACCAGCTGGTAGTAAGGCTATATTTGGATATGGATACAGTACTGATTATACTGCAATAACCAATTTAGTTTCGAACACGGGTGTAGTAGCTACTGACACTACTGGCGTTGGTACTGCTAGAATGTATCTAGCAGCCGCTGGATATGGTACTGATAAAGCTATATTTGGATACGGCATGACTGCTGGTAATCTATCCATGACCAACCTAGTATCAAATACAGGTGTTGTTGGTAATGATGTTACAGGAGTAGGTACTGCTAGACGAGCTCCTGCAGCCGCAGGCTATGGTACAGATAAAGCTATATTTGGATATGGACTCGTGGCGCAGGCGGTATCCATGACTAATTTAGTATCAAATACAGGTGTAGTTGGTAATGATGTAACTGGTGTAGGTACTGCTAGGCGAATTTTGGCGGCTGCTGGATATGGTACTGATAAAGCTATATTTGGATACGGAGAAGGAACATCAGTCACTAACAAAGTATCAAATACAGGTGTTGTTGCTACTGACACTACAGGTGTTGGTACTGCAAGGTACGGATTAGCAGCCGCAAGTTATGGTGGAGATAAAGCTATATTTGGATATGGATACAGTACTGATTATACTGCAATAACCAATTTAGTTTCGAACACAGGTGTTGTAGCCACTGATACTACCGGTGTCGGTACTGCTAGAGGATATCTTGCGGCCGCTGGATATGGTACTGCTAAAGCTATATTTGGTTATGGAACATATTACGGTAATCTATCAATTACCAATCTAGTAAGTAATACAGGTGTAGTTGCTACTGACACTACTGGTGTAGGTACTGCTAGACAAGGCCTTGCGGCTGCAGGTTACGGAAATTAAAAGAGTTGAATACATTTATAAAGGAAAAATAAAATGATAGATTTAGAAAACATGCCTGCTCCAACAGCAGAAGAAATTGCTCAAGCAAGAGAAAACGCATTTAATGCTGAACGTCCAGCATCATGGGTTTGGAACGAAGAACTAGTATCATATGTTGCACCCGTAGCTATTCCAACCGATGGTTATCCATACTTGTGGGATGAAGCTACAACTAATTGGGTACCATTCCCAGATTTTCCTAGAGGTTAAATAAAAAATTTAGATACACAAAAAAGCTATTAAATATCTCTATAAACAACTTATAGAGAGAAAAAATGGCTTCAAATCTAAATTCAGAATTTAACTACCGATATCAAGTTATTGGTTCAACCCCATGGGAAAAAATTAAAACACTTCAAGGCTTCTATGTTGGTCGCAAACGTGCCGCAGTATTAGAAGAATGTGCCGAACTTAAATATCAGGCTAAACTTGAAGAACTGAAACATCTAAAAACAGTTCCAGCATTACCCCACATTCTGCTTAATCTACAAGCAGAAATACTTGAATTAGAATCACACTTGGATGATCAAAAACATGCTTTTGAACTTAATCGTAAAGAGATTAAGATATTAGAAAAACTTCTTGCTGAACTGTATACAGAAGTAGAACCAACTAGACTGTCGCACGAAGATGGTACACCATACACTGATGATGAGATGTTTGAAGCTAATGCTAACTATGAATTTACAGTCACAGTTGGTCGTGAGATACAATCTGAAATCATTGCTTTGGGAAGACCTAGTCCAGCTAAATTGTTAAATGCTATGAGTAATCCGCAAACATTAAATGCATTGATGCAAATTGGACTTGTTCCACAAAATACAGTTCTATTAGAACAAAAAGATATTATGTTGGAATTAACTAATAACACATTTACAAATAAAGATGCAGATAGTAATTCTGATGATTATTCAATATATACAGAAGAGGGTGAATCTGACAGCCCTAATAATCAGATTCCCTTGCAATAAAATACACACCTTAGGACCGGTATTAAGTTACCGTAGTGTGGGCCGGCTGCTGGCCTGATTTACGAATTCGCTACTCGAAAATCTAAAGTGAGCTTTTACCATTTCTGATAAATATATATATATGAGAGCATCAGAACTAGAAGAATCCGCCGCCGATGAGTTGAAACGTAAACTCCCAAGTCTTAACAAGACTGATTACTCAACCATCGACCACTTAATGAAACGTATCAGTAAGCGTTTTAACATTAGTGGTAAAAAACTACATGACTTGTTCGTTAGCAAGTACGGTGAAACACCTGATCATTGGATTAAAAAATACAAAGATAAGTTAGATGAGGCACAACTTGCAGGAAATCCTATATATGTAATATATGTTGACGGTAAACCAGCAACAAAATATGTTGATTCTAATGAAGCAAAACAAGACCTTCAATTACTAAAAAACAAGTTTCCTAATAAAACTTTTGTAATAAAACAACAAAATGATACGACTCCAGGTGGTACTAATCTTATAGGTGAAGGTGTTGAATCGTCTGACGATGAACAAAAGATTAAAGATTTTATTGAATGGTCTTATAAAAAAGTAAACTTACAAAAGCCTTATCCCAAGTTTACATTCAGTAGAAATACAGAAGAAGCACAAGAAGGTCATCACACCGGTCGTCATACGCACGACGGTGAAAACAGTCAAATATGGGTGTATATTGAGAATCGAAATCTAGTAGATATATTCAGAACTATATTCCATGAGATTGTACATGAAAGACAAATGCAACTTAATATGATTGGTCCTGATGATAGTTATCCAGGAAGTCCCGTTGAAGCAATGGCTGACATGATGGCTGGCAAATATATCAAAATCTACGGTAAAGAGCATCCTGAGATATTCCAATGAGAGCTAGAGAGTTTTTAATAGAATATAACAGAAACACCATGGTAAAAATGATGGGTAAGCAATTACTCAAATCATTTGCTCAGGGTAATGATATTAGATTAGCAAATCAACCTCAATTCAGAACACCCGAGAATACATATGATACTAATAAAATGGTTGACTTTGTATTAGCAACATTAGAACAAGCTGACCCTACAACAAACAAAATATATACTCCATGGTTAGCACGTGAGTATGTTAAAACTAATATAAAAAGATTAGAAGATGCATCAGCACACGCAACTCCTGCACTATCATTATACGATACTTATAAAAGAAGCGGTGCGTTCCCTAGTGAATACAAAGATATCATGCGTATCACGTATAATCAATTGCTTACTTTTATCAGATCATATGATGCACCACCTACAGAGTTAAAAGATAAGGGTCGATCAACACAAGTTTATAGTGATAGTGAAGTACGTGTTATTGTACCAGAAGATCAAACTGCCGCATGTTATTATGGTCAAGGAACTCGTTGGTGTACAGCGGCTACTAGGGGTACTAACTATTTCAATCAATACTCACGTCAGGGTAAATTGTATATATTGCTTCCAACTAATCCAAGAGATGAAGGTGAAAAGTATCAATTACATTTTGAATCAGATCAGTTTATGGATAAAGAAGATGACCCAGTAGATATTGGTTGGTTATTAAGAACTCGTTTCCCTAGTCTACTTCCATTCTTTTTAAAAAATGAACCTGAATTAAAAACGTTTGTTGTTTTTAGTGACAATGCTATATTAGAAAAGGTCGGTAAACAGATACATGACTTTGCTATGGACCGTGTAAATGAAATTATGATGGATTGGGAAACTGATGATGAAAGTTTTCGTGATTGGCAAACAGAACAAGCAATTAACAAAGGTTATGTTGATGCAGAAGGTAATATAGATTGGGATTTAGTACATGACGATGATTCCATTAACAACTATAGTGATTACAACTATGAAGTTAAAGACTTCTACAAACAAATGGATAGAGCATTAAGCGTCAGTCCTGCTGAAATGCGTGATATGGCAGCAGGTGTAGAACAATACCTGGATAATGGTCCACTTAAAATTACTGAGTTAGATAGTATATACGAAACTGAGCTTGAAGAAACTTTTGGAAAAACAAGGGGCGGTGGTAGTAATGACTATGGTATAGGTGATTGGATAATGGAACACCTACAAGTTCAAAAAGATGGAACGGTCAAATTCTGGCCTGGATCTAAACATACACAAAGTTAATCGGGTAATATTCCTTGCAAAATAGTTGACTTTCTTGCACTGTGCATGTATACTAACTACTTCACAAGGAGAAACTATGTCAGATTACAACAGAACCTTTAATGGTGAAGCTAAAATCAAACTAACACAATTGGTCAATGAAGGCATGAGTGTATTGCATGAAATTGACACATTGAATGGTGGATTGAACGACACTATTAAGGCAGTCGCAGAAGAACTTGAAATCAAAGCTTCTACACTAAAAAAAGCAATTAAGATTGCACATAAAGCATCATTAGGTCAAACAAACAAAGACCATGATGAACTCAACACTATCTTGGAAACTGTCGGCAAAACTCTATGAGTTATGTGGATGCAATACACGCAAAAGATGAGGACCGTATCTACGTTGTAGAGAGGGATAATAACGGCAAGCGTCAGTACAAAGAGTATCCCACTAACTATGTATTGTATTATCCCGATCACAAAGGTAAGCAACGCAGTATCTATGGCGATCCTGTAACTAGATTTTCAACTAGGAAAAGAACTGAGTTTGAAAAAGAAAGACGAATTCACGGTAACAAGAAACTCTTTGAGAGTGATGTTAACGTTGTATTCCGCTGTCTTTCAGAAAACTATTTAGGTGTCGATGCTCCTAAACTTCATACTTGCTTCTTTGACATTGAGGTAGACTTTGATCCTGTCAAAGGATTCAGTCCAACAGCAGACCCATTTAATCCAGTTACAGCTATCAGTTGTTACTTAGATTGGCTTGACCAATGTATTACATTAGTTATTGCTCCTAAGCATATGACTAGTGAAACAGCCAATGATATTGTAAATCAATTTGAGAATACAATGCTTTTCAATTCAGAGAAGGAAATGTTTGATGTTTTCTTTCAACTGATTGAAGATGCTGATGTATTAACTGGCTGGAACTCAGAGGGATATGATATTCCCTATATGGTCAATCGTGTTACTAGAGTGATGAGTAAAGATGATACACGCAAATTCTGTTTGCTAGGTCAACTTCCTAAACCTCGTAAGTATGAACGATTCGGTAAAGAAGAAACTACATATGATTTAGTAGGTCGTATTCACATGGACTATTTGCAGTTGTATAAGAAATACAACTATGAATCTCGTCACAGTTACAAACTTGACTCTATCGGTGAGATGGAAGTAGGTGAGAACAAAACTGTATATGAAGGTACTCTTGACCAATTGTATAACAAAGACTTTAAAAAGTTTATTGAATACAATAGACAAGATACTATGTTGTTGGTGAAGATTCACAACAAACTTAAGTTTTTAGAATTAGCTAATCAACTTGCACATGAAAACACAGTACTGCTTCCAACAGTTATGGGTTCGGTAGCAATGATTGAGATGGCTATTTTTAATGAAGCCCATGAACGTGGGGTTGTTGTTCCAGATAAAAAACGAAAGGTTGAAAATGCAGAAGATGTCCAACAGGCAGCAGGTGCCTTTGTTGCTACGCCCAAGAAGGGAATGCACGAATGGGTCGGAGCAGTCGATATTAACTCACTCTATCCCTCGGTTATTCGTGCCCTCAACATGGCAGGCGAAACCATTATTGCTCAAGTCAGACAAACAATAACTGACCAATACATGAGAGACAAAGGATCACGTCTTGCCAGCGAAAAGAAATATTTCAAAGAAGGTGATGATGCTGTAACTGGTAGTATCTTGTGGGAGAATTTGTTTGGTGCATTAGAGTACACAGCAATTATGAACCAAGAACGTGGTACTATGCTTACAGTAGACTATGAAGATGGTCGTTCAGTGGAAATGTCGGCAGCAGAAATCTGGAAAATGATTTTTGATAGTCACAATCCCTGGATGTTATCAGCTAATGGTACAATTTTTACTTATGAAAAAGAAGGCATCGTACCTGGTCTACTAACACGTTGGTACACAGAACGTAAAGTAATTCAAAAACAAGCTAAAGAAGCATATGGTACAGATATGTATGATTATTATGACAAGCGACAACTTGTTCGTAAAATTTTACTTAACTCAGCATATGGTGCACTATTGAATGAACATTGCAGATTCTATGACAAGCGTATTGGTCAAAGTGTTACATTGAGTGGTCGTCAGATTGTTAAGCATATGATGAGTATAATCAATGAAACAGTTGAAGGTGTGTATTCACACGAAGGAGAAGCAATTGTATACGGTGATACTGATTCTTGCTATTTTACTGCGTTTCCTACGCTTAAAAAGCAAATCGAAAACAAAGAACTAGACTGGAACAAAGAGACTTGTATCGGATTATACGATGGTATCGCTGACCAAGCTAATGAAAGTTTCCCAGCATTTATGGAGAAAGCATTTCATGCTCCAAGAAAGAATGGAGCAATCATTAAAGCAGGTCGTGAACTAATCGGTGATCGTGCTATCTTTATTACTAAAAAGCGTTATGCTATCAATATCTTTGATAAAGAAGGTAAGCGTAAAGATAAAGATGGTCAAGGTGGTGATATCAAAGCAATGGGTCTTGACTTGAAACGTGCGGACACACCTAAGTATGTACAAGAATTCTTAATGAATGTATTGTCAATGGTACTACAGCAAGGTAAAGGTCGTGAGGAAGTTATTACAGTAGTTAAAGACTTTAAACGAAATCTATCAGCACAAGATAGTTGGACTAAAGGTTCACCCAAAGGTGTTAACAAACTTACGATGTATGGTGAGCTGGAAGCTCACAGTAAAACTGGTAGAGCTAACATGCCCGGTCACGTTCGTGCGGCTCTTAACTGGAATTATTTGCGTAGAGTTTACAACGATAACTACAGTCAGAAGATTGTTGATGGCATGAAAATTGTTGTTTGTAAACTAAAACAGAATCCAATGGGATTTACTAGCGTAGCTTACCCGACGGATGAACTTAGATTACCCAAATGGTTTTGTGAATTACCGTTTGATGATAATGCAATGGAACAAACATTAGTTGATGAGAAGATTGACAACTTATTGGGTGTATTAGATTGGGATTTGCGTTCTAATACTGATACAAAATCTACATTTGATGAATTATTTACATTTGGTTAAACTGGTATTGACATTCGTAATAAAACCCATCATAATGACACATATTGCTATATTAAATATTAGCACAAATTACAAAGGAAAAACATGAAAGATATTTTAAAAGAGTTAGTATTATACACAAAAAAATTAGGTTTCATTAACCTAATCAAAATTACAGGTACAGATAAAGATGTTACTATCAATGCTATTGCTGATAACAAAACAGTTATTGTTAATGGTTTGATGAAGCAACCTGTACCGGGCTTTGATGGTGTATTTGGTATGCCTAACTTAGGCAAACTTGATACTATCTTAAACTTAGATGTATATGATGAACTAAGTAACATTACAGTACAACCTAAGATTGAAGATGACGGTACTAGTGTTCCCGGTACTATTCACTTTGAAACAGTAAACAAAGACTTTGTTAACGATTATCGTTTGATGAGTAAGTCAGTTGTATCAGAGCAAATCAAGTCAGTAATTTTCAATGGTACAGTTTGGAATGTTGAATTCGAACCAACTATTGTAGGTATTCAACGTTTACGCCGTCAGTCTCAAGCTAATAGCGAAGAAGAATCTTTTATGACAAAAACTGAGAACGGTGATCTAAAGATTTACTTTGGTGATCATAGTACACACTCGGGTAACTTTATTTTTCAACATTCAGTTAATGGAACACTAAATAAAAGTTGGAGGTGGCCTATTAAAGAATTCTTAGCAATCGTAGATTTACCCGGCGATAAGAAGATTCGTTTTAGTGACCAAGGTGCGTGTGAGATTGTTATCGACAATGGCACAAGCGTATATCAATATCTTTTCCCAGCACAAACAAAATGACAATTAAAAGTATTTCAGGCGGAGTGGGTGTAGTAGTTAACGGCGGAACACCCGCATATCCCGTCATAGACATGAAAGAAGTTAGCGCCGGTCTAGTTAGATATAATACGGATCACCTAGAAGTTTTTGATGGTACTGCTTGGAAGCCTCTTGGTTGGTCTGATTGTAACGTTGATTTGTCTAATCCTGCTATGGATTTACTATCCTGGGTACGTGAGAAGATGATTGAAGAACAATCAAAGGATACTACTAGTGTATTGTCTCCTGAAGCTATTGACTTACTAACATGGGTCAAGGCTAAAAGACATGAAGAAGAAAATGGTGTAAGTTTAATTACACCTGAGATGGAAGAACTGTTTGCTTGGGTTAGACTTAAGAAACAGGAAGATGATATCTTAGCACGTAAACGTCAGGAAGAAGAAGCGCAGAAAAGAAAACAAGCTGATTTGCGTAGACTTATGGAAGAAGAAGCTAGAAAATCAATGTTGATTAAACAGGAAATTAAACCCGTACCTGTTCTATTTCCAGAGCCTGTACAACAGCCTGTACAACCTGTACAAGAGTTTGAGCCTGAGGTGATTGAAGAAGTAGTATCTGAAGTAGTTGAAGAAGTTATTCCAGAAACAACTACAAAAGCAACACCCAAAACAAAGAAAAAGAAAAAGATTGAACCAGTAGTGGTTGTAGTTGAGAAACCAAAAGAGATTCCACCAGAAGACAGGATGTGGTAATGATAAAAAGTATTCAGACTAATGGTCCGTTCTTAAGTGTAGCAGGTGGCTATCCATCTGCTACATATATCAGTAATGGTAGTGGACCAGGTGTAGGTAATATGCGATATAACCCCAACAGTCAAAACATTGAAGTATTTGATGGCAGTATTTGGGTTATTATGCAATCTAGTAATGCTTATATTAGTTTAGACCATGAAGCAGTTATATTGTTAGAATGGGTACGTAAGAAGCGTGATGAGGATCTTGAAGTAGAACGATTAGCAGAAACTAATTCAACTATCAAGGACCTTGTAAATCAAGTTAAAGAAAAACAAGAACAAATTCGTATTGTTCAAGCACTCGTAAAAGAAGAAGTAAAAGTTTAATGGAACAAGTAAATCTATCAAATCATCACAAAGATGATTGGGCGTTATTCCTACCAGCAGTCAGTAGCTTCTATATCTCTGGCTTAGGTAAGCAACGTAAAGGTGAAGAGTATTTTGAACAATCTCGTATACCTGCAGGCTTTAACAATGATGTAGAAAAACTAAACTTTCTTAATAGCAAAGAAGGTCTCTATTATTATAAATGGGGCTTGTACTCTGCTGGTCATGCTAACTTAGATACTACTAAAGACGATCCTAGTGAATCAATCATTAGAGAACGTGAAGCTGGTACATTCATGTTGGGCGACTCTGGTGGATTTCAAATTCTTAAAGGTCAATGGCCGGCTGATTGGAAAGATCCTAACTGTCCTAAAGCTTTAGAAAAACGTCAAATTGTTTTGAAGTGGATGGATACATACATGGACTATGGTATGTGTTTAGATGTACCTAGTCAATCATTCTTAAACAAACCTGCTATCAAACTTCATGGCATTCATAACATCGAAGAAGCTATTACTGCTACACATATTAATAACGAATACTTTATTAACAATCGTTCGGGTAAGTGTAAGTTCTTAAATGTATTGCAAGGTACTACACATACTGAAAGTGATTCATGGTACAACGAAATGAAAAAGTATTGTGATCCAAACATCTATCCAGACAATCACTTTAATGGTTGGGCGTTTGGTGGCCAGAATAAAATTGATGTTGACTTGATGTTACGTAGATTTGTTGATATTGTATATGACGGATTGTTACAAGAAGGTAAACATGATTTGGTTCACTGTTTGGGTGTATCAATCTTAGAGTATGCTGTATTGTTTACTGATATTCAAAAAGCTATTCGTAAGTATCATAACCCAAGTTTGAAGATTACGTTTGATTGTGCAAGCCCATTCTTTAGTGCGGCCAAAGGACTTGCTTACTTTAATACAAACATTGAACATAATCAGAAGTGGTCATATCAAATGGAAAAGACTGCTGAGAAGAAGTCTTATGCTACTGATAATCGGACGTTTATTGATGCTGTTTTGGCTGATGGTATCCATAAACAGTTTACAAATAGTCCAGTAACTGATAAACTACTTATTAGAGATTTGTGTTATAGAGGGATAGGATTCTTAGGACAACATAACAAAGAAACAAAAACTAGCTGGGATACACTTAGCTATACATTGTTACAAAGTCATAATGTCTATACTCATATCAATGCTGTGCAAGAAGCTAATCGTAGATATGAGCAAGGAATTCATCCAGCAATGGTTAGAAATAAAAATACAGGTTTAACCTTTGGTCAGTTGATTGATAGTATTTTTGCATGTAAAACTAAACAAGAAAGTTTAGATATCATTACACAGTATGAACTATTCTGGACGCAAATGCAATCAGGTAGTCAAGGATTTAGTGGTAAGAAAACTATCAATTCACGTACACAATATAAAGAACTTTTTACAGAAGAAGAATCAGATTCTGAACTATATTTGTTAGAAGATATTAAACCTAACAAATATTCTTCTAATGAAAAGTTTAACGAACTATTTACACTTGAATAAGGAGATAACATGCCATATCGTAGTAGAATCAGTATATTAAAAGAATCACATCGTTTGATTGATGAACAGATTATAGTAATGGAAGCTAACAACGCTGATCCGTTGAAGATTTCAGAAATGAAAAAACAAAGACTAATTTACAAAGACGAGATCCGAAGAATGGAACGTATTCAATGGGAACATGATCATGATACTGTCGACCTCAGCGATGATGACTATTAAATCAACTATGACTGCCGAAACCGAAGAATCTACTATTTCATTTAGAGGTGGTTCTGATGAAATGCTACGTATAGCAAAAGATGGGTTTTATGTACGTGGAGTTCGGGTAAATCAGGATGACAAAGAAGCTGAAATAGTGTATAATACATTTCATCAGTGGTTAACATGGGCCTCACTTAACAGGAAATATTAATGGAACAACATATTCAAGCAATGAATGAAAAACGTGTACGCATTAAGCATTATGCTAAACGTATGATTTTTGTAACATTTCAAAAAGAGGGTATTCATATGTACCCGGCAGCGGCAACAGATCCAGCACTCGCAACAGGTGATGAATATGATGTTAGCTTTTTAGGAACTCCACATCGTCACATCTTTCATTTTAGTGTGGCGATTGAAGTATTTCACAATGACAGGGATATTGAATTCATTCAATTTAAACGCTGGTTAGAAAATCTCTACAAAGGCGGAACACTTGAATTGAATTACAAGAGTTGTGAAATGATTAGTGATGACCTCTATGAGCAAATCGCTACTCGCTATCCCGATCGTAACATTGAGATTACTGTCAGTGAAGACGGTGAGAACGGTGCAACGATTTATTATAATACAAGCAAACCTTATCAACAACTCGCTATTTAAAGGAAAATACAATGGCAAAACATACTTTTCAACCTAATCCTCGTGTACGTCAAATTTTCGAGGATCTAGAAAAGTACTTGGCATTCTGCCAAGATTATGGCTACAAATATGACGAATCCTCATTATACGATATGCGTAGTTACGTATATCGTCAACACACTAAACAGTTATCTGGAAAGTGGGCTAAAGATTCATGGGCTGATGCAATCGTCCGATGAGAAAATTATTCTATATGGGTCTCGAACCTTACAAAGCACGTTACACTCTACAATTACAAGAGTGGAATGAACGTGTATTTAAACGTAGAGGTATTAACTATGTTATCGTGCCTGGCGAAACATTAAGTGATGACCAAGCTATTGTTACAGGTCAAGTACTAGACGCACATGGACGTACATACTTTGGTATGAGTCAACTAATGAATCTAGTACGTATGATGAAAGCAGGAGAGTGTAGTGACCAAGATATTATCTATTTTGAAGATATGTTTCAACCAGGTATTGAGAGTTTGCCGTATATACTTAAGCAAGTACCTACTAATCTTCGTCCTCGTATATTTGTCCGTTGTCTTGCTCAGTCAATCGATCCGGATGATTTCGTACATGTATGGGGAATGAGTGAATTCATGGGTCTCTATGAGAAGATGGTAGATAGTTTTGTTGATGGCGTACTAGCTACTAACGAAGAAATGATTATGCATATGAAGATTGCAGGCTGGAAGTCACCTCTATATAACATTAGTGGTCTTGCATTCGGTAAGAATGAGGTGCGTAGTCGTGTATTAGGACCATTGAAACCCTTTGAAGAACGTACTATGCGTGTAGCATTTAGTGCAAGATGGGATCAAGAAAAACAACCTGATTTCTATATGGACTTAATTGAAGCGTTTTATTCTAGGTCAAATAAAAAAATTGAATTCTGTGTATTCAGTGGTAGTAAGTTAAAAAGCAATAACGAAAGTTATATGGAACGTACTCGCAAACTACAGAGCGAGGGTAAACTTGTCATCTATGAAGACTTGGAAAAGAATGATTACTATGACCTATTAAACGATACTAGAGTATTGTTTAACTGTGCTTTACAAGACTGGGTAAGTAATACAGTTAGCGAAGCAGACACATTAGGTTGTAATGTATTATATCCGGCATATCGTAGTTTCCCGGAAACGTTTGCTAATGATAATACACGACTGTATGTTCCTTGGAGTATTGATGATGCTATGTCTAAATTGCAAAATTTGTTAATGGCACCGCACAATTTTCAAGGTCGTATTAGTGATTATACTGATAAAACTATTGACCGTATCTGTGATATCATGGAAGGCAATGGAGAACAATATTTACGCATGGGTAGTGACTATCGTAAATACACAAGAGAAACAAAATACTCATAACATAAAGGAAATAACATGAGCGCACATAACGATATTAACACACATTTAGAAGCATACTTGACCGAACATGAAAAGTTTGATAAAGGTAATGCGGCTGCAGGAACACGTGCCCGTAAAGCATTAGCTGAGATGGCTAAGGCAATTAAAGCACGCCGTAATGAAATTACAGCAGAAAAAGCCGCACGTGCAGAAGCAAAAGCTAAGGCTTAATCATGGCAACTCGCAAGAAAATTCAACTTGAAGAAGTTAGTTCATTGCCAGACTCAATACAAGTAGGTAGTCACTTAACTGTGTCTACCTACTCTGATGGTCGTACTGAATTGGAATGGGATTGGGATGCATTAGTTAAAGAGGTACGTGAAGCCTGCGCTAGTGTTGAACTTGCCAATACAAAGCCCGCAGTTAAAGCTAAATCAAAAAAATCAGTTGCTAAATCAAAGTGATAAATACTTGTGTTACACAACGGTAACACAATGTCAAAACAAAACCATCACAAAGGAAGGTTATCTATGAGTTATAATAAAACAAAAACAGATCCAGAGTTGGGTCAAAAAGTTCATCTACATCTATTAAATATGGGCGTAGAAACGCCAATTGACGATACAATTGATTTAGGTGATCGTAAGGATCGTATTGAAAAGATTGAAGGTCATTTCAAAGCTATTATGGAAACAATGGGTCTAGACCTAGATGATGATAGTCTTATTGAAACACCTAAACGTGTTGCCAAGATGTATGTAAATGAAATCTTTTGGGGACTTGATTATGAGGCATTCCCTAAATGTACAACAGTTAACAACAAGATGCAATACAACGAAATGGTTGTAGAGCGTAATGTTAATGTTCAATCTAACTGCGAACATCACTTTGTAGTGATTGATGGATTGGCTACTGTAGCTTATGTCCCTAAACAAAAAGTATTAGGGCTTAGTAAGATCAACCGTATTGTAGAATATTTTAGCAAAAGGCCTCAAATACAAGAGAGGTTAACAGAGCAGATATTTCACACCTTACAGTTCATCCTTGAGACAGAAGATGTTGCAGTTATGATTGATGCACAACATTATTGTGTAAAATCACGTGGGGTAGAAGATACAGGTAGTAGTACTGTTACTTGTCGCCTAGGTGGAGGCTTTAAAACTGATCCAGCGGCAAGACAAGAGTTCTTACAGATTGCTAATAAAGGTTGCAAATGAAATTTAAATTAGGTGATATGGTTAAAAAAGTGTCTGGTTCAGAATGGCACGGTAAAGTAGTGGGTACATATTCAACTGAGTTAACGCCTGAAGGATATGCAGTTGAGAGTCATACAGAAAAAGGGTCTGTGCAAATATACCCCGCTAAGGCTCTTGAACTTTGGGAGATTAATAATGGGAATGCGTAAACAAATGGACTACAATAGTGTGCATCATCAAATCTATATGAGTGGTGTAGAACTTCATAGTAATTACAATGATGGATACAACCAGTTTGAAATCAAAAAAGATTTACATCGTATTAAATGGTTACTTGATGAGATTATGGCTGACGCACCTACATTTACAGGTGAAGATGAATTCTTAAAAGAACACGAACAAACCAAGATGTGGAGAACACTTTCAAAATGATTTTTAATCACATTAAAGAACTAAAAGCACAAGGTAAAAAGATTGGCATTACTTTCAGTACATTTGATTTGCTTCACGCAGGTCACGTTGCTATGTTAAGTGAGGCGAAGAATCATTGCGATTATTTAATTTGTGGCTTGCAAACTGATCCAACCATTGATCGTCCTGATACAAAGAATAAACCCATTCAAAGTATTGTAGAACGACAGATCCAACTTGCGGCTTGTCGCTATGTTGATGAGGTAGTTGTATATCAAACTGAACAGGACCTTATTGACCTACTACTTATTCTTCCCTTAGATGTTCGCATTTTGGGTGTAGAATATGCTGAAAAAGAGTTTACCGGAAGATATGAAGGTGGGGAACGAGGTATTGAACTTGTATTCAATGGTCGTGACCATAGTTTCAGTAGTTCAAGTTTAAGAAAACGGGTAGCTGATGCCCAGATTATTAACACTCTTAATAAATAACTATAGCGGTCTTTGGACATCATCCCGCTTTACAAATTCTGCTGCCTATGCTATAATACAACATAGGAGAAATTCATGGCAAACAAAAAATTCTTTTCAACAAAAACATACAGACAAATAGGTCCTGTCGCTTATCGTCAATGGCGTGCTGACAGTCATTGTAACTTAATTCATGGCTACGCTATGAGTTTTCACTTTGAGTTTGAAGCTGATACACTAGATGCCCGCAACTGGGTAACTGACTTCGGTGGACTACGACCTCTCAAAGACAAACTAGAAGAATGGTTTGACCATACTCTACTAGTCGCACAAGATGACCCAATGCGTGAACATCTATTAGAACTAGGTCGATTGAAGCTAGCAAAGATTACAGAAGTAGAACGTACTGGCTGTGAAGGTATTGCTGACTTCTTATACGAATATGTTAATACAATCTTTTTACCTAACTGCGGTAGTGAAGAAGCAAAGCGTGTATGGTGCTGTAGAGTAGAGGTTCGTGAGACTGATAGCAATATGGCAGGTAGAGGTGGTCATAGAGAAGATGGGGAGTTTGCATAATGTTTAGTGTAATTAAATTCTTTTGGTTAGTGAGTCGTTCATCCTGGAACATCATGAACCCCAATCTAAATCCGTTGCGACATGCACCTGTATATATCAAATATTTTCTTAGCATCCTACTGGGGTGTTTTTGGAGCCTAGCATTTGGAATCTACATTGGTGAACTGTTAACAATTGGCTACAATATGCTAGGTCACATTGCCATCATCAGCATGGTATTTGCTACTTGGGCTGTATTTCGTTCAGTAGAAAATACTTATGGTCCACGTGGTGGTACAGTAGATTGGTTACGCATGCCAGACTATAGTAGTCGGTGTGATGAACTTACTGAAGATCAGCGTTTTGCTAAAATCCAAGAATGGAACAATCGGAATGTTTGGAACGAACCTAAACATTCTGAAAAAGATAAAGAAACTTATTACGGAGCATAAACGTGACCATTAATGAAATTATTGCTATAGTACTAATGGTAGCCGTAGTGGGCATAGTGCTATGGGATATGAACAGGAACAAAGAAAATAAACCAAAGGAATAAAGAATTCTACGCAGAGAATTTTAAAAGGAAAATAAATGTTAGAAACAATTTGCGATACATTAGTTGAAGCATATAGACGCAACTGGATTACTAGTCGTGATGGCAATGTAAGTATTCGTCATCACGACCGTGATCACTTTTACATCACTCCTAGTGGTGTCCGTAAGCAGACAATGCAACCTGATCAGTTTAAAAAGATTGGCATTGAACAAGGCTACTATGACCAACCTCCTAAACCATACTATTCTTGGAAAGAACTGGCATATACAGACATTAGTGAGAAGCTAAAACCTAGCGGAGAAATACCACTGCACTTCGGCTTACAACGAGAAATGGGGCAACACAGTGATGATGTAAGAGTTGTAGTTCATTTACACCCTACTTATTGTATTGCGGCAATGCACGCCGGTATTGATTTAAGCACTATTAGCAAAGCGTTTCCAGAATTGAATCGCTACACTAAGGTAGCACCCAATGTAGGAGACGTGCCTCCGATTAGTCAAGAGCTTGCAGACCAGTGCCATAAGATGTTACAATTAGACAATAAAGGCAATATTGTTTACGACATTGTAGGTATCAAAGGACACGGAGTTGTTGCTATAGATACAAGTCCATGGCGTGCTTTTGAACACATTGAACGATTAGAACATATTTGTCAAATCGTATTAGCATCAAATAAATTTTAAGGAGAAAACTATGTTTGAAACAACTTATGAAAATGGAACGTCATATCGTTCCGCAAGCGAAATCAATTCAGCAATGGGTCGTGTCTATGGACATATGAGTCTTGCTGTTATTGTATCAATGTTTGTTAGTTACTTTGTAGGCACTAGTCCAGAGTTATTGGCATTCTTTTTTACAGGCTGGATTAAATGGATTGTAATATTATCACCACTTGCGGCTATCTTTGGTGTTGCTATGGTACTAGCCAATAACCCAAGTAAAAGTGTAGCACAACTATGCTTACATGGTTTTGCGGCATTAATGGGATTGAGCTTTGCTACAATCTTTGCTGTATTCACTATGGGTAGTATTGTGTCAGCGTTTATGGGAGCCTCGATACTTTTTGGTGTAATGAGTGGATATGGCTACTTTACCAAACAGAGTTTAGACAATGTTGGTAAGTTTATGTTTGTCGGCCTAATTGCTATCATTATTGCTAGTATTGTTAATATCTTTATTGGTAGTACAGTTATGCAAATGGTTATCAGTGCATTAGCTATTATTATCTTTTTAGGACTAACTGCTTATGACACACAAAAGATCCGTGAAGAACTTAGTATGGAAACTAGTGATAGTGCAGAAGTGCGAGGTGCATTAACATTATATATGGACTTCATTAACTTGTTTATTAACCTATTACAACTGTTTGGTGATAGAAAATAATTAACAAAACATGAACAGTTTGGAAAAAATCTGGTCTAGAGCAACAGGTCATCTAATGGGTAATACTGATGATGACCGACCCGATGTACCTATTCTTACATTACGGGAAGCAAAAATTGCATTGTTCCTAAAGACTTTCTGGGTGGTACTACATGTGATAACATGTTGTTTTATTATAGCAAATACTTTACATCATTGGTAATATATGAACAAAAAAATCAAAGAACTAGCAGAACAATGCGGTTTTAGACCAGGTGATAGCATATACGATAGAAATCAATCATTTGATATTGAGAAGTTTGCAGAACTTCTAATCAGAGATTGTGCAAAGCAAGTTAATCACATTTACAAACAAGGTGGCGGCACATGGGGTGAAGTCATTCTTAAAACTTACAATATAAAAATCAAATGAGTCATTTAAAAGTAGCAGAATTATTTTATAGCATTCAAGGTGAAGGTAGATACATGGGTGTACCTTCAGTATTTCTCAGAACATTTGGCTGTAACTTCAAGTGTGCTGGATTTGGTATGCCTAAAGGTGAACTAAGTCGTGAGGTAGAAGACATTGCCGCACGTTCACATTACTATGATGATTATAAGAAACTTCCTTTAGTTTCTACAGGTTGTGACAGTTATGCAAGTTGGGATCCTAGATTTAAACATCTTAGTCCTGTACTAACAACAGATAGTATTGTAGATAGCATTATGGATATGATTCCGCACAAACGTTGGATGGATGAGCATCTTGTTATTACAGGCGGTGAACCTTTATTAGGTTGGCAACGTGCTTATCCTGACTTGCTTTCACATGAAAAGATGAGGAGTCTTAAAGAGATTACATTTGAAACAAATGGTACTCAAGAACTAAGCCAAGACTTTTCAATATATCTACAACAGTGGAAGATAAACAGAGAAAAAAATGCACTTACCTTTAGTGTAAGTCCTAAACTAAGCATCAGTGGTGAGAAGTGGGAAGAAGCTATTCGCCCTGAGATTATTCATCAATATGAAAGTGTTGGCTTTGTTTATCTCAAGTTTGTTATTGCTACTAAAGAGGATGCACTTGAAGCTGATGACGCAGTAAAAGAGTTTCGTAGTAGAGGATTCAGAGGTCCTGTATACTTTATGCCATGCGGTGGTGTAGAGTCTGTGTACAACTTGAATGCAAAGAATGTAGCAATTGAAGCAATGAATCGTGGTTATCGTTACAGTGATAGACTACAAGTACCTTTATTTAAGAATGAGTGGGGTACATGATGGCACAAATAGTAATTACAAGAACACAGTTTGAAAAACTGAAAGAAGTATTTGAGATGTATGATCTTGATAGAGTGATTTGGACAGAAGATTCAACTAATGGTATAGGTTCAACTACTACCATTGAGTTTGATCCTAAATCTACTGTTAAGATGGATATTACTGATTTAGAAAGTTGGTAATGCCATTAGATCAAGTTCAATCATATGACTATTTCTATGAAAAAATAATAGGTACTGAACTTAAGTTTGCTTGGTTACCACAAACTTGTGATATATCGGGTAAGCGTATTTGGTTTAAATGGGGCTATCGCATTACTAGAATTATTACAGGTCCGGGCGAATCTATCTTTGAATATAGATGGCATGAAAAGAATACCCATATTATATGGAAGCTAACGAGGTAAATATATGTATGAATTAAGATATCTTGTCCGAAAAGGTTGGGACGGACTAGAAAAAGTGTTACAATATAGAACACAAATTGAAGTAACTGATTATAGTACAACCACTGATAAAGGTAGTTTTACTAAAAAACGTGAATGGACTGAATGGAAAGATGTACCGGTAGTAAAAGATGAATGATAAACTAAAAGAACTGGTAGCGGAATGCTACAATCCTTATTCAGACTTTGATTATGAAAAGTTTGCTAATCTAATTATTGAAGATGTACTCAGTATTATGGGTGACCCTAAAAACTATAACAGATGCACATATACTAATTTTGATTTAAATACCGCTTTGTGTATATCAACAGAACTATCTGATAAAATTAAAAAACTTTATGAGAACGTATGATAAACGTATTGGCTTCTTAGTAAGCTATCAAACACTTATCCCGCACGGGGGTATAGGTCAATTTGCTAAAAGCTTTTGTGAATTGATGGATAAGCACAATATCAAAGTTGATATCATTACTGATAAAGAACCCAAAGATAATGAGTTTGTCAAATCACTTAAAGCAAACATAATTGCTCCCACTGATTCACTATCATATACTACTCATAGTAATATCTTTATGTACGGTGATACATTTTGCTATGAAAGAATGGCTAACTTTCGTAATAGTATCATTAAAGCATTAGAGCATAACTTGTATGATGCATTTGTATGCAACACCTACGAAACTGTACAAGTAGCAAGCACTATGGGACTTGAAGATTGTATTCAAATCATTGCTTATACACACTTAGAAAGTCAAATCTTTAACGATACTAAAAATCCTTTTTTAAACAATACCAATGTGATGATGCGTCAACAATTAAGCACAACAAACATTGATATAGGAACTCAAAGTAAATTTAATCAAGTACACTTAGATGAATCATCCTATCATCTTCCTATACCTATTACTGAGCGTGGATTGCTTGAAGAACATCACAAACAACGTGAAGGTATACTATTTGTCGGTCGTTGGGAAGAAGGTAAAAATCCTGAGTTGTTCTTAGACTTGATTGAACAAACAAAGTTGCCTGCAAAAGTAATGACTAGTGCAAACGGTGCAAAGAAGTTTGAAGATAGACTAAAGAAGATCGGTGTACCATATGAAATCAAAGTGGGCATCATCGGTAAAGAGAAAGTTGACTTTATGACAAGTGCTAGAATTTCATTCAACCCTAGCATTGTTGAGAGTTATGGTATGGCATTCTACGAACAACATATTCAAATGCCTACATTAGTATTAGAGAATCAGCGTTGGACTAATAACTTTAATAAAGATTTCTTTTACACTTGCACTAGGAAAGATATGGCAAGTAAAGCAAAAGAGTTGTATGATATTTTTGAAAAAGCAGAAAGATGGTATAACTTAGGATCATTGAAACACGCACAAGAACAAGAAGCTACAGTCTTTCACAAATGGAATACATGCTTTAATGATTTTGAGCCTAAACAATCCAACAGCAATACTGCTAAAATTTTACAAAATGAAACCATTAAGTATAATGATTTTATTGAAGGATTGGGACGTAGTATAATTTGTATTGATGACTGCCGTTCTGCATTGACTAATAAACATAAGTTTCGTACAATCTATACAGATGAAGATACTTACTTAACAAAGGATCCTAGCTTTGAACCAGTTGAAGAAACAAGTCAATCGCTATTTACATTCGCATGAAAAAAGTTTTAATTACAGGTAGTTCAGGATATATCGGTTCACATCTATGTAAGATGCTAGCCGGTAAATACGAAGTTCATGGACTTGATATTAATCCACCACAAACATTTGTAGATAAATTCTATGACCAAAACATCAATCGACTATTTGAAGCTGAACACGAATATGATGCAGTAATTCATTTGGCTGCATTGGTTCGTGTAGGTGAGAGTGAACTTATGCCAATCAAGTATTATATTACTAACTTGAATGGTACTATGAACATACTTAATCGTGTGAAAACAAAAAACTTTATCTTTGCTAGTACTGGTGCCGCACAAGATTGTACTAGTGCCTATGGTATCAGTAAACTTGCCGCTGAAGGTGTTGTTAAAGAATTCTCTACTCACCATCGTCAACAAGATTATACTATTTTTAGATTCTATAATGTTGTAGGCAGTGATGGGTTTCCACCAACAAACCCAGATGGATTAATGTATAAACTGTTTGAAGCGACCGACACAGGAGTATTTACTATCTATGGTAATGACTATACAGAATCAACTGACGGTACATGTGTCAGAGACTATGTTCATGTGAATGAAATATGTGAAGCTTTGAAAGAAGCTATTGAAAACCCATCTAATCAAATAGAATGTTTAGGGCATGGTGTTGGTCATACAGTTAAAGAGATTGTTAATAAGTTTCAACAAGTTAATAATGTTGATTTTGAAGTGACGTACGGCCCAAGAAGAAAGGGTGACTTACCTAGTTCTGTACTAGAAAATGTATCACCCTATATGCGTAATCTCTATACAATGGATCAGTTACTTACCTTTAGCGTCCCGGAAAAAACTGAGTAAAGAAATTACTATTAGCACCTGCATCGATGATAACAGGTTTACCTTGATATAATCCCCAGTTTGCTTTTCTATTAAGATCACCTAACTCAACCTCATATGATGAACTTAAATCAACCAACTTGTTTGCGTATTCATTAGCAGTGTCAATCTGTTCTTCTGACTTGCCTTTCTTCTTCATATGAGCAATCAATTGTTGATAATTATATAGTTTACTCTTACCAGACATTGCAGTAGCCAATTGAACTATTTCATTTAATGAATCAACACCCATCAGTTCAGCAAGTTGTTTCTCAGTAGCTTTTTGTGCTAACTCAGTGTGTATCCAAGTAGGTTCACGATTCTGTTTATCATAGTCAATCATAGGTATTAGTATACCAAGCTGACTAGCATATCCATCATCCAGTATATCTACTTCTACATTGTTTTGTACTAAACCCATTCTATTTTTAGCTATTTTAAGAACAGTAGGACGACCTTCATATTCAATATCAGTAGCAATACGACTAGATCCACTACCAATACGTTTAGCACGTTCTAATGCATAACCTAGTCGTTGTTTGAATGTAGAGCCAGGGCTATATTGACTTGCATCCCAATCAGCTGGTAAGGGTGCTTCAGTTATTTCATTGTTCGTTTTTACGATAGGAGGAACCCAGTTGTATAGTTCTATTCGTGGTGCACCGGATTCATCGTGATAATAATTCGCTTTAAACGAACCATCATATTTAATAACGTTTTGAATTTCTTTTGGATTGCCACCTGTTAATCTCTTAAATGCATCTATTGCTTTTTGTTTTGTTAAGCCAACTTTAGTGTCACCGGTATCACCAATCGGCAAGATTAAGCCATCAGGTGTAACACTCCATAATGTATATCCATCTGGATTGTCTCTCCTTGCTACTATTTGAACTTCATTTGGCTTATAGTAATTTTTAGAATTCAATGGTGGTTTAGCTAACTTACGTGAGAACGTGCCTTTATTAGTAGGATCATCTCTCATTGTAGTTAATTCTAAACCACTATCATTAATCAATTTCAATAGACCTTCTGGTACTTTATTCATTAGTTCTTTACGTATCTGTATGCCTAAAACATATGGTTTCTTAACAGGGATACCTATACCTCTTGGATGATAGATACGTTCTTCTGTTTCTTGTTTATACATTGGATTACTAGCAGTAGGACCAGTACCGTCTGCTTGATTATAGAATTGCATATAAGAGAATGGCATTACTTTGAATCCAGCTTGACGTAATGCATTCCTATCTAACACAAGTTGAATACTGCCACCACCATATGGGAATCTATAATATTGATTTCTACTTGCACTGATTACTGGTATTTCCCAACCACCTTCTTCATCTGTATCAGATAAGTGCGGTTGTATTACACCTTTTCTGAGTATATTCCAGATTTGATTAGGTTGTGCTACACTATGATAAATGTAATCGCCACCAACTGCTTCAGCAATAAATTCTTTTGCTCTCATTTTCTATTTAGTAAATAAGGACTGTTAAGTAATTTTGGAAACCAAGGAACATCTTCATAGTCTTTTAATATATTTCTTCTGTTTGGATTAAAATAGAAACCCTTTATCTTACCACGAACTGGCATAGAACCTTTAGGTACAACAATTACTTCTTCATATTCATCACCAAATGTTTGTGTACCTTGACTAGAACTAAACATTTTATATTGATTAGCAATAGAAGGTCTATCCAATACAAGAATTACTGCATTACCATCATATGTTAGATTTAAATTATCAATAAATTCATCTGATTCAGCATAATGCCTCGAACGAGTTGTACTAATTGTGGGAGCATTGGTTCTTGCTATAGTTGCTTGTTGAGGACGATAGCTTGCTTTTAATAAGCCCTTGTCTAGTATATGCAACATTGCCGCTGGTTGCGTAGCATGATAAAGATAATCATTACCCACTGCTTCTACTATGAACTCACTTGCTCTCATTAGTGCTTCAATAGTAAGGTAGACAACACATCCTGTCTGTTAGCACTGATATCACCCTCACCTGGAGCAATGATAACGTTCCATTTCTTAATGTTGTTCTTCTCAGGAATGGACATCATTTCACTATAGCTGATGATGCTTTCTCGTTTTAGATTATATTGATTTGCTAATCTATCTTTTAATTCTTCTAGTGCTGCACCATCACGTGGTTGCCATGCACCGTCTTCAGTCTTGTCTAAGTTACCCTTCTCATCTTTCTTCAATAAGTCATAGAACAACTTACTTGGAACAATACGACTATTCTTAGTTATATCTAATTGAGGATCTTGTTGTTTAACTTGTTTCTCTTGGCTTGTGCTTGCACCTTCACTCCAATTAACAATAAAGTTACTTGGTTTTTGACCTAATGCCGCATCTGCTATCTTTGTGTAAGCATAAAACTTAACATCAGGGTGTGCTGCCGCTAGCTTAAACGCTAGGTCTTGATATTCTGGACTGAAGAAATCACCAGCATCATGCCAACGAATAGTTAGATTGTAACCACCTTTTTGTGCTTTCTTTTCTTCTTTTGTAATATCACTACTTAGTTGATTAAAGAATCCATCAGGATCATTCAACAAGAAAGTTAAAATTCTTCCATCACTTAACCAAGGACCTTCAAACTGAACTTTACCGCCCTTCATAGCAAAGCAATCTATTTTGCATGAACCAGCACCTGGACATGTATTAACTACAATTAGTTCATTAGTGTTTTCATCTAGTGCTATACCAACTAGAGCGGCAAAACCAATATTATAGAATTGCTCTAGTTCACCGTTACTATGTTTCATCTTCTCATTTTGTTTAAGAAGTTTAGCTGGACGAACACCTAATGCTTGTTTGATTTTATCAGTATCGTATTTCTTACCTTCTTCATTGTAGTATTTGACTACACTTGAACGGTGAATATATGGTAGTTTATATTTGTCTGTCTTACCTTTTTCACGATTACGAATTCTATCTAAGTAGTCATCTAGTTCTTGACCTTTTAGTTCACGTGTTTGCGCAGGTAGTTTTGTTGCTTCATCTAAGTCTCGATATTTCTGTCTAAATTCTTTTACTGCTAACTGAGTTAGTCCCTCTACTGTGTGGAGTAATGCTTCTCTTGAAGCCTCTGGGAATCTATCCATTACAAATTGTGATATACTATTAGCCCATAAATACGTTTTTTGGTCATTGTAAAAATCTTGAGGTGTTGGCAACGAAACATAATAATGTTTATTGTTTTTATATTCTTTCCATAATCTTGCATACTGAGAAGTATCAAGTGGCCCTGTAACTTTACTCATCATACGCTGAAAAGCAAGTTGGTCGTCCTTTGTTTTGATTATTTTTTTACCTAAGACTCTTAATACAATTGATTTTAATTTATTGTATGCATCACCCATAAAGCCTTCGTCTACTTCTTGTTTATGATTTGTAGATTGTTTACTACGTTTATCACTATCAGGAAACATTATAGAAATGCTTTTACTATAAGCCTTATCAATTGAGTCGGGATTTAATTTTTTAATTTTATTATTTCTAGCATCACTAGTATAATGTGCTAATTGTTCAGGAGACATTTTATCTAATTCTTCTGAGGACATCTCATCTATCTTTTCGTCATTAGATTGGGCAAGGAATTGATCCATGCTCATTACTTTAATACCCTTAGTTGCTCCGGGTAATTTGGGTGTTGCACCTTCAAACAATTCTTGGAAATTCATTTCTTGAGGTTCCTGATTTTTTGTTCTGCAATCATTACTAGTTCTTGCATTTGTTGAATAGATTCGCAGTTCCATCTACGTAGTGCTTTATTGATTGGACTATCAGGATCACGTTTAGTTTTAGCACTTGCATGTGCTTTCTTCATGCCTCCCATTCTAGCACAGAATGATTTGCGACGGTTAGCGGCTTTGCTGCCTTTTTTGAGTTTACTAGGCTTTGTAGTTACGGCAGTCTTTAGTTTACTACCTGGATTTTCTCTACGATATGATTTAACAGCTTTACTACTCATGCCGTCAGTCTTGTCACTCTTGTTGACTTTCTGCCAGTCTTCATCTATACTCATGTCTTGATACATTGGTCTACCTAATGATCGATTAATTAAATACGTCTGAGCATCTTTAAGGCTGTTATGCTTCATTTGTTTTATAAATTTACCAACTTTTCTTCTAGTTGTAAAGGGAGGTTGACCTGTCTGACTATATATGTGTCCTATTTTTTGACCATTGTGTATAAATTCATAATCTTTCCATGGGTCTTTTGCTTCAGCTAAACCTTGCTGGCCATACATGTCAAGTATTTGTTTAACATAGAAATTATAAAAACCACGACGGTCATTATATTCTCTGTCCCCTAGAACAGTTTTTAATGCTAGTATAGCATCACTTATTTCAGGGCCCTTCATTATTTTTAATGCGTCGGTAACAAGCGAATCAACACGTTGTGAGCCTTCTGCTACACCTTGTTCTTTTTTTGCAATGGCAATAGCAGCCTGTCGTTTAGGATTAGCATCTTCAGTTGCGGCATCTTTAAAATTCTGTGCAGAAGGTGCTCCCTTGCTACCAGGTTTACGCATCTTTTCGCCCGAACCACGCTTGATACGGGCACGTTTAGCGTGAATGTTTGCCCATAAACCTTTTTCACCTTCAGTTATAATTTCTGTAAATTTCATATTAGTATCCGTAAATAGTTGACTTTATTGCGTAAATATGTTACACTATATCTATTATTTATCACTTTGGACCCTTATGCACTCTTTTGACACCAACATCAAACGTATCGGTTTTGCTTGTAAATGGGCAGAAATAAACAAAAAAGGAGAGATTGTATCCGCTGAAGGTCTCAATACCGGCGGTACTACACAAGCATGGGCAAAGCGTAATAGCCGCAATGTAGTAGAAGAAAAGATTATGGATGTTGCTAAAAGTAATATTCTTAATACACATGCATTGGTTAAGAAAGTAGCTACATTAGACCCTGAATTGCGTATGTTGCGTCTTACTAGTGATATGCTTAGTTTTTACACTATGGATGAGTACAAAGACTTTTGGCATTCAACTGATGTACAGAATAGTTTAGCACGATGGTTTGCACCTATTGGTGAAACAGCAAGAGCTAATGATGTTCGTTTGTCATTTCACCCTGACCAATTTGTTGTTTTAGCGAGTGACCGTGAAGAAGTAGTAAATAAGAGTATAGAAGAATTTGAATATCATTGTGACATGGCTCGTTGGATGGGCTATGGTCAAAAGTTTCAAGATATGAAAATCAATGTACATATCTCTGGTAGAAAAGGTCCTCAGGGTATCAGAGATGTTTATGATAGACTTAGCCCCGAGGCACGAAACACACTTACATTAGAGAATGAGGAATACACACATGGACTTACAGACTGCTTATCATTATCTGACCTCGTACCTACGGTCATGGACATTCACCATAACTGGATTCGTGAGGGAGAATATATTTCCCCAACTGATGATAGGGTTAAGATGGTTATTGATAGTTGGCGCGGTATTCGCCCTACTTTACATTACTCCGTTAGCCGTGAAGACTTACTTGTCGGCCATTCCGGATCACAGTTACCCTCTCATGGTGCGTTGATTGAGTCGGGATACAGTAAACAAAAGCTTCGGGCACATAGTGATTACTATTGGAACGAAGCAGTTAATGATTGGGCATTAACGTTCCGTGAGAACTTTGACATGATGTGCGAGAGCAAAGCTAAAAACCTTGCTAGTTTTAAACTACACGAATATGACAACAGAAAATAATTCTGCTAATGGTGTTAGTAGCTATGATAGCACTAGCACTGGTAATATAATTCACTTCTTTAATAGGAATGTGAGTGAGTATCCTACCGAGGCAGGAGGACCTAAGTTTGATATGATTCCTGTAACCAAACAAAAAGATATAATGATTAATCATGCTAGGATGTATGCCCAGCAAGAGTATGATCGTATCATGGAATTGGTTGCAGTACTAGAAAAACAAGCACAAGATATTAAACGTAGACTAAAAGTAACGGATGCAGTACATGCCGCAGAATATCAGTTTCAAATTATAATGGGTAATACATACTGGTTAGTTTGGGAAAAAAGAAAAGAAAAGACATTGCTAGTACATCTTGGGCCTAATGATTGGTCAACCGGTATACCAGAATTCTATGAGTATATTACTCAAGTTAAATACATGGGTGATCATACATGGATGGAAATAAAAGAGGAATAATATGGGAATATTTGATAAATTGTTTGGTAAAAAGGAAGTTGCTCCTACAGTAGTAGAAACCCCTAAAGTTAAAAAACCTGCTAAAGAAAAAAAGCCAGAACCAACAATTAGTGCTAAAGAAAAAGCTACGCTTGCTGGTGAACCTTATGTTAATATACTAGGATTAGAAATAGATCCTAATGATATTCATAATGGTGCATTTGAACTAGATTGGAATGATAAGTTTATTGTTAACCTTATTCGTGCAGGCTACAAACAAAAAGATACCGATACAGACAATGTTATAGTTGAACGCTGGTTTCAACATGTCTGTAGAAATATTGCACTAGAGATGTATGAACAAAATCAAGCTGATCCAACCAACCGGGATCTTCGCCCAATTCAAACAAGAGATTTGGGTAACGGACGTACTGAAGTGAGCTAAATTTTTACCCATTTCAGTTGAGTTTCCTAATTTGTAGTGTATAATACAAATTGTGCAGAGAATAAGATTACTGCACAGACATTAACTTATAGGAGAAAAAAATGTCAAAGTCTAAAACTTTTAAATTCGCATGGGTACCAAACTCAAAAACAGTAACTAAGAAGGATCTTCCAAATAATGAATTGGATCAGAAACCCGGTTACATTGAGCAAAACAGTATTACTAATCTGGTAGATACTTTTAAGAAAAGTGATTTCTTCAAACAACTGAAAGATTTCTTAAAAACTGATGACTACAAAAATGAGTGCAAAGGCAAGCCTCAAAAATATAGTCAAATGCCCAAACTAGAGCAAATTCCGATTCTATATCTTTTTACTGCACTAGCAGTTCAACGAAAGATTGATTGGGATCATTTGTTTAGAATTGTCACTACATGGGATTCTCGAAGACCTGCAACCGTTAACGTAATTCGTTTGCCAGGCACAAATACTTACTATATTACAGATGGTCAACACACCGTATTAGCTATTGCTATTCGTGCAATGCTAGGGTTGTTTGATGATGTTGACAAGAATGATTGGATGAACGTCAAAGTTAATTGTCAAGTTGTTGAAACGGCTGACTTCAGTTTTGCACGTGAACACTTCTTGGGTATTAACGGTGAAGATAAGCTGCCAATCATGCCGTTTGACACACATAAGATTCATGTGTTTGGAAGTCGTTTGGATAACAGTTCACAAGAAAAATATGTGTTAGCCGAAAGAAAACAATCTGCATTTGAGTTGTACAACTTGTATCCAGTACACCCGGAGAGCATGGATCGATTTAAGCCCGGAGCAGTTGTTCACACTAACTTGATTAAAAAGTTAGATGTTGATGATATCAAGTTCTTTGGTGAGAATCATAATACTTACTGGTTCCAAGAACCACTAGATTCTATTGAAATGCTTCCGTTTCAGGAATTGCGTAAGAAACTTATTAAAGAAGGTGCAGATTTCAATGCTCCTGAATTCAAAGAGTTTATGCGTGATTTGAATGCATTAGTAAAAGAAGTAGCCGGAGGATGGGCAGAGTTTAAAAATCTTACACAACAATTGTATCCTAAATACTACGTTAAAGCATTCGGTGATAAGCCGGCTGGTTGCCCGAAAGACGCATCACTTGTATTACTCATGCAGTTGTATGTCAAGGCCGGCGGCACATATCAATATGTTCCCGCTAGTTTAACAACACGTTATTGCGAGAATAGGACTCAGATGTTTAATCATTTGACTTCTGCTAAGAAGGAGTTGTTCAAATGATAAGTATGGCATTATATATTGCTGAGATATACAACAAAGTTAAACCCGGTCGATCTAACAATCTTAAATCACGTATTACTTCTTACACTAAAGGAAATAACGAAGCATATATGCATCATTGTTATTTTGCTGTTGAAGGTTATGAGGAGCACGTAAGAAATTGTGAAAGCTACCTTTTTCGTCAGCTATTTCCTTTTTTGGAAAACCCTAACGGAAGTCATAAACCAAGTGAGTATGTTGACCCAAAATACACAGAGGTAAACTTTGAATATGTTAAGAATATTGTAGAGGACCGTATCAGAAGTCACCCACTGAAGATTAAACGGTTAAAACAACAGTTCTTGCCCATTACAAGGTATAACATCAAATCTTTAATGGAAGGTATTAACAACTTCCCTGATAAGTATTTGGAAGATATCTAACTTGACAACAATTAGTGATGTGTGTATAATCTACACATATCACTCAACTTTATATACAAAAAATGAAATATGCTCTCATAGATACTGCAAACACTTTTTTTCGTGCCCGTCACGTTGCGTCATATAACAGTGATGCATGGGAAAAAGTGGGCATGGCTCTACATCTAACACTTGCAAGTGTCAATCAAGTCGTACGCAAGTACGGTGTTGACCATGTAGTCTTCTGCTTAGAGGGCAGAAGCTGGCGCAAAGACGTTTATGGTCCTTACAAAAAGAATCGTATTGTTGATGCACAATCAGTTACTGAAGAAGAAAAAGAAGAAAACGAGATGTTCTGGGATACGTATGAGAAATTCACTACGTTTATCAAAGAGAAAACAAATGTATCGGTACTTAGGCATGAACGTGCTGAAGCAGATGACATGATTGCCCGATTCATTCACTTACACCCAAATGACACGCATTATATTATTAGCACTGATTCCGATTATGTTCAGCTTATTACTGATAAAGTGTTCCAGTACAATGGAGTCACAAATCAACTTATCAAACCCGAGGGATACTTTGACGACAAGGATCGATTGATTGTTGATAAGAAAACTAAAGAGCCTAAACTACTCGAAGATCCTGAGTACTTATTATTTAAAAAAATAGTTAGGGGAGACGCAGGAGACAACGTATTCACCGCATATCCCCGAGCACCCGAAAAAGGTAGTAAGAATCGTGTGGGTATTCGTGAAGCATTTGAAGACCGTAATCTGCAAGGCTTCAAGTGGAATAATTTTATGTTGCAACGCTGGTTAGATCATAACGGTGAAGAACAACGAGTACGTGAATGTTATGAGCGAAACAAAATGCTTATTGACTTAAAGTCACAACCCGAGGACCTTAAGGTTTTATTTGATGACCGCATTAAAGAGTCTGTACGTATTGAAACTACTGCACAAGTAGGAATGCACTTTATGAAATTTTGTGGTAAATATGAACTTACTAAGATTTCAGAACAAGCAGAGACATATTCCAAATGGCTGAATAGCTCATATAAAGGTGTATTACAACTATCAACTAAGGTTACTGCATGAGTAAGAAAACTAAAAAACTTGCCAAACAAGCAGGCTTTGTATTTTGGAAAAATGAATCATGGGGTCCAGGCAAAGGAAAGATTGATTGGTCAAGTGACTATGATAAAGAGTTTAAGGTTTATACTAAACTTGTAGTAGAAGAAACAGTTAAATGGGTTAACGATAATGTTGGTTTAATTACTGATGAAGCACGTAAAGACTTACATAAACATTTAGGTATAAAATGACATTTACATTTCCTGACAAAACTATCAAAACGATTCGCAAAAGTGATCCTGATTTTACGATTATTAACGGGATAACTATGGCTCCGCGTGCCGGATTTGAAATTGCAAAAGAATGCCCTAGAGAATATAGGATGATTATCAGCACATGTATTAATAATGGATGGCTCAATCCTATAGCCTTTCTGAAAGAATCAGAATATACTTGGGAAAAATTAGGAAAATAACATGAATGATGATGAAAAAGAAATTAAGTTTAATGTTGATGGTTACAGCCGAGAGCATATCCGAATGCTTGATACCATGTGGAGTAAAAAAACTACGGAAGAATATCAGGAATGGTTAAATGGTTTAACCACAAAAGAATTAGAAATGGCACTACAACTTAGCACAATACTATTGATGGAAATTATAGAACGTGATAAAATGAGTGACATTTCAGTAGCTAAGAACTACTTGAAGAAGTTTACATTAAAAGGAACACAATGAACTTAAAAGCTAAACCTATTATTAAAAATCAATACTGGGTAGTCACTGATGGTGAGAAAAAAGTAGGTAATGTTATTGCTGAAGGGAGTGGCTATGAGTTGAAGCTAGGGAAGAATTCACAACACTTTACAACTACTAAAGCTATTGAAAAGACTGCTAGTATTGAATTTGAGAACGTAAAGAAAGTAGTTAATCCTGAACTACCTTTTTCAGTATTCCCCACTACGTCAAACAGGGTATATAACAGTGTATTAGATGTAAAACGTAAACTACATTTATTTACTGAAACACCTAAAAGCAAATGTTATCATGTTGCAGGTTGGTTTGCACTTAAACAAGATATTGAGTATGAAACAGTTTTTTGCCCAAAATATATATTTGTACAGCGTTATCCTTACATCGGTCCGTTTAAAACTGAATCAGAAGCAAAAAGTAGCATAAATAGTATATGATTCAAATTAAGCGTTTTATTGATAAAATAGCAGGTATTGACAGCAGGCAAGGTAAAGATGTAGTTTTACCTATATCTGATGCACGTGCATTACGTGATGAGATTACAAAATTGTTATTAGATCAAAAAGAAAACGCTACAACTTCAGTACAAAATAATGAAACTATTGAAGTTGTGATGAGAGGTGGTAGTTTTTAATGAGTAGAACACAACCAAAAGTATTATTAGAGCATGTTGATAAAGAAACATACAAATCCGATCAAATTGTAGAAGCATCAGGAATTTGGGCTGTATTTTATGACGAACAACCTATCAATCTAAAAAGTCAGCACTACCTGGATAGTGAAGCTGTACCTAAGTATAAAAAGACAAGTTTTAGTAATCCAGGTCATGCACGTAATTTGTGCCGTAAACTTAACAAACAATTTAAAACAGACAAATTTTCTGTAGTGTTTATGAATAACGGTACCAAAGTGTACCCAGATGACTAAGCCAAGTTATAAAGAACTTATCACAGAAACTGTACTTAACCAGTTAAAAGACAAAAACTGGTCACAAGAAGAAGCAATGAAAAAATGGTGGATGACCGTGCGTAGTGACCGCGGTCTTCGCCTAACCGACATGGGTGATATGTGCTTCCGTTATGCTGATTTAGAATTCTATGAGTATAAGCTAACAATGGACAAAGAACAAAGTATGTATTTTAATATACTTGAACTTAGTAAGAAAATAAAATGTCCTTATTATCTCGGTGTAAATAAAATTGAAGGAAAAAAGAGTGAGCCATATATAAGATTGTATGATAGTAGAATTGCTATTATGATTAGTTTATATGGAAATATCATGGATTACTTAAAATCATTGAAAGAAAGAACATGACAGAAGAAAAGAAAAGTAAAAACCCGTTTATCAATTTAGCTAATGCCGCTAAGAAAGATAGTAAACATCCCGGTTTAGGTAAAGCTCCTAAATCACAAGGACCTAAGCCAACTAGAGGTTCAGGTGGTGCAACGATGGTAAGAAGAAGTGGACGTGGTGGTTAACATAGTGTCAACGAAACACTATACTACCGCGTTATATATATACACAATACAATATTGTGTTTAACCTAAAGGAAACTTAAAATGAAAACATTAGCAATCGCCCTAATCGCTACATTGTCAGTAGCAACAGCAATGGCTCAGGCTCCTGCCGCTAAGCCAGCAACACCTGCTAAAGCAGAAGCACCAAAAGAAGAAATGAAGTTAGCTAAGAAGAAAGCTGACAAAGACGCAGAAGCAAAGGCTAAGAAAGACGCTACTAAAAGCCCTGCCAAAGCAGAAGCTACATCGGCTGCACCTGCTAAGCCAGAAGCCAAACCAGCCAAGTGAAGTAGATGATGACTATGAACCTGATACATCTGATTCAGATATGCATCGTGGTTACGGTCGTCCTAGACTAACTAATCTTTGGGATGATGATTCTGAATTACCCGATCATATTACTAAACGACTAGAACAAATTAGAGACCAAGCTCTACAAAAATATAGAGAAGTTATGTTATAATCTATATACAAGTGATAAATACTTGTGAAGTTAGGGGTTCTTCATAAAAACCCACTTTTAAACACACACATATAGGAGATATAAAATGTTTAACACAGCAACTTACGCCCTTATTGACGGCGTTTCAGACTTCAAAAAGAAATTCGTAGAATCAACAGTTCAACACGATGGCATCAAAACAGCATTGAATGGTTTTATTGATGCACAAACAAAATACACTAAAGCAGCCGCAGACGCAGGAATGCAATCAGCAATGGCTTTAGGCATGATTTTCACAAGTAAAGATTTTTACACAGAATTAGCAGACCAGTATAAAGCAATGGTTCCTGCTTTCAATAGTATTAAGTCTGCAAAATCTACAAAGGCTAAGTAATATGAAGAAAATTCTAGGAATGCTAGTAGTGTTCCTAGGTTTCTCTACAGACACCTATGGCACTGAGTTAGAAAAATATATAGTCGGCCGAAATCCACAAGATATAGGCGACATTGAGCGATTGACCTACGAGTTCCATCGCAAACAATCAGATTGGAGATTTCTATGAACACACTTAAAAAACTATTTCAAAGCCTATTAGAGGCAATTCAGTCTATCAAAGACTACAAAGCGAGTAAGATGAAATGAATTTCATTAACGACCTAATTATGCTAATTAAATGGGCTAAAGAAGGTTGGGAAGTTCATCCAATCATTGACAATGAATTTAAGGGTTGGATATGATTAATTGGTGGCCTGTATCAGATGAAGAATGGGAGCAATTAAATTTTCCCGAAAGATTTGAACAACCTAAAAAAATGTCATATACTATATGAACATTAACACACAAAGGAAATATAATGTCAGACTTTACACCAAAACTACCCGAAGTTAAATTCAATAAAAATGGCTACGAAATTCGTACCGATATTTTATCAATGGCTAAAGACCTAGTAGGTCAAGAGTATCATGCTAAATATATGGGATGGGAAGTCAGTGCCGAGCGTGATAAAAAAACTGGACAAATTGTTAACAAAGTGAACATGCCGGAGTTTCCAGGTCTAGACAAAATCCTAGAAACTGCTGAAAAAATGTACGGTTTTGTTAATCAAAGTACTAATACTAAAAAGTAATACTTTTAGTTCTCAAAAAATGCCCCGTTTTTGGGGCTTTTTTTTACCCAAAATTTGACAATAAATGGATCTTCTGCTACAATAGAATCTTAGACAGTTAGATAAAGGAAACGAAATGACTACATTCATCAAAGGCAATTTCTACGGTACTGAGTACGTTGATTACACAAACCCAGTTGACGGTACTACAAAGTTTGTAGCCCGTTTCAAATATGTTCGTGGTACTAAAGCAAGTTTCCTTACATTCCTTACAAAGAACTTTACAGTTGAGGAATACTTTGGTCGCTTAGAAAAGGGTGAAGCACCCCTTGAAATCGTTGGATCCAAGGGTTTTATTCAACCCCATATCAAAAAGATGTTGAAAGCACAGGGTTACCCAGTTTCCAAAGCAGGATTTGAGCAATTAGTCCAAGATAATGTTGCAAAAACGCAACAAAGATTGGCCGCTTAAATTTGACAATAAATGGATTTGGGTATATAATAGAATCTTAGACAGTTAGATAAAGGAAACAAAATGTCATACGGAATGTTTAGCGAAGAAGGCAACAAACAAATTGCCGATATCATTGAATTCCACAAAAATTACAAAAGCGACTGGGCCACAGTCTACCAAAATTTGCGTGACCTGGCTGATAGTGACTACGAGAAATTTGGCGAAGCAATGGATACTGAAGTCCGTGAAATTGTCTACACAAAATTGGGTTTTAAGTCAGATTTCTATATTTGACAATAAATGGTTTCGGGTGTATAATAGAATCTTAAACAGTTAAACAACAGGAGTTAGAAATGAAAGCATTGCAAAAATTCATTGACCAGAAGAATCACTGGAATAGTATTTTCAAAGGTGAGCAGTACGAAATCACCACTCATGCTGGTCGTCAGCGTGTTGCGGACATGATTGATTCGGCTCTTAGCCCAGAGAATCTTACATGTGATGGTGAATTGCCCCGTGCAGAAGTTAACCGTCGCTGGAAAGAGTTGATGACTGCCGCTAAACAATTGAAACAGTTGGACCCGTCTGTTAAGTTTTACGAATACGAATCTGAAATTTAAGGAGAAGACAATGCCTGGATTTGCTAATGTAACAAACATGACTAGCCGTCAAATTCAACGCATGGGTCATGCAGATGATACCGGTAGTGATTACTATCGTATCAAAACTAAAACACAAAAAGTTTCGGTAAATCATAATGCCGATGATGTATGGAGTGCGGCATGTGCGGCACAACGTATCAACGGTAGTTATATCAAGTTAAGTAGAATTTCAGAAACACCGGATGTTACTAAGTTATCCAATCGTATGATTGTTGAACAACTGTTAGCTGATCCATTCATCATGACCGATGAGGATCGTGAGCAAGGTAAAAAGGTTCGTGCATTCTATCAGGCATTGACTTTCAAAATCTTGCAAGGTAAACAACTAAATGAGTTTGATAACAATGCAATGTTGATTGCCAATCGTGATATTATTACTAGCACCTATGATATTGCAGTTATTGCTAGTTTGCCATCATGCTATGAGCGTGGTGTTGAACGTCAATCAGTAGACCAGCGTGTCAATTTTGCACGTGGCGGATATATTAGTACTGTTGGTAACAAGATATCACTTACTGTTGAAGTATTGAAATCAATCTATTCACAAAAGTGGATGACACATTACATTACCGGTATTACTAGTGATGACCAAGTAGTGTTCTTTGCTTATAAAAGTGAATTGCCAGCTGGTAAGATGTTTGAAATTTATGGTACTGTTAAAAGTCATAGAGATAACACTACTCAACTTAATCGTGTGAAGGTTAATGTATGAATATTCTATTTAAAGAATTTGCCGAAAAAGCTGATATTGTGTTTGGTGTTGACAAGAATGGTGATCCAGAGGTAATATGTGCTACAACTGATATTGAAAAATTCGCACAATTGATTGTTCAGGAATGCAATCGTTATGCATGTAGTGCATGGGAACATGGTCCGTTGTTAGGTAGAGATTTGTTAATACATTTTGGAATGGTGGAGTTGAATGATGAATAATGATGTTGAAAAACTTTTTAAACAAGCCAAGGGTTATGTTGAAGTAGACGGTGAAGGTAATCGTTCTACATATACATATGATTTTGATCCTGATCAATTTGTTAGTTTGATTATAGAAAATTGTATTCAAACACTAGTCAATCATGGCTATACAGATGCGGCAACTCTGTTAAAAACAGAGAATGCTGAGGATTGGAAAAAATACGAATTTCCAAATATTTAATTAACGGAGAGTAAAATGGGACTTGATATGTATGCTTATGTTGCCAGCAAGAAAGGTCAACAAAATGAGTATTATGACACTGCAGAGTTTGATCAAACAGTTAATGAATTTGTAAGTACAACTGTTACTAAGCCATACGAGATTGCTTATTGGCGTAAGCATCCTAACTTGCATGGTTGGATGGAACAGCTTTGGCGAAGCAAGGGTATGCCAGGTACAGGTAATAAAGATGCTACATTTAATGGCATTGAGTTAGAACTAACTTGGGATGATTTGGATAAACTTGAACAAGCTATTCGTCATGGTCAACTTCCGAATACAACGGGTTTCTTCTTTGGCAATCCTGCAGACAATCATTACTATGAACAAGACCTTGAGTTTGTGAACAACGCTAAGGCAGAAGTGTTCTTAGGATTAAAAGTATTTTATAACAGTAGCTGGTAATGTATATTACAAACAAATATCAGTCAGTGAGGTTACCATATAGCCCTGAGATGTTAGAGTGGCTATTGGTAACTTACCCTCATTCTAAATACTACATTGTAGAAGGAAAATAAAATGGCAATACTATATCGTATTAAACCAGCAGATAAAAAATCAGTAGAAGCATTCTATGATGTTTATAAAAAAATGCCTGATGGCATTATCCGTGGTTGGAGTGTAACCGAACTATATCGTTGGGGTCAAGGGTTTGTAGAAGATGAATCCGAGTTACCATATAGCGATGATCGGTATCATTCTGTCGATCCTACAATTGGTTGGGGTTGTGAACTCGAGGACCTTTGTGCAGTAGACTTTGAGTTTGATGAATCCTTCACCGATGAAGAAAAAGAAGAAATTGAAGAACTTTGGGCAAATGGCGACCCGAATGATGAATATGAACGTAGTGGTGCGGCATGGCTATATGACTATAGTGATTGGGAAGTAGAAGAAGATACTATTACTATTTTGGGTCCGTTTGTTGTTGACAAAATTGATGAGGACGTGTATAATGAGAGCATAGAAACACTAGAACTTAAACCCCGTCCACCTTTTGTCGCAACAACAGCGTGGCCCTTTTCAACAGCACAGAAAGAAGATTAAATGTCCGCTTCATGGATTAACAAACTGAATGAATCAGATAGTCGCCTGCACAAGGAAGATGTTATTAAACAAGCATTAGAGGCAAGTGTCCTCGGTAGCACAAATGCTCAGATTTTTTTGGGTCTGACTAAGGCTTGTTACAATCCCTACGTTACATTTGGTGTACGTAAAGTCCCTGATACTGTAGGCATTATTGATGCTGAAAATCCTTGGAGTGATTTTAATACATTGCTTACACTATTGTCACACCGTGATTTGTCAGGCAATGCCGCACTTGATGCTATCAATGAAATGAGTGAACGATTTGATAGTAGTGAATGGAATACATTTTGTGCCCCTATCATTCGTAGGGATTTACGTGCTGGAGTATCTGAAAAAACAATCAATAAAATCTGTAAAAAAACAGAATACGAGATTCCTGTATTTGGTTGTCAACTAGCAACTAATAGTGAAGGTCGTCCTGAGATGAAGGGCACTAAACGTTTAGAGCCTAAGTTAGATGGTGTGCGTGTATTGATGTTTGTAATACCCGGAGCAAGTGAGGGTGTCACTACTGTTTGTTATAGCCGTAATGGTAAAGTGTTTGATAACTTTACACACATTGAAGAACAAATTAGTAGTAACTGGATTAAAATTGCTAGAGGTCATCAGAACGCATTGATTAACGGATTTGTATTAGATGGCGAAGTGATCGGTAATACATTCCAAGAACTAATGCGACAAGCACGCCGTAAGACTGATGTACAAGCAGATGATAGTGTGTTTAATATCTTTGATATTATTCCTTTAAGTGATTTCCGTGAAGGACATTGGAATGCTCAACTACGTAAACGTATTGCTATACTTGAACACATTCGCCACGTAGTTGACACTATGCCTAACGTTGAACTACTACCACACATTATGGTTGACTTAGATACAGCCGCAGGTAAGGATCAACTTGAACGTTATGCTAAAGACAATGTGAACGCAGGGTTTGAAGGCATTATGATTAAAGAATTAGAAGCTCCATATATCTGTAAGCGTAGTACTGACTGGATGAAGTGGAAGCCAACGTTAACTGTAGACTTGGAGGTCGTAGGTGTTGAAGAAGGTACTGGTAGAAACTTAGGAAGACTTGGAGCATTAGTTTGTCATGGAGTTGACGACGGGAAAGAAATTACAGTCAATGTAGGTAGTGGCTTTAGTGATGGTGATAGGGATGACTATTGGACTAATCGTAATCTGGTCATTGGTCGAACTGCTGAAGTCTTATGTGATGTAATTACACAGAACCAAGATGGTACTTACAGTTTGCGTTTCCCTCGCTTTGTTCGTTTTAGGGATGACAAATGAATGAACTAGAAACTGCATTAAAAGACCATAACTGGGGTCATGAAGGATACACTACAAGACCTAAAGTAGACCAGTTAATGAAAAGTCACAGTGATCCTGCTGAGGCTAAACAACTTTGGGAGCAATATTGCCCTTGGAGTAATACTAATGGTGGCTATGTCAAATGGACGAAGAAATGAATGATTTAAAATTTACAACTGCAAGCGATTATATGAATATCGGTACTAAATTTGATGATCTAATGTATCATGCAGGACTAACCGCACAGGGTTGCTGGGATGAAATGGATGAATATGACCGTAATGCTATACAAAAGTTCGCCGAGTTGATTGTTCGGGAATGTGTTGAAATTAACAAGCAAGAACTGTCATTTAATGCATTTGAACGATTGATGAATAAATACCAAGATCATTTCGGAGTTGAATAATGGCAAGTCTATCAGAATATTTTAAGATACATCGATATCAATCAAAATACAATATCGGTGATCGTGTTACAGGCAAATGGAACAAGATTCCTTTTGTGGGTACAGTGGGCAATGATACTGAAATCAATCAGATTGAAGGCCCTCGTATTAGTGTGCATTTAGATTTACCAATCAAGTATCAGAACAAATTTCATACAATTATATTTGTTAAGCATAAGGATGTTAAATATTTCAAATGATACGACATGATTGGACACAACCATTACCAAAATCTGAGATTTTAGATTTGTCCAATAATGTATGCTATGATAAGTTTTTAGACAGAAACGTTGAACATAGCGTATCTACCTATCCGGATGATGCAGAAGCATATAGATTGTTATCTCAATACTATAGTATTTCTCCTTATAACATAGCTATAGGTTATGGGTCATCTGATATAATACTACGTATCTTAAAATTATATCAAGGTAACTCTTTAAAGATTGTTAGCCCAACTTGGCAACTGGCTCAACTATATGCACATCATATAGGGTATGAGATTAAAGATGATGCAGATATTTTATACATAGCAAACCCTAACGGCTTGACCGGTAAAGCCTTATCTAAAAATGAAATCTTGTCCCTATTACCCACTTACAAGTTAGTCATAGTAGATGAAGCCTATTGTGATTTTAGTGATTGCTCTGTACTGGATACTTCTATTACTGCTGACAATTTAATTGTAGTGAAAACACTAAGCAAAACGATAGCATCTCCTGGATTAAGATTTGGATACTGCTTTTCTAATTCAGATATAATTAATAGAATACAAAACGTAAGACCAGGCTATGTAACTACAAATGCTACTATACCTGCTCTTAACAAACTGTTACCTCAAATAGGTATGCATATTAGTCGTATGTTAGAAACTAGAAACTACATTGAGGATAAGTATGATGTAGTACCTTCTGAAGGAAATTATGTATTGTTTAAAACTAGATATAGTTTACCTGTTAAGATGAAGGAAGTTAACGAGTTGTTTAGAATGTCGTTAACTGATATTGATACATTCAAGAAATTCGAAAATGAACTCAGATGAGTTAAGACGCCTGCAAGAACAGGGTGCGGTTGATTTATATTCTGCATTACGTAGTGTAGAAATCAATCCTACGGAACTATGTAACAGAGCCTGTTCCTTCTGTCCTCGAGTTGATCCTAATATCTACAAGAATCAGAAAAAACATATTGATCCCGATCTATGTACACTATTAGGTGAGCAGTTATCAACATTTGGGTTTGATGGCAGGATAGGCTTTGTGGGTTTTGGTGAACCATTGTTACATCCTAATATAGCAGAATGTGTGCGTAATATCAAACAATCATGCCCAACAGCTAAATGGATAGAGATTAATACAAACGGTGATTTGTTAACTAGAGACATTGCTATTGATCTTGCTAATGCAGGATGTACTACTATAACAGTTAGTATGTATGACACAGATGCTACTACTTATTTTATTGAAATGTTAGATGGTGTAAAGATAGAGCTAGTGTTAAAACATCAATATGATATTGCTAACATAAAAATAATTAATAGGATAGATATCATACAACAGACCAAGGTACTAAACATATCTCGTCCTTGTTACATCCCGTTTTATAAAATATTTGTTGATTGGAATGGAGATTACTTACTATGCCAACAAGATTGGGGCAAAACTACCAATGTGTATAACATAAAGAATACCCCGGTCATTGACTATTGGTTATCCAAATTGACTGAGTATAGAACGAATCTATCAATGGGTAATAGGATACAAAATCCATGTGACAAATGTGACATTGACGGGACTGTATATGGGAAATCTAGTTTTGATTTGTTCGTATAATGTGTGTCCAAACTAGTAGATGTTATACCACAGTTGAGTTATAATAGATTCTAGAGGAATAAAAATGACTTTAAACGAAGGCATATATTTTATCGCCGGTATATATTTGGGTGGATGGTTAGTTCGTCCACTAGTAGATATAGTTAAGAAAATTTACCAGAACGCTAAGGAGGCACAAAATGGTAACAATAGTTAAACACGAATGGCATCAACATGATCGTCAATATGCTATTGAAATTGATGAAGCACTATTAAGTGAAATCTATCCTGACAAGGAAGAAGATGAGATTAAAGTAATACTAGATGGTATTAGTGATGGTACATATGATTATGAAGATGTTATTAATGATGCCTACGAGAATGATGTAGAGATTGAATGGGAGTTTCAATATGATGATTGTTGGACTGACCGTAAAGGTGGATACGATGTTACCTACGAACTAGGTGATGAGTCTAGTTGGGTAATTGAGCCTGAACCGGCGCCACACACTCACAAATGCACTAAGTGTAAGTGGACTGGTTACAGTTATGATGCTGACTGGGAATGGCCAGAAGATGATGAGACAGGAAAACTAGAAGCTAAGAAAGTATGCCCATACTGTGAGAGCGATACCTCTTTAACAGAAGCCGGTGTTGCAGACGAAGTAGCACGTAAAGAACGTGAAGCACGTTGGTCTAAGGAAGCGGCAGAGGAAGAAATTCCTTGTTTTAGTTGCGGTGCTATGCACAAAGAAAGTGAACTACCTGAAATCAAAGAGAGTGGTTACTATTGTCCTGATTGCAATGAAAGTTGGATTATGATGGAAGATCGGCCGACAGATGAAGAACCAGTTGATGAAGCTGATTTAGAAGCTGACTTGGAAGAGTTAAAACGAGAATTTGAACAACTAACAGTAGATAATCCTCCTGCTAAATGGCCATTTGAAAATTCTACATTGGAAGAAGATGAAAAAGATAGTAATCCTCCTGCACACTGGCCCACACCAAATAGTGATTTTGTAGAGACTGCTAAGTGGCCCTTTGAAAACGACACAGAAGATAACGACTCATTAAAAGAAAGTTATCCTGAAGATAGTTACACTATTCGTATCTGGGGTCGCACACGTGAGATTGGCGTACACAAGATTAAGAAACAACAATATGATTATTGGAGTGATGAGGATCACGAAGATGATTTAAGTGATGCTCTTAATGAGAGCTACGATTACGATGAAAATAATACTCCTAAAGCGGCACGATTTGATAGTCCTTACTATGAGTATCAGGACAAGATTTCATTCTGGGGCTTTGACCAAGATGATACTCACATGACTATTGAGAATAGTGAGGGTGAGATAATCTACGAAGGTGATTTGGAATCATTTGTTAGTGAAGCAAATGATGAAGATAGTTATTATGATGCTGTAGAAGAACAAGAAGAACTATATCCACATTACTTAGGTAAAGGTTATTGGTTGTATTGGACTCAAGGTGGTAAAGGCAGTTGTATTCAAACAACTATTGAGGGTGTGTTTGAGCCTAAGAAACTTAAAGTGTTGAACTGGGATGTTGAAGGTACTAGTGTTGTTACACGGTTAGTTTATAATGGTGTAGAACTTAATGACGAGGGTATGGATAGTGAACATGATAACTGGCGTGGCCAGTGGAGTACATTTAGTGTACACCACAACACAAAATAATTATGACACATGATTTAGTAGGTAAGAAGTATACGTTTGATGATGGTAATGTCATTGAAGTAATTCAAGTCAAAGAACGTAATATCAATGAAGACGGTGCTGTGTTATATGTTACATATTACATATATCAAGGTAGAAGCCTTCCTAGAAAACTAGTAATGCATATGCCCGAGTTTGTTAACACATACGGGCACTTGTTTGGTTATCCCAATGAATACAATCAGTAGACATATTTTAGATAAATACTAGGATGTATAAAAAATATTTGTCCCTATCTTCCCTAACACTGTTAGTAGCACTAGCATTAAGTACAGTAGCAGCCTACTATAGTATTATTGGTTTAACTGCTATCTTTGCTGGTGCGGTTATTCCTGTTATTATAATGGGAGGTATACTAGAAATAGGCAAGATTACTACTACGGTATGGTTACGAAAATATTGGAATCGTTGTGGCTTCCTACTTAAACTCTATCTTGTACCTGCTGTTATTGCATTAGCATTACTTACTAGCATGGGTATATTTGGCTTCCTAAGTAAAGCACATATGGATCAAGGAATTACAACAGGGGATATACAAGCCAAAATTGCAATCTACGATGAGAAGATTAAAGTATCACAGGACACTATAGATGTTAATCGCAAAGCACTTAAACAACTTGATGAGGCAGTGGACCAAGTTATGGGCCGCTCGACTTCAGAAGCGGGTGCAGATAAAGCCGTTGCTATACGCAAAACTCAAGCAAAGGAAAGGACTAGACTCCTTACGGAAATTGCGTCCGAACAGAAAACAATTACTAGAATACGAGAAGAACGAGCGCCCATTGCGGCTGAAGTACGCAAGGTCGAAGCGGAAGTTGGCCCTATCAAATACATTGCCGCATTGATTTACGGAGACAATGCCGACAATAATATGTTAGAGTCGGCCGTACGTTGGGTTATTATTTTACTTGTAATTGTATTTGACCCACTTGCTATCGCTTTAGTATTAGCTGCCAATGCAAGTAGAGAATGGGATAAAGAGGAGGGTGACAGCCCTCTAGGGACCGAAACACCAACGACTCCCACTGTCACTGAACCAGCATATGAGCCTGATGATGGGCCTTTAACAGAAGAACAAATTGAAGAAATACAAGATTCTGCGGAACCACCTATAGGCGAGGTAGTAACTAAAGACGAATTGTTTCCTGAAGAATCTGTCTTAGACAAACATCCTTACCTAGCCAAACCGTTTGTTCATTTTGAAAATCTAGAACCTATTGTAGGAAAAAAAGAACCTGAACCAAAGAAATTTGACATAGATAATATAACAGTTGATTCTACTGAGATAATTGTTGCTACTATAAAAGAACCTGATATTGTGACAACTGAATATTCAGTTACAGGAGATTACATCGAAGTTGAAGGTAAACAGATGCACAAAAGGATAGCAGGAGACTTATATCCCGACATGTTAAAAATTGTAGTAGATGGTGAGAATTCAATTAGTGTTAATTTTGGTACTGCATTCCCTAAATATGCAAAGCGAGGTGACCTGTTTACCCGTGTAGATTCATTACCAAATCGTGTATACAAATTTGACGGATCACGTTGGTTAGAAGTTAACAAAGAAAATAGCATATCATATCTGACACAAACTAAGTATGTTGAATATCTTATCAACAAAATTGCAACAGGTGAATATGATCCTGAGTTATTAACTGACGCAGAAAATCAAGCCATCACAGAATTCATAAAAAAATAACACATGATATACTTTGATAAGTATTTCATATCTACCTTAAATAATGACAGAAGAAACCAAATTAAAACATTGTAGCTTTTGCGGCAACAGTAAAGAAGCAGTTAAAAAATTAGTTGTAGGTGAGAATGTAGCTATATGTAGTGATTGTGTAGAGCTATGTCAAGACCTTATTGCTGATGAAGTAGGCGACACCAAAGAAGAATTACAACCCGAATATGATGCTGAAACTATTAAAAAGTTTTTAGATGAGCATGTTATTGGGCAAGATTCAGCTAAGATGGTTATGAGTGTTGCTATTGCAAATCACTATAAACGTATTACTAATCCTCCAAAGAACTTAGAGATTCAAAAGGGAAATGTTCTTATAGTAGGACCTACGGGTTCAGGTAAAACATTATTAGCTAAAACAGCTGCCAAGTATCTAAACGTCCCTTTCATAGTAGCTGACGCAACTAGCTTAACAGAAGCAGGTTATGTCGGTGATGATGTAGAATCAATGATTAGTATGCTATTGAATGCCGCCGGTGGTGACAAAGACTTAGCAGAACGTGGAATCGTATTTGTTGATGAAATTGACAAGATTGCACGTAAGGGTGAAAGTACTAGTATTACCCGTGACGTATCCGGAGAGGGAGTTCAACAAGCATTACTAAAGTTAGTTGAAGGTACTGTATGTCGTATTCCTAATAGTGGTGGAAGAAAACATCCTGGATCTGATATGTCTGAGATTAATACTAAAAATATCTTATTCATTGCAGGTGGTGCGTTTGTTGGATTAAAAGAACTTATCACCAATCGTGTTAATGGTACAAGCATTGGATTTAATGCTAGTGTTAAAGACACTAGAATTGAAGGTGACATGCGTGATGTTCGCCCGGATGATTTAACTAAATTTGGTATGATTCCTGAATTTATTGGACGTTTTACTACTACTGTCAGCATTGACAATCTTAATAAAGAACAATTAATAAGGGTCTTAACTGACGTTAAGAACAATTACATTAGCCAATATAAATATCTATTTGAGTTAGATAATATTACACTAGAATTTACTGACAATGCGTTGGATCAAATTGCAGAAAACACTATCTCTCTTAAAACAGGGGCACGTGGACTTCATACTGAGATTGAAAGAGTATTGATGCCACATATGTTTAAAGTAAGAACGTATGCTAAAAACGGGATTAAAACACTAAATATAGATAGAGTTGATGTAATTACACCAAAACCATTGTATGAGTAAAAAAGGCAGACGAATTTTTGTTACAGACGGAAATGTAGATAAAGCTCTACGCAAGTTTAAGAAAAAGATAACCGAATTAGGTTTACTTCAAGAAGTCCGTGACCGCCAAGAATTTGTCAAACCTACTGTCAAACGTAAAATAGCAAAAAGCCAAGCTGTTCGCAGGTGGAAAAAGCACTTGCGTGACCAATCATTACCACCAAAACAGTTTTAACCTAAATACTATATTTTTTTACGTATTTGTGTTATAATAAATACATATTGTAGATGCCGATGGTCGGGTCTACACATAGTCATCTTGCTTAATAGGAGAAAAACATGACAAAAACTTTAACCCTTCGTTCCCTCGACATTCCGTCAATTCACAAATTTGGTATCGGTTTCGATAATATGTTTGATGAACTAATGCGAATTAACAATCAACAATCACTTAACTATCCCCCATACAACATTATAAAAACATCAGAAGATACCTTTTATATTGAAGTAGCAGTGGCTGGTTTCGGTGAAGGTGAAGTTGAAATTAACATTGACAATCAAGTGTTAGTTATCAAAGGTAAAAAAGAAGCAGAAATTATTGCTGAATATTTACATCAAGGGATCAGTAACAGGGACTTCATGCGTGAATTTACTTTAGCAGAACATGTTGAAGTAGTTAATGCTGTCAATATGAATGGTATTCTTACTATCTATTTGGAGCGCAAACTCCCTGAAGAAAAGAAACCCAAGTCTATTGCAATTTCTTACACTAAATAATATAATAGTGTTTCGTTAAATAAAAGTGTGCGAGGAAACTTGCACACTACTTCAAGGTATAAATCATGGCACAGACCGAATCAAAAATTAAAATTAAACCTAATCTTAAATTACCAGAACCATCTATGTTCAAGGTAATTTATATGAATGATGAACATACTAGTATGGATTTCGTAGTGCGTAGTTTAGTAGATCATTTCGGTCACAATACTGATACTGCCGCACATATTACTACAGGTATACATGAGCAGGGCAGTGCTGTCGTAGCAGTTCTACCGTATGAAATTGCAGAACAAAAGGGTATTGAGGTAACACTTGATGCACGTAACGAGGGATTTCCGTTACAAGTAAAGATTGAGCCAGAAGTTTAAACTTCTATTTCTATTCGTTTTGGCCAATATGGATTTTTGTTAAAACAAGCGTTATTAACATAGTTGATACCGTTAATATTGGTATCAACCATTTTGTTTGAGTTACCATATATCCAAGTAACTATCTTGTTTTCTGTATCATTAATTAGAGCAGAGTTCAATCCAACGTAATCAGGTAAATTAGGTTCTTCCCCGTAGAATAAGTCAGCACAGGGAACACAACTAGACACAATTACAATCTTTTTTACATCCACGTGTAATTGCAATTTTTCTATAGTTGTGTGTAGATAGTCTTGATCACCGTGTGAGTGATACCCAAGACGTATTTCATCGTCGGGATCTATCGGGGTATAGTTGCCATACCAACCGTTAACTGCAACTAATGCTATACCATCTACGATAACAACATTGTTATGAAGATATACAACATTTTTTATTTTACTGGCTATCTTAGCTATTTGGTCTATCCTAGATGCTTGTAACATTAATGACCCTATCTCCATAGAACCGTCAATGAAGAATACTCCATGATACTGGGCACTTAAATGTTCTAAAGTTTCTTCTAAAACTTTAAAATCATCGGTTATATTGCCTGCTACAATACAAAATAAACTAGTTGGTTTTCCTTCCCAATCTAGTTTATATTTGTAAGATAGTTCTAGGTCGCTAATTATATCGAAACCTACCACCATGCAGTTTATTACTGGGTAGCTTTTGGTGCTTTGGGTTTTGCTGGGGCTTTTTTAGCAACAGCTGGGGCTTTTGGCTTTGCTGGGGCTTTTGGCTTTGCTGGGGCTTTTGGCTTTTTAGATATCGGTGCTTGCTCAACTACCCCTGCAGGTACTACAGCTTCTGGAACAACTACAACGGTTTCAACAGCTGGTGCAGAATTGACAACCAAAGGAATTGGTGTAGTAGCTGCCGGCTCCGGTACTTTGTACGGGGCTGACACGTTTGCCTCAGTTGTTTCTACAGGTTTGGCTTCAGGAACACCAAATAATTTTTTCAAAAAGTTTAACATAATTTTCTCCTTATACATCTATTTACTCTAGGAAAACCATAAAGATAAAATTTATAATCATAAATACAAGTACTATGTTTCACGGATCACCTACTCTAAAAGAACTAATGGCTTTGCCATTACCCACTATGCGTGAGCAAAAACGTCTAATGTTTAGGCCCTCACAATGGCAAGTTTCACACGTTTATACACTGATAAACGATAATGTTTTTCATAATATGTTAAAAAAACCGGAACTCATACTAAAATCAAGATGTAGAAAATATTGGGGAATGTGTATAGGATCACATGACAAGTTAAAAAACGGTAGTTATTGTAAGATTGAACTTATGGACAAGTGGATTAGTCCACAATGGATGATAGCTACATTGGCACATGAAATGGTTCATCAATATCAATGGGATATAGCAGGGCCTGAACGTGAGGCAGAGGGATTAAATGCTATTATGAGTCATGGTCCAAGTTTCTTTCAGTTTCGTGATTTATTAAAAGAACACAATATCCCATTAAAAACGGCGCATTCTCAGCGCCGTTGGTATAAGCATCAAAGCTTGTTCAAATGCTAATTACTTTTTGATATTAGGATTGTCTACTACATTCCCGTTAACATCAACAAGAATAACATCTTTAGTACCCTTCTTACCGATAGCACGATTCAATACAGATGCCATTGGTCTGATACCTCGAATACCCAAAGCCTTACTTAAACGACCTTTGTTATTACGTAATAACCAAACCATCATGTGACTTGTAGGGATATCTTCTTTACGAGTAATAACAGCATGACATTCAATACTAATGTTGTTCTCCACCTGATGATAATGTTTAGGCTCAAAGTCTTGGATAACAATGCCACCATGAGGATTAATGTCACTACCAAAAATAGCACTCATTGCTTCTTCTTCAGTAGGTTCAATAACAATCTCTTTACTTAGGAAATAACTTTTACCGTCAGGTTGTAATATAAGTTTAACTACTTTATCTTTTACTAATTTATCAATTATTTCACGTGCTTTGGCCCCAAACAATGAATCAGCAGATTCCCATGTTTCAGCACTTAGTTCTTTGATAGATACAGGTAATCTGCTCTTAGAGCTAGCTAATACAATATCTGCTTTCTTACGTTCAGCAACGTCAGAACCAGTTGGATATACTTGGTCAACGTTCTTAATTGTCATTGTTTTTCCACGTGGGTCTTTAAAAGTAACATTGATTAGTCCATACTTCTCAACCATACTTGCTAAGTATGAAGCAATTTCAGCTTCATTGCCTACACCAGCACTCTTTTCACCCTGTTGACCTGCATCTTTAATAATAACTTGTACAGGGCTACCGTCACCAAAAACGACACCACCTAAGCTACTCTTGGCCGCTGCCGAATACTCTGGACCTGCATCTGGTAAATACTTTTTCAATATAGCCAAAACATCTTGTAGCAACGATGACCTAAACTCACCCTTTTTAGCACCGTCTGGTATCTGTGTAACTACGCCGATTACATTACCATTAGGTTTTAAGTCTTCATACCCTGCTTGACGTAATACTTGTTCAACCTGTGCCTTTGTAACGGGCGATGGTTCTTGCGAGTTCACTACTGTCGGGGCTTTTGCTTCAACCAAAGTGTTTGCAAATTCAATGTATCTCATATATAATATCTCAAATAGTTGATGAAGTGCTAATTATAGCACCGATTTAGTATTTATCGCAAATTTTTAATAAAGGAAAGATATGAGTTTAGTGCCTATCGTTGTTGAGACTACAAGTAAAGGTGAACGTAGTTACGACATTTATTCACGTTTGATGCGTGACCGTGTAATTTTGCTTGAAGGCGAAGTACATGACCAAATGGCAAATTTAATTGTTGCCCAACTATTGTTCTTAGAAAGTGAAGATAGTCATAAAGATATTTCAATGTATATCAATAGTCCAGGTGGTTCAGTTACTGCTGGTATGGCAATCTATGATTGTATGCAATTTGTTAGCCCTGATGTACAAACAATTGTTATGGGTCAAGCCTGTTCAATGGGTAGTTTGCTTGGTCAAGCAGGAGCTAAAGGTAAGCGTTTTATCCTGCCCAATGCACGACATATGATTCACCAGCCCTCAGGTGGCGCACGTGGTCAAGCTACTGATATGGAAATTCAGGTTAAAGAGATTTTAGCCATGAAAAAGACATTGACACAAATCTATGTAGACCATAATAGTGCAGGAAAATCGTTTGAGGAGCTTGCAAAAGACATGGAACGTGACTATTTTATGAGTGCAAGTGAGGCCGTAGCATATGGCCTAGCTGATAAAGTGTTGCAAAAACGCAACATGTCCTAAATTTGACAATAAATGGGTTTGGGTATACAATAGAATCTTAGACAGTTAAATAAAGGACAGTAAATGACTAAGAAAATTTCTATCAAAGTATTTGGTGACCCAGGACACGCTTGGGCACGTTTCCCCAAAGCTAAGTTGGTTAGTCTTGGTATTGCCGACAAGATTACTCCCTACAGCTATCAAAATGGTACTAATGCTTTCCTTGAGGAAGACTGTGACCTGTCAACATTGTTGGCGGCTCTTAAAGCCAAGGGTTATGAAATAAAATTCAACGAAAGCTTTACCAATAAACAAAGCAAAATCCGTGGTTATTGCTCATACAGAATTTGACAATAAATGGTTTTGGGTCTATAATAGAGTCTTATTCAGTCAAAAGGAGTTAGCAATGGGTTTACGATACGATACACTGGGCGAAATGATTACTCTAAATGAGCAAGAAAAACGTCAAGTCCGCATGTATGGCGTTACCGAAGCAGGTATGCGTCAGGCTGTAGAACAAAGTATTACTTTTCGTCATTCTGGTCCTGCTATGATGGCCGCTAGTCTCATGTCCGATGCACAGGAAATGATTAATACCGAGTACGGTGACATTGACTATATGCGAGCCGAAGACGCCCGGCAAGCCCTGAACCGTGCAAAATGGATACTTTTTGAGTATTGCGACAAACGTTAAAATTTGACAATAAATGATTTTGGGTATATAATAGAATCTTAAACAGTCAACTAAAGGACACAAATGAAACAAGTTACAGCAATCAAAGTTATCCAAAAAGATGCAGAATTTTTGGGTATGAGTTTTATCTCAATGGTTAAGTTTATTGAAACTAACCCATTAGCACAAACCGCTAAGACTTTGGAAGCCTTCAAGGTTCTTAACCCTGGCTTTGTTTTTCCCAAGAAAACCGTCAAAAACTTGATGACCGGCAAACTTGTTCAAATTGATGCGGATACCCCCAACTGTTGCAACCCCGCTAGCGAGACTTACTGGTCTATGTAATTTGACAATAAATGGGCATTGTGCTATAATAGAATCTTAGACAGTAAAGAAAAGGACTACAAATGCGTACACCAACTATCATCGACGGATTCAAAAACTCACAGAAATTCCGTGTAATTTTTAAGGGTGACGGATCCGAAAACGATATCGGTATGTATATGACCATCAAGCAAATGACCGAGCAATTTGCTACTGTTACGGCCCGTACAGTTTGCTGGGAAGCATTGCTGAAATTGTCTTACATGCGTTACATGGAAAAGAAACATGGCGGACTTGTGCCCGTAGGTCTGTGTGCTACTATTCGTGGCAAACAGGTTCAAGTTGATTTAGTTTAAGGATTTATATGGCGTATACTGTTTTCAAACACAATAAAGAATTCGGGCCACGTAAAGGTCTCGAAGGACCCTTTCACTACCCAAATGGTCAAGTGTTGTATTATGACAACAAACAAGGTGAGTATTACGACCCACTGACCGACTTCTACGTACCGGACGAGGACGTGGCCCAGCTTCAAAATATGATTTTTGATGCACTACGAAAAGGTTGACAATAAATCACTTTGGGTATATAATAGAATCTTAAACAGTTAAATAAAGGACTTACAAAATGGCTACTCGTTCTACAATCGCATTAGAATTCGCTGATGGTACTATCGGTCAGGTATATTGTCACTGGGATGGTTACTTGGCTCACAACGGTAAAATGTTGATGGAGTACTATTCTAATCCCTTTATCTTGCGTGACTTGATTGACCTCGGTGACTTGTCAAGTTTGCGTCCACAAATTGGTACAAAACATCCCTTCAGTCACTATGATGTGGAAGACATGACATTGGTTGAATATTCTCATTTGTATAAAGACATGACTACATTCTATGGTCGTGATCGTGGTGAAGTAGCTTGCGAGGCTCGCTATTACAATGATATCAATGATTATTTTAATAAGTGCGAACATCAGGAATATGACTATATCCTGCGCAACATTGATGGCAAAGCTGTTTGGTTTGTTTGTGACCACGACGGAGCCTTTGTTACGTTAGAGTCCGCAATTAAAGACGAAGAAGATCGTATTGCACAAGAAGAAACAGACGAGGTAGCTTATTAATATGGAAGCAGTAGTAGAAACAACAGTATGGAATGATAGCAACAATGCTAATCATACTTACTTGCTCGACGGTAGCAAAATGGTTGCATACATCAAGGTTGGTTCTACTACTCCTGTATATTTTAAAAACCCGATCACAATCGACAAGCGTGGTCGTAAGTTTGTAACAGCTAAACCCAATCCTTTCAAGGCAGTTAAAGAAAAGAGTACAATTATCAAAGTGACCGGCAGTAAAGGTAATATATATTCTATTGACACCGAAGATAAAACATGCACATGCCCTGGATTTATGTATCGTGGTAATTGTAAACATATTATGGAGTTAGTATGAAATACATTATCAATTGGTCACAAAGTTATACATCATGGGTGACACATGCTGAAAAACTTTTAGAGTTAAGAATTGAACTAAGTGGTCTAAAAGACGCAAAAAAAGTAATTGAGAATATTAAAAAGAATTTATGAAGATAGCATTGTGTAGTGACTTACACTTAGAATTCGAAGATATCAACCTCATCAATATAGAAAATGCTGAGGTTCTTATCCTTTCAGGTGACATTATGTTAGCGGAAGATTTACATAATCATCCTCCTACTGTAGTTAGCCCATACGAATCTTATACTGAATTAGGTACAAGACAAAAAGCCGCACAACGATTCCGTAATTTTCTCAGTAGAGTAAGCAATGAGTTCCCTCATGTTGTTTATGTTGCAGGTAACCATGAATTCTATCACGGCAGATGGAATCAAAGTTTAGAACATCTACGTACTGAATGTGCCAGATATCCTAACGTTTACTTTTTGGAACGTGAGATTAAGGTTATCAATGAAGTGTCCTTTATTGGTGCTACACTATGGACTGATTGTAATAAAAGTGACCCATTAACATTACATGCATTATCCGACATGATGAATGATTACCGTGTCATTCGTAATGATGATTTAAATTACAGTAAATTACGTCCTGCACATACTGTAAAACGTCACCAAGAAACACTAGGTTATTTGAAAGCAGTTCTTCCTGATATTAAATACAATAAGATTGTATTTGTTGGGCATCATGCTCCCAGTGCAATGAGTACCCATGATAGATATAAACACAACGTTCATTCTATAATGAATGGTGGTTATCATAGTGAATTGAGTGAGTTCATTTTAAATCATCCTGAGATTGTATTATGGACACACGGTCACATGCATGACCCATTTGATTACATGATTGGAACAACAAGAGTGGTTTGTAATCCACGCGGGTATTTAGGGGCTGACCCGCAAGCAGAAGTTTTTAAATTAAAATTTATTGATATATGAACCATTTATTTGTTATTAGTAGTGCAATTAACACAAAGTTTGGTGTGTTTGATAGTAACCAAAGATTGCTTCAAACTTACCGAACCTTTAAGTCGGTGTATGACAGAGTGCCAGGTGCTAGATTAGCAGTGATTGAGTCTAGCGGCTACCCTTTAGACAAGGAAATTGTTGACGCATTACACGGAGTAGTACATTGCTTAGTCGATATGAGCAAGAGCCCTGAGGTATACAGGATTCATAGCAGTACACCTAATTGGGATATTGTAAAAAACGCATGTGAGATTATGTGTTTTAGTGAGGGGTTTAAGCTGATGGATAAAACCGGAGTGCTTGACGGTATTGATAGGATACATAAGTTGTCAGGAAGATACTTATTGACTGATGATTTTGACCTATCTGTGTATGAGAAGTATCCAGATAAAATTATCATTACAGAAAAACTTCCCACACCATTTGGGGAACGTGTTAATATTCCACATCAATATGTATCTAGATTATGGTCATGGCCTGTTCAACACCATGAACGAATTAAACAGTTTTATTTTGATGCTATCATTGAGTTAAAGGATCGTATTACCAACGGAAAATATGCTGATATTGAGCACCTTATGTACCTTCTGATTCCTCAGGACCTTATACAAGAGATTCCTGTAATAGGTGTTGAAGGATTGATCGGTGGAAATAGACGTTATGTTAGAAATTAATGGCTATATTGCTAACAAAAATCGGTTACCTAGGTAACCATATATCTTGAGATTTATTCGTAGTAGTGTTATAATTCATGTACGTTGTGAAAACAACGAAATATTTAAAAGGAAAAATATGATGATTACTAAAAGCGAACGCCTAGTACAGGCACTTTCAAAAGGTGAGCAACTCACCGCAGCCCAAATTAAGTCACGATTTGGTATTGCTAATCCAACTGCTACTGTGAGCGATTTACGCTTGCGTGGTGGATTTGCAGTCTATGCAAACGAGACTAAAGGTACTGTGAAGTATCGTTTGGGTACTCCTAGTCGTGCAGTGGTTGCTGCCGGCTATCGTGCATTGTCACAAACTGTTTAATCAACAGTAAAAGGTTTAGCGGGCACCTGAAGCCCGTTCAAAATTTTTAATATCTGTCTAAGGAGTTTCTATGAGTTTGTTTCACAAGATTATGAATAAGTTAGGCAGATACCGCCTTATCCCAGATCGTAGAACAGGTGCTGACTATATGCACCGTTATTATCTTTTTCTCAAAGACCGTATTTGTTTCCCCTTTAATGTCACATTACACAAGATTGTTCGTAGTGATGATCCTATTATGCATGATCATCCCTGGGCTTACATAACTATTATATTGAAAGGTGGTTATTGGGAGCATACACCTGTGTTTAATAATGATGGCAAAATTCTTACAGAATTTCAAACATGGCGTGGTCCTGGTAGTATCATTAAACGTAGTGCAGGTGAATATCACTGGCTTGAACTTGATGAAAATGTAGGTCCTGTAACAACACTATTTTTTATGGGGAAGCAACAACGTGAATGGGGATTTTTAGTACAAACTAAAAAAGGCATACATCGTTGGATTAAACATACGGACTATCTAAGTGATTGGAAATCCTATCACGAAAAATATGTAGTAGCTAAGTCAAAGAAAATATAATGTTCATATCACTAACAAATGCTAACGAAGCACACAAAGGCAATAAAATTGCAATAAACATTGACCTAATTGCTACTGTTTATAACACGGCCAATCTTGTTAAAAAACAAGATGGTATTATTGAAAACGTTACTTACGTATTTTGCCCTCCTCATGGTACATGGGAAGTAGAAGAAACAGTTGAAGAAGTAATTTCAGAATTAAATAACTATCGATGGAATAAAAAATGAATGAAGAAACTAGAGAAGTATTATTGATTCTACAGGAAGAATGTGCGGAAGTAGCTCAAGCTATTAGTAAATGTTTTCGTTTTGGACCCGATCAAATGAAACCAGGTAAAGATTTTACAAACATAAATATGCTAGAAGAAGAAATTGGAGATCTATTTGCTATGGTAGAGTTGTTAACTGATTTGAACATTGGTGTGACAGTTACGGGAGTTCAAACAGCTAAGATGAAAAAGTTTGAAAAACTAAAGCAGTGGTCTAATCTGGAGATTAACAAATGATTGAGATTATAGTGTGTTTGGTTGTAGGATATATTATCGGCAATGTGCATACAATCTGGAAGTTACGTAAGATACTAAAAGATGAAAGAATTGATATTTTACCTACTTCTATTGAATTAGAAAAATCAAAAACTCTAGTACGTAAACTGAATATAGAAGAAATAGATAACATGCTATATCTATACGATAAAGAAACGGATGATTTTATTTGTCAAGCAAATTCTATTGAAGATTTAGCAAAGTCTTGTAATGAATATAAGAACATTACTGTTGCTACGGTAATACACGACACTAAAATTTTTATCTTTACTAACGGAAAGTATCAAGAGTATAACGGATGAAAGTTAATATTAAACCTTTTCCCAAGAAAGGTGGTCGCAGAAAAATCAATGTTCAAATTGAACGACATGATACATGGAGCTTAGACCACACTCTTGCAATTATAATCTATCCTGCATTAATTCAGCTTAAAGCTACTAAGCATGGTGTTCCTAGTGGCTTAGTAGATGATGTAGGTGGGGAAGATTGGAGTCAACAAGAATGTTTTGATTTCTATAAAGAAACACACAATGAATCATGGGAAATCGCTGCCAAACGCTGGGACGAAATACTAGACAAAATGATCTGGTCATTTCAGCAATTAGCCGAAGATGATTACTCAAAATTCTATCATCACGGTAAGGGTGAATATGATTGGTTGAAGACTGATAAACTATATCCAAACCCTATTACAGGTAAGGATGAAGCAACTTGGCAAATGGTTGACAAGAATCCCAATGAACATTGGTATGACCATGTTGGTCATCAATTGCATGAGACACGTATCCAAGAAGGTTTAGAACTATTTGGTAAGTATTACAGAAGTTTGTGGGATTAAGATGTTTGATAAAATGGTAGATCAATTAAGAATACAGACATTAGGTAAAGGTAAAAAAGATTTTAAGATTAGTAAACAAGAGTTTGCTGATTTTTGCAAAGAGTTTCTATTTGAACAGATTAAAGGTGAGTACAAATTAGGTGAAGCTTTTTGTAAAAAATATGACGAACCAAATTATGTACTAAGTATTTTACCCGATCATAGTGCGAAGGCACATATTAAAAAATTCTACGTTAAATGAAACAAAAATTTATAGACTATTATATGGATATAGCTGACCTAACTAGTAAGCTAAGTTCAGCTATCAGATTAAATGTAGGTGCTGTAATCGTTAAAGGCAATAAGATTCTAGGTACAGGTTACAACGGTATGCCAACTGGATGGACTAACGAATGTGAATATAAAGAATACATGCCGGGTGATACTTGGGATGGACAATTATATCCATTTGAAGAATATGATAGTTCTGTAGAAAGTAATCGTAGATATCGTTTAGTTACTAAGGATGAGGTATTACATGCAGAAATGAATGCAATTGCTAAAGTGTCCGCAAGTACAGAATCTAGCGAAGATGCTACATTGTTTGTTACACATGCACCATGCATACATTGTGCAAAAGCTATCTATCAATCTGGTATCAAAAATGTGTTTTATAGAGAAGCATACAGAGATACTAAAGGACTAGAGTTTCTTGAACAAGGTGGAGTAATTGTTAACAGATACCCAACACAAGATTGATCTCAATATAGGGTACGGTGGTCTTGGTCCTATAGTGGAATGGGCTAAAGAAAACTGTACAAATAATTGGAACTATGAGATAATAGAATCAGCTGGTAAAGATGCCGGTATCTATCGTTTTTACTTTGTAGAAGAAATAGATTACATAAAATTTACATTATGGAAAACATGAGATACATAACTTTCTTCAGACAAAATAACGACTTTACTGATATAATAGCCGACCCCACTATTAAAAAAGCAATAGACGAAAAGATATCATTCCTTAATCATTTGATTTTAGGTATAACTGATGATGATAAAATATTCAGCTACATTACATTAAAATACGGTGATAACATAGTCACTAACAATATTAAAGACTACAGACCTATACCACATGTAGACTATACACCCATACGTAGATGAAAATGGAAACAGTAATTCTTCAACTTCTTATCTTACTTTATATCAAACACTGGTACATTGATTTTGTTAATCAGAACGATGCTGAGATAGCTAGTAAAGGTATCTATGGTGACAAACTAGGTATATTACATAGTGCCAAGCATGGCATTCTCACAGCACTATGTGTATTTTTTGTCACTGGATATATGTATTTGATTTACGCAATCATTTTAGGTGTGATTGACTTTGTTGCACATTATCATATTGATTGGGTCAAATCAAATTATGGTAACAATAACATCAAAACTAAAGAGTTTTGGAATCATTTAGGATTAGACCAACTAGCTCACCAATTGGTTTATCTATTCATTGCTTACATGATAAGTTAAGTACTTGGTTTTCTAGTATAATCAACTAAATTAAAATCTTCGCCAGAACCCACTAAACAAGTGATATCACCTTTAGTAGTGATTATAGACCAAGATTTAGTATTTGGATTAATCCACAAAGACATTATACTACGAGCTTGGTCTGCTGTTTTGCCAATCAACAGTGGGCTCTCTCTGTATTTCTCTTTGAGTTTACCTACAATTTCTTTTGTATCTGAACAATAAAGTTCAGCGGTAATCATCTCTCCGGCGTTACTTTGTAGTGGCACGATAGACGCCATCCCAATCAGTAGGTAAATTGTTTTCACGTAGTTCTCCTATTCTTTCTATCATTATATCATAATAGTCATCCATATGCGAATCAAATTCACCCTTTAGTTGGTCTATCATATGCAATGCCTGATCCCATTTCTGTTCACGGTAATAATCTATCATCAAATCATGTATCTCACGTGCTGATAGATATTCTGTAATAGTACTAGGATCAGTCTTTAATGGTGTGTAGATATTCAATCCAATTGTCTTACCCTTTACAGCAATACAATCTAACTCTAATGTAAAGATTTCATCTTTAACTTGCTCATTAGTATTAGGACCAATGATACATAACACACCATATCCTTTAGTCTGGCCTTCTAGCCTAGCCGCAGTAGATACACTATCACCTAATACGTCATAACCAAACTTAGTTTTAGCACCAATGTTACCGATCAATGTTTCACCTGTGTTAACACCGGCACCCATACCAACTGGTGGACGACCACTCGCTGTTAACTCTTTATTGAATTCTTCAATAGCATCAATCATTTGCATTGCAGTTATAACCGCTGTTACTGCATGTTTAGGATCGTCTAATGGTGCACCATGTACATGTAAACTTGCATCACCGATGAACTTAATTAATGTACCATCGTTCTTTAATACAGGAACACTTAATGCAGTCATGTAGTCATTCATAATCTGTGTCAAGCCTTCAACGTCATCTCCGAATGACTCGCCTAAACTAGTGAATCCACGCAAATCAGTCATAACAATAGATAATTCTCTACGTTCTCCTCCTAACTTAATTAGTGAAGGATCTTTCTGTAATCTTTCAACTATAGTTGGATTGACATAACTTCCAAACTGTTTCTTAATTTGTTGTTTCTGTAAGAATTCACTTACAAACTTGACAGTATAAGCATGAAGATAAACCAAACCAATCCCAGTAACAGGGGCGGTAATATCATAGAGCCATAGATTGGATGTGAATAGATACGATGCAATAAAATGACTAGAACCAAGAACAATAATAACTGGAATAAAAGCATATGTCCACCTTGATAATAATATAACTAATAAACCTAAAGCTAGTATAGCGATAAGTTCCACACCATCAGCATAATCAGGACGCACAATAACAACATTGTTAAGCATCGTTCCTATTATACTAGCTTGAACATCATGTGGCCATACTGATCCTTTACTTGTCGGTACAGGATTGTTTAATCCACTCGCAGTTAAGCCCACTATAACAATAGCACCACCAAAGTCTTTTGGTAGATCCATTAAACTTACTGGTTTGCTTTGTTGACTGTAATCAATCCAAATACGTCCTAAATTATCAGTAATAATAGTACCAAACTTTGGTATACGCATTTTTTCTACACCATTCTCGTTAAGCTTAACTTGGAATGTTGTATCTCCTGCGGCCACTCTTAGTACTTCCATACTTAAACTTGGGTAGAGTTTACCATCTACACTAGCAATCAATGGGATACGTCTATTGACACCATCTATCTCTGGTAATGTATTAGCTGTACCTACACCATATGCACTGTTTTCTAATAGAGGAACGTTAGCAATGATTCCTGGATACTGAACTATTCTATCTAACCATTCAGGAGCTAATACTGCTGCACCTGGATTACGTGGAATATTCTTTGTTTTGTCACTAGGTATATTAGGAAGAATAACAGGATACTGTTTCATAATATATGCTAACTTACCATCTTGACCACTTCTATCACTATCAGGCATTAGTACGTTGAATACAACAAGACCTGCATTACGTTTGTATAAGTCTTCTATTATTTTAGCGTATTCGTTGCGTGGTAATGGCCACTGACCATACTTGTCCAATGTTGCTTCATCTACATTGACTGTGTAGATGTTGTTTTCTGTTGGAGCTTTATTAGTGATAAGAGTATCAAAATATCTTAATCTAACTGATTCTATGAATTGAGAATCTGCTACACGAACCGAAAGAACTAGTACTAGCGTTAGTAGCGCCGACCAGGGACTGAGAATTATTTTTTTAATCATATGTTAGAATGTTTTCTAAGTCTGTCATTTTGTTTCCTTTGTAATAAATGTGTTTATTATTTTAAGTTGATGAATAACCTGCGGCTGCTAATTCAAATCTAGCAGTACCAACACCTGCAGTATCACCGGCTACGACACCTGTATTACTTACTTTGTTGGTTATTGATGTTAGGCCAAGACCATATCCAAATATAGCTTTATCAGAGCCATAACCTGCGGCTGCTAAATTAGCCCTAGCAGTGCCTACACCGGTAGTATCAGTAGCTACAACTCCTGTGTTTGATACTTTGTTGGTTATTGATACATAAGCACCTGACGGTACTGTTACATGACCATATCCAAATATAGCCTTGTCAGTACCATAACCTGCGGCTGCTAATCCACTTCTAGCAGTCCCTACACCTGAGGTATCAGTAGCAACTACACCGGTATTTGATACTAGGTTGGTTATTGAAGTGGACGGGCTGAACCCATATCCAAATATAGCTTTATCAGTACCATAACCTGCGGCTGCTAATAAAGTTCTTGCAGTACCAACACCTGCGGTATCAGTTGCCACTACACCTGTGCTTGATACTAGATTGGTCATTGACACGTATTCGAAGGTTTCGCCATATCCAAAAATAGCTTTATTACCACCATAACCTGCGGCTGCAAGACGATGCCTAGCAGTACCAACACCTGTTGTATTACTAGCAACCACGCCTGTATTTGATACTAGATTGGTTATTGATTGATTCAAGGCAGAGTTATTACCACCATATCCAAATATAGCTTTATCACCACCATAACTTGCTGCCGCCAATCCATATCTACCAGTACCAACACCAGTAGTGTCTGTAGCAACTACACCGGTGTTTGATACTAGATTGGTCATTGAGACACCATCACCAGCAGACCCATATCCAAATATAGCTCTTTGAGTAGGAAGAGAAGCCGTACTAGTATCATTAATCGTCACAGTACTACTTGTGGCAACTATGGTACCACTGGTACTATCGGTTCTTAATGACACTGTAAATGTTTCTGCTCCTTCTGTTGTTGCATCATCTGTTGTAGTTACAGTAAATGAACCGGCATTAGAGGTTATTGTAAATGAACCTGAACTGGCTGAAAAATCATTTGCCGCAGTTGAGATATTATTAATTGACCAGTAATATGTTCCATTAATAATATTTGTTCCACCAACATTAAATGTCAATGTACTTACCTCATTAACACTTGAAGATGCCGGTGTTATGGTGTAAGTAGGTGTCAAACTAATATCATTAATTGTCACCGGAATACTTGTGGCAACTATATCACCACTAACACTACCGATTCGTAACGACACCGTAAATGTTTCTGCTCCTTCAGTTAATTGATCGGCTGTCGGTGTTACTGTAAATGAACCGGCATTAGATGTAATTGTAAAAGATCCAGAGCTTGTTTCAAAATCACCGACATTTGAATTTATTGTCCAGTAATATGTTCCATTGATAATACCTATTCCACCTGCATTAAATGTCAATGCTGAACCTTCATTAACACTTAAAGATAGCGGTGTTATAACATAAATAGGCGGGTCCGATGTAGTAAATGTTATTGAGCCTGAGCTTGTAAATGTATAATATCTATATCCGTCACGTTGTATTGTTGATACTGTACCGGTCGTTACTGATGCCGGTGCATATGAGTCCAAGTATCGAAGGACAACAGCTCCGGCAGCTCCGTTGAAACCATCGTAAGGTGCACCGCCAGAACGTCCGCCGCCTCCGCCGCCACCGCTATTAGGAGACCCTGAACATCCTAATATAGTACCAGTATTGATATGAAAAATAGTAGCTTGACCACCTCCGCCAATTCCACCGAGACCTGTTCCAGTACTAGTATTAGATTGTGCTCCACCACCGCCACCGCCGTAATATTTACCATCAAAGGCCTGCAATCCTGGACCACCGTTGCCGGTGCCATCAAGAGGAGTGCCAGTACTATCCGATCCTGCCCCGCCCGCTCCACCACCGCCTCCGGTATCAACAGTCTGACCGGTGCCGCCATCATATCCTTGACCAATAGTGCCGGCACCGCCAGCTGCATAACCACTAACAGACGAGCCGCCACCGCCTGAACCACCTGCGCTTCCACTTTGGATACTACCACCTCCACCTCCCCCTATAGCAGTAATAGATCCAAATACAGAATTGGATCCATTATTGCCAGGTTGAGTTGAATCTACTGACCCAGTACCACCTTCACCAACTATCACTGTAATAGGTACACCGGGTGTAATGCTATATCCTGTTCCCGTCAAGAAGCCACCACCACCACCGCCACCGCCACCGCCGTAGCCACCACCACCACCGCCGGCTACAACTACATAATCAATTGTTGTTGGTATTGTAGTTGATGTAACGACAGAAACTGAATTACTAGGAACACTAGTGCCTATACTATTAGTAGCAGTTACTGTAAATGTATAAGTTGTGTCAAGGGTCAAATCACTAAACACTGTGCTACCACCATCTATACAATTGACAGTATTAATAATCCCTAACGGATATTGAACATTGCCGGGAAGACGAGTTATACTATATGTAGTGATCGGTGAATTTCCATTACTGATTGGAGCAAGAAAATCAACTGTAGCTGTAGTAGCATTAATTAATGTTGCACTTAATATGATAGGAGCAGAAGGAGCAGTAGTAGTTCCTGCTATCGCCCCTACTACATCCCTAGCTGGAGAAGCTGGTAATACATTTACCCAATTAGTACCACTACCTATTTGAGTTGGACTACTACGAGGGATGATATTGCTTAATCCCAGTATACCACCAGAATTAGAGCCCCAACTCCACAATGTGCCGTCAGATTTAACACCTACAACAGAAGAATATCCTGCATTTACAATAGACCAATTGGTGTCGCTACCTATCTGAGTTGGACTACTTCTTTCGATAGAAATTGAATTCAATCCGGTTTGGCCATGCCTAGAATCCCCACATACCCACAACGTACCGTCTGTTTTTATTAAAAAATTAGTATCTGATCCAGTCGACTGGGTTTTAGATATTCTAGCCCATGTAGTTAATGAGCCAACTTGTACTGGACTACTTCTAGAGATTGTAGTATTATCACCTAAGGTACCAAATGTATTATCTCCCCAAGACCATAATGTACCGTTTGTTTTAATTGCCAATACATTCTGCGTATTACCACCTATACTGATCCAATCAGTATCAGCACCGACTTGAACTGGACTACTTCTAGCTATTGTATTGTTTGTACCCAACTGACCAGCAGAATTATCTCCCCATGCCCATAATGTTCCATTTGTTTTTAGTGCAAAAGTAGAATATGGACCACTAAACACACTAGACCAATTTGTGTCAGACCCTAATTGCACTGGGCTACTTTTGTTTGTACTATTTGAGTTGCTTATTCCGGATATAGATATAGGCTCGCCCCATACCCATAATGTACCATCTGTTTTAACAGCAAGTGAAACTGCGTCCTGACTTACTGCTGTCGCAGAAACTACTCTCCAATTAGTCAAGCTGCCAACTTGTACTGGACTACTTCTAGTCACATTATCGTTAACACCTAATTGACCAACACCATTGGGACCCCATGCCCACAATGTACCATCTTTTTTCGTTGCTAACACATGTTTATATCCTACACTAATAGTAGACCAAGTACTAGCACTACCGACTTGAACTGGACTACTTCTAGCTATTATATTATTTGTACCCATTTGTCCGTTTGCATTCAGTCCCCAAGTATACAATTCGGTAGTGGGTATATTAGTTGTAACACTATTACTTGCACTACTAGGTAAGCTTTCACCGACACTATTTGTTGCAGTAACTGTAAATGTATAAGTTGATTGTGGATTTAATCCAACTACAGTAATTGGTCCGAGCACAGTTGAGTAAGCTTTGATATTATCCGGAGTACTTGTTACCGTATATTGTACGATATCACTCCCGTTATCAGATAATGGTCTAGTAAATGATACACTGACTGTACTTATACCTGTAACTGTTGCGACTACATTTGTAGGAGCTGATGGTTTAGCTGCGGTACCTTTAATAAGCATTGCGGTACCTCCTGTGAATTCAGAACTAGCTCTTAACCAGTTAGTGTCACTACCAATTTGTACCGGACTACTTCTGCTAACTACATCACCGAGTCCTAATTGACCAACACCATTGGGACCCCATGACCATATTGTACCATCAGTCTTGATGGCTTTTGTTGTACGGCCGGCACTAACCACAGTCCAGCTACTTGTACCAAGTTGAGTCGGGCTACTACGATGCACTGTATCATTTAATCCCAATACTCCGAATGCATTCTCCCCCCATGTCCATAATGAACCATTATTTTTAATAGCGGCTGCATTGTATCTTCCTCTTGATATTTTTACCCACGTAGTTTCTGAACCTATTTGCACAGGACTACTGCGAGTTACTACATCGTTTAGTCCTAACTGTCCGTAACTATTAGAGCCCCATGCCCACAATGTGCCATCTATTTTTTTAGCAAAAACACTACTACTAGCAACATCATCGCCACCTGTGCTAACATAATCCCAATTAGTATCAGTACCAATCTGGGTCGGACTTGATCGAGATACAGTAGAGATCAAACCTAAAGGCGGTCCGCCATAGCCTGTAACCCATAGTGTACCATTTGTTTTAACAATGTACATGTTAACAATACCTGCTCTTAAATTTCTCCAGTCAGTATTACTACCAATTTGAGTTGGGCTACTACGATACACTTGATCGTTTAGTCCTAACTGTCCCCATGCATTGCTACCCCAGGTCCATAAACTACCATCTTTCTTGATTGCCGCGGCGTAGATGCCGGCCGACACAGTAATAGCTTCCCAATCAGAACCATTTCCTATTTGCACAGGGGCACTACGGTATATCGTATCACCCAAACCCAGTTGACCTGAATCATTAGGACCCCAAGCCCATAATGTACCGTCAGTTAAAAGTCCTAATGACATAGCTTGTGTAGCATTTGGCCCGCCGCTTAATACAGTTTTCCAACTTCTAAGCTGACCGACTTGTACCGGACTAGACCTGTTGATAGTGGAGTTTATACCTAGTTGCCCTTCTTGATTAGCACCTACTGAATATAAATATAATTCAGGATTAGGAGTATCTACAGGTATAACACTATCACTTGCGCTACTTGGTGCACTAGTACCTATACTATTAGTTGCTGTTACTGTAAATGTATAACTTGTGCCTGGTATTAAGTTATTAACAATAATACCGCCACCACCTGACTTGTTAGATAGTGTACCTGTATATCCACCCGGTGTGCTTGTTGCAGTATATGTTACATAACTATATGTACCTGTAACAATTGGAGCCGCAAAGCTAACACGTACGCTAGTAGATGATACTGCTTCTACAGCTAATATAGTTGGTGCACTTGGTGCAGTTTTACTACCATTAAGAGCCATGACATAATTTTCACCTGAACCAACACTATTAACCCAAGTTGTAGAACTACCCACTTGTACTGGACTACTACGATATACTAAATCATTTTGTCCTAGTTCTCCTGTTTGATTTCCGCCCCAACTCCACAATGTGCCATCTGTTCTGTTTGCAATAGTAAATTGAGTAGAGGTAGTAGTTACTACTTTTCCGGCAGTAGTTATATTATTCCAGTTAGTATCTGTTCCTATTTGTACTGGACTACTTCTGTTAATAACAGTATTGTCACCCACACTACCAAACTGATTATTACCCCAGCCCCATAGTGTACCATTAGTTTTTGTAGCAAATACACTAGTTTGTGTTGTAAAAAATCCACTAGACGATTTAACAATCTTATACCAATTAGTTAGTCCTCCAATTTGTACTGGACTACTACGTAATATTACAGAATTAATACCTAACTCTCCGTTGCTGTTGTTACCCCAAGACCAAAGTGTTCCGTTAGTACGAGTTGCCAATGCATTGTATGCCCCCCCACCTATATTAACCCAATCAGTATCATTTCCAACTTGTATAGGGCTATTGGCACCAATTGGTGAATTTGTACCTAGTTGTCCATACGTATTATCACCCCATGCCCATAGAGAGTTATCTGTTTTTATGCCCAAACCAAAACTTTGAGTTTGAAATATATCAACCCAATCAGTGTCTGATCCAATTAATACCGGACTAGATACTCCAAATAATAGTCCTATTGACGCTCCATTCAACGGTCCACTTCCAAATTGACCCCATGACCAAAGAGTACCATCAGTTTTTATTGCAGTAGATGTATAGTAACCTACACCAACGTTATTCCATGTAGTTAATGCCCCAACTTGAATAGGGGAACTTACATAACTTACACCACTACCTAATCCAAATCCGCCATTATCAGCACGTCCACCCACAGCCCATAAAGTGCCATTATTTTTTGTTGCTAATGTATATCTGTATCCTACAGCTAGCGTACTCCAATCTCCAGTTGATCCTATTTGTGTAGGACTACTTCTAGGTACGGTATCACTTAACGCTAATTGATAATATTGATTTGTACCCCATGAATAAGGATTTATAGCAGGAGCACTTGTTGTAATGCTATTACTTGCACTACTTAAAGAACCACTACCTATACTGTTTGTTGCATATACAGTAAATGTATAACTTGTGCTTGGTACTAATCCGTTTACTGTGATAGTACCAGAATCACTTTGTACTAATGTACCTGTGATATTGCCCGGTGTACTTATTGCTGTATAGCTAATGATAGTACTATTACCGTTACTTGCAGGGGCAGTAAATGCTACCGTAGCACTATTTGCACCTGTTGCAGTTGCTGTACCTATAGTAGGTGCATCTGGCACATTAGTAGTAGGTAATGCGTTAAATCCGCCTGTAATCGTTATTCCGGTAAAATCCATATGTGTTTATTCTATTAAAGAGTATTTATCTCACTTAGGATTATATATTTGTATAGTAATCTTAGTTTAGCCTCATTATCTTGTATTTAGTTTAAGAAATAACGAGAGTTGAAATATTATCTAAAAACAATAGTTACTGTTGCTAACATCACAGGCACACCCATAGCCATACAACTTAGACCTATCAATACACGGTCAATCATATCAGCATGTGCCTTAGCAATTGTTTCTTTGCGTTTTTTCTCGGCTGCGGCACGTTCTTTATACATACGGACACGTTCAGCCATCATTTCATCCCATACATCTTTATTGCCAGACCATATTAATAAGTCTTTCAAATCTTTCTCTGCTTCTCTAAGTGCTTTACTATGCATAGCAATCTGCAAAGCGTGTGCTCGTATCTGACCATCAGTTAACATTGAATTATCAATTTTTTCTTTTAAATCTGTACTAGCAGAATGCACTGTATCACAGTTTATAAAAAAACTACTAAATTGTTTATAAAGACTATTAACATCTTTACCCAAAGCTACAGCTTGTTTAATGTAGCCTACTGTTTTCTGTGCAGTTGCAAAAGCAATACCAATTGTGATAGGGTCAAGCATTTTTCTTAGGCTCCTTATTTTTTGGAGGAGGTTTATCCCATTCTAAACACACAACTCTACGGTTGTATACATCGCCAGTCCAAGTCCATCTTATACAACGAGGCTCTTTGGCTAGCATTCCTACTAGCATCATTGAAGCAATAGCATTAACCATGTTATTGGCCCTGTGTTACTGTGATTTTAGCGCACCCACCTACTGTCGCACAGTTGAAATTGATTGAATAGAAGTTCTGAGTAGAACCACTCTGACTTAAACTTAAATCTGTAGTAGTACCTGATAATGTAACTTTAGCCATGTGACTAGCACTACCTTGTTGAAGTATGTCTACGTTTTTGCTTCCACCAAATAGACTAACATCAGCATAATGACTTCCGCTATCTTTCTGTTGAATTAACAATGTGTTATTATTGTTATTCACTGTAGCAAATATACCTTTGCCTCCACCGGTGCTTTGTTGTTGTAAATTTACATTGTTACTATTGCCAACGACTGAAGCATCTATATAATTTGCTTGTGTATTACTATTACCTGATTGAGTAATTGTAATAGTATTACTACTACCATTACTGTAATATTTTGTATAGTTGTTTTTTGTACCTGTTTGATTGACAGTAATTGTATTTTGATTACCAAGTTGTTCTATATAAACCTGACTGTCTTGTGTTGTACGATTAATAAATGCTTGAACTTTTGCAGTATTATTAGGATCAGCACTAAATGCAGTAGAACTACCACCGCAACATAGACTCGGTGCAGCCGGTGCGGCTGTTTGTCCTGCGGCTAAAGGTTCAGTAGAATATGTTGCATTAGCATATGCATCTGCTTGTGCTATAGTAGGGTTCAATGTTCCAGTCCAAGATACACCACTAGTATTTGCCATTCCAGAACTACCACTAAACAATTGACCTGTATTGTTATCACTACCTACAAAGAAAAAATAGTCAGGTCCCATGTTAACAATCTTACCGCTACCTAATGTAGCTTTTAGACTCCCTGCACTATTATATTGTTTTGCTGTATAGGGAAATGATGCATTGCCACTTAATTCAAACTTAACATAATCACCAGTAGCCCATTGCACTTGTCCACTAGTCCATGGTATCTTGTATGCGACACCGGGTTGTTTACTATATATTTGACAGGTAGTTGTATATAAACAAGCACTTACATTCCATTGACTATCAGCGATTTGGTATCTGCCAAATTTAACATCTGTTAAACTAGCAAAAGCATTACTACACAAAAATAATAGTAATAAGAATATCTTTTTCATTTGTTGTTTTTAACAAACCAATAATGTTTCTGTAACTCTCTAAGTACTTCGCTTTCCGGCTGCTTGAACTGTCTTGCCGCCATTTCAACAAAGTCTAACCATCTAAAATCATATTGTTCATTACCCTGGCACCATTGCTGATACATTAATTGTAATTCTCTTCCCGTCATCTTTTTCTTATTCCTGAATTCTGTTTGATAAAGACCATATTACCTCCCGGTGATCCATCACCAATAAGTTCCGATGCTAATGTATCGTTATGAATAATAGTAACTAATGTGTTTGAACTGTATCCCAGTGTTTTTACTTCAGCATAATGTTCATTCTCTGTATTACGATATGCCACACCCTTACCCCTACTTTGTATCTCTGATTCATTTTTTTCCCAGATGACGCAGACATTTGTAGCAGAATTACAATTCTTGTTTACAAACCCAGTAGTAAGATTTAATATCCTTGCTTGTGTCTCATCACTATCTTTTTGTATAGCTTCATTTAACTTACGTGCTTGCTCTTGTTCTTCTTGTTCTTGTTCCATTTCTTTTTTGCTCTTACCATTTTGATTGTTAATAGCTTTAATAATTTCCAATGGCTTTGCAATAATCAAGTTGTTTGATATTTTTCTCTCAGTTATATTCATTACAACTGGTATAGTAGGTGCTATATTATTACTTGTAACAAATGTACCATGAAATGCTTGATCCAATACAACTTTGCCAACCAATGTCTCTACTTCAATACTACCTACACGGCATTTGTTTTCTTCTAATTCGTAATCTTTCACTTTTTCATCTTCTTTACAGCTAGGAACTAATACGATTAAGCTCTGTCCTGCTTCATCTACTGTCATAGTGAAGTCAGTACCACGTACTGCAATACTTGCTGTTGGAGTTTTGATTGCTACTTGTTGACTATTTGTTTTAGCAATTTGTCCTGATGCATAGCGTACTGTACCCATACCAACTTTAAGTGCTAGTTTTCCTGCATCACTTTTATTGGGGTCAAACACAAAATCGTCTATAAGTAAACGACTATTCTCGGTTACTTTGACTTTAGTATCATCTTTGAAAATTAATTGTACTGTGCCGTTTTTAGTAGAATAGATATCATTACTTTCGATACCAACACCTTTATTGCCTACAACTTTGTTTTTTCCACGAGTAATTTCACCAGGAGCACCTGTAAATTCCGATACGTTACCTATGTTAGCATTTGCTGTTATACATAATAGCAAAGACAACAATATGAATAACTTACGCATTATTATCTCGGTACTGCTGTTCTTGGTGTTGATATTGTACTTGCGCTACTAGTTCTCACAGTAATAGTATTGTGATCACCCGTAGTTTTAATGTCAACAGTTGTATCATTTGTACCTTGTTGTTGAGTAATAATACTATTGTAGTTACCTGCAATAACTTGTTTCAAGTTATGGCCATTTGCACCACTAGCATCAAATTGTTCAATGTCAAGTTTGTTATTACTACCGGTGATACTGATATCACTTATACCAAAACTACTTTTTAAATCTTTAGTAATTTCATTAGTGCTACCTGTAATTAATAATGTGCTTTGAATATCACTACCAATTAAGTTTTGAATAACAGTATTATCGTTACCAGTAATTGTTTCAGTAATGATGTTACGTAAATTACTTGCATTTTGTACATCACCAACTGTTAGTTTGGTCTTATTGTTGTTTCCAGTAACTGTACTAGTGTAGTCGTTGTTATTACCTTTAATGTTATATTGACCTAAATTGTTGTCACCTTTTTGAATCATAGTAATAGTGTTGCTATTACCACTAATAGTGGCATAGTTAGTATTACTAGGTGTGGCATTATCTACCCCACCGATGTTGTTAGTTCCACCTGTTTGTTCAAGTGTGACTGTGTTGGTATTACCAACTTGTTCAATATAAACTTTATTAGGGCCTGTAGCGGCAGTTTGTACCTGCGCCATACTAGTTCCTGTTAGCAATGATAATGCTAATGCTGAAAGCACCGTCTTATAGTTTTTATAATGCTTCATTAAAATACAGTAATCAGTTGTCCTGATCACGCTCCTTGGGTTTTACCCTTATTTTTATTACCTACTTCTTTTTAGATATTTGATAGACTGTAGGCTTTTTGGTCTACCAAACATTGTTTATTCTTTTACTTCTTCTTTCTTTTTACTGAATTTGAATATGTTTGTGAATCCTTCTGAGACCTTATTCCAGAAACTTCTAATTTCGTTTCCTTTAATATCTTTTCCGTTGTCGGGCTTAGATGGTGCGGTTGTAATTTTGGGGGTGTCTTTAGGTGAGGCTTTCTCTTGAACCAACTCATTTTTTTTCTCCTCTTTTTTAAAATTCCAATGTCCCTTACGAGCACCTTCACGTATTGTATCTATGACGGCTGCTTGTATGGCCATACTTGTAGCCTTGTTAATGCTTTCATTAATACTAACACCAACTTCAGCTTCAATACTACTTGTACCTTCACTAGCAAAACGTAATACGCCTGCTTTGTCCATATAACTTAATACGGTTTTAGTAACTGTTACACTAGTTAATACTTCGCCTGTGCTAACGCTTACTGTTCTTAAATTGATAGTTACTGTGTCTGACTGATATTGTGTGCTAGTCCCAATACCTAATACTCTGACACCTGAACCACCTGTTAATGTGTTGCTATCATAACCAACAATACCACCTTCAACCAATACACCGGCAAACATCATTGGGGGTAATGGTTTAGCATCACGTCCTTGATATTGTTCACGCATCTGACGTATCATTTGACGTTCTTTGATTAAGTTATCTAATCCAACACGTTCTAATACAACAAACCACTTGCTCTCACCTACATCTTGTAATGCTTTAATCAAGTAGCTTTCTGCACCCTGTGTAACTGCTGAACTTAAGCTAGCAATATTCTGTGTACTTTTACGTTGTCCTGTTTTATCTGAAAACCCATAGACAGCAATAGTAATAGGACCATCATTTGGTGGCAGTAACTTATTGTTATCTTTTTTCATATAAACGTTTTGTTCTATAACAGGCTCATCAAATTGTTTACCCGTGATTGCATTTCTAGTACTGCTACTGATGGCACAACCAGAAAGGATAAGCACGACCGATAATAATAGTAATAGTTTTTTCATTAGAAGTAAAATGTCCCCGCTGGTACCTTCATTGTTGTTGTTTGTGATGGGTTAGCATTGTTAACAATAGTGATAATGATTAAACCATTATCTGCTCCATCACCTAATTTCCAACTGATAGTATTGCCACCTAAATCAGGAATAGTTCCACAAATTACACCTTTTGTAGTGCAAGTTGATCCTTCACCGAACATACTATCAGTCAACTGTTTGGCTAGTTGACTATAAATTCTTGACTCTAAATTAGCTAAAAATCTAGCTTGAGGTGTATTAAGGGCATCACTCTCTACCTTTGCTTTTAATGCATCGGCTAATGCCTTATTCTTGTCTTTTTGTAGGTCTTCTAACTGTTTTAACGTTAGTACATGGCTACTATAACCCTGTCCGCTGAAACTAGGGCTATTAAACTGATGCGTTAATTCAGCCGAATAGGCTAACACAGCGAGCATCATTAGGGTACTTACTGTTATACCTCTTATCATTATCTGCTCCGATCCGATAAATATTATATATATATATTTAGTTGATTTACATCAAAAGATATAGTGTAATACATAAAAGGATATTTATGGGAGATATATTTAAGATTATAGGTGACTTAGGGTTTCCAATTGCGGTTGCCCTTGCCGGTGGTTACTTTGTTTATTTGACTATCAAACTACTATTACAGGGTGTTCTAGGGTCAATCAAAGGTATGGCCGGCATCATTACTGCACTTGATAATCGTGTAAAAACTATGAACCATGATGTTATTCGCATTGATACCATTGTTAGTAATGCTCTAGGTTTACGTCCAGATGCGGAACGTATAGCCCGTGCTGATGGTAAAACTGATGCTCGGAGGGATTAATGATTCAATATTGCGTTTATACTAGAGATGACAAATTTTTAGAAGTTGCTAGTTGGATATCAACTAACAATATAAAGTTTGAACCTCACTTAAATCGTACAAGATTTTGGATTCCGGATGGTGTATTAATGACAGAATTTTTATTAAAGTATGGTGACATTTGTCCTAGAGTTATGGAGTCTTCGGAGGGATACACATATGCTACATTATGATTACACATGGGATCTAAATCCGAATAGTTTAATTTTTGATAAAGAATTAGACGTAGATCGATTTGGATGGGAAGAAGGTGACTACTTTAAGCTAGTAGAAGATAGAGAACTAGGTATTAAAAAGTTAGTCAAAGTTGATGTATTAGAAAAATTTATCCTACAGGGAAAAAAATGATTATCACTATAGACCTATCTTGGTTATTAAACATAGGACCAAGTTTATATGAATTACTACCGTATTTCTTATTAGGTCTAGGATTTGGTATGGCATTTTATTATATGTTCTATGATAAAAATTCAATGACCGATTTAGCTCGAAAAAAACACGACTTAGAAGTAAAAAAAGAATGGTTTCGTATGTTAGCCGAACAGCAAAAAGAGAAGGCTAAAAAAGAAAAATGGAAGAAAAGTTATTATTAAAAGGAGAATAAAAATGGCAGAAGTAAAAACATTATCACGTTCAGAACGTGAAGCACAGCTTAAAGATAGAGCAGGATGGGTCATTACCGTCATTGCACTACTATTAGCAATTACAACTTACATGGCTAGTGGATTTAGTAGCAAAATATTATCTAACACTATTAAAGCGAATGATACTTGGAATTTTTATCAGGCTAAGTCAATTAAGCAATCTATTGCTGAGGGTCAATTAGAAGCCACCGCAGATCCAAAACGTAGGGAACAACTACAAGCTAAGATTGACAGGTATGAATCCGAGCCTGATAAAGGTGAGGGTAAGAAAGAGTTGATGGCTAAAGCATTAAAGATTGAAGCAGAACGTGATGAAGCCAAAAAACATTCACCTTGGTTAACATTTGCGGCAATGGCATTTCAGTTAGCTATTGTGCTATTATCAGCTAGTATTTTAGCTGTTGATAAACGTATGTTTTGGGGTAGTATTGGTGTTAGTATATTTGGTTCATTACTATTAGCCCAAGGAGTTTGGCTTTTAGTCCCGTTGGTGATATAATATGGATGTAGTAGAACTAATTAATAAATATGGCTTCCCGATTGTTATGGCAGTTGGGATGGGCTTCATTATCAAATATGTTTGGGAATGGGCCACAAAAGAAGTTAAGCCAGTTATTAGTGATGCTAACACTGTTCTTATTGCATTGATTGACCGTATCAGGATGTTAGATAATGACTTGATACGTTTAAATCAAAAAGTTAATACTGTACTTCATTTACGTGGTAAAACAATTGAGTTTGAACGTGTAGAAGCAGAAAAGCAAATTAACAATATTAAAAAAACTGAAGATGATAAGGCTGCAAGTAGCGGAGAAGGTTAATGAAAATTATTGAAGACACAACTAAAAAAATTCCCCATCTATACCTAGATATGGATGGAGTACAGGCTGACTTTTTTGGTGCTTGGGCAGATAAGCACGGTGTCTCTCATTGGAAAGCTATACAAGATAAAGAAGGCGAGATTGAAGATTTAGCCAATAGTACAGCCGAACAAGTATATGATTTTTTCCGTAAACTCAAACCACTTAGTGGTGGTATGGAAGTTGTTCGTTGGGCACAGCAACACAATATTCCATATACAGTCTTATCAGCTCCATTACGTGGACCATTTGCTGATGCAAGTAAACAAGCAAAAAAAGATTGGTTAGACACATATCATCCTGGTTCTAGTAGTAATGCAATCTTTACGTCAGCTAAGTTTAAATATGCAGTTAGTGATGGTGTAGCAAATGTATTAGTAGATGACTTTGGTCCATACATTCAGAAATGGACTGATGCCGGTGGTATACCAGTTAAGCATGAAGATGAGTCAGAGGTATCAAGTGCGGCACAAGATACTATTAATAGACTAGAAAAAATCTACTCACCTTTTCTGACTAAATAGTATGTTGGTAAACTAATTTGCCCAATAAACTTTTAATAATACAAACTAACCTGCTATAATATTACATGGGCAAAAAATACGACAATTCTAGGTATGAGGTCATTACTCAGGAAGATCCTGACTCGGGTGACTTAATGGTACCATTACCACCTGAGCTACTTAAACAGTTAGGTTGGATAGAAGGGGATACTATCGATTTTTCAATTGATGATAAGGGTCGTTATGTTCTAAAGAAAATATCTAAATGATAAATCCAAACGACTTATTCAACACAATGATGGGTAATGTAACTGACACTACAACCATCACTTCCACTAGCCCAACATTTTCAATTACTGATAATACAGTCTCTAGTGGTCTATATTGGGGATTAAACGGGACGAGTGCTATCCCCGGACAAGTATTAACCACAGACAATACTTGGGGAAATATATCATTGGCTAATCCTAACTTAAACGGTGCAACACTTAGTGTTAAAGGTAATGCTGATTTTGAAGGTGAAGTAACTATTAAGGGAAAAAACCTATCTGATATGTTTCAAAAGATTGAAGAACGATTAGCTATTCTTCACCCAAACCCTGAACTAGAAGATAAATGGGATGAGTTAAAAGAATTGGGTAAACGCTATAAAGAACTTGAAGCCGAAATCATTGAAAAAGAGAAGATTTGGTCAATACTAAAGAAATAAGATTTGACAAATAATCCATATTACGCTATAATAGAAACTGTTTACTAACTATGATCCTTACATTATGACAATGCATCTAGCACATCCCGCACTAACTATGGGCGGTAAACGCAAAGGCAAGATTAAATTCCGCAATAGTGCAGAAGCACAAAAAGCACGCCAACTTGATACTGAGTGGAAAGAACTACAGGCTAAGTGGGGTGTTGATGCAGAAGAAAAGAAACGCAAACGGGCATTAGCGGCAGAACCGTTATCATATACATTATCCGCACCTGCAGGTCGTGAGACCAAACGTATTGCTAGTTTAGATACTGGTCATTCGGGTGCTGTACGTACAAAAGATATCCCACAATATACCGGTACCAAGATTCTTGGTATTGGTACAATGCACAAAAGTAACGCTGTCCCTATTTTCTCCGATGAGGAAGCTAAGGCAATCAGCACTATGCGTAGGAATTAAAAGGAGCTTAAAGCAAAACACATGGCAAAAGAAGAAGGTATTAAGATGGATGGTAGGGTAATCGATGTATTACCCAATGCCGTCTTTAGAGTCACTCTTACCAGTGGGCCCACTGTCACTGGTTACATATCAGGTAAAATGCGTAAGCATGATATTAAAATTCTACTAGGTGATACAGTAGAGGTAGAATTCAGCCCATATGATTTGACAAAAGGTCGCATCACTCGCCGACGTTGACTAAATACTCTACTATGTATGACGTTGTAGAGAAGATCACTGAATCCCAAAAAAGAAAAATAGAGATTGTATCACTCTCTTATTCCAGCACCGACCTCAACCCTGTACTAAGCAAAAAGACAATGGACTATCACTACGGTGATTTAGCACATAAGTATGCTGAGAGATACAACAAGGGTGAGGGTGATAAAGACTTTAACTATGCTGGTGCATTTTTACACAACATCTATTTCAGTCAATTCAGAAAGCCACAAGATAGTGGCACACCAAACGGTCCTGTACTTAATCTAATAAAACGTAAGTATGGCTGGTGGAAAGACTTCAAAGAACAATTCAAACTAGAAGCTATGAAGATACAAGGAAGTGGATGGATTTACATGTCCTTTTCCGGAGAAATAAAAACTATACAAAATCATGAGGTACGTGATGATATATTGATATTAGTTGACTGGTGGGAACATGCCTGGGCACTTGACTACCAGGCTGACAAAAAGAAATATTTAGAGAACATTTGGAAAATAATGAATTGGAATGTCATTAATACCCGATGGGGTAAAAATTTATGAGAATAAGGAAACAATATGGCATACTCACAACAAGTTATAGATCACTATGAAAATCCCAGGAATGTTGGATCTTTTGACAAGACTGATACTGATATTGGTACTGGTATGGTTGGCGCGCCTGCATGCGGCGATGTTATGAAATTACAAATAAAGGTTGACAATGTTACAGGTATTATTACAGATGCGAAATTTAAAACGTATGGCTGCGGATCGGCTATTGCGAGTTCAAGCCTCATTACAGAATGGGTCAAAGGAAAAACACTTGACGAAGCCGGATCAATCAAAAACTCCGAAATCGCCGAAGAACTAGCATTGCCTCCGGTAAAGATACATTGTAGCATATTAGCTGAAGATGCCATCAAAGCCGCTGTAGAAGACTATAGAAAAAAAATAAAATGATAACTCTTACTGAAAAAGCATATGATAAAGTAAAAAATCAACTTAAAAAACGAGGTAAAGGAGTTGGGATTAGACTAGGTGTAAGGACTACTGGTTGCAGTGGGTTAGCATATACAATGGAATATGTTGATAATTATGAAGCAGAAGTAGGAGTAATTAACTATTCACAAAAAGATTTTGTGATATTAGTGGATTTGAAAAGTGATGTGTACCTTAGGGGTCTCACAATGGATTGGGTTCGTAATGGACTTAATGAGGGATTTGATTTCAAAAACCCTAATGAAAAAGACCGCTGTGGTTGCGGGGAAAGTTTTAGAGTATGATAACAATAACAGAATCAGCAAAAATAAAAATATTGGATCTTCTAGCTGAAGAAGGTAATCCCGATTTAAAATTACGTACATTCGTACAAGGTGGCGGGTGTTCAGGGTTTAGTTATGGTTTTACATTTGATGAGATAATGAATGAAGATGATTTTGAAATGCCGTTAGGTGACTCCAAAGTTCTAATCGATGCCATGAGTATGCAATATTTACAAGGTGCAAGCATAGATTATAAAGAAGACCTACAAGGATCAGAATTTAAAATAACTAATCCAAATGCACAATCCACATGTGGATGCGGTAGCTCTTTTTCTGTTTAGATGAGGTAATAGTGTATGAAGTCTAGAGAATTCATTACAGAAAAAATAAACCCAGACATACTTACTCTTAATTTTTACCATGAGCAAGAGATAGATGGCAAAGTATATAGTGCAAAGACAGTAAAAGAAGGTTGGAATAAACGCAACAAAGAGTTATATCTAAGCATAGAATGCAAAGATAATAACAAGATTATTGCAGGTGCGCTTTTTCCTAATATTAAATATTAGGTCTAATCAGTGGTTAGAAAGTGTGGATACGTGGGTTAATGATGCATATAAACAATCCGGAATCGCTAGAACAATGTATGCTTATGCTAAAATGCTAGGAAATGATGTCCGTCCCAGTACTGTACAGACTCCTGACGGACAGGCTATGTGGAAGGCATGGAAAAAGTCCGGAGAAGCTAAACACCTTATAAGGTAGGACACTTTGCGATAAATACAAGATAAGGAAGATTAATCATGGCAATCTCAGGACAAGAGACATTACAAATAGGCGCACAAAATAGCCCCACTAATAGCGATTCATTGTGGGTAGCGTTTAATAAAACACAGAATAACTTTAGCACACTTTTTAGTCAGGCTAGTCCATATGACATTTTTACTAGTCAAGCAGGTATATCAGTAACGTCTAACGCATCGACTGGTACAGTCACTATTACAAATACAGGTGTTCTTAATTTAATACAAGGTACCGGCATCACATTATCGGGTGCAAATGGTAATATCGTTGTATCAGCTACAGGTGGAAACGGGACAAGTGGAGTAACGAGCGTAGGTATTAGTTCAAATTCACTATCAATAACAAATACTCCAATAGTAAGTTCCGGTGTCATTAGTGTTGATCTACCGGTTCAAACTAATATATTAGCAGGTAATTATATTGCGCCAACTGTAACAATTGACCAATATGGTAGAATTACTAATATTGCAAATGCATCTTCATTCGGTACTGTAACAAGTGTAGCAGTTTCCGGTAGTGATGGTATTAGCGTAAGTGGTGGTCCTATAACTAGTAATGGAACTATTACTCTTACTAATACTGGTGTCACACGACTTACAGCTGGATCGGGTATTGTTTTAACTAGCAACACAGGTAATATTACTATTACTTCTACCGCGGCAGGCGGAAGTGTGAATGCCGCGGGTAACACAAGTGAAATTCAATTTAACTTAACAGGAACATTTAGTTCTAGTGCTAATTTGACATATGATTCAAGTAATAACATATTACGTGTAGGTAATTTAGAATCTACCGGCGATTTATTACCTTCAGCTAATATTACATATGATTTAGGTAGCCCAACAAAACGTTGGAAGGATCTATACCTAAGCAATAATTCTATTCTATTAGGTGAAAGTACAATAAGCGTTGATGATGGTGCATTGAAAGTTAATGGTAACCCACCTGATGCTGTATTTGAGTCATTACCGTTCGGAGAAGGTTCAGGTGTTAGTTGGGTTGCATGGGAAGGCGCCAATTTAACTGTACGTGGACCAAATGCTAGTATATTATCTACATTACAAAAAGTTGGTGTAGGTATGAAAATTAAACTACTAACACCACCAGCAGTAGCAGGTAACACTTTAACTACTACAAGTAGATTAGAATTAACCAGTAATGCTACTCCTGGCTTTTATGAATATACATTTAATGTAGCAGAATCATCAGCTAATTTAGTATATATATACAGTGCCGAGATTGCATATACTAATACAGTATCTGTTGCATCAGATGGTAACATTGTGTTACCTGGATCAGATTCATCTATTACTTACATCGATGGGTCATTGGCTGCGCCACAAATTATCGGTGTACCTGCTAATGCTACGGCAAACGGAGTGCCCGGACAGACAGCGTTTGATTCTAATTACATATATATTTGTACTGCCGCAAATACATGGAAACGAGCGGCAATCGCTACGTGGTAAAAAAAGCCCCTAGGGGCTTTTTTATTTAAATTAACTTTTTCGAGTTTTTATTGTACGTTCAAGCATGAAGTCAGTAAACTTACTAGCGCACATTGCAGGAACATCAATGAACGGATCCTCAAGATAGAATGGGCAACCACTTTTCCATTTACCTTTATCCTTAAAATATTTCAATTCTATCAAATCCTCATTTCTAGCTGGATTGAATTCTCTACGTGGAGAAAACGTTCTTCGAAAAGTATTAAGTAACATATTAGGTTCGTGGCATTTTAGAGGCTTCTGAGATAACTACAAATACATCATCTAATGTATTGCACATTACCTTGGCTGTTTTCCAGTCATCATTTGAGTCATTACCGGACACTTCAACCATGAAGCCATTGTCGTAAAAATTAACAGTCAAGCTGTCATTACATTTTGATAGTTTATCTGATAGTTGCATATATTGTATAGGGCCGTAGCCCTATTAATTAGTTAGTGCTATTAACTGCTTCGAGCACTTGCTCGGCAGTAACTTCTTTTTTCTTGCCACGTGCTTTGATAGATTCCAAGCTTGGCTTAGCACTTTTAGAAGTCTTAACTTTGACTTCTCCCTTATTGGACTCTTTAGTGCGGTCCTCAATTGCATCACCAATCAATGATTGATCGGATGCTGACTGGAAATCTGCGTGAGTTTCCAAATACTTGAGTGCTTCAAGTTTAGTCATTTCTGTAGGCAACTCTACCAAGTCAATACGACTTGCGCCACCTTTAGAGAATTGTTTGATACGGCGTACCATGTCATCAGTAAAACGCACTTTAGCGTTACCGTTGTGAATAGTAATACCGGCGACTTTGAAAGTTTGATTAGCCATTTGAGTTTCCTTTGAAGTTTAAGCTAAGTTTAAAAATGTACTGATATTGCTCAGTACTGTTATAATGATAACACAAATGGAGTTTATTGTCAACCATGTGTGTTACCAAAATTAGTATGACTCACCCAATAATTGAGCACGTCCGATCGGGCTCATACCACGACCTAGGTTTTCCGCATCCCAGCAGGTATAGCCGGGAAGTTCAATATCATTCCAACGACTCTCTGATAAGAAAAGGCGCACACGAAACATTTTCATTTTATTTCTCCAAGATATAAGGTTTATCCCATTTGCCGATGTTAACATCAACATAGTAGGCAGTGTTGAAATAATCGGTCATTGCATCCGATTCGTCATACCAATCGGCAGCTTTTAATGCCTTGAATGCTTCGGTCAAGAATGCCTTAGCCTTGCCATCATAGTGATCTTGGAACCAGTAAGGGTTAACTTGATCATAGCCATTAGTATTGGGCTTGAATCCACGAGCTACTTGATAGTGGTCATTGCCACAAACACGATTGCTGTTACCGATAAAGTCAATAGCACCGGATTTGAGGGTTAAAACAATAGTCATGTGACTACGGACACTCAAGGATCCTTTAACTTTATACTTAGCCAAGATTGGCTTGAGTGCTTGTGCAATCTTTGCTTTGCGTTCTTGATTCATGTAAGCCATTTCGTATTCCTTTGTTTAACTGTTTAAGATTCTATTGTAGCACAATGCCCATTTATTGTCAAATTATTGTTCCATCGGATCACCAAGAAAATACTCGGTTACATAGGTGACAACAATGTCTTTGCCGGAATGAATACGCAAGTACTCACCTAGAGCTTCTACATTGCGGAACAAATAACCATTTGCTTTGTACATTTCTTAGTCCTCTTTATCAGTTTCAATACAAGTATTGTAGCACAGGATCCATTTATTGTCAAATTTCACTAAATTCGCTAGAACTGTATCAGTATAGATTCCTGAGAATCCTAGCGATTTTGAAGCACCGGGACGGTGAAAATGAGTACTTTTGTATGCAAAAAAGTACTACGAAAGTACTAAAATTAGGGTCAACTATTGACGGTATTGTACGGGGTATAATCTTCTTCTAGGTCATAAACCGCAGCCTGATACACCCAAGAAACCGGGATTTCTAGCATCCTAGCAATTGTTACAGGGTTAGTACCCACTAACAATAGGTTGCGGATTTCAATATCCAAGTCTGCCATTTTACTCATTACAAAACCTCCAACATGTTAGCGGGCACTTTCCAACTACGGAAGTTAGCCGGCTCATCTACAATAATAAATTTACGATTGATTTTCTTTACAACACCGGAGATTGCACCGCGCTTTGAACTAGAGAATTTAACATTAGATCCAACTGTCAATGCCGATTTGTTACGCACCACTAATTGGGCACGGGCAAAACGCATTGCATCACCGATGCTATTCAATTCTTCGTTAGTGAAGTCACCCTGCATGATAGCAGTATTAATTTGCTTGATGTTCATTTGAACTCCTTTTGACTGAATAAGACTCTATTATATACCCAAACCGATTTATTGTCAACCTTTTATTGTTTGATGTTTTTCATTGCATTTTCCATGTCTTCCAGATGCTTGCGATACTGGATACGGCCAAGATTGATATTGTACATCACATAGACTAGTATTGCAATACAAAATGAGATTCCGATATATGGAATCGCTGTTGCGGGAATGAGGGTAAGCAAATAAACTGTAGCACACCCTGCTATTGCGGCGAGTGCAATTTCTTTTGCAGTTTGTGCGACTGCTTGTGTTTTATCTGACATGTTGAATTTCCTTTCTAAATTTCAATGCAAATATTATAGCACCAAAAGGATTTAATGTCAACCTTTTAGTTTATGAATTAGTTCATTGTAATAAGATCCGGGTAATTCTTGTAGTGCATCTAGGAGCAATGCTTCAATCCTTCCGGTAACATACAATGCCGCATCTATTCTATTGCCTGGACGGCGATCCAAACAAGACTTAAACTGCCTAGATATAAATTCATCTACCAGTTGTTTGTGTAGTTCTTTTTTGGTAACGTCTTTCATACAAGTACCTCTCGGTTTGGATGTTTGTCTTTACGACGGTATTGTACTTTGGATTGTACAACCTTAGGTTTGAACGGAGTGTTGCTACAAAACAACACTTTGTGGGCCCGATGTTTGGGCTGTTCAATAGTGAATGATATAGTTCTTCGTTTCATAATGCGTATTATAGCATAGAAACATATTTATGTCAACTTTCGGAAATACCTTGGTAGTTCTGTAGTAGTTTTTGTATTGCTGAATTTGCATCAGTACCATTACGTAGAGCCTCTGCTACATCATCAATGAATTCTGTTTGGAAGTCTTGTTTTGTTTCTGGACTTAAGCTACGATATTTTGCGGCTACTGCACTATTTGCTGTCATATGTTTGTTCCACAATTCTTGTGCATGACCACTACTTTGTGACATTTGACTTTGTTGTTGCTGTTGTTGAGCCTGTTGTTCCTTATCCTGTTTTACTTTGTTTGCACGTTGAATATACTTAAAGCGATTAGGATCCTTCTTCTTCAAGTCAGTGCGGCTAGCATGGTACTTATCTGTTACAGGTCTAAACTGCCCACCATATGGATTGAACAATAAGAACTCTGCATCCTCATCACTTAGATTGCCTATCCCCTTTTGTACATCACTTTGTAGTTGCTTGATGCCTTTATTATATGCATCATAGTCTGCACCTGTTAATGTATTTGCAGGGAAATCATTATCCATATCAATTTGTGGATAGTTGGCTGAATCTTTGCTATGTAAGTAGTTCATACCTTTAGCAGTAAATTGGTCTAGTATAAAAGCTCCCTTACCCGGACGTAAAAAGTATAATACCTTTGTAAAGAAACTTACACCTAACCCAGGAAGTAATTGTAGTTTACGCAATCTTTGAATCAGGTCAAATGCTTGTGCATTTGTTAGATCACCAAAACGTATTTCGTTTAATGCATTGTTGACTTGTCGTCTTGCTTCTTTGTCGTTCTTTAATTTCTTGTACAGTAGTTTGGGGTTGTTAGCACGATTGACCATACCGCCCCAGGCCATAATATAGAATAACAATTTTAAACTACTATTAGCTTTATCGGCAACCATTGCTTTAACTTCAGGCTTACTGTTTGTAGTAGTTGGATAGTTTTGTGGATTGTTCATTCCAGAAACAGATGCTAAACGACTAGGGTTATACTTTGCAGGTCCCCTGGCATCCATATATTTGTTACCTTGTGGATCGCTTTGTTGAAGCATTTTCCACTCGGCTTTTAATAATTTTAAATCTTGTTTGTCAAGCACTTCATTAATACGCATATAGTATTTATTCTACTATGTATTAATCCTATAGTAGTCTGAATAGGGCAACACTGTCTATGGTTGTAAGTAACAAATAATTTGCCAACATACCAAAACTGTTACGTGACCAAGCCGCCCAAGCATACATACCACAACTAGCAATAGTTAGTGTAAGATACCATATAAAAGGAACAGCAGGTACAGAACTTGCAAACCAAATTGCTGCACCTATGCTCATGGACCAAGCTAAGGTTTCTATTACAAATCTAATTGGATTACTTTTCCAATCCTCTTTGATCCAATTAACTGTACCAGATAATATATTGGTCATTGACTACAGGTTCGTTCTCTGTATAAACGACCATCTGCTGTTTGAATCTCTTTCCACTCAGTACAAATTAATGGCTGAGGTGATTGTTGAATGACAACAGGTTGTTGGACAACTATTGGTTGTTGACGTCCTAATTCATAACTTATGGCACCAATTACTATAGGTGCTACCCACCAACCCATGCCCGGTCCACGATGATAGCCACCATGGTGACCGTGATGACGGAATCCATGATGTTGTGCTACTGCTGAACCTGCTAATACTAATAGTGATATTGCTACTATAATTTTTTTCATAGTATTCTCCTATATATGTATAACGTATTACTCAAGTGTTCCGTTGACTTTGTGTAAGTCAATTGCTTCTTGTAATACAAGTTCTACCATTTTATTTAGCGTAATGTCACGCTTGTGTGCTTCCATAGCTAACTGATAGATGTCATGTTCATCTAAATTCAATTCGATTTCGACTCTATTATCTTCTTTTACTGGTTCTGTCATTTTTCTTCCTTGATTTTTTTGCAACCTCTACTAAAGGAGCAATGTTGTTGTCATAAATTTGAGCCATAGTTCTATATAACCCTGTGCGTTCTTGGGGCGTCATTCCAGCACACCAAGGTGGGTCATTCGGATCCCTGTCTAATCCATAATCATGTCTATATGTTAGACACATATCATGGATAATTTTCTCACGGTTATTGGAATCTATATTAATCACAATTTATGTAAAGCTAAGATAACAAGTAGTGCCACCGTACAAATTATACTTTCAGGAACATACACACTTTTAATTATCATTTTCTTCTTTCATTTAAATTATTATACACATAAACTAATATATTGTCAACTAGTTTAACAATCTTTTGGGCATATTAGGATTTTCATCTTCTTCCAAAGCTTGGGCTAAAGTTTCCAAATCCTCATCTCCCAACTCATCCAAATCAATTTCTAATGCTTCATCCATGAGTTCACCGGACTCAACTAGTCTAGTAAGTTCAGAAACAAGGTCGTCTAGTTCTTCCTGTGTTCCATCAAAGTTATCAAAGCACCCGGGTGCAAATTCAATCTTAAGAGGTTTCTTTTCTTCTGTCATAATCTAATTATCTCCATGCGTTAAATAAACCTAATAAACAAGTGACAATAGCCACAATATTTACTACTAATTGTGGACGATTCTTTACACGTATAGTCCATATCATAAACATAATTGTACCTAATGTAAATGCTACAATGTTGTAGGGATAAACACTAGGTCCAATTGAATTACATACATGCCCAGCAATAATGAATACTGCACCTATCCATTGCAGGGTATCGTTTAATTTCATTCTTCAATGCCTAAAATTTCTATAACTTCATCAATCTCTAACAGTTCAATATCATAATATTCAGTGGTAAAATTTGACTCCACGTCTGAATATAATTTCTTAGTCATTTCATTGCGGTACATTTCTAATGCATCTCTAATAATATTGCGGTTAGATACTGACAAGGTTATGTTTTTATAATCTTGTAATTCAAAAGAATATTGTGCTATGTTCATTATTTTACTCCAAAAGTGTTTAATGCAGGTTGCATTGTGTTAATTAATTCTGTCTCACGGCTATGTGCTGGCTTCTTACCACGCACAACCTCGATGACTCCAAATATAAAACTCTCGGCACCACGTTCACATAGGGCACGTGACAAACCCCAGTTTTTGTTCTCAGTCAAGGCACGTTGCATATGTTTTTGCATACGACGGCGTAGTGTCAAAAACACATTGCCTTTATATGACAATGCAGTTAAGCCGATATAATACTCAAATGTTACAACATCTTGGATGTAGTAAATCACTTGGTTACGATCGGTCCTACGTTTGCGGGTGCTTTTTGAGTTCATGTATGTATTGTAGCACCATTACGAATTATTGTCAAGTTAGTGGTGGCCAACTAATTCCAATGCTTCTTTGAAGATTTTTTGTTGTCTATTTACAACATCTAATTCCCATGGTAGATTCTGATATTCCTCATAACTCATTTCTTCCGGAAGTTTCTTAGTATAGGGAATACCATGCCAATAACACATACCATTTTGTGCTATTCTCAATTTACCAGTATGTTTCTGATTAATATGTATTAACTCATGGGTTAATACTTTAGGTAATGATTCATAACTAATATTATAGTTAATACCCAATCTATTATCTTTAAACTTATCTATTCCACCATATACATTATGTTCTAATGGATATAAACAAACTTCTAATGATTCAGGTAATTCTATTATCTTTGATATTGCAGTAGCAAACGAGGTTATAATAACTTCGTGTTTATAGCTTTGCTGATTGTTTTTGTAAAAGAATCTAATATACACAGATTAGTTAGTATCTTCTGTTACTTTAAATCGGTTTGAATATTCATAGTTAACTGTATCTAGATTCTCACGGAAAACAATAGCCCCATTACGTAAGTGAAATCTTCTAGCCATTTCAGTTTTAGGACTTAATGTAACAAATCTAGTAACACTAGGATATTCACGTTGAATGCCTTTTACTGCTTCAATTAATAACTCTTGACCTTTACCTGCTTTATAACTCCATATTGTGTAGAATACTGCAGTGGTCGGGACTGTTGCAGTAGTCTGCAAATCTGTAGTGTCTTGTGGTACAAAATCATGGAAACTAACACAAACCATCGCTTCTGGATTGTCTGCATTATCGTCGGTTAGTGCGGCAACCATTCTGCCGTTGCTGACTCTAAAGTCAGTTGGTATTTCAGGCCGAACGGGATCGTCCTTAATGAAATCAAGTAGTTTATTAGTGAGGTCTTTGATGAAGTGGAGCATAGTAAATGTATTTAGTCATAGCGCATAAAATACATATATTATGCACTATAAATTGTGTTTAAGAATTTTTCAACGATAATTTGTCGTTCTTTTTTAGTTTTAGCACCAAGCACAGTTATGTTATAAAGTTGGTTGTTTGATGTGACTAACAAAGTGATGCAGAATCCCGCTGCCTTAGTAAAGCCAGTTTTGATGGTGACAATACCCTCACGTCCAGAGAATGTGCTAGTAGAATTGCTAGTAATCTTTAGTTGTTTCTTTCCCTTTGTAGTGTAAGCTGTAACTGATTTAACTTTTGCGGCATCTTTGACTATATCGAACTCATATACTGCTTTGGTCAACAATACAATATCATTGATAGAACTATAGTTCATAGGACTTAACCCTGTAGGTTCAACAAATCTAGTATTGACCATGTTTAACTCTACTGTATGCTGATTCATTCTATTTATAAAATAGCTATATCCATACACAAAGTTTTCTGCTAGTGTTTGTGCCGCTAAGTTATCACTTCCCACAAGTGCTAGATTAATCAAATCTAGTCTGGATAACGCTATTCCCTTGACTAATTTAGTATTGGGTGTAGTTTTACCAGTTACTGTAAGCTTTTCATGTAGGTCTTGATTCTCTTTAAGAACAGTATAAACCGTCATTAACTTGCTAATACTAGCAATACTCAGTTCATCATGGTCTAATGACCCTTCCACAACACGGTTGTTTGTTACGTCATACATCACCTTTGTAGTTGCGGAAAACGCAAATACGGGCAATAGTAAGAATAATGCTAGAATGATTTTGTTCATAATATATTTAGTGTATCTTATTAAGTGCGAATTGTCAATAGATAAGGTTAAGAATAAATACATATATGAACAATTATGAGCATTTTTCAAAGCTATGTGAGAGCATAGTAACAGAGGTTAGTACTGCTATGGCTGAGTTTAAAGGGCCCGGGGCACAGGAAGTACTAAAGTATCTACATCAAAGTCAAGCTTTTGGGCATGATGTTGATATCAGACCATTAGCTAGACCAAAGTGGGCAGACCTTAGAAGTCCAGACTATGCTGATTCATGGTTTTTAATTTCAGGTACTAAAGGGTTTGTAGCGGCAAAATTTGCAAAAGGATCTTATCGTAATACTGGGACATTTATGATATTTGCTAGTAATGGTACACCTGATCCTGAAGAGGGTAACATAGTATATTCTACTACAATAGATTCAGCGGTAGAGGCTAACAATTATGTCAAGTCTTTTATCGGTGATGCTAAAAAATATTATATAGCCCGATCAGAATATTCAACAACTTTGCGTAATACACGAAAAGCAAATAAACCCACAGAGATAAGCGATATGCATGTGGTCAGTAACAAGCTAGTGCAAAGATTCAAGCCGTTGTTTAACAAAATATTAGTTGCATCTAGGGCTGATGTTAACGGTGTCATTAGTTCTATGGTAAAGAATGATGCACATCATCGTGCAGAAAAGAAGATTGAGCATTTAAATCTAATAGATAGAAGTATTGATGAATTACAAGACGGGCAAATATCAGATTTTCTTAAAGATGCTGTAGGTAATAGTTTAATGATGACAGCAAGATACTACTACCCCGATAAAACAGGTAACATTAGTAGCTCATATGGATATCGCAATTATGCATACTCATCTGAAAGTTCCGAAGGTGTTAAACAAGTATTAAAAGACATTCAATCTGGTGATAGACAAAAACTAAGTGCCGTACTTGCCTATCTAAAGAGGAGTTTAATATAATGAGAGCATTAGACTTTCTAAAAGAATCTATTGATGGGACTACTATATTAAAGGATCCCAAAGTAGCAAAAATGTTAGCTATTGCTATCAGGCACGATAAATCATTCCCTAGGAATGATGTAGCAGATATGGGTCCTAGACCAACTGTTGGTGATTATGTTGGTGCATGGACTAGGTTAGTTAATAACACACTAGCTTCAAACAAGTACGGTGATCTAAGTAAAGACGGTAAGTTTGATAATTGGTTATTAAGACTATATATGAATCATAGTTTAGACTATGAGGATTTAAACGGTGAGGGCGGTGATGCACTAGGTGCTTGGAAGGCATTAAGCACTAGAGGATTATTACAACCTAAGGATCAAGATTTTAACAAATTCTCTACATTACGTTCATTACAGCAGGCAATGCAGAAAAGAGAATATCGTAATACATTACAACGAATCAAAGATGCCGAAGAACTAGAAAAACACAAACGAACTAGAAAAGAAATTGTATTGATTGACAACAATAGATTTTATGTTATTATACCTTTAAACTATGGTGCTTGTTATACATTTAATAATCAAACAGGACATATGAGTCAGTTCTGTACCGGTGGCTCTGGCGGATACAATTGGTTTAACAATTATGCACCACGTGGTCCTATCATTAGTATTGTTGACAAAAAGAATATGGATGACAAGGATGGTAAGTGGCAAATGCATGCCCCTACCAATCAGCTAGTAAACAGCACACAAGACCAGCGTTATGCTAGAGGTGCAGGTGATCAAGATTTTGCGAAATTATTCCCTGGCTTAATGAAAGAAATTGTTAAGGGTATGCTATTAAAAGCAGACGAAATAAGAACAGGAAGTAAAGAAATTGATCCTCCCAATGGATATGATGTTAGAGAAGCGGCTAAAGATATTGTAAGAACTTTCCCCATAAGCTATAAATCTCAACCCAGCGATAAAGTTATTGACATGCCAAGTAACACAACACCTGATAATGTATTTGTAAATCAACCACCACCAGAGCCTGTAGGTCCACCTCAACCAGCTGGTCCGTTAATAGATAACTGGTATATGTATGTTGCAGGTAGAAACTTGGGTATTGTACAAAATAAAACTAAAGATCAAGCACAACAATACTTGCAAAGTTATATACAAAAGAATAGAATTCCTCGAGGTCGTGCTTATATGAAGTCCGAGGGCAATGACACAATAGTTAGATTGTAATAGAAATAGACCCCGAAGGGTCTATTTTTACATTGCGGGTCCGTTCCCGTTTTTGAATCCTACTTCTCCACCTTCATCTTTGATTCGTTTAATAACATCTTCAAACAATATAGGTTTATAATCAGTATGCTCAACACATACACAATGATAGCGAGGATCAATTACATGATCACCCCATACTTCAGTCATTACTCTATTAGCATGTAGGTGACCATGAATGTTAACACCAAATCTACCCAATGATTCAGTATGAATAGGTATATGACTTAATATCATACCATTCATCACGTGATAGGCACGTAGTTCACGGAAGTGTTCTCTATACTCATTATCACGGAAGATATCATGGTTGCCACGAATCAATACTTTGTCACCGTTTAACCGACTCATAATCTTTAATGCTTTACGGTTGATAACAACATCACCTAAGTGATATACTTTATCGTTTGGTCGTACTGTTTCGTTCCAACGCTTAACCATTTCTTCATCCATCTCATCGGCATTATCCCATGGGCGAAGTTTAGTCACTCCATCATTACGAGTGAATCTACATACTCCGGTATGTCCGAAGTGTGTGTCCGAAACTAAAAATACTGCTGGCATATTATACTCCGTTTTTTCTTGATATCCAACCATTGTAGTTAGGGTCTGTTACTTCATCAACCCCGAATCTACCCACAATCTCTGTTGTTCCATCTGTTATAGAGACAAACTCATTAACAAGTTTTGCCATTTCCATAGCAATAATCAGGTCTTTATTTTCACCCCTGACATGACCATTACTATCTTTTACTAACCACATAATAATCCTTCAAGCTGTTAGCCAACCTATTTCATCTTTTGTTTCAACAGATTCGGCTCCGTCATACTCATTGATTTTAAACTCAGTGCCTTCAGGTACCCAAGCAACTTCTAAGTCCATCATACCACCATCATATATTGCAGGGTACTTCAATGCCACATATGTTTGTAGTTCGTCAAATTTTTCGTCCAATACAAATTGTGCGATAGCAGGTTCAAAAATAAGTTCAGGCATAGTAGGGTTCCAAGTGAACCATCCTGCACCAAAGCCAGGACTATATAATACAGCTACTTTCCCATTTCTAATTAGTTTGTTCATCATATTTTACCTCTGTGTGTATTATACATCTTTTGGGAATTATTGTCAAGCGCAGTAAAACACACCCTAGATGCGCTAAATGTATATTATAGTATTAAGATAAAGGAACGAGTCATTATGACTGTATGCGGTTGTTTGGCTAGGGGTGCAAGACTATTTAGCTTATAAATTTAGTGTGTCAGCTACTAGCACTACCAAGCCCTGACATGGGTTTAAGGTTCCGTCCTACATATCTACATTTAGACAGTTATGCTCTGCCTTAGTGATTTCTCAAATTGCCCCTAAATTGAAGCCTTGCAGTAGATCCTAAGCACTGTGCAGTTATCGTTACCGCAATTACGCCTTCGTTAACGGAGAAGAGTAACCCGAGTGTTCTTATTATAGTATAAATTGTCTTTGTTGTCTACTGTTTTTGGGCAAACTGTTATCTATATCTATATCAAAAATCCAACAGTCCATGACTTCATTTCGCATGTATTCAAAGGGCATGTAGCAGTATCCGTTAAGTCCCCAGTATTTTCCAAAACTATTTCTAACTAAAAATAATTTTTTGTTCAGGTCATAACCGACAAACGTCATAGCATGTGCTCCTAATAGAGCTTCATTTTTTTCTGGCATTTTTATAGTATTACCAGAATCATATAGGTCATCAAATGAGTTGTATACATGCATACTAAAAACTACAGGGTATTCTTTATTTAGTGCGTCTAATGTATCTTCTAGGGTAGAGATACGATAGTAATTTTTAATGGTTCTATTTTTAGCATCTTCATAGCATCTAACACTAGGAGGAACTGAAAAATCTTCTATTAAGTATGGCCACAAATCTTCTTTGCATACACCATATTGTTGTACAGCTTTGATGGCATCACGCACGTATGCACCTACATCTTCACTAACAACATCTTCAATCATTCGTGCATTGTAATACACAAACAATCTACTTAGGTCGACAAACTTACTAGGGTCTTGTTTGTTCATCATTAACTCATATGCACCCACAACTGCTTGACCAGTACAACTTCCCAAATGACCTTGACTTTCAATAGGACTAGCCCATTTACGTAAGTCAACTACATCACGTAATGGTTCCCTTTTAAAGGTGTAAGGCAAGTCACGCCAATCGCTTGGGTCTTGCCTTACACGGTACTTAGATTTAAGTACTAGCATGTTTAATTAAATTATACGCCATTGTCCTGCACGGAAGACCACTGTTAAACTTGCGTTAGCAGTCAACTGCTTGAAAGGGCTACCATCAATAGTTTCAGCACCAGTACCTTGCACGTTTACTTTACCAGTACCGTTGCCACGTTCTTCTTTAATGATATACTGTCTGCCTGTTATACCTATGGGCAATGTAACAGTTACTAAACTAGTGCTATTTACTCCGATATATTCGTCTGTGGCTGTAGCAGTATAATTACTATACATCATGCAAGAATTACAGCAGCCTGTATCCTCACAAAACTCAGCATCATATCTTAATACTAACTCTCTACTTTTACTTATTGACTGATTCACAATATTTTCCCATTAATTAGTAGTACTAGTACTACCGTATATACTTACAAAATTGATAATTAAATTATCGCACAATTGTCTTTTTACATAAAGATATTAGGTTAAGAACTTACAACATATATTACCACAGTGGATATGGAAAAAGGTTAGAGTTTTTACACTCTAACCTTTATTAAAACTTATAAGTTATTTGTTTGGACGTAGATTTTCTCTAACTCTTTTTAAGTATTCACGACCAACTAATCCTGCTTCAATTTCTTGTAATGCAGTTACAGTTGGACCTGCTTTAGTGTTAAGTGTAGAACGATGTCCACGTTTCAATTCTCTTACCCTTTGTGAGGCAATGAGAACTAAATCGAATCGATTGCCGATCATACTGGCGGCTTCTTCACTTGAATATCTTGCTCTAGATTCTGACATATTTACCTTTTAATTCCATAAAAATACAAATCACAATGAGGTGAACCCACTTCAAATGTGTGCGAACTAAACATCTTATCAATGTCTAGGTTATCCCTGAAATCTTTTTCAGTTAGATTCTTGTAGTAGTCCCAACCTTTGTCTATAGTCAATGGACTATCGCTAGGTGATGTACGTGTAGTACCATGCTCGGGTCTACCTGTTGTAGCACATGTCATAAATATCAATCCACCTGGCTTTGTCATACGATGCATGTTTACAAATGTTTCTACCCAATAAGGATTGTGTTCAAAACATTCACAGCTACCCACTGTATCATATGTATTATCAGGATGATCTAAGGTTTGACCTTCACATACTAAATCAACATCTCTACCCTGTCCAACGTCAATACCTAAGTATTGGCAATGACTAAAAAACATTCGTATTGAGCCATTGATATTGAGACTACCTACTTCAAGTACATTGACATTAAAAAAATGTGTAGGGTACAGAAGTTTTAGTTTTTGTATATAGTTAAATTGTTGTTGATGTGCCATTAAAATTCCTTGGAGCGGGCGAAGAGGCTCGAACTCTCGACATTTACCTTGGCAAGGTAATGCTCTACCAACTGAGCTACGCCCGCATTAACTTGGAATAACATGTGGTATATATGGTACATTACGTGGTCCATGTCGTTGTTCAAAAAGCTTTTTAGCTTCTTGTACGGTCGGTGCATACACACGATCTTTAGTATCACCTTGTGGTGTTCTAACTGTTGTTTCATACATTGGCATATATTATTCCTATTTGGTACATCGACACGGTTTCGAACCGCGGACCCTCTCCGTGTAAAGGAGACGCTCTACCCCTGAGCTATCGATGCCTTATTCTATTTAACCACCCTGTGTGCTATCTTTAACTTTTGTTTCACTAACAATACGTTCAAATTCATCATCTTCGTTTTTGTGATCCTCAACAATTCTTGGATCAGGCTTACGAAAGATTAAGTCAAAGTTACTATCAAATGTCTTTAATGGGACACTAAATGGTCTTGGACTAGAACCCTTACTCATTTGTTATTAGTCTTTCCAGAACCACGTGAATTACTTTGTTCAATCACAGCAAAACTGCGAATGAATGCACCACGTTCATGTGCGTCACGAATTTTTGCCGCGGCACGTTTAACTGTCTTTGAAACTTTCACTGCTTTCGCATCATATCCTCTGCATGTCATAATATTTCCTTTTTAATTAAATTGGTCGGAATGGTGGGATTCGAACTCACGACCCTCTGCTCCCAAAGCAGATGCGCTAACCAGACTGCGCTACACTCCGAATATTCTTACCAGTAGTACCAGTGTGGCTTACGGCTCACACTAGGGTAATCAATGATATCCAAATCATTGATATCTACATTCAATACAATTTTCTCCCACTGACGACCTTTTGCTCGTTGTGGTTGATTCATCATTTCACGAACCCACCACATGGGAGTGCTCATCCAGTGATACTCTGTATCAACTTTTTTTTTCTTTTTTGTTAAAACCCCGGGGTATTGTAAATAGTCAATATACTTACGATTACCAATGAGGTAATATTTGTAATCCCAATCTTCTTCAGGGAATCTGAGTTTACTGGGACGATCTTTGTACGTTCTAGACATAAAGTTCTCCTTATCTAAAATCGCATATTGACCTCGCTTTCTTAATGGTTGGTTGCGGGGGACGGATTCGCACCGCCGATCTTCAGCTTATGAGACTGATGAGTTACTACTTCTCCACCCCACGGTATATATTGTTATGATGTGAATTTATGCTACAATAGGACGAAACTCAACCTTGAGTCCGTCTTCAACGTTGAAGTCTGATAGCAAACCGTTTGCTTTGGCAATATTTATTTCTTGCCAATAGTCTTTGGGTTGATAGCTATCACCCGTAACAGTTATTGTTTTATAAATTTTATCATTTATTAAAATTTTTACTCGCATAATACTATTTATCATATCTGGTGGAGGATACAGGGATCGAACCTGCGACCTATTGCTTGCAAAGCAACCGCTCTCCCAACTGAGCTAATCCCCCTAATTTGGTACGAGTGGCCGGAATCGAACCGGCACACCTTTCGGCGAGAGATTTTAAGTCTCTTGTGTCTACCTATTTCACCACACTCGCATTATCTCACAAATGCCTGAAAGTAATATGTAGTTGGGTTTAATGCATACCAACTACGAACCACACTGACACCACCTTGCGGTTGCCAGCCTTCAGACAATAATTCTGCTACTAGTTTATGAAATTCATCATAACTAGCATTTATAACCTTATACTCTGTTATCATAACTTTGGTGCTCCAGGTCGGACTCGAACCGACACGCCTTTCGGCACTGGCTTCTAAGACCAGCGTGGCTACCAATTACACCACCAGAGCAATTAAACTTTTTAAAGAACATACATAGTATATAACAATAATCATATACTGTCAAACATTTTGGGTTAGAAGAACTCAGACGTATAATAATCATTTACCGGTTAGTTATCACAGAGGTCCAAGCCTTGTTATTGGAGCGGGAGGCGAGAGTCGAACTCGTCTATTTCTGCTTGGAAGGCAGACGTGTAACCAAAAACACTTCACCCGCGTTGATCCTTTTCTTGCCATTTTTTCTTAATAGCATCTGATATCTTTCTTTTATGTTCTTCTGACTTTGGTGGTCTTGATTTATATTTTGTACCTAATTTAGATTCTGAAATATTCATACGAACTTCATCGGTCATTTTAGGTGCTGTACCATTCTTACGTCTTGCAATCAAGACTTCTGACAACCTATCTCTGGTTTCTTGACTATGGTGTTTACCTAACATCTTAGGCATACCCGACTTGTTTATATAATCGAAGCCACCAAAACCACCTCTACGAATATTGTAAACATCTTCCCTTAATAGGAATTCATCATTTACAAGTTCTTTTTCCCTAGCAAACATTTCTTCTGCTGTATCAAAATATTCTAAAATATCTTTTTTAAAATTTTCAATTCCATATTTGTCTTTTGCATAATTTAAGATTTTACCGGATCCCATGTAACCATCATTTAAATTCTTAGTTTTATGAGTGCCTATATAAATTTTGTTGTCTAACAAATTAGTAATTTGGTATATGTAATAATAGTATTTCATACATTTATTTATCAATAATGTGTAATCTGCTGTTTTACCACTATACGAACCCCGCTCATAAATACTTTATGCATACATATGACGCTATCACAGCTACGGGATTATTGATACACTTATCAATGACCGACGATGCTGTGTGTTACATCCTTGTACACAATTTACAATCCAATACAACTGTAATAAAATTTTTTACCAATATTGAACCGGCATTAGATTTTATTCATTCATTGTAATTTGGTGCGCCCACCTGGATTTGAACCAGGGACCAACGGCTTATGAGGCCGCTGCTACTAACCACTGAGCTATAAGCGCATGTTCTTATTATATATCAATTAAGATATGTTGTCAATTTATTTGGTACCCCCGCCGAGAGTCGAACTCGGATGAACCAATTATCTGTTGCTTACGGGATATAAATCCGCCGTTTTAACCATTAAACTACAGGGGCAATTATTACTTCATAGATTGTACAAATTCAGTAGAACCTATCGTATACCATGCACCATCTACTTGCCATCTTACGTTTGGTATCTTTCCTTGCAGGTATTGCATTATAATATAAGACAATAGTTTTGAATCCATCTTTTGACCCATTTCTATAAGATTGAGAAAATAGTGTCCATGCTGTTCACTAACATTCATCAATACTTTAGATTGACTAGGTTTCATCCATTCAGGAAATATTTCTGGATGCATTAACCATGCACATTTATAAGATACGCAAGGATTTTCAGGTCTATCATTGTATATTGTACAGCCATTACTACCTTTGTAATGGCAAGGCATTCCGTTAAAAAAATGGTGACCGTATGCTTCACCGCTTAACCAACCTTCACAACATGCGGTACAACCATCACATTTTCTATCTATAACAGGTTTAGTTTTCTCTAAAGTGTTAGCATCAACTATGGGAATTGTTTTCTTTTTTTTAGACATGCATTATTTATATAGTGCAAGCATGCCTGATAATTTTGGCATCCCCCCAAGGACTCGAACCTTGACTAACGGTTTTGGAGACCGGTATGCTGCCATTACATTAGGGAGATAAGTTTATGATTTTGTATCTATGTTTTGACCTTTACTATGAGTAGGTTCTATTTCACCTACTATATTGTACAGATATTGTACAACTTCAATAATTTGTTTATTAGTTACAGGATCATTTATATCTTTATATACAGTAAGTCTCTGTTGGTTATTAACCATGTCCCAAGCTGTAGATATACTTTGTACTATCATACAACTATTTATATAATTTGGAGCATCGGGTCAGATTTGAACTGACGATTTTACGGATTTGCAATCCGTTGCATTTGACCACTCTGCCACCGATGCATATTGCTCTGCATCCCCCGGCGGTAATTATAGAGTATCAAGATATGACGCTATCATACCCATCACACACTCCTTCCACCCGCTTCCCGACAGGGACCGTTCTCGCACTGCCAGCGGCCTTTCGGTTTAAAGACTACCACCCGTAGTTGTCACACTACTTCTCATCGTGTGGGTCACACTATCCGGAGACACCCGGAACGTTCTGGTGGAGAGTGTGGGATTCGAACCCACGCACCCATTTCTGGATGACAGATTAGCAATCTGCTGGTTTAACCACTCACCCAACTCTCCTAATACTTGGCGCACCGTAGGGGACTCGAACCCCTGACCCCCGCCGTGACAGGGCGGTGCGCTAACCAACTGCGCTAACGGTGCATAAGTAGAATAGGACACCCCTTTGGCCTAGGTCGATTAAGAGTACGCCTGCCCAGCGACTCTCCTATATTCTTGGTGGAGATTACTGGGATCGAACCAGTCGTGCCATAAGGCGGCGGATTTACAGTCCACTGCATCACCATTGATGCTTCATCTCCAAGATGAGTTACGGTTGCAAGACCTAGTGTCTCATTACTGAGAGAAGTGTCAGGGCGATGTAACTCAAAAATTAGTATAACATAGATGTGTATAATATTAGGGTTGTTGTATACATCTATGTTATGTATTAGTATAAGCTACTGGTTTCCATGCCAGCCCTTAATTGAGCGGTTACTCTGTCCATCTCTTTTATTCTAACGTCTGTGTGCAGAGAGATACTGCCTATCAGATTCAGAGTAATTAACTCGCTAACGGTCTTCTGCCACCGGATCTCTATCATTAATCAAACGCTATTTTAACGAAAATAGTAACGGGATTCTTTGGAAGAGCATAGGAGAATCGAACTCCTCTTCTTAGGATGAAAACCTAATGTCCTAACCGATAGACGAATGCTCCATGTTATTAGTTTTGCTGACGCACTATTTGCTATGCTCAACGGAATTGCCAGCTGGACGTACCGTTTATATACATAGTTACTTAGAGTTGACGTTTACTCAATGGCTTACATCAGCAAAACTAATAACACACTATATGAAAACACACTATGGGAACTATTAAACAAATAATCAGTACCGTCTACTGATGCAATGTCATTCGTCATTACTGCCTAACTGCCCGTCACGTTAAACAATATTGCTATTGTCGGTACGCTTCTTGTACTCTATGCGAAGCCAGTCCGTCAACTGGTTATGCTTCCATAGAGTACCTAACGGATCAGGTAACCCTTAATATGTTTACATATAGTCCCTGTAACTTAAACAGGGCTATATGAAAAATTAAATTTTAAAGAACTTTGTTGATTAGTGCGATGACTTTTTCAACTCATGCTATGATTGTATCATAACTACCATTTATTGTCAAATTCTTTTTTGTGTCTCTGTTTCCAAGAACTTGTTCAATCAATCTATACATAGAGTATAGCAGATTGAGGATTTATTGTCAAATTTACGATTTTAGTACTTAATACTACATAAAATACTTGATGATAAATATTCTTATGGAACAACCTACCTTATATGATGAACTAAAATTACCCAAAAATTGTACGTCTGAAGAAATCAAACAAAAATACAAAATTTTAGCACAATTACATCATCCTGATAAAGGAGGAGATGTGGAAAAGTTCAAACAAATTAAATTCGCATATGAAGTGTTGAGTGATCCAATTAAACGTAAACACTATGATTCAACCGGCGATCATTACAATAATATTAACATCGACAGTGAAGTTATGGGCAGATTATCTGTTATGGTTTCACATTTTATTCAACATATTAATCCAGAGTTTGATGATTTAATATTAAAAATGAAAATTGAGATCCGTGCATTACATCAACTGACAACAGATGCTATTGTAGAATGTAATGAATTAATCGCCAAATATAATATTATTTCTAACAAGATTAGATTAAAAAAAGAAGGCGAGAACTTACTAAAGTTGGTTGTTGATAAACAAGTATTAGGACTTCATAATGAAGTAATTAACCACAAAAGAGGTTTAATAGTTTTTTCTAGAATGTTAGAAGTATTAGACGATTACCACTACAGTAGTGATGAATGGCGATTACTACTAGAAAATGTTGATGGTCCGGCGTAGAGGAATCGAACCTCTATTGATAGCTTAGAAGGCTACTGTATGATCCATTATACTAACGCCAGAGTATTTGATTGGCTCCCCTACGTGGGCTCGAACCACGGACATTTTGATTAACAGTCAAACGCTCTACCGACTGAGCTATAGGAGAATAATTTTGGTGCCGACTATCGGATTCGAACTGATGACCTATCGCTTACAAGGCGATTGCACTACCACTGTGCTAAGTCGGCATATTTTATTTAAGCGTATTGTATCATAGGAAAACTTTTATGTCAACCTAATTCTGCCAAATCCTAGAATGTTTGGGTACTCCTGCTAACAAATATTCCATTTGGTCAGCAAGTATTGTTCTATGTTGTAATATCATATTTTCATAATGTGAAGGTACGTACGGAGAATAAAGCAATTCCATACGTACTTCTTTTAAACTTTTATGACCTTTTTTGCTGTTACAATCTTTACAAGCAGTAACAACATTCATCCAAGTGTTTTCACCACCTTTGCTTTTTGGAACAATATGGTCTCTACTTAACATATGATAGTTAGGAAAGTGTTCACCGCAGTATGCACATACATGACGGTCACGACCGAACAATGTTTTATTGCTTAATGCTACACATGCATGTTTGTATGGATTAAATCCGTGACCTTTGATAGCGATGATACTAGATGCTTCTAAGTAGCTTAATGTACCGTCGTTTTGTATACCACCGCGATATTTAGCCACAATATTACCCATTGACCATGCTATGGCATCTTTTGCTTTATAGGTAATTGCGTCATCATTTGATATCCATTGCCGGGGAACTCCCGAGATATCTAGTGCTAGAACAGCCATGTAGTACTCCTTTTCTGTTATTATCACTAATTGTATTTAATGCCATATGGCGGGTCCTGCAGGAATTGAACCTACATCCCGAAGTTCGAAGCATCGTATTCTATCCATTGAACTAAGGACCCTATAAAGGTGGGAGCCTAACTATCTTATTGTTAATAAGCCTCGTTAGATTGTCTCGTATAGGCAAGTTTACACACCCGTCAATCATACTATAGTGTCATCACAGTTAACCCCACTGTGACTAGATTGACAGGGACTCAAACCTATCGTCTATCCCATAACTGGCAGAGGGTACAAGAATCGAACTTGTGATCTCGGAATCAAAATCCGATGTTATGCCATTTAACTAACCCCCAATAAATCTGGTAGCCTCACTGTGACTCGAACACAGGACCCCCGCCTTATCAAGACGGTGCTCTAACCAACTGAGCTATGAGGCTATAATGGTGGATGTAAGTAGATTTGAACTACTGACCTATTCCGTATGAAGGAATTGCACTACCGCTGTGCTATACATCCTGGTACCCCTGATCGGGTTTGAACCGACAACTGGCGCTCTCTCTTGAAGAACCGACTTTTCCTATTTGTCTACAGGGGCATTACTTGGGGTGCTTGATGGGATTCGAACCCACGTATATCGGAATCACAATCCGAGGTCTTAACCGCTTGACGACAAGCACCATGGTGGAAACGGTGGAGGAAGATAACAGAATCGAACTGTCACCTATTCATCATAAGTGGGACGGTTTTCAAGACCGTGTCCGCGCCATGCAGCCTATCTTCCATTGTTTCTATTTTTAGACTTATATGTAGGGAGTTGCGAATCGCAATTACTACACACAAATCTTAAATTTTCTAAACGATTGTCATTATTAATCCCGTTAATATGGTCAAGTATTAACGGCATTGGTTTATCTTGCCATTCAGGTCCTATATTACAGCAAGCACATTTGTACTCTATTAAGTTTTTTGATTTTATTCTTGCTTTAATACTATGCCGTGCATATGTAGAATTTTCACAAAACACCTCTGCATCGGGATATAATATATCCCATTTAGCATGACGCCCTAATTTTTTACCTGTATTCCAAGCAATATGTCCTTTTTGTGCTCCTGCTTTAGCTGAATGCTTGTGTTTAATTTTATTTGGATTACTATGACATGACATTTCATGTGCTTTTAGCGATCCTTTGTTATTTATTTCTCTGTTACAATGTGGGCAGTTCATAATAGTTTCCTTACTCTTATTTATGCTTTATAGCAATAATTTGACATTTTGATGCTATAAACCTGACTCTGCCACGTTTCCATAATATGGTAGAAGCAGTGGGATTCGAACCCACGACTCTCGGATTAAAAGTCCGATACTCTAGCCAACTGAGTTATGCTTCCATATATTGGTGCGACCGGAAGGACTTGAACCTCCGACTCCCTGTTTCGTAGACAGGTACTCTAATCCACTGAGTTACGGTCGCATTCTAAAACATACTTTGGGGATTTCACTTAACGCCTCCCTAACTCAAAGTATGTTTTAGAATGCCGTGTATCTCTACACGACACGATAGGGTTATACCCTACCCAGTAGTCTTACTCTTTGTGTTATCGCCACAAATTTCATATATACTGTCCGCCCATTCTATACATTTTGCGCTGTATCACGGCTCTCGTTGCCTGTTCACGCTGTCTATCAAGTGATACCAGTCTGCTCGTTAGCTTTCTTAGTAGCCATATGATAGATCCTAGCACGGTCGATTTTATTCTGTATCAACTGTGCTAAATCTTCCTTTGTCAAAACATGATTGCTAAACCAATCTCGTTTGTCTTCAGAAGTTTTGTATTGTATCTCTTTGTCCATTTATTGTCAAATTTCCTTTTGTTGTATTTTTACAACGCTAACAAAAAACCCTGAGAGTCTTTCGATTCCCAGGGTCTTGATAATGTCGTTATGATGTTAACTTGTTACCTAGGCCCCGGGCTATACTCTAGTGTATCATTGCCGCGAATACTTGTTGGATATACTGGTGCAAAGGATACTGTGGCGATTGACTGCCATTGTCCCATATGCTTCAGCGATTTACAAGTTTTATTCATCATAGTCTTTTATTTAGTCCTGGTTGTAAATTAGTGCTAAATTGCACTTTTTCAATTCATGCTGAAGTATAACAGACTATTGATTAAACGTCAACCTTTAGTTTACCCAAATAGTTATACAGCTACAACAACAGTCACTAAATATTTCATGCTATTCATACCTACTAACTACGAAACCGTCTTCCTTAGCTATGACGAACCAAATTGCGAAAGTAATTACAAACGTCTATTAGAACTATGTCCAACTGCTAAAAGAGTACACGGAGTCAAGGGATCTGATACTGCACACAAAAAAGTAGCTGAACTATGTACAGGTGATCGTGTTAACATCATCGACGGTGATAACTATGTGCGGTCTGACTTCTTTACAAACGAGTATAACATAGATGACTTTAATTGTAAAGTTGTTAGCTTTAGTACTAGAAATCATATCAACGGACTACAATATGGAAACGGTAGTATCAAATCATGGCCCGTTACTCTACTAAAAGAAATGCGTACCCATGAAAATACAAATAGTAATACTACATTAGTAGACTTTGACTTTGGTAACTATCTGCAGGTTAACACTCTAGGTAGCTGTGTTATTAACAACGGTAGCCCATTACAAGCGTGGCGTGCTGGATTCCGTGAAGGTGTTAAACTATGTATGAGGAATGGATTAGTTGTATCTAGTCTAGAGGAAATCGACTGGCGTAACTTTGATAGACTATGGAACTGGATGCACATAGGCAGTGATGTAGTCAACGGACTATGGGCTATACACGGGGCACGTTTTGGATGCTGGCAAGCATTACTTAACTTCGACTTGAAAAATCTACATGACTTTAACTATATAGATAATATGTTCTATGACCTTACGTTTAGCGATTCAAAATTTAGAGATAGATTAGAAACAGAATGTAACAGAATTGGTCAACTAATTCGTGTAAAAACAAACGACCGTAGAATAAAAAACGTATACAGCAATGGAGATAGCAAACTGTACAAGGAACAAGTAAAACCTATATTACGCTGTCCTGACAACAAACCATATGACATTGTATTCATTAGCTATAATGAACTCAATTGTGACAAAAACTACAAACTTTTGTTAACAAGATTCCCTAGAGCTAAACGCATACATGGAGTCAAGGGAATACACAATGCACACATAGAAGCGGCAAAACTGTGTGATACTGATTACTTTTGGGTAGTTGATGGTGATGCTGAAATTGTAGATGACTTTAAGTTTGACTATGTTGTACCTTTCTATGATAACTTATGTACACGTGTTTGGAGAGCAAAGAATCCAGTCAATGACTTGGTATATGGATATGGTGGAGTAAAACTATTACCCAGAACAGCAACGGTACGAATGAATACAGACAGACCTGATATGACTACAAGCATATGTAAGAACTATGAACCCATAATGGTTGTTAGTAACATAGCACAATTTAATACTGACCCATTCAATACATGGAGATCGGCATTCAGAGAATGTACTAAACTAAGTAGTCAGGTCATACCCGGACAAATTGATGACGAAACAAAGAAACGATTAGACATATGGTGTACAACGGGTACTGACAGTTATGCAATCGATGGTGCTATCAAAGGACGTGAGTACGGTGAACAGCATAGACATAATATGAATATGCTACAAAAGATAAATGACTTTGTGTGGATGAAGGAACAGTATGACAGATTTCACTGATATACCATTTGAACGAATAGTTAAGTTTGGTCAGGCTACAATGCTTGATTCTAACCTATTCAGTATCAGTTGGATATTAGGTAGATTCTGTAACTATAGTTGTAGCTATTGCTGGCCCTATGCTAACAGTCAAACACCAGACTATAAAGAGTTTGAAGTCTATACTAGAGCTATTGATAGTATCAAAAAACAAGCAAGACATAACGGATTCACTAAGTTTCATTGGAGCTTAAGTGGCGGTGAACCTACCGCTTATAAGCAATTGAATGAACTTGTAGCACACTTGGGCGTTGAAGATTATCAAAGTATTCACATGACTACTAACTTAAGTCCCGGTATCAAATGGTGGGAACGATGGTTAGAGAATACAAAATACATGCAACGCCGTAGTATTACTGCTAGCTTTCACCATGAGTTTGCAGATGAAGTAGAGTTTGGTGATAAGATATTATTCTTAATGAATAACCAGGTGTTCGTAACAATTAATCAAGTTATGGTTCCTGAACAGTTTGAACAACTATATGATAGATGCAAACGATTTAATGATAGGGGTATCAACGTTACACTAAAGCCTCAAAGTGACCCTACAGCTAGCAGAGTAGTTGATGGATATACTGATGACATGCTATATCGTATGCGTACAGGGTTCCCACAACAACTAAATCAACAAGACCTATATCAAGTTAAGTTAATAGATGATACTAACAAAGTATGGTATCTGGATCAAGCTGAACGCTTTAATAGTTTTGGATTCAACAACTTTAAAGGATGGATGTGCAATAGTGGTTATCAGGGTATAGTAATTAGAGAGAATGAAGTTAAACGTAGCTATAGTTGTATGGATCAACCAATTGGTACACTAGATAACTTTACAATATTCACTGAACCAAAAGTCTGTATATCAACCGCATGTGTCAGTTCAGCCGATAGTAAATTACCAAAAGTAAAATGTATAAACTAAACAATATCAAAGAGATTCATTTAGAAATAACAAGCAAATGTCAAGCACGTTGCCCAATGTGCCCTAGACGACCTCATGGTGGACCACTCAACCCATATATTGAACTCAATGAAATTACATTAGAAACATTTAAAGAATGGTTCAATGTTGACTTTGTGAAACAACTATCACGGTTGTTTATGTGTGGTAACTTAGGCGACCCTATTGTTGCTAAAGATACACTAGAAATCTATCAATACCTACGTGAATCCAATCCCAATATTACGCTATCAATGAACACAAACGGTAGTGCTAAAGATACAGAATGGTGGAAGAAACTAGCTAAACTAAATGTCAGAGTTATATTTGGAATCGACGGACTAGCTGACACTCATCAATTATATCGTGTATCTACTGATTACCATAAGATTATAGATAATGCAAAAGCTTTTATTAGTGCGGGTGGCAGTGCTGAGTGGCATATGCTAGCATTTAAACATAATGAACATCAAATAGAAAGTTGTGAACAACTTAGTAAAACACTAGGCTTTAACAAGTTTGAAGTTAAACACACTTCACGCTTTCAAAAAGATAATCTACCAGTAATAGATAATGACGGTAAGACTGTTCATATCATTGAACCCACACAACGTAGTAAAGAACTACGTGACAGTGTATTGTCAGCTATCACAATAGACAGACCACAAATACTATGCAAAGCACAGAAGTATAGTCAGTTGTATATAGGTAGTGACGGAACTGTTAGCCCATGCTGTTGGTTAGATGTTAACTGGTTCGCACCCATGAACGAATCACGAATAGATTACATGGATCAGATCGGTGAGTTCCCTAATCTAAACAACAATACCCTAGAAGAAATCTTTGAATCACAATATTTCAATAAGATAGAAAACACATGGAATAACAATTCATTAAAAGAATGTAGCAAACAATGCGGTGTGTTTGATAAGTTTGGAGAACAGTTTAAATGAAAATTGATTTAGAACATTTACACTACTGGATGCAAGCTATTAGAAATAGCGAGAACCAAATGCGAACCATGGATGCATTTTGGAGTGGACAACTTAAAAGTAAAGAATGGTTAATAGATAGCTTAGAGTTTGTTGTCCGTCCATATATTAACAAAACAAAACTAGCAGTAGACATTCACGGTGGATGGGTAGGGGTATTGGCTAGTATGTTATTTCAAAGTAATTTACATATATCATCTATACGTAGTGTTGATATAGACCATACTTGCGAATCAATTGCTAATATGATGAACCGTAAAGAAGAATTAGAGAATAGATTTAGAGCAGTAACATATGATATGTGTGACATTAGATCCGATGCTGATATCATTATTAATACAAGCTGTGAACATATTACACAGGATCAATATGATTTGTGGTTAAGTGGGCTACCACACAATAGTTTAATCGTGTTACAAAGCAATAACTATGACATACCAGAACATGTTAGAATCTGTAATGATTTACAGGACTTTAAGAGTCAAAGCAGCTTAAAAGTCCTGTTTCAAGGAGAGTTACAATTACCGTTGTACTCTCGTTATATGCTAATTGGTAAGTTATAAGTTTCTAACTAGTTTACCTGCTTGGGCATCAGCAATTGTAGCATCACTTGCGGCATTTTTAGGTATAGTAACTAATTGACCTTCAAGTGTAAGATATTGGTAGTTATCATCAACTAATGTTAATGAATCAAAAACATTGTTGCTCACAAAGAAATTAATAGTAACATAACGTGTAGCTGTTGAATTATACTTTGCCCACGTAACATTTGATGTAGGGCAATACATGCTAGCTGTATTATACTGATTAGTAACCGTTGCATTCTCAGACTCTGGGTCATTGGATTTATATAGCACGGTTTCTATATTAATGTTTGGTGTCATAAACGAAACAATGTTACATACTTTGTCAATTGCACTATCATTAATATACGGAAATATATGATTGGGTGCTATTACACTAAATGAAGGTACACACATAACACTAGAATAATTTCTATGATTTGGATACTTGGTAAAAATATTACTAAGATTATCTAGTATAGACTCATTTGCTTCTGAAATAAGGTCAAACGCTTCTTGGCCAATAGCATCTTTGGCATCATATATAGATATATTAGTCAAACCATCATACGTTTCGGTAGGATTTAAAGTGGCTAATAGCCCTTGAATTCCTTCGGTAATTTTGGTGTGTGCATCAGTTTCAAAAAAACCAGAAACGCTTTGGTGAGACCATGGAGTCGTCTGAATTGGGGAGTTGAGTAGGTTATTAATGTTAAACATAGTATTGTATTTATCACTGGAAATAAGGTTTATTAAAAGGACATGCTATAACTCAATAAATATTCTTATGAAAATAATTCAAAATCAGCAAGAAATCAACATTACATCTCATGTTAAACTGGCTGAAACACAATTAAAGGATAGTAAAATATACGTAGTTAATACGCAAAATTATATTGAACACATTGCGGCTTACATAGCTTGGACTAAAGTGGGTGGCAACATCTTTGTTAAATCTACTCTATTACCCGAGAAGCAATCAGAAATACTAGACGAAAAGATTAGTAACTACAGTTACGAAAACTCTATATGCTTTCATACTAGCGGAACTACGGGTGTACCTAAATTAGTAGTACACACCAAAGAACAAATGGACAGTATCGCACTTATGGCAACTAAGCATATGCGTTGGGAAGAGAACACTAGATTTTTGAATTTTTTTCCCGCGTCAACATCTGGGTTCTGGCATATTGTACTTGCCCCTGCATTATATAACAATTCAACAATTGTATTAGGGTCACGTGAAACATTGATAGAAAACCTCAATGAGGATGTTAATTACACTATATTAGTACCATCATTAATTGATATGATTCGTATGAACAACATGCCAGTTGATTTATCTAGGGTTAAACGAGTGGGTACAGGAGCTTCTGCTGTATCTAAAAGACATGCTGAAATATTGTTCAGTCTGGGTGCTACTGAAGTTAATCAGTTGTACGGTGCCACTGAGATAGGTTCTCCTTCATTGTACAAGAGTAGCACTTCAATAGATGACTATCCAGACTATTTAGAATTAAAGAATACAGATATTAGTGAGTTTAAATTAGTCAATAATGAACTATATGTCAAGAGTAAAACATTATGTGTGAACTATAAAGATTTTTCGTCAGACGGAGAATGGTTTAAGACAAATGATTTATGGGAACAGAAAGGAAACTTAGTCAAATTTGCTGGACGATCTAATGACATTGTGAAACTAAACGGATATCAATGCAGTTTATTATTAATTGAATCTACTATTGAGAATAATACAAACCTGGGTGAAGTCTTAGCTATCCCTAGAAATAAAATGGGCACTGATTACATTGAAGTAGCTTACACTAATAACACTATTATTAATAAACAAACACTAAATTCTATGCTAGAAACACATGTTCCTGTTTATAGCATACCAAGAAAATATACATATGTCGAATCTTTACCCAAGACTTCACTAGGAAAAAAGATTAGAAATGTACTTTAAACAAATATACAAAGATGACCCACTATTACCCGACTTCATTGTACGGTGTTCAACATATGGATATAACAATAACTCTACACTAGATAAGATTAAGTTTGATTACTTTGAACATTCTGCATTCTTTGCAGGGATAGAAGATGACAAAATTAAAGTATTCAGCGGGGTACATAACTTTGAATATGATAACAAACAATATTGGCGTGTAGGATTTAGAGCCGTAACTCTCTATGATGACAAGTTTAAACCAAAACCATCTAATAACTTTAGAAAAATATCATACAGCGCCGGTGTGCTTTTCACATTAGAAATGAAATGGGTAGAACATAACTACGGTACGGGTACGTTTATTATAACCAGCAACGACAATCAAAATAAAGTTGATACCGCAGGACGTAGTCGTATGTTTGATACTATCGCTAAACGTAATAGAGTAAGTGGATGTACATTATTATACGATAAAATTACATACTTAAACACTGTTCAGAACGTTTGGTTGCTTGACAGAGATTTATGGTTTAGTGACTATCAAAAGTATTACGAGGGTAACATAGATGTTAGACTATCTTTCTAATCTGATAGAGAATTACAAGTATGAGAATGTGAAACAATTTCACAATATACCACTACCATATAGTTATGATAGCAAATATACATGGAGTCATAATGATACAGGATATACCGTTAATAACGAATATACCAGTTGCTATATAGATAAAGCAACAGGCTTTGTATATAAACTAAGCTGTTTGTACCGTAATGACGACTTTGATAAGCACAAACTGTTATATAGATTAACAGAGAAATACAACTATAGGATAGAAATACCACGACATTCTGAGACTGTTATAATCAATGACAAACAATACTTATACACCGTAGTTCAACGCCCAAACAATCAGATAGGAATTGATTACCATTTAGATATAGTAAACAATAGGGTGAATAATGATTACTTCATAGAGTTTATTGACTCAACTGTACCATTGTTTAAAGCACTGTTTGAGGTTGATAGTGTGTTTAAAACAGGATTACCCAGCGTCTTTATACTACCAACAAAACGATTGCGTGATGATATAGGCTATTTCTACTTTGATTTTAAAAAGTGGCATCACCCTAAAAATAAATACATGTTAGATAATAGCAATAACTTATTGTATCAGATTAATTACTGCAACAATAACGGTATCAAACTTGATACAGAGTATTTAAAACAACATATTGAAAACACATGGACGATAGAATAGCTACAGTACACGTGTACAAAGATACTGAGTTACTATTAACTACTCAAATATTCGGACAATGGTTAAATCTAATAACTGATGTGTACTTAGATTGGGAAGACAGTCCCTACAATCTAGTTATTGAATACGACAGTAAAACACTTAAGGTAAACAATGCAGGTAGTTGATATTATATACGATAAATCTAACTTGAATTTAGGGTTAGACCATATACAACATAACACTACCCCTGTATCATATAGCAACGGTGATCTATTAGAATATAATGTTAGTAAAAATCGTTTTGAAACTAACATTGACTATAAGTATTCCTGCTATGGTGTTACACAAAGTGACACACTACCTATGCATACAGACGAAGGACGCAATAGTACAATCATTTTACCTATAGATACGGACAATACAACACTATTATATGGTAACAATTCGGTAATTATTGACAAACCATTTGTATTAGATACGTCAATATTGCATGGGATCAATGGAATAAAGGGCTTTAGTTTTCTAGCATTAGACTTTGAATTAGTGTATAATGATGTAGTAGAGTACCTAAAAGATAAAACAAACTTATATATTAAATATGTCGGATAAAAGTAAAACATTCTGTATGCACCCATTTACAGGTTTAGCTACAAGAGAAGACGGGGCAATTAAGATATGCTGTCGCAGTCTGCCTATCGGATGGATTCAAAACGAATCATTAGAATCCGCATGGAACAATGATAAGATGCTTAGTGTACGTAAGCAAATACTAAATGACGAACGCCCTGACGTATGTACACCCTGCTTTGACTTAGAAGATCAGGGTGTTGAAAGCTTGCGACAACGACATATACAACCCAGACTCCCTGAGAGCAGAATTGTATTGTATCCAAATCAATTAAATCAATTAAATGATGACTATTCAATGCCCTTTGAATTCCCTACAATGGAGATTAAACTAAACAATCTGTGCAATTTACGCTGTAGAATGTGTAACCCACTAGATAGTACAAGCTGGCAAGACTGGAATAGTATCGTTGAATTCTATAAGAAAGAAAACAATTACTTAGTTCCTACGGTAGAGAAGTTAGTGGATAAGCCCGGACAATATATAGGTCCGTTTGATGATAGTGACAATTGGTGGAATAGCTTTGAGAAACTAATCCCACACTTTAAACGTGTAGAGTTTGCTGGTGGTGAACCCTTAATGGATCCTCAACACTATAAGATACTAGATATGCTTAAGCCCTACGCTAAGAATATTGAAATCAAATATGCTACAAACGGTACAACATTGGGTATTAGTAAGAATAGAACAATCTTTGACTACTGGCCTCACTTCCGTAGTGTTGCGGTTAACGTATCTATAGACGGAATACATGATGTATATGAACATATTAGAGGTAACGGTGACTTTAGTGAAGTTGTTAGAAATGTACAAGAGATTAAAAAATTACCTAATATCAGTAGAATCGTGGGGGCATTTACTGCACAAGCGGGCAATATGTTACAAATGGCTGATTGTATCAGATATTTCTTAGATGACTTAGGTATATACTTCTACAGTCATCGTGTTAGCTATCCTAAACTACTATCTGCACAAGTATTACCCCAACCATTAAAAGACTTATGTATTGAACGATTAACTAATTTGTATAATAATATTGATACAATTAAGAACATTGACTTTAGTGCATACAGTCGTGGCATTACATTACAGCAAATCAATGACAATATCAACTACTTAAAAGCTGTTGACCAAAACAATTTGTGGAGTGATTACATAGAGTTTAATCGTAGATTAGATGACAGTAGAAAGTGCAAAACACTATTAGAAGTTGTACCGGAGTTTAAACCATATGTATAAGGTACAGGGTATTTGGGGACACGAAAATAGCGTTAAGATTGAATGGAATTTAGGTAAACGCTGTAACTACGATTGTAGCTATTGCCCAAGCATTATACACGATAACACCAGCCCACACACTGATATTGAACTATTAAAGAGTACGGTAGATAAACTGTTGTCTATCAATAAGCCATTACGTATTAGCTTTACTGGTGGTGAACCTACTGTACATCCTAAGTTTGAAGAATTAATAGAGTACTGTAATAGTAAAGATGTAAAGTTTATTAGTGTTACTACTAATGCTACACGGAAACCTTTGTACTATAAGCAATTAAAACTTAACCAATTAGTGTTTAGTTTGCACTTTGAATATGAATGGGAACGTTGTTTAGACACTATTATCAAAACAATAGCCAGTGACAGTGATGAGAAAGACTATCAGAAACACTGTTTAGTACATGTCATGGCGCACCATAACTATATGGCTCAAGTTAAAGAAACCGTAGAAAGATTAGATTTCTACCATATTCCATATAATATACGTAGAGTTCGTTGGAGTGATAATATAGACCATGATATCTTTGACGATTTACGCTATGACCAAAAAGACTTAGATTGGATATTAAAAAAAGCTAGCACAGTTATGCCCAATGTAAGAATAGATAATAGCAAGACCTATCATGCTAATGATGTGATTAAATTGCATCTAAACAAGTATAAGGGTTGGACTTGCAATGCGGGACTTGAGAGTTTAATGATTAATTGGGACGGTGAGGTACATCGTGCTACATGCCGTGTTGGTGGAAGCTTGGGTAATATCTACTCTAGTGATTTTACTCTTCCCGTAGAGCCAATTGTATGTGATAGAAACTTCTGTACTTGCGCCGCAGATATACCATTAACGAAAGAATTATTATGAGATTAGTAACATTTGGATGTAGCTTAACATATGGTGACAGCTTACCTGACAATAAATCAGCATGGCCCTATTTAACTAGTAAACATCTTAATATTCCCTGTGATAATCAAGGACAACGTGGCGTTAGCAATCATAAAATATTGTACAATATTCTGAACTATAAGTTTAACCCAGACGATATTGTAGTAATCATGTGGACGTATGTTACTAGAGAGATGCGTTTACAAATTGATGGTACTAGCGAATTGTTTGGACCATGGGATAAGGGTGGCATTGAAAGACCGTGGGTTGAATTCGCAGAACCCTATGATTATAGCGTTAAAACACTAATCAATATACATCATGCTAAACTACACCTAAACTCACTAAACATGAAACATATACACTTTAAAGCTGATAACAGCACAGAGTTACCTTTAGCAATGGATAAGTGTACGTTTATCAACAATGTTTTTGACTTCGATGTGAGTAAGGTTGACCCAGTAGACTATGGATTAGATAATAGTCATCCGGGCCCCAAAACGCATGAACTGTTTTCTCTTACAGTAAGTGACTTAATTCGGGAAAAGTTTCTTTAAGGTTAAGCTTACGCTGACTATCAATGTGACTTATATATTCACTGAACGCGGGCAATAGATGGGTATCATCACTGCCGTCCATAAACTTTAATACAGCTTCATATCGTTTCCAACCATATGGATTCTTATGCCAGAACTCATCTGATTGTGTATAATTATTCCATAGCCAGTCTTTCAACTCACTAAACAATTGATGTACTTCTTGCTTATCTACTTCAGGTAACACACGTAAGCTAAGATATGTAGGAATATACAGTAGATGAAAGTTAATTAATCCGCCACCGTACTGAGTATTTCCTGGACCATATCCTAAATTAACCTTTCTAAACTTACTATTGACTTTCCATTTAATAAATTCAGGTAAATGTTTAATGTTTAATACTTGTATAGCGGTAGCAATACTTACTTCAATGTTGTCCGGTGTATTGTCTAACTTATGTAAGTTCTTTTCAACTGTAGCCCAGTCACTAGGATAACGTATATAGTAGTTACGTTGGTCAGTACCATCTAAACTAAAGCCAAACTTTACTTTCTTAAAGTGTTTCCATAAGTCTATAATATCATCATCTACTAATAGTCCATTGCTATTGTATCTTAATAGTATACGATCCTGGTATCCCTGTCTAATGATTTCTTCAATAAACATCTTATGTTCTTTAATCATTAATGGCTCGCCACCGGCAAAATATACTTGTTTTAAGTTAGGTATTTGCTTGTACATTTCAGCCCAAAAATCTGGGTTCTCATGCCAATAATTATTAAATGATTGCTCATCCCAACCCATTTGCCGTTTTAATTCATCATTCTTATATAGATTGATAACCTTCTTATACTCTGTAACCCACTTACTACTATCATGTGGGCTACACATAACGCATTTTAATTGACAAGTATGTCCTAATCGTAAGTCTAAGTACACTAATTCTTCGGGGATGGTTCCGTCTTCTTGTGTTTGTTTAATTAGTTCTTCTACATCTATATCTTCTTGCATCCACGTGTATGTTTCCCATAACCTTTTACTACTAACACCTTGTGATTCTTCATTAAAGCATTTAGTACAGCTTTTAGGTATCTTACCATCAAGCATCGTAGTTCTAACACTACGCATGTATTCATTATTCCAAGCACTCATGGGTGTTTCACGACCGAAGTTAGCTGGCTGTCCACTCTCATTCTTAACTAATCCTATAGTATGGTCACCACCTGCGCCACTAGCATTACTACTACAGCATAGACGCATATCACCGTTAGGACGTGTAGCAAAGTGTATCCAGGGTAATACACAGAATGTATCTACTTTTGCTTGATTTTTAATCTGTTGTTGAAAGTTTCCAACTGGGGAATCTTCTGGTTGAATCCAATATGTCATTAATATAGTCCTGGTAATATTGTGCCGATACCATCATTGATTCTATGATTACCCGGCTGTTTGTATTGTACACTAAGTTCTTTAATATAAGGTTTGTCAATCATAAACTTAACATTCTTTATAACATCATCTAATGCTAATGTATTTAAGTGTTCGTAATGCTTATGTATATCAACGCTAATCTCTTGTAAATGCCCTAAATTAATCATATAACTGTCTAGGTAATTGTTATGGAACATACGTGCAAACGCTATTTTTCTATGTGTAAACTTTAAACTAGCTTTCTCTACATCATAACTACTGTAGGGATTGTTCAATAATAACGTATTAACATAGCTTCCTATATTAATAACCTTGTGCTGTATCTTATTATGATAGCAATGTTTATCTAAATTAGCTAACAGTTTCACTTGTCCAAACTGCATGGCCCTAGTGAAGTTAATTGTATAATCATAGTTTGGTGTATCTAGTAAGAAATTAGTTATATCGCCGTGTAGGTCAAACCCATTGCGTCTACTGTAATAAGTTAAATCAAATAGTGTACTAAATCGTTGTCCTAACGGATGTGATTCGTCACACGTTATTCTAGCTTTCATAATATATCCTTGTGTATGGTAATAGTGTTATGTTCTTTGTTATACATAGTTCATCTATTAATATGTAGCGTTCTTTACTGTAATCATTTAATGATGTGATATAATGATATACATTGCTGATCCAGAGTGTTGAGCCGTTTGGAATAACATCTAATAAACGTTTTATATCTTTTGTATTCCGCATATCAATTAGCTCGAATCCAACATTAATTGTTCTAAGATAATCATAGTACGTGTTTAGTTTAATAAAGTCAATACCATTAATATCGTCTATTGTAGCAGGATTAAACCCTGTTGTCAATAGTCCTAGATACTTGACATATGTGTCATATCGGTTGTTTGAATGTAATAACTCTTGTTGGAAGCTTAAGCTATCATTACTGTAGTCATAATAGATAACACTTTCCAGCATGTTTTCATATGCTAATTGTGCTAAATGTGACCCACTACTAAGTCCTGCAAGTGCCACAGTATCGGTAATGATGGGCAATGGTTCTGTGTTTATAGCGTACACTTTCCTATCATTCTCGTATGTGTTAATGATATCCGTAATAATATTACGGTCTGTTGTATTATAGAGGTCGTATACGTTATCAGTGAATGTTGTTATAACTGTATTATCGGTTGATTTTTTTAATACAAGTTTACCATTCTTATATACTTCCACGTTGGGTAGTTTACGTATCTTATTGTTTAAGTCTGGGTGACAAATTATACCCTCATCTATCAGATAATAGGGTTTAGTATATGTCCCAATATTGGGCTTAACTGTGTTAATTTTGTCGTTCTGTAACAATATACCATAATGCACTAGGCTTTGGGCAGTGTATATGTTTTGTTTATTGTTTAAATATAGATGGTAATCTAGCATGAGATAAATATTTAGTTCATAAATAAGCACCCAATGCAAAAGTATACACCAACTGAGAATGCATTAGTCCCATACGTATTCCCCGAAATATCTGAGTTATTTAAAAATAACATAGAGTTACCTCATTGGGATACCCGCCATGACATATTAAACAACTACCGTACTGAATGTCTTAATTGGTTGCAAAATGGTAATAGTACTATAATCCGTGGCTTAGAACGTTTCAAGTATGTTTATGTATTATATGGTGGCAGTCAGTATATTGATGATTTAGTTAAGTTTGAAGACCGTCACATAGAATTACATAAGCATGAATATGTAGCATATAGAACACTATTAGACTTACATAATATGAAATTTACCCAGCATGATTCATTTGATACTATGGGTAAGGATTCAGATAAGTTAGTGATAGTTAGTTATCCGTTCAGTTTAAACGGGAACAGGGATGTTGATATAGAGAAACTATTAACTGAATCTACTAGTAAAATCACACTGGACAGCGTATTCTTAGGTACTAATATGTTCCCTATTACATTAGACTTTAATAAATTATCTAACGTTGAAAGTTTTGTATTCAGTTTTAGTAAAGGGTTTGGATTAAGATATTCTAGGATTGGGATTATGTTTACAGATAAATTCATTCCGGAGTATGACATATATCATAAGTATGCTTATTTAAATCTATATTCTTGCCAGATTGCACGTGAGTTAATGAGTAAATACAATATAGATTACTTTACAGAGAAGTATAAATCTGTGCAGGAAGAAGCCTGCAAATTATTAAACGTGGCTACATCAGATTGTTTACATTTGGGTATTGATACTAATACAGACTATCCTGATAAGAAAGTTAGAATCACACATTTATTTGACAAATTATGCTAATAGAAAAGACAGATATCAGAATAGACCTAGAGGGTTTACGCAAACATTATTTAAATAATGTACAGAACTGGCCCCAACATAAGAGTAGAATATGTTTGAATAACCATGATGACTCAGAGGATTACGTACTAAATGCAGGGCAACGATTGATTTATACTGAGTTCAAGTATATGAATAGTATATTCAAAGATACTATATGGGAAGACACATTAAAGATTATTCCAGGGAAGATTGGACGTGCTAGAATAATGAATATGGGCCCAGCTAAGTTATTAACAATGCATAGAGATACTGAAGCACGGTGGCATATTGCGTTATTTACTGATCCTAGCTGTGTTGCATATGATTTAGAAACTAATCAAGCATTCCATATACCAAGTGACGGATACTTATATAAATTGAATGCAAGAAGATTACATACTGTGTTTAACAGTAGTAACAATGTAACCCGTACTCATTTAGTAGTGTGTGAATATGTATAAGAACTATTTTAAAATACATATTGGGGACAAAGAATTATTCAAAGATATATTGCCCAATACATCTTGGCAAGAGAAAGACATATTAGGTAAACTAATGGCTGACTATATCCCGTTAAGATTACATGAAATGATACCCGTTAGTGAGTATTATGAATGTAGATGGGATAGTATTGATAGTTACAATGAAGTTATCAATACTATTGAGTATAGTCAGATAATAAACAAGCTATTAGAGTATTCAGCTAACGTTGAGTGGTTTGAGTTTCTGCCAAGCTAAGTTTTCTACACTATTATCTCTTATTTCATAGTTTTCTAATGTGGGGTAGAGCCAAATATTATCTACTAGATTGTTCTTATCAAATGTATTGATAATATCTGCTACTTTAACAGGATCTATTTGTTTATGCATATACAGATAGATTGTAGTATAAACCTTTAAGCTATCAGTAAATCCGCTTTCAATCATTTTAGATAGTCCTATACCAGTATTAGTAGTATATCCCTCTAGACTCTCAATGGGCATTAACATGATAACTTTATTGCCTATAATGTCTTTAGTGTAGTCATCACCGATGTTACTGACAATTGTATAATCTATTTCATTTAGATTATTGCGTACAATGTTATTGTACTCACAGTTGTTGCCGATAAAGTTCATATTCCTTGTTCCATATTGAGTTGTATTCAGTATTTTTATAGTTCGTAAACCATGGACCACCGTCAGTATAATGTAAAGCTTTAGGTGTTCCGGTACAATACCCAACTAAGTGATTCCAAGCAGTGTCTATTGATCCTATATGTTTATCGTCTAACCATTTAAATTGATGTAGATAATTTGGTTCCATATTGTTTACGTCTATATTTCTATTTAATATGTGTTCACAGTTGAATAGAATAAGACTAGACCAATTCTTTCTAGGATAAGAATATTGTGTTTTGTTATCCATTTTAATTGATGTTTTTGGTGTGTAGGCGTGTTTGACTACCATAACAGCATAGTCGTTATTAACTGTGTTGAATAGTTCATTTACATCAGTTAAGAACAAGAAATCGCAGTCGCAGAACAATGCCCAGCCAGTATATTTATTAAGTAATGGCACCGTGAATCTAGTTAATGTAAATTCTGTACTAGCCTTATCGTCTATGGGCCTGGTGTAGATATGTTTGTCTCGTAGTTCCTGTTGAACTATGGGTAATACATTTACATTGCTATGTCGTAAGATGCTGTGTTTACATACTTCATAAACGTTATTAAGCCTAGAATCATATCCAACATATACGTTATTTGTCATCTACCACTATCCAGCCTAGTTTTAGTAAGTCTTCTCTAATTTCGTCTGTTACCGCACTTTCGGGAACAAAATTCTTACCTTGTATATAGTATTCTTGTTGTTCTTTAGTTAAGCTATTGAATTCATCGTCATCTAATATTTTACTATCTCTAATCCCAGAACAATACCAATCAATGTAATCACCCTTCTCTTGCATGTCGGCAATAATACCGCCGGCATGTCTCCAACTGCAACTCCATTTCTTTTCAGTCAGTATGGGCCATACATCATTCTTAGTAAAGTCATTGTTACACATAGAAGCATAAAGATGTTGTGCGTACACATTGTCTTTTTTGACTTTATCAACAATCCATTGAGTACTACGCAAGTCGTACTCCATGTTGTCTATTTTCCATTCATATGTTTCTTCAAGGTCAAGCTGCCGTTGATGAGAACTTTTATAAAAGTCAATCATTTCTTCTGCTGATTCCACAGTTTTCTCACCCAGTTTAACTTTCTCAACTAGATTTTTTATTTGAAATGTCCCACGTTCTTTGCTTCTTACTATCATTTTTTATAAATCTTACTATAGAATATATGGTTACCGATCTCTGCTACTTTACGATATGGCCAATTAGGTTGTACAGTGGTGTTATGAAAGAACAAGGTACTACGAGGTACAACATCTTTATACATACCCAGTACCATTACTTCATATGCTGTTTGTAACGATTTAATGTATCGTGCATCACGTTTATTGGGTGGTGCTTTGTTCTCACATACCCAACTAAACTGACAGATTTTCTTATTGTCTATATTTGTAACTTGATTGATTACTTTACATGGGTTAGCACCAAAGCCATGACGCACTCTGTTTAATACTACATGTGCTACGGCTGCTTGTCCTTTAAGTGGTTCACTGCCTGCTTCAAAGAATATGTTATTAGCCATGCATATTAGTTGTTTCATATCTACCATTTTGTTAGACAGAGAATTTTGCATGACGGGGACTACTGTTGTTTTGGGAAGTAATGTTCCAAGTAAAAGAATGGACATTACGATTAAAAACTTAAAGTTCTCTAATAGAGAAGTTTTCATATTATTCCTTTCGTTCATATAGTATACACTATATGTGATAAGTACACAACCTTAGTTTAACCGAATTTATAGGTTATCCCAGCAGTCGCAGTTACATCTAATAACATCATCGATTGCTTCTAAAGGTGTATAGATTGATGGTATCACAGTAGTTGGAGCATATGTATACACATCAAGATTTTCGGGTATTAAGTTAGTTTCAGGGCTACCAGCTAAACTTCCCGGTATAGCTACCCCTGTCAATTTTGGTATACCCAAATTGTTTACAAACGTAATCGATAGCTTATTGTCAATATCATTATCTAATATGCCGCCGGCTAACATAATACGTTGTGCGTTGCGAATTTCTCGCATTAATCCTATGATACTTCTACCACCAACGGTAGTAATGTCAGAGATTTTTTCCAATACATCAACACTCATTTCTGCTTGAGTTTCTGTTGCATATTGGTTAATCATATCTACAAAACTGTAGATATCAGCTAATGCGCCCACTGTATCCACTGATATAGTGTCGCTTCTAAGATCAATTTCTTTTTGAAGTTGTGTTCCTAGATCGTTCCATAATGTATTCAAGTATGCGGCATCAGTTGGGTTATTAGTCATGATAGCGGCTACTTCTGTATTTGCATCATTTATTAAACCTTGTAATGCTGTATATGGACCTGCAGTTAATAATAAACTATTAATGTTAGCATATATTGTTGTTAGGTTAGATGATTGTAGTTTAAGAATATATGTTTGTATCTCATCTAATTTGTATGCATTACCCACTAATGCACCAAAGAAGTCATACATAGTATACGTACCACTATCACCTGATCCATTTGCTATTTGTGCTAATGCAGGTGCTACAAGTGTTTGATTTGTTGGTACATCAGTATTATTAAGATTCAAGTCTTTCAATGTTTCCATATTAGCTACAACTTGTGCTAATTTTTGTACGTCCATTGAAGCAATATTTTTAATCTGTTGTATCGTTGTACTAAACGCATCACAGGCGGCTGCTATATCACTAGGAATAACATTGTTTAATCTTGTGCCATATGATAGTAATTGACTGTTTACTCCAGTGCCTTCATATATCAAATAGTATGTTTTACTATTAGTAGGTAAATCTATTGAGTTGTATTTAGGTACGGTCAATGTTGAGTAACTGTTGGGGAATATCTTAATAGGGTTTAACAAATCTGCAAGAGTGTTTAATCCTTTTGTTTGACAGTTTAAAGGTATCAATACATTTTCTAAGTCAGTACCCATTATAATCTTATATGCTGTATAGATTTTCTTTTGTTGTTCTATAGTAGCGGGTGTAGTAGCTGTTAGAATACTTAATATTTCAGGAGAGGTTAGTCCTGTAGCTAGTAAAGCCAATGATACAGCTTTAGTGAATGCGTTATTAGCTTGTAGAGTTAGTAGCAAGTCAGCCGGGTTACCAAACGTTGCTATTTTCTTTAAGTCTAAAGCACGACCTAAGTTAATTAGATCCTGTCCCCAATATATTGTAGATAGACTGACACCGGTAACGTCTCCGGTTACCAGATCATCCATGTTACTATATGCGCCTTTTAAGAAGTCTGCGCTATTGACCATGCTACTAATAACATCATTGTTGCTGTTTACATAGTTATGACATACCATATAGCTATTAACAAAGTCAGCATATGTTCCACCATTTGGGTGTAGTTCGTTATATGCTTGAATAGCTAATTGTGCAATAAATCCAAACTTATTATGAGTAGTAGATATTGATGTAGTGTAAGTAGTTGGTGGGGTATTACCTAATGCACGTATAGATCCTGCACCTATACTGATTAGATTATCATATGTACCTTGAGTTATACCTGATCCAATTTTGCCCTGTGCATATATTGCTGAGAGCATAAGATTTAGCAAGCAAGTTGCACCAACTATACTTCCATAACTATATGTAGTAGGTGGTGTATAACCACCGGCATAGTCAGAGCTATACTGACCCTGCTTGAATCCTATGCTTTGCATTAATGAGCTTAAAACATTAAGACTCAGTGGAGTTTGTTTACCTGCTAGACTCATGGGACGAATACATCAGGACTACCTTTTACGATACTATGACCGCAACTATTTCCTGACCCCACTCTGAGTACAGGTGAGCCTTCACAGAATACTGTTGGGCTACCTGATGTAGTAGTTGCGGCTCTATGAGGAGGGTGTGATCGACCCCATGGTGAGTGGGGTGTCATAGTACTAACGTGTAGTCCTACTTTGATACCATTAGCAAATACAGTAGAAGCACCTCTGACGATACCTCCACCTGCTTGATTCTGATCACCTACCCTACTCAATTTTGCCATATTAACCTAATATTAGTTTTTTATCAGGAATCTTAATTCCTGTTGTTGCTTCAATGTATTTCATCTTAATGCTATCTTCAGTCTCAGCATACATTGTAACGTTATTAGTATTTAGTCTGAATTCACCCTTCGGTTCTGCAGTAAATACGCTAGGAATCATTTGCATACCCTGTTGCATAGGTGCAATAGAGACTGGTTCTTCAATTTCAATAAAGTCTCCACCGGATTGGATAACTTTAGCGATAAGTTCTTCTCCTGAGTTAAGTTTAAATGTATATACTTGATTTTGTTTTAGTGTTATTTGCATTAATTGCTTTCTATTAGTTTTTGTTTAAGTTCGGTGAATCCACCGATCAATTCTCCATCTAAGAAGATTTGTGGTACTGTACGAGCAGTTGGCACTGCTTCTAATAATTCTTCTTTAGTGTATCCGTCACCGATCTTCTTTTCTTCAAATTCGATGCCTTTTTGTTTTAATAATGCCTTTGCTTGATCGCAATAAGGGCAGTGGTATTTACTCCATACGATTGCTTTCATATTACCTCTTATTTCCAAAAGAATAATATTGCTTTTAGTTTATCAATATACTTTTGTAAGTATTTTGTTTGAATGTCTTTTGCGTATTGTGGTTGAGAGAAGTTCCAACCTATAAATGCACCTACTACTATATAAAATAATGTTTCTAACATACCTTTTCTCCTTTATTGTTGTCCTAATAGTTTTTTCATTGTTCTTACGTGTACCCTATCTTTTTCTTTTTCTTCTTCAGGAAGTTGTTCATAAGGTACATGTTGTGCGGCATTGTAATCTTGTTTGGGATTACGTCTCATCCATTGAATATGTATATATTCGCTAGCTTGTTCTTCATCATTAGGAAACTGTTTAACTGCTTCTAATGCGGCTTGACCGGCAGCTAAGTTTTCTTTCTGCCAATCAGGATGAATTTTGTTAAACGATTGATTGATATCACCTTCAGTACCATCACTATTCTTTTTAATTCTAGGCTTTGTACCGGTAGGATCATAATTCTTACGCCATTCTTCATGCGCTAAACTAGCAAATTTTGTGACTGGATCTTCATTAATTTGCATAGATTCATTAATCATGTTTAATTGTTTTCTAATATCTTTTTCTATCACAGTACTGGTAACTCCTCATAGTTAACTACATCTGACATAACGCCAATAACGTAGTTAGTAGATTCGTTTTCTTGTAACGCTGTTTGTTTCTTGTTAATGTTTACGTGCTTGTTGAACCATGGAATAGGACTAGACCTAGGATGATTCTCCGCATACTTAATACCTATTTCTTTTAGTTTAATAAATGCAGTATGGTCTACAAAGTCTTGTAAGATTTCTGCATTCAACCCAATTACTACACCTTTACTGAATAAGTATGTTGCCCATTCTTTTTCTTCTCTGATGACTTCCATATATAAACTATATACTTCTTTTTGCATTTCATTTGAAATTTGTACAAACTCGTTATCGTCTTTTGTAACATTATTAATTAACCATGCTGTCCATTCTGAGTGAAGCAACTCATCTTGCAGGATCAAAGAGATAATGTTTCCGTTACCAATGTAAATCTTGTTCTCTACCATAGCAAGACTTGTTGCAAAACTAACCATAAAGCGTAATGCTTCTAATGCATAACTTGCATGTAGAGCCATCCAAATAGCTTTTTTATGTTCGTGTAGGTCTACTTCTATCCCTAATTCTTTCTTACAGTTAAGTTGATGTAGTGCTTCATAGTGACGACCTATGTTAGCTGCCATTCCCACAATCTCTGTAGTATCATGTATCTTATTAAATTCTTCTTTAGGCACTCCGTATACATTACGAATGATGTGGCTATAACTCTTACTATGAATGCTTGTTTCAAAGAATCCCCAAGTAAGAGTTAACGCTTCGAGTTCCGGGATACTACACACAGGACCGAATACTTGGCTTGGGGCTCTACCTTGAATGCTATCAAGTGCCGTTTGACGTAACAGATTTGAAGTAAAAATATGTTTAATGGCATCACTTGATTCCTTATGGTCAATTTTATCTTTTGTCAGACTAATCTCTTCCGGTACCCAAAAGAAACCACGTGCTGTTTCTTCATACTTTTGTAATTTAGGATACTTTACTTCTTCGAATCTCTGTACTGTAACTGGGCCGGCTGGGTCCAAAAACATCTTACGTGACAGATAGTCTGTCTTTGTTGTTAAATTATATTGACTGGTGCTCATTTTTTACCTTTTGTTTGTATTTTATTTTCAAAAACATTAGGTGCTGCTACGGGGTGTTTCGCACATGCTTTTGGATCTCCCTGTCCTGCTTCAGTTAAGAAATCAACTCCTTTTTGAATTTGATTGATTGGGCATTTGCAACTAGCTGTTTGTGTTCCATTGATAGTTTTATCATATGTACATACCATACTCCAGCAATTTGTGCTACCGGCTGCTAACTCTCCAGGACATGATTGAACAGTGGCTCTAGTTGCACTCTTTGGCTTTTGTACAAAGTTACTTGCTTCTTGTGGATAGAATACTTTAGGTGCAAACAAACTCCATACGCTGTTAGCATCAGGGGCGGCACAACTACCCTTCATATTTCCACCTGTCAAATCAGCAATAGCCAAACCTTCAAGTACAGGACATGTACAACTTACTTCAGGCCATACTTGTCCGTCATTGGTTGTAATAGTTTTTCCAGTAGTTTTACAAGTAGAGGCTGCACATAGTGCATACTTACCGTTACACAATGCAATTTCTTGTGCTTGTGCATTACCGAATATAAAAAGTGATAAGATTAATAATAGTTTTTTCATGTTTTTCCTTTATAGAACGCAACTTTCGCAATATTCTTCATCTTCAATTGCATCTAATTTAATGAAGGGTATTACATTATTTTCTTCAGATAGAGCAGCCTTTGAACCCATTTTGTTAATCAAGCTGTAGTATACCGTTTTAATACCCCACTTATAAGCAAGCATTAAGTTCTTGCTAATCAATGTACCGGGTACTTTACCTTTATCAAAGAATGCAGGGTTATAGAATGTGTTAGTACTAATCGATTGGTCGATGTATGCTGCCAGTACTGCCGCAGTTTTTAAATATTCTACACAATCTTTTTGATCCCACATCAACTGATAGCGGTTCTTTAATCTTTTGTATTCTGGAACAACTTGTACAAAACTACCTGCTTTAGATTCTTTTACACTAATCATTTCCATTGGCATCTCAATGCCATTTGTTGAGTTTAATACTACTGAGCTAGATTCAACAGGTGCTATAGCCATTAGTGTAGCATTACGGATACCATGTTTCAGTAGTTTTTGACGAAGTAGTTCCCAATCCATACTAGGTGTAAAGTCTGTTAGTTCATCTACACCTTTGTTTCTACGTTCCCAGGGAAATATACCTTTGCCATAATATGTTTGTGCAGACTTCTCACAAGCACCTTTTTCTTCTGCTAACTCTACTGATGTTTCAGTTAGATAGAATGCCTGATGTTCCATCCAACGTTTAACTTCTGCTAGTGCTTCTTTCTCACCGTATTTGTAATTACGTTTTGCATGCCAGTAAGCTAAATTAGTAATACCAACTCCTAAAGGCTCAAAGTCTAGATTAGCTAGTTTACTTTGAACGCTCAAGAAGTCTTGGTAACTTAGGAGATTGCTTAGTGAACGTACTAATACTCTACAAGCCTTACGCATCTCTTGTGGTGTTCTAAATGCACCCCAGTTAATGCTACCCAATGTACATAGGGCTATGCGTCCTGTCTCGTCTTCAATTCGCTGAAAAGGCTTAGTAGGTAATAGTATCTCTTGGCACAAGTTACTTTGATAAATCGGATCAACGGTTGTATCAAACGGTCCTTGATTGATAACGTTATCAATGTTAACCATATAGATACGACCAGTATCTGTTCTTTCTTTAAGAATACCATTCTTAAAAATCTCTACTGCCGATATCGTTTTCTTTTTGATACCACGCTTGTGTTCGTACATAGTGTATAGTTTTTCAAACTCAGCACTATCTCTGTAATATGCTTCATATAGATCAGGTACTTCATGTGGATCAAACAATGTCATATTCTCATTGTTACGATAACGATTCCAGAACATCTTATTGACTACAACACTATAGTCCATTTGACGTACACGTGTTTCTTCTGTACCTTGATTGTTCTTCAATACAATTAAATCTTCAAACTGATAGTGCCATACTGGGAATGTAACTGTGCAACTTGCATTACGTACACCACCTTGACTGCAACTACGTAGATCACCAAACCATTTCTTCAAGAAAGGAATCATGCCTGTATGTTTGATTTCTCCGTTACGAATAGGTGAGCCTAGTGGGCGAATGCGCCCAATCTCTAATCCTATGCCAGCACGTTTGCTAGCATACTTTGCCATCATTTCACCAGCCGCAAAAATACTATCGAGAGTATCATCACTAGAAATAAGAACACAGGAACTAAACTGCTTGGTAGTAGTACCGAGACCAGCAAGAACTGGAGTAGCGAGGGTAAAATGACCATCGCTCGCACATTCATAATATTCTTTAACATATTTTAGTCTCTTTTCTATTGGTTCATTGTGGAATGCCGTTGCGGCTGCTATTGCATAACGAATCTGAGGAGTCTCATAAATTTGACCAGTAGCACGGTTCTGTACTAAGTACTTTTCTGCTAGTTGAGCGATAGCCGCATAGGTGTAATTTTCGTCCTTACTATGGTCTATAAACAAATCAATGATATCCCATTCCTCTTTAGTATACCATTTTAATAGTTCATCAGTGTACATACCTAATTCTATATTCTTTTTAACAATTTCATATAGCGCTGGAGGTGTGTAATTACCGTATACTTCTTTACGTAGCATAGAGACCTTTTGTCTACCTGCTACATATTGATAGTTAACGTTGTTAATGTCTGGGTTTTCTGTTTCATCAATCAAGTTTACCATTGCTTTAAGCAATAGTTCATCGATTGTTTTTGTGCTCATTCCATCATGTAATTCTATTTGAGCTTTGATTTCTATCATGCTAGGGCTTACGTTATCTATGCCTTTGCATCCAAAACTTACTTGTCTTTGTATTTTACTAATATCTAGTGGTACTATTTTGCCGTTACGTTTAACTACATTTATGTTGTTCATTTTTTACCTGTTATAATTTTTTATGCAATTCAGCAACGCTAATTCGGCGTTTGATTGTAAAATCTGTTGAATTTATATTTACTACCATATCGGGCCAGTAATTAAGTACATATTTTGCACTATCAACCAAGACTAATACTACATCTTCTCCACTTAAATCTGTTGCTTCTGCTATTTCAATGTCGGAAATTCCTATCAATAACAGAGTATAACACATTCCTAGTGCTCTTGCAACAGTACAATAGGTGTTTTCTACCAAAAGATCCCATGGTCCGGGCCACCGATCACTATCAAATAAATGCAAATGGTGATTGACTAATGGGGCATTTTGCCACCATTTGTCCACTTCTATACATTTAGTCTTAACATCACTATCTTCTAGTTTTTCTCTTAATTTGTACCAGTCGCTGAGCCTGGTATCATAATTCAATTGGAATACATTCATTAGATAACTACTTATCTAAATTAAAAATTAGTTGATGTTTTCTTGTTTCATATAACTATGTACCGTATCTAATGAGGAGCTAATAGCCATATGCATATCAATGTATACGTACATTCCACAACGTCCAATAAACGTATTCTTTGGATTCTCTATCTCTCTATACTTCTTATATAAATCTCTATACGTGTCAATCGGGTAATAACGTTCATTGTTGTTATCTTTGTAATCACATGGTTCTTCAAACGTCAAAGTAGTATTACCGGTCTTAATATTATTGGGTAACTTATTCCATTCAGTCATTCTAGTAAACGACCCATTATCAGTAAAGTTAACTACAGTAGTGGGCAACAAATTTGGTAACGGGAATGTTATAGAATGAAACTTGATAGACCTATATGGTAATTCTCCATGCACAAAATCATAATAAACATCAATGGGCATAGAGTTAAAGATATGGTCATAACTATTTTCCATACTTTTATCAAATAGGGTGTTTAACTTAACTGTTATATTAGGATGATTTAGTATGTTAGTGAATAAAGTAGTATATCCATGAGTAGGCAAGTATTGATATTCATCTCTAAAATATCTATCATCGTCATTATCTCTAGTACTAACTCTATTCAATACATCTTTGCTTAATGTTTTATAATGTTCCCCCCACATCTTTTTGCTATAGGGTTCAAAGAAAGTTCTATATACATCTTCTTTCTTAACTGTTTGCAATGTAGTTGTATTGACTGGAAACGGAACATATTTTCCGCTTTCTAGTAATGCCAATACATGATGTTCATAGAATGTCCATTCAGTAAACTTACTAACCCAATCAAATACTTTTTTATTGCTAGTATGAAATATGTGCGGACCATACTTGTGTATACGTAATCCATGCTCATTAATATAATCATATGCATTACCACCTATATGATCTCTGCTATCTATAACTGTTACAGTATAATCATTTTCAGCTAGTTCACGTGCGATAGTAGCTCCAGCAAAGCCAGCGCCTACTATTAAGATATTTTGTTTTGTTCCCATAATTCGTTTGCATCCGCTACATAAAAAGATATATCTTTAATTTGTCCCAAATGAATTGCCAGTGTTTTCATTGGCATTAGTATTTTAACATCTTGTTGTTGCCATATATGACTAATAGTATTACCTTCCCAATATCCATCTATTGTTCCTATGTCTAATAATGAATAGAAATTTTCTTTATACTTTTTAAACAGTGATACTGGAATCATAAACGATTCATGCGTAAACCATGTTGTCCTATAATATCTATCAGGACCTGGCAATACTAAACATTCTCTTACATATGTATCATTAAATTCATTAAATGGATGATAATATAATTGAGTAAAATCTTGTGGGAATATGCCAATTGAAACGTCAGGTGCGGTTATCTGTTGAAAATAGTCATATGCCTCTATCATCTTACTAATAGTATCAGTATAGTGCAAGTAATCATCTTCTACCAAATAAACCAACTCATCATCGGGTAGTTGACTAATATAGTCTAATGCTATTTTTAAACTATATCTAGATTTTTGTTTTATGTCTTTGAATGTAATGGATGGGTCTATTACAACATCATGAACTGATGCACCTTCATAAAACTCATGCACAAACTGTTTTGTTTCTACTGAAGAATCATCATCTATTACATGTAAGCTAAAGGCCTGACCGTAATGAGTTAATGAAGTTACTAGTGATTTATAGCACCGTTTTACACAATCATCTTTTTGGACAATACGATTACTTGCTATTGAGGCTTTATCACATGTTCTTAGTACTACATTCAACTTTTGCATTACTTCAAGCCTAAGATTTTACGAATACCTGTAGCACTGATAGCATGGGTTTTTTCATCAAATATTTCTTGTTCAATCTTATAACCAACATCACGCCCGTACGTAATATTGACGATGTTTGGTACAACTTGAATCTCATATTGCCCTTGATACAATGGATCCAAATCACGTTTAATAAATGACTTAACCTTTTCTATTTCAAATGGGTTACTACCTTGCCAGCCCTGACAGTCACGAATTTGAATAACAACTTGACCTGTTTTAGCAATAGCACGTTTAAACAAAGCACGATGACCTTCGTGCCATGGCTGCCAACGACCTAACATTTGTACAGTTTCTTTTTTCCAGTCAAATGTGGGTCTACGCCTATTGTCATGTAGATGTGCAAAAATGAATTCACTCCATTTTTCACTGTTTTGTTCTGTGATGCGAAAGTCATATACTTCAGGCTGGATAAATGCTTTGTTGGTATCTTCGTATCTACCTTCTTTAATTGTATCAACCCATATAGTCCAATCAGCTTTGAAATTATTACGCATCTCAACTAGTGGTGCAACAAAATCACATATTACATACTCTATGTCAGTCATTGCATCTGCTAGTTCACGCATACGCAAGCTTTGACGTATACGTCCTTCTTTGCTAAAGTCCCAATCATTATATTTTTTACGTACATCATCGGCATTGAGCCAAGCTACACGTTTGTTAGTTGTTTGTAGATGCCCAAGTAAATGTTGAGCCAGATGAGTTTTGCCTGAGCCCGGCAAGCCCATAATAAGAATACGCTGTGTCATGTTATCTCCGTTAGATATAAAAATATTTATAACAGAGATAACATGTCTGTATATTTTACATCAATGCGTCAACATCTTCATGTGTGGTTGCGGCATCAATTTCGGCTAATCGTGCTGTTAATGTTGTTTTGGCTGTAGTTATTGCAGTAATGTCAAATTCTTCAGATGGGTTAGCACTCATTTGAAGTCTCATTTGAGTTTGTACTACCTTTTGGAATTGTTCATTAGCTTGCCCAACTAATGTACCTTTACGTTCATCAACACTTAAATCACGTTTACCCCAAACAATTTCTGCTGGAGTTTTAGTAATATCAAAAGTGTGAGTTGTCATAATTTCACGGTTAGGTGTTAGGTCAGGAGTAACCTCAACTGCTTCACGCCATCCATCTTGTCCTACGGGAGGTGTAGTGTCCCAGCATTCTACTACTGCATCGGCTACTATTTTTACCCAATATCCTGTTTTAATTGCCATATTAATGTTCCTTTGTAGTATTTATTCTTCATCTAAGTGAGTTTCAGCAATAAATTTATTTATATCTGTATTGATGTCAGTAAAGACGGTTGTCCAATCTCCAAAAGTTTTTTGTCTATATAATCGTACACAACCATACCATTCAGTTGTATTACCGGGTTTAGCCCATAGATAGTATGGTAGGATAGGTACTATAATCCAAGTTGATACACCCATTGAAGCTGACAAATGTGCTATACTAGTACAAGAAGATATAACCAAATCACATGTACTGATTGCATAAGCTGTCTCTTCCCAGTGACTTAACGGAACTTCATTAATCCATTGTGGTCTATGTTCTGAACCCAAATCACGTTGTAATGATATAAATTCTACATCATCATTCTTAATTGCTTCAAAGAAGGGATTTGGTGGAAATATCCTATGTTGTTCATGTTCAAAGTCTGGGTTACCTTGCCAACGCACACCTATACGTAATTTCTTACCGTGTTTATTTCTAGTTCTAATGATATATGGATTGCCGTCGACATTTTTATATTCCATACCTAAGAACACAGGTGCAGACATACTAGGTAACCAGAAGTCGTGTACTACCCCAAATATAGCTTCGTGTTGAATTACTGCCACTACCCCCTTAACATTACGGAATAGTGTTGCAAGTTGTCCTGAGCAAGCTACAATAACTTCACATCCTCTATCAGCTATTTCTCTAGCAAATCTAACAGAATGAATTTGATCGCCTAATCCACCCTCAAGGTTTAGTAGTACAGTTCCTTTACTGAAACCATCCCATAACGGCATAGGTGATTTAGGTGGTTCGTTACCAAATACTTTTTCTAATCTGCCGCGATACAACAGTTTATGACCTTCTAGTAAATTGCCCTTCCACATCTCATACCAACCACGATTAAAAGCAGCACGATTATTCCAAGGTTCTTCTATTGCTAGCTTTTCCCCTATCTTGTTTCCTTCTTCAAAATTACCTACTATACCAGCCGCCAGTTGCAAATCTAAATCATGTATTGGACGACTGTTCGGTCCTTCTCCTAACCAGAATCTTGGTTGTACAAAATCTCTGTGATGTCTACCCAGCACTTGTTCTGCTTTTTGATTATGCTGTTTAGCTAATATAGGTTGAATGTCATGCAGACCTTTGACTTCCCAAACTTCTTCATCACGTTCTCGTAGACCTGTACCATCGATATTATTAAAATCATATCCATCAAAATCAGATAGTTCTAAGAAGTCATGTATTCTTTTTAATTGTTTTTTTGGATTGTTAATTAAGTCATCGTAATCAACAAACAGAATACATTCAGGTGCAAATCTATATCCAGACTCTAATAATTGATATGATTCTTTTATATGTTTAACCAAGTAGTCATTATGTATAAAGTCATTAATATCAGTTGGTTTAGCGACACGTACCATACTTGCTACACAATCAGGTACGTTTCTTACTGTAGCGATAATTTTTGGTTTATGCCCTAGAACTTGAGCCATAGTAGGGATGTTTACTGGGCTTACCCAGCCACGTGCTTTATCTAGTATAATTGGTTTATTGATATGAATATATTTTTCTTCGCAGATAGTTCTTAGAATTCGTTGAATTTCTTTTTTTTGATCTACTGTATCTTTAGTAGATGATTTGACTGGTAGAGAATCTGCCCAAGCACGTAGAGTACCAATCAACATGTCTAGTAACCCACTAGTAGAAGATGCATGGATATCAGGATGTTGATTTAGAATTCCAGCTAAAACAGTTGAACCACTTCGAGGTAGACCGGAAAGAAAGTATATATTTTTCATAGAGATATTTAGAACTATCCCTATATTACAAAATATTAATTGGGTGGATTCTTACCTAATGCTTCAAGTAACTTTGCTTTAAGCATACTATCTAATGGGACATTCTGATATATATAAGTTAATATACCACGTACTTGAGTATAACGTTCATCTTTATGAGTATGGTTAATAAACACTATACCACACGTTACATAGTTTTCTAAATCTTGTATTTTATAATAATGCGTTAATAGATACCACAATGTCCAACAGTTAGTTGGATTTGTCTCATACTCGTCCTTCAACATCTTTATATACAATTCAGGACGAGATTGTTTCTTGAAATCTTGGTCATGAATCAAGTAGATATCTTTGTTATATATCTCAACTTCATATCTATCTTTATGCTTGAACCAAAGATGTTCATATATGGGTTGTGCCCAAATATAATCATGCCTACGATGTATCTTGTTAGTTCCTAAAAAGTTAGGTGGACCAACTCTAACGTTTTCAGTATATAAATCTAGTCTATCGCATGAAATATTAGTAACAGTAGGATTTACTTCTATTGTCTTTTTCATTTCAGTCAATACGTTGATACTAAAATATTCATCTAAGTCAGGACTTAAACACCAATCTACATCAGTGGGAATCATATCTAAGTTATAGTTACGTGCTACATTGAATATCCATGGGGTAAATATCTTTTGTTCAATTATAAGATTACTATCTGTTTTTGCAGCCTCTTGAAACTTTTCCCAAGTCCCGTCTGTTGAACCGGTATCAAGTATAACTCTGTATGTAAGGTCTTTGGTATAATATAACCATTTCTCTACATATTGTAGCTCGTTTTTACATATTGTGTATGCCGCTGTTTTCATTCTTGTGTTTTGATAAATGCTGTTTGTGATCCGTCAGGGATATTTAATATGTTCAGTTTATGCCAGTTACATTGAATAAACATCTCTACCGCCATTCGTACACTCATCTGTGCTGATTGTGTACCGTTCTTATCTGTGTAACGCCAAGTAGTAGTATCATCACATAGAATAACTCCTCCTACATGTAGTATCTTCCAAGCTAATACTAAGTCAGTTAATACTTCACTTGCTTTGTGATCTCCGTCGATGTAGATAAACTCTGCTTTAACATTAGTGTTAATCAAATCCATCAAACCATCTGTACTAAATTTTGAAATATATGTTACATTCTTATGTTCGTTTGTTTCGAGGTTATCTAAAAAATTTTGTTTTACTACATTAAAATCTTCACTCATATCATTACTGCCGACATGAGGATCAATTGCGTAAATGTTAAGATTCTTATTGTATAGAGTAAGTTGGTCACTCATCCAAAATGTAGTAGAACCTTCGAACACACCCACTTCTACAATTGTGTTAGGTACACCATATGTTTGTACTAGATGACCAATGTTAACCATTGCACCCTTACCGCAATTGAAATCCATACTAAATTTGTACATTATTGCTTTCTATATATAACTATATTTTTTTCAGGATTAATATAGGGTGTTTCTTTGACCTTAGTCAAATGTTTCTCTATCTCAGTAAACACATTGAAGTTATCGTTATTCCAAATCACGTAACCTTTTTCATCTACATCACTAGGAACAAATCTGTTATCTTCATTTACTAAAACTAAGTATCCATTGGGTTTTAGCGTGTTGACTAAATTTTCTATCTCTTGTTTTGGATTCTCTACGTGCTGTAATACAAATACTGCTAGACACACATCTATTGAATTGTTGTCAGGTAGCTGTGATATTATTTTAAACTTACGTGGGTTACTGACATATAATGTAGCAAAAGTTTTCATGCTTTCGCTAATATCATAACCCAATACAGAACAATCAAACTTGTTTACAATATTTTTACTAACACGTCCCATGCCACAACCAAAGTCTAAAACAATCGATTCGTTAGTAATAATATTTTCGTTAGCTATTATATCAACTAAAAATTCAGTTTCTTTGCAAAACTTTTCTGGTTTGTCAGCCTCGAAACTAAGAACCACATTCATTGCTTGGGTGATTGTGGTTACATCAAATGTTTCTTTGATATATCTCATGTTACAAGTTTGTCGTTGCGTTCAGTAGTTCTACCGGTCAATGGTCTAGCAAGAATAGTTGTGTCTGTTGTTACATTAATATTTTTATCATAAGCAAACATGCCCTGATGTGTAATGTTGAACAAGTCTGCTCTCATCATAATATCTAATGGAGCACAAATTCCCATCTTCAATACATGAGCAATCAAGTTCTTTGCCATTAACGGATCGATTGCATATGCATGGGCACGACAGATAAACAGATAGTTAGGGCCTTCACTAGCATGCGGTGGAATAGTTGGATGTATTCCCCAGCCTTGCTCTGCCCATTCAGCACCACCTAGATAGCATATTGAGTTTACTGAATCATATGATGTAAACTTTTTAGTCATAATGCTATCATGTTCAAGTATAACAATAGGCTTATCGATCTTAGCACAATGAATCCACAAGCTGATATGACTTAATGCACAAGCAACTTCACCTCTAGTTAAGTAGTGGTCAGTAATCTTTAGCATTTTAATAACTGAATCACCTACACTATGATCGGGTACTGTGATTTCAGGGCCAATGCCATTAAAGGCATCCCACACTTTATATTGCATACCTGCATTCATACAACTGAGTTGACATCGTTTAGAATACCTCTCAGAAGATTCATTACCTTTTACAGTAATGATGTAAGCGTGTTCTACTTCAAAATCACGCTTGTAAAATAAATTAAGATTTGTGTCCATCTAGTGCCCGTTTAAATTCAGTATAGTCGATACGACCTGGTTTATGTACTTGAATTAACATTCTAGTTGATAATGCTACATTATTCAAGTGATTTAGGGCATGATTAAGTTCTTCTTGGGTGATGGTACCATTTGATAGGCGTTGTTGATATGGGTCAGTGTATTCAAACTGGACATCACATACTTCAATATCAATGTCTTCTTCAAATGCTAGTAATGAATCACTTTCACCTTTATTTGCTTTTTCAAACATATGACGTTTGTTAAACAAGTTAAACATAGCAACCGTAATTAAACGTTTGTGTGTTGGGTCATCTAATGCTGTATCGCATCTCCAATGTGGTGTTTGTATTTCCCAAACAGCACCGTTCTCGCTTACACGATATAGTTCTTTAATAACATCAATAAAGTCTCTACCAGTCTCACCCAGATGTTCTAAAATATCTTTAGCAACAACGTGTGAGTATTCATTGTCTTTCCACGGCCAGGGTAGAACGCTTAAATCAACATGTTCATCTGCATCAATGAATGTTGATTTGTCAACGTTAACAAAACCATCAAATTTTTTAAAGCCACAACCTAAGTTTAGTTTCTTAGTGATACGATCTTCATCTGGTTGATCGATATGTTTCAAGTTGAAACGTGCTTCTAGTGCAGTATAAAGACTTTGAAATGTTGGGTTCCATTTCTTAGGATCGGTTTGTCTAAAGATTTGTACGCACTTATAGTATGGACTTGTGTTAGAATCAGGTGAACCAGATGTCCAAGTATGGTATGGAAGAATAGGAACGATGACCCATGTTTCTTTACCCATTGCGGCTGCTAAGTGTGCAACGCTAGTACAAGATGAGATAACAATATCCATGTTAGCAATAGCTGCCATTGTATCTTCCCAACTTAACAAGAAATGTTGCAAGTCAGTTACATTCTCTGGCAATTGAATAATGTTATGATCCTTTTGCAAGCTATAAATTTGTAGTTCATCATACTTTGTTAAGTTAGTAATAAAGTTCTCTGGGAACTTTCTAAATTGTTGATGTTCAAACTTTGGATTACCCGCCCAACGAATACCAACTTTAATCTTTTCACTATTGACAAATGTTTTCCAAATTTCTGTACTATCTGGTTTAGCAGTTAAGTATGGACCATTAGGAAAGTCTGAGAACTCATGACCGGCTACCCAACCGGCACTAAAGCCCGGTACCCAAAAGTCATGAGGTACTGTATGTGCTTGATTGCGTAGTATAACTTGATCCACACCTTCAATACGTTCAAATACAGAAACTAGTTCAGGGGCACATGCAATGTATACTGCCTTTGCACCTTGCTTCTTAAAGCTAGTTGCAAAACGTGCGTGAATGATTTCATCTCCGTAACCACCTTCTAGTGATACAATGATAGATTTATTATTGATAGAATGTTTTTCTGGGTTAAAGATTGGTGCATCTGTTTTCAGAGGAGGGCTACCATATACATTTAAGAAACGTCCGTTCTCTAGTAATTGACAACCTTTTTTATAATCACCATCTTGAATTAAGAACCAGCCGCGGTTGAAGCAATGTCGCATCCAAATATCTTCAGTATTAACTCCTTTAGCATCTAGTATTTTTTTAGGGCCTATGTTTTCTAATTTGTCTGAAAGCTGTCTGGCCTCTTGATGTTTACCTTCCAATTGAAGTTTGAGCATCATGTCTATTTCGTGCATATTTTCTCCGTTGTATGTTTAATTTGGCAGTGCCGACGTTTTTGTCTATAAAACTGTAAAGTTATTTATAGACAAAACACTAGGTTGATTAATTTTACTTAGTAATACCGAAGTGGTTGTAACCATTTGATACTGTGCCAGCAGATATACCTACTGCAGTAATTATAGGTCTTATTGGACGGTTGTCATTGAATCCCCATTCATATAATACATTGTTAGGATCAACTAACAATGTATTATTAAAGTTAGCTGATACTTGTGTCCAAGATGATGAGCCAATTTGAGTAGGTATACTGTACATATTAGGTGGTACAAGTGATTGATTATTACCTATTTGTACCGGGCTTGATCTACTAATTCTATCGTTCACCCCAAGCTGTCCACTATTATTTAGACCCCATGTAGCCATTTTACCATCAACTATAATCAATCCTTGACTTGCATTATTACTAACGGATAATATTGGACTAACATAAGTACCTATTTGCACAGGGGCACTACGGGGTACCTGATCACCTAATCCAAGTTGACCACTAGCATTAATACCCCAACCAAATAAGTAACCATCACTACGTATACCTAATTGATATCCGTTTTGCGTTGAAATATTAGTCCAGCTATCAGATGTTGTAGGTAAGAATACTGGACTTGTGGCAGCTAATACGGAATCAATACCTAATTGACCTGTACTATTATTTCCCCATGTGTACAATCCATATAATAAATCAAGACCTGTAGTAGAGGCGCTGCCGGCTGATACCATAGCCCAACTACTTGTACCAATTTGTACTGGACTACTACGATTTGAAGTATTAGCATCACCTGTTTGTCCGTTTGAATTCAGTCCCCATGCAAATAACAATTTATCACTGCGTATTCCTACCGTATGATTAAAACCAGAACTAACAGATGTCCAGCTAAATGCACCAAGTTGTACAGGGCTACTACGCCAACTTATATCATTTAATCCTAGCTCGCCAGAATTGTTTCCTCCCCAAACGTACAATAGTCCAGTTGAGGTAATTGCGGCTGTGTGGCTCCATCCTGCTGAAATAACACTCCAGCTACTACTACCGATCTGTACCGGACTACTTCTAGATAATTGTGCATTATCACCTATTTGACCATTAGTACCTAGACCCCACATAAACAATGCGCCATCACTTCTTATGGCTCCACGTCCTCTATTAGAAATACTGAGCCATGTACTACCCGTTGCAATTTGCACTGGACTATTTCTGGATATTACATTATTTTGTGCTAACTCACCATTTGTGTTTGCTCCCCAAGCAAATAGTCTATTAGTAGCATCAAGAGCCAAAAAGGCAGCACCACCTAGTGCTGATGCTACTGATATCCAACTACTTGTACCAACTTGTACTGGACTACTTCTGTTAACTGAATCACCTAATCCCAGTTGACCTGAATCATTAGAACCCCAACTCCATAATGTACCATCACTACGTATTGCAGCCATTGATGAAGTGCCGACAGATACCTGAGTCCAACTACTTGTACCAACTTGTACTGGACTACTACGATGTATTGTATTATTTAATCCTAATTGGCCTTGTATGTTTTGGCCCCACATAAATAGCGCACCATCACTACGAATGGCTGCACTTGTAAGGCTATTTATATTAACTTGACTCCAGCTAAACGCAGCTGGTTTACTTGTATTGGTTAAGTAAGTTTGTTGTATTTGGGCACTAGTAAATGAGTTAACTTGTACAGGGCTACTTCTATGAATTACTGATCTATCACCTAGTTGACCATTAGAGTTGCCACCCCAAGTAAACAATAAATTGTTTGAATTAATAGCTCCTACGGTAGAACCACCTGCACTAACCATAGTCCAGCTTGCACCAATTTGTACTGGACTACTTCTACTTAATTGTGCATTATCACCTATTTGACCAGTAGTACCTAGACCCCATACAAACAATCTCTTGTCTACTGTCAATGCTGTGTTGTAAGAGTTACCGGCACTAACTTGTGACCAGCTACTTGTACCAATTTGAATAGGTACTGATTTACTAATAATAGTATTATCACCTAATTGACCATTAGTACCTAATCCCCAAGCCCATAGTGTATTATCACTACGTATGCCAATTGTTGTGGCTGCACCTGCACTAATTGCATTCCATGATTCAGTTACCGATCGGACAAACATCGGGCTACTTCTAGCTCCTATTGTTTCACCTAATCCAAGTTGTCCACTAGAATTTTGACCCCAAATATAAAGTTGTTTATTTGTAAATGAGATTGCCATAATTACTCCAGGATTAGTTCCTGAACTAACTTTTGACCAGGTGCTTGTACCAATTTGTACAGGACTACTACGATGCACTGTATCATTTAATCCTAATTGACCGTTAGTATTAAGTCCCCAAGCCCATAATGTGTTATCCGCTTTTATAGCAGAAGTTGACCAAGCTGAGCCAGCAGATACACTTGTCCAACTACTTGTACCAACTTGTACCGGGACAAGCGCACTGGAGGAGTTGCCGGTGCCAAGAGCGCCAAACACGCCAAAACCACAAGCCCATAGCGAGCCGGTGGTTTTTATAGCCATAAAATATCCTGCACCAGACGAGACTTGTTGCCAATTAGTATCAGTACCAACTTGTACTGGGCTACTGCGTGGGATACCAGACTGATTTTGACCGAGCGCGCCGGATGCCGCATCTCCCCAAGACCATAATGTTCCATCTAAGCGTATGCCGTACATATTTGTACTGCCATCTGGGCTGCCTGCACTGATTTGGGACCAGCTACTTGTACCAACTTGTACAGGACTACTACGATTTATTGTATCATTTAAACCTAATTGACCAGTAGCGTTATTTCCCCAACTAAATAATGCACCATCAATACGTAAGGCGGCTGCTATTCCAGTTCCTGCATTAGTACTTCCAGTTCCTCCTGAAATCATAGTCCAGCTACTTGTACCAACTTGCACTGGACTACTGCGATGTTCTCGGTCATTTAAACCAAGCTGTCCATTGACATTAGCTCCCCAACTCCATAACGTGTTGTCTATACGAATTGCATAGGTTGCTCCATTACCGACAGATACCTGAGTCCAACTACTTGTACCAACTTGTACCGGGCTATACACAGCAGTAATAGAATTTAGCCCTAATTGACCATAATTATTCAGACCCCATATAAATAACGCACCATCATTACGTATTGCTGCCAATGTTCCGAGATTGCCGCTTGCACTAATTTGTGTCCAACTAAACCCAGTTTTACCTGTATTAGTAAGATATGTTTGTTGTATTTGTTCAGTAGTAAACGTACTAATTTGTACAGGGCTACTACGATTAGCAATAGTACCCAATCCTAGCTGGCCTGATCCGCCTGCTCCCCAACCATATAATAAGTTAGCAGAAGATATACCAAATGTAGTAAGGTCTGTAGTAGTTGTTATACCACCTGCACTAATTTGTGTCCAACTACTTGTACCAACTTGTATCGGGATACTACGATGTAATGTATTATTTGAACCCAAATTACCATCATCATTATCACCCCACGTGAACAATAAGCCATCACTACGAATAGCTGCCACATGACCGGCAGATGCTGTTGCTTTAGTCCAACTATATGCAGTAAATGTATTGGCAGCTGTATTACCCCAACCATACAATTTGTTATTTGTCTGTATACCTACATTATGATAATAACCTGCACTAATTTTACTCCACGCATCAGTACCGATCTTTTTAGGCATTGAAACGTAACTTGCAATTTGTACTGGACTACTACGATGTAGCATATCATTTAAACCCAATTGCCCAGAGTTATTGTCACCCCATCCATATAATAATATATTCCCATCATGTGTACCAATGGTAGAAGTGCTGCCAGCAGAGATAAAAGACCAACTACTAGTACTTATTAATGTTGGAGTACTACGATTCACTGTATCATTTAAACCTAATTGACCATAGCCATTATTTCCCCATGCATATAATAATTTGTTACTTGTTCTACCAACCATAAACGAAGTACCAACTGATATTTGAGACCAACTACTAATGCCAACTTGTACTGGAATACTTCTGGAAAAAACAGTATTGTTACCCAATTGACCGCTACTATTAGCTCCCCACGTGAACAATAAGCCATCACTACGAATTGCTGCCGATGCGTAAAGACCTTGCATTGATATTTGGTTCCAAGAATCATTCGCAGTACGGATGAAAACTGGGCTACTACGATTTATTGAATCATTTAAACCAAGTTGTCCGATATTGTTATTTCCCCAACTAAATAGTTGTTTGCTAGTATTTTCTATAGCTACTATATGGTCAGCTAGTCCATTAATGTTGAACCAACTACTTGTGCCAACTTGTACAGGACTACTACGATGTATCCTATCATTTAAACCTAATTGACCGTTAGTATTACTACCCCACGCCCACAATGTATTGTCGCTTCGTATGGCTAGTGTCTGAAGTACTCCTGAAGCAACTGATGTCCAGCTACTTGTGCCAACTTGCACTGGACTACTTCTGTTAAAAATATCATTTAAACCAAGTTGTCCGGTAGTGTTAAGTCCCCAAGTCCATAAATTATTATTAGACGATATTGCTGCCATAGCCGAGTGACCAACTGACACTTGAGTCCAGCTACTTGTACCTATTTGAGTTGGACTACTACGATGTATCCTATCATTTAATCCTAGTTTTCCATCAGCATTACTGCCCCATGTAAACAATATACCATTGATACTCAATGCAGCGGTAGCACCATTATTAGCTCTAACTTGAGTCCAGCTACTTGTACCAACTTGCACCGGACTACTTCTGTGTATAATATCATTTAAACCAAGTTGTCCGATATTGTTATTTCCCCAACTAAATAATGCACCATCACTCCTTATTGCAGACACACAATATTGACCGGCTGCAACAATTGTCCAACTACTAGTACCAATTTGTACAGGACTACTACGATTTATTGTATCATTTAAACCAAGTTGTCCGATATTGTTAAGTCCCCAAGTCCATAATGTACCATCAATGCGTACAGCGTATGCAAATTCTTCTGCTCCGACTGACACTTGAGTCCAACTACTTGTACCAATTTGTACTGGGCTAGATTTATTAACTGTAGTATTGTCTCCTAGACCACCCCAAAAGCCTAAACCCCACATAAACAATGCGCCATCACTTCTTATGGCTCCGGTAGTAACAGCCCCACTAGTTCCATTAGCACTTATTGATGTCCAACTATAGGTTGATGATCCTGTATTTGTTAAGTATGTATTTTGTTGTTCAAGGGTGGTTATTGATGTGACTTGCACTGGACTAGATATATTATTGCTGTTTGATCCGATACCCAATTGTCCATTTGTATTGTTACCCCAAGCCCAAAGTGTACCGTCACTTTTTATGGCACTTACTCCGTAGGATGACCAACGACTATCAATCATTATCCAGCTGCTTGTACCAACTTGTACAGGACTACTTCTGTTAAATCCACTTGTGGGCGCATTTATGCCTAACTGTCCGTAAAGATTAGTACCCCAAGTCCATAAACTACCATCATTGCGTATAGCACCGTTTCCACCTACTATAGTCCATGAATTATCTGTACCAATTTGTGTTGGACTACTACGATGTATCCTATCATTTAAACCCAGGTTTCCATTAGTATTAAGTCCCCAAGCCCATAATGTACCATCACTACGTATTGCAGTAGTCCAAGATTCGGCAGTATTAACCATAGACCAGCTACTTGTACCAACTTGCACTGGACTACTTCTGTTAAAAATATCATTTAAACCAAGTTGTCCGATATTGTTAAGTCCCCAAGTCCATAATGTACCATCACTTTTTATACCAGTAAATTTACTACTTTCATTAGTTAAACTAGTCCATGACGATGTGATATCATTAGTTAATAGATAGTTAGTTAACGTTTGTAAACTATCATAAACCCATGGTTGATATTGCAATCCCCAACCATATAGTGAGTTATCAGATGCAATAGCTAGTGAGTGTACATTACCTGCACTGATTTGTGACCAACTGCTACTACCAATTTGTGTTGGACTACTACGATTTGAGCCGCTATTATCTACTTGATATGAACTATTGTTACCCCAACCAAATAATTGATTAGTACTAGTTAATGCAAGAACGTGATTTACACCTGCACTAACTTGTGACCAACTACTAGCACCAATTTGTGTTGGGCTATTTATGTATGGTGTTGCACCAAGTTGTACAGGACTACTACGAGGTTCTAACCAACTACCTGATATAGTTACAGGGTTAAACGGTATACCTAATTGGCCATAATCATTGGCACCCCAGAAATATGCTCTACCATCAGTAGTGATACCACCTACTGTTCCAGCGCCGGCATTAACAACAACCCAATTACTTGTACCTACTAGTACTGGGGTACTACGATGTACCTGATCACCTAATCCGAGTTGTCCACCAGTATTAAATCCCCAAGTAAATAGTTTTCCATCGGATCTAACAGCGGTTGACATCGACATTCCAGCACCAACACTTATCCAAGAATCATTCATTGAGCGAATGAATACCGGGCTACTTCTGCTTGTTAAGTTTAATGTACCTAACTCACCGATAGTACCGTTACCCCAAGTAAACAATGCGTTACCTGTATCGGCTGCAGTAATACCTAACACGTTAGTAAGGCCAGTTACCATTGTCCAGCTAGTTGAACCAATTTGTAAAGGTGTTAATTTAGAAGTATTAGTACCATCACCGAATGTTCCATATGTATTGTTACCCCATGCAAATAGTAAACCATCACTTCGTATTGCCAAAAACCCCATAACAATTAAACCAATTGTAGTCCAAGAATCTGCTACTGAACGAATAAATACTGGGCTGGATCTAGAAACAAGAAAACCGTTACCCATTTGACCATTGGAATTGCTGCCCCAAGTAAACAGTTGTCTATTTTGATCAAGTGCGGTTATCGCAGTACCTGCATTAACGGTAGTCCAACTACCTGTACCTGTAGTAAGAGTAGGGCTATAATAATAAGTTGCTCCTAAGCTATCACCCATTTGGCCTGCGGTGCCCAAGCCCCACATATATAGTAAATTATTACTTATACCAGCTGTGATTGTACTTGCAGTTACTACACTCCAACTACTTGTACCAATTTGTACTGGACTACTACGATGTTGTGTAGAATCCGGAGTTCCTAACACACCATTAGTACCTGCACCCCATGTGAATAATGAGCCTCCACTACGTATAGCTACTGTCCATGAGGCACCAGATGCTACTTGAGTCCAACTACTTGTACCAATTTGTACTGGGTTACTACGATGTTGAGTAGTACCATCACCTAGTTGTCCAAATGTGTTTACTCCCCATGCATATAGTGCACCAGTTGTACGTATAGCAGTACTTACATTACCTGCAAAATAAACTTTTGACCATGTGTTTTCAGTACCAATTTGTACTGGGCTACTACGATGTATCCTATCATTTAATCCCAGTTGACCTAAATCATTAAAACCCCAACTCCATAATGTACCATCATTACGAACACCTAATATTGTACCGCCGGATGCGTAGTAGTTAGGGCCTGTTGCAACAGCAGTCCAGATGCTTGCACCAATTTGTGTTGGACTACTACGATGTATCCTATCATTTAATCCCAGTTGACCTGAATCATTAGAACCCCAACTCCATAATGTACCATCACTACGTATTGCAGCCGTTGTTCGTTCAAATGTTGCTACTGTCAACCAACTACTTGTACCAACCTGTACAGGACTACTTCTGCTTTGTACATCATTTAGTCCTAATCCACCATAAAATCCTTGGCCCCATGCAAACAATAATCCGTCATTACGAATAGCAAACGTTGTATCTTGATTAGTTACTACAGTAGACCAACTGTAGCCAGTCTTACCTGTTTTTGTCAAATATGCCTGTTGTTCTGCAGGTGAAGTGAACGAAACAATTTGTACAGGGCTTGTTCGTGCATTAATAGATGAATCACCCAATGCGCTGCCTGATGGTTGACCCCAAGTGAACAATGCACCATCACTACGTATAGCACCAGTTGCGGTGGCATTCACACCTACGGCCACAGTAGTCCAATTACTTGTACCAATTTGTACTGGGCTACTACGATGTTGAGTAGTACCATCACCTAGTTGACTGGCGCCGCCATACCCCCATGCAAATAATTTACTATCAGTTCGTATTGCAAGTGTGGTATTAATTTCTGCTGACACCAGTGTCCAACTGTTACCTGTACCTACTTGTACTGGGCTACTTCTAGCAATAATATCGTTTACTCCAAGCTGACCATAATTATTCAGACCCCAACCATATAACTTACCATCCAGTGTAATAGCAAAGGTAGATGTAGCAATCCCCCCTATAGATGGCACAAATGACCAACTACTTGAACCAATTTGAACTGGACTACTACGATGTACTAGGTCATTTAAACCTAATTGACCATTTGTATTGCTTCCCCAAATAAATAACAATCCGTCACTTCTAATAGCGTAAGTATGACTAACACCAGCAGCAATACCACTCCAATTACTTGTGCCAACTTGCACCGGACTACTTCTGTGTATAATATCATTTAAACCAAGTTGTCCGGTAGTATTAAGTCCCCATGCAAATAACTTACTATCGCTACGAATAGCAAATGAATTAGAGTAACCTGCACTTACTTTAGTCCAGCTCAATGTTCTAGGTTTACCTGTACTAGTTGACCAAGCAATTTCATCAGCTAATGTAAACAATGATGTTATTATAACAGGGTTTTCGAATATACCTCCACTACCATTTGTACCTAATTGCCCATTGGCATTGTTACCCCAACCATATAAAACATTGTTATTGTCTAACGCAAGAACGTGATTTACACCTGCACTAACTTGTGACCAACTACTAGCACCAATTTGTACTGGACTACTACGATGTACCTGATCACCTAATCCGAGTTGTCCACCAGTATTATTTCCCCATGACCATAGTGTTTTATTGTCATGTATTGCTAGTGTAAAATTGACACCTTGTGTAACTTGGTACCAATTATGCGTAGTTGCATTTACCTGCACCGGGCTACTAGTATTTACTACACTGTTAATACCTAATTCACCAACTGTATTACCGCCCCATGCATAGATATAACCGTTACCATTACTATTGTCTTGTATTATTCCCATGCGTCCAGCAACCATAGTCCAACTACTTGTACCAATTTGTACTGGGCTAGATTTATTAACTGTAGTAGTGTCTCCTAGACCACCATACGTGTTGTTACCCCATGCAAATAATGCGCCATCACTACGAATTGCAGAGACTACATATGCACTAACAATATTACCAGATTGACTTGAACTAACCATAAGCCAACTACTTGTACCAATTTGTACTGGGCTACTTCTATTTGTAGTGTCATTGATACCCAATTGGCCTGTGGAATTATCTCCCCAAGACCATAATTTATTATTAATATCAATACTAAAAGCGTTACTAAAACCGGCGGCTAACTTCTTCCATTTACCTGTACCAATTTGTACCGGGCTACTGCGATGCACGGTGTCATCTTCACCTAATTCTCCTACTGCATTATCACCCCATGACCATAATGTTCCATCTAATCTTATACCATATGAGGATGAGTCTAATCCAGCTACTGCAGAAGTCCAAAATAAATTACCAATTTGTACTGGGCTACTGCGAGCCACAACAGTATTATCTCCTACTTGACCAATAGTATTGGCTCCCCATGCAAACAATCTGCCATCAACAGTAATACCCACAGGAGTAAGATTTCCTGCAGAAATAACATTCCAGAGACTTGTACCAACTTGTACTGGACTACTTCTAAGTACGGCGGTTGTATTTGCACCTAATGCACCGACTGAATTATCAGATCCCCATGACCAGAGTGTTCTGTCACTACGTATGGCAAACAAAAATCCACGTCCAGCACTAAGTGCAGTCCAACTACTTGTACCAACTTGTACTGGACTACTGCGATGTACTAGATTATTTGTACCTAACTGACCATATGTATTACTACCCCAAGTCCATAAACTACCATTACTTCGTATACCTGCTGCAGTTTGTGTTCCATCTACCGGCGTACTAGAGCCTGATAGATATGTCCAACTTAATAAATCTTTACCTAACTGTATTGGCTGTGATTTAGATATAATATTGCTGTCTCCTAATACGCCAGAGTCACCTTGACCCCACAACCATAGTGTATTATCATTTCGTATACCTGCAATGTGCAATGAATTAGGAGTTCCTATACCTATACCTGTCCAAGAATCATTCATAGAACGAATAAAGACCGGTGATGATCTATGCGTTGTGTTGTTCTCCCCTAGTTGTCCGTTGGTGCCAGTGCCCCATGTAAATAATTGCCCTGATGAGTCAATACCCACACTAGTTGATCCTCCACCAGGTACTAGACTCCAACTACTTGTAGTAATTTGTTGGGGAATCGTTGTAGTACCCGGAACTGATAGACCATTTGCGCCATTATTATACAGCCCCCATTTAAATAATAATCCATCACTCCGTATAGCAGAGTACAAATTATCACCTGCACTTACGTATGTCCATGAATCTTTACCTGAAATAATGAATACTGGGCTACTACGTGAAATACTATTACCTTCGCCTACATATTGTCCAAGGCCCCAAGACCATAACATACCATTACTGTCAATAGCGGCAGCAAATCCACCTACCATATTCCAACTGTTAGCACCACCAATTTGTACTGGGCTACTACGATGTTGAGTAGTACCATCACCTAATTCTGATTGTCCATTATATCCCCACGCCCATAATGACCCATCTATTCGTCTTCCGTACATAGCAGGGTAACCACCGTTAACTTGAGACCATAAATTTGTACCAATTTGAACTGGACTACTACGAGATACTATGTCATTTAAACCTAATTGGCCATATGTATTATCACCCCAAGTAAATAATCTGTTATCTGAAGTAATACCCGAGCTAGCATTAATGTAACTGTTTATCATAGTCCAGCTACTTGTGCCAACTTGCACTGGACTACTTCTGTGTATATTATCATTTAAACCAAGTTGTCCGGTAGTGTTAGTTCCACATGCCCATAAACTACCATCATTGCGTATAGCCAGGGATACATATCCTATAGCGGAGACCATGATCCAGCTACTTGTACCAACTTGCACTGGGCTACTACGCCAATTTGTATCATTTAATCCCAATGAACCGAGACCGTTATATCCCCAGGCCCATAGTGATCCGTTATTTTTAATAGCCAGAGCCTGAAAGCCACCACTAACATGTGTCCAATTATAATCTGTACCAACTTGTACTGGACTACTTCTATGAACTTTATCGTTTAATCCCAGTTGTCCGTATGTATTATCACCCCATGTCCATAAACTACCATCATTACGAATTGCAAATGTAGAACCATTGCCTAATATTGCCGTAGTCCAACTATCTGTACCAATTTGTACAGGACTAGACCTGCTGTTAGTGGAGTTTATACCTAACTGACCATATGTATTACTACCCCAGGCAAATAATTTACCATCATTACGTATAGCTAACTTATTGGCTGAGCCACCATTTATATATACCCAACTAGTTCCAGTTGAACCTATTGTAGTTAAATATGAATTATATGAAACTGTTAATGGAGATGTTGTTAGTGCAGTAATTTGTACTGGACTACTTCTTGATATACCATAACCATCGCCAATATACGTTCCAAGGCCCCATGTGTATAATTCGCCCCCCGTGGTTATTCCCATAGTCATGTTTTTACCACTAGTAATCATAGCCCAACTATCTATACCAATTAGTACAGGACTAGACCTGCTGATAGTGGAGTTTATACCTAGTTGCCCGTTTGTATTACTACCCCAGGCAAATAACGCACCACTGACAGTTATACCGGCCATCATGTCGGTGCCAGCACTAACCATAAGCCAATTACTTGTACCAACTTGTACTGGACTACTACGATGTACCTGATCACCTAATCCGAGTAGTCCACCAGTATTATTTCCCCATGACCATAACTTTTGATTTGAATCTATAGCGGCACTATTTGGAGAGGGAATACCACCGTTTTGAATCAATTTACTCCAGGTACCTGTACCAATTTGTACCGGACTACTTCTATGTAGAATATTATTTAAACCAAGTTCTCCAAAAGTATTACCACCCCATGACCATAATGTATTATCTGCACGTAGTGCTAGTGCAGTTCCGTAACTACCCATGTTTCCATTAACTGAAATACTAGTCCAGCTACTTGTACCAATTTGTACCGGACTACTACGATGTATCCTATCATTTAATCCTAATTCTCCATGGGAATTAGATCCCCAAGCAAATAATACACCGTCATTTCTTATAGCAAATAGTGAACCTATTTGATTATATGCTACTGTAGTCCAACTACGCTGTGCTATAGCTATACTACTTGTATATGATTTTTGTATTTGAGATGTACTTAATGAACCAGTTAATGTTGGACTGGAAAGCTGTGTGGTATTATTGTTACCGGATTGGCCTTGGGAAACATTACCCCAAACAAACAACAAGTTGTCATTACGCACCCCAAAACGACCGCTGGAGGTGCCTGCTGCACCACCTAATGCAATCCAACTACTTGTACCAATTTGTACTGGACTACTTCTAGAGATAAGAGTATTATCACCCAATTGTCCTTCACCATTTCGACCCCAAGCCCATAGTGTGCCATTTGATTTTATAGCTATACTATTAATACCGGTTAATACCTGAGTCCAGCTTGAAGGTTCCCCCCATACTGATGACATACTATTATTACCAAGTTGACCATTAAAGCCTAAACCCCAAGCATATATTAGTCCATTATAATCAATAGCATAAGAAGTGTCACCGTTAGCACTAACCTTACTCCAATTATTAATCCCAAGTTGTACTGGGCTACTACGATGTACTAAGGTGACATCATTGTTACCTAATTGACCATATGTATTAGCACCCCAAGCGAATAGTTTGCCATCACTTCGAATGCCTATTGTATGACTTAAACCGCTTGCTATCTGACTCCATGACTGTGCACCAATCAATGCAGGACTAGATTTAAAAGTTCTATCTTCTGTACCTAATTGACCCCATGTATTGTCACCAAACATGTATAATGATTCTACATCTACTCCCGTTGAGGGCTGGACAGTTAATAACCACTTTTCTAATGACATACTTTACCCACCAAACTCTGGCCAAATAATGTTAAACGGATCTGTCTGTGTAGTAATATCAGCTAATGCTTGCATATATGCATCCATTAATGTTAAATTATCTACAGGTGTTTCGCCCAGTCTAACTTGTCTATCATAACGAGTATATCTCCACTCAAATGATGACATTCTAGTATCACGTTCACCTCTTATTAGGTTCCATTGTGCATTAGTACTAAATTCTTGTTGTAATTGTATATCCTCTGGAGTAGGTTCATATACTGCAAATCTTGGTAACTCAATAATGTCCATTGTCTCATATGCTACACCATCAGAAAAATATTGTCTAGGGTTATCTATTTTTTGTGTTTCTGGATTATATTCAGGATACGCTTTAACTAAAGTATACCAACCAACAGACAATCTTTCTTCTTCAGTAAATACATGAAAATTACTGATGTTTTTCCAATTATTTGGAATAAGGTCATATACACCTTCTATGTTACCGTCAACTACATGTGCATAATTAGCCATTATAAATTCTGCCCTGAAATGAATGCTTGCCAGTTTGTACCACCATCAACTGTAAAGAACGCAAAAACGTCTTCTTTACCATTAGATGAAGTTAGTGTAGGAGCCGTACCTGTTGGCCAATGAAAGCTTGCAGGCCATGTGACTGACCGTGCTGTTCCGTCTGCTGTAAAGATTAATACAAATGAACTTACTCTTCCTGATGCTTGTATATTAGACAATGTTATAGAAGTTATATTTGCGTTTAATGCCACTGTAAATACTGCGGCTGTGTTTAGATTTAGTGCCAAGGCGCCTGCAGAAATAGTTGCGGCCGCACTTACTTCTGCTGAATTATTAGGTAAAAATATTTTATTATCGTCAATGACGGTTGAACTGCTTACTTTTATGGCCATCTTCGCTCCTTTGAACTCGGCTACTACTATTTATCTTTTTTTAAGAGCGTCTATATCCTCTTGCTGTTTTTTCACGGCTTCTATTAAGAATGCAATTATTGGTATATAATTAACAGCTTTCTGTCCTTGTTGATTTGTATTTACAAGTTCAGGTAGTATCTTCTCAACCATCTGCGCCATTAGACCATATGATTTCTTTTTACTATCAGCCCAATTGAATCCCATACCAAACAACTGTGACAATACTGCCATTGGATCAGTTATTGATTCCTGATTCTCTTTCAATGTAGCGTCAGACAATGTGTTTAAGTCTGTAACAGTTAATGTACCTGTACCAGGAACAAACTGTAGCTTAGTTGATGATATGCCAGCTGTTAAGAAACCACCAGAAGAACTTGTAGCATATACAGGATAATATGTTGTGCCAGAACCCGTATCATCTGTAATAGTGGGAATAGCTTGAGACCAAGTTAAATTACCCGTACCGTCTGTCTTTAAGAAATGATTAGCTGTTCCATTAGCAATGTGAATATTTGATACTGAACCCAAGTTAACATTGCTAACATTTGCAAAGTTGACTGTGTTAGTAGTAAAGTTGACCGTGCCGGTAGTAAAATTAACTGTGGTGGCAGCATTACTTACCGTTAATCCAGTTAGTGCGCCTACACTAGTAATATTAGGTTGACTTGATGCACTAGATACAATAGTACCATAGAAGTAGTTAGCACTAATATAATTAGCGCCAATGATGTTACCAGTAATATTTGCATTACCAGCTATGATGTTACCAGTAATATTTGCGTTACCAGTAACAGATGTACCTGTACTTGTAACAACTAATATGTTAGCGTTTCCGCCTGCGCTAACTGTTACATTACCATTAGCTGAAGGTATGTTAATATTGCTATTACCATTACTGAATAAACCAGTGAAGTAGTTTGCACTAATCAAGTTAGCACCAGTAATACTACCGCCTGCCCCTGCGCCAGCACTAATATTATTAGCAATCACATTGCCTGTAGAGGTTAATGTTCCTGCTACATTAATACCTGTACCAGTAACAACTAGGATGTTAGCATTTCCAACAGCACTGATATTAACATTGCCGTTTGCAGATGGTATATTTACATTACTATTACCATTACTAATAGATGATCCGCCGCCTCCGCCACCTGATTGTGCAACCCACGATAAGCTTCCTGCTCCGTCAGTCTGTAATACGTAGCCATTAGTTCCACCTGTAATAACTACATTACCAACTGCACCTAAATTACTTTGACCGGTTACATTTAATGTACCAGATACATTTACCCCAGTTCCAGTAACTATAGCAGTAGTATTACCTACAGCAGTAATATTGATATTACCATTTGCGGCTGGAATAGACACTGCACTGTTACCATTTCCTAAGGTAGAGCTTGAACTTATACTTACCCAAGCTAAATTACCTGTGCCATCTGTTTGTAGATATTGACTACTGGAACCGCCGGTAATTCTAACATTACCTACATTTCCTAAATTAGCAGTAGTGGTTGCAACAAAGTTATTTGCTGTAAGAGTTGTAGTTGTTTTATTAAATGTCAACCCTGCATTGCCGCCAAAAGTACTACCATCATTAAATTGAATAAATGTATTACTTCCACCTGGTGTTCCGCCGCCACCAAAAGACCATGCAACACCATTAGCATATAGTAAGTTGTCAGTTAATACATTACCTGCACTTATATTACCTGTAACCGCTAAGTTACTTAATGTACCAACACTAGTAATGTTTGGTTGTGCATTAGTATAAACAGTACTAGAAACTAATGCGTTCGCTACTTGACCTGAAACATTAGCACCAGCTACACTATTAGCAGTTGCCGCAAATGAAACTTCACCTGAAACATTAGCACCAGCTACACTATTTGCAGTACTTGCATATGCGACCGCGCCTGAAACATTAGCACCAGCTACTGAATATGCAGTGTTTGCAACGTTTGCATTTGCTACAAAACCGGTTACATTAGCACCAGCTACACTATTAGCAGTTGCCGCAAATGAAACTTCACCTGAAACATTAGCACCAGCTACTGCATTAGCTGTAGTAGCATATGTTGCCAATCCAACACTTATATTTGCAATATTAGCATCAGTTACAACAATATTACCATTCATGCCACCATGAGCAGAACATTGGTATTTGTAATTACCTGTTATACCATATGGAACTTTCCAATATAATGTTCCTGATATTTGTCCTTGAGCTGAAGTAGTAGATAATACTGTTCCTGTACTATCAACATGTTCTAAGCCAGTACTGTAATTTGCGCCACCACTTGTTTGAATTAAGAATGGATGTCCTGATACATTCAAATTAAATGCTAATGTTTGACCACTAGTAACATATAATGCAGGATTGACTGTAGCACCATATTGGTCAAAAATATACCCGGAAGATCCACTAGCAGTGACATTTAGTCGTGTTGTGCCTTGCAGATATAATTTATCTGTACTTAGTCCGGCTGTGGTAAAAGTTGTGATATTACCAAAAGTTAATGCACTTAATTGACTACCATTACCGGTAAAGAAGTTAGCTGTTGCTAGATTACCTAAATTAGCATTACCGGATGTGATATTGCCTGTTATAGCTAAACTTGTTAGTGTACCGACACTTGTTATATTTGGTTGTGCGGCTGTGGTTAGAGTTCCAGTAACATAATTAGCACTAACTAAATTAGCACCATTGATGTTACTAGCTGTTACATTGGCAAAGGTGTAATTATCAGTTGTATCTAAATTAAACGGTTGTAACTTTGTAATTGCCATGTAGTAGTTCTCTTAATATAATCCATCTATGTATTTAATCCAATTTGTTTTGTAACAGTTACACAGTTATTTCAATATAATGTATCTTCATTCCACGAATTATTTTAGTGTGTTGTTAATTTTATTCTTTTAAGTTGATGAATAACCAGCGGCTGCTAATCCAAGTCTAGCTGTACCGACACCAGTTGTGTCTGTAGCTACCACACCGGTGTTTGAAACCAAGTTGGTCATACTAAGAACATTGGAGAAATTTGTATTGGTGCCATATCCAAATATAGCTTTATCTCCACCATAACCTGCGGCTGCTAATTCATATCTAGCAGTGCCGACACCTGTTGTATTACTAGCAACCACGCCTGTATTTGATACTAGATTGGTAATTGAAAGATTAGTTCCATTACTACCATAACCAAAAATAGCTTTATCTGTACCATAACCTGCGGCCGCAAGTGAGAATCTACCAGTACCAACACCTGCGGTATCAGTTGCTACTACACCAGTGTTTGATACTAGGTTGGTGGTCGTGATGCCGAATCCATTAAGGTCTTCACCAAATGCAAATATAGCCTTATCAGTACCATAACCTGCGGCTGCCAACCTGTGTATGTAAGCAGTAGAGACAGAAGTATCATTAGATACGACTCCTGTGTTTGACACAAGATTAAATAAGGTAAGCACATTATTGTTTGAGCCTCTACCAAATATAGCTTTGTCATTTCCATAACCGGCGGCCGCAAGTTGACTTCTGGCTGTACCAACGCCTGTAGTATCAGTAGAAACAACACCTGTATTTGATACTAAATTGGTCATTGATACATAAGTATCGTTGTTGCCACCATATCCATATCCAAATATAGCTTTATCTCCCCCATATCCAGCAGCTGCTAATCTCAATCTAGAACTGCCAACACCAGCAGTATCTGTAGCTACCACACCGGTGTTTGATACAAGGTTAGTTACTGATGTTTTAGTACCTGACGATGTTAAAAATCCATATCCAAATATAGCTTTCTGTGTGCCAGGACTAGGCGGCAGAGGCCAGTTATTGGCTTGTTTAGCTTGCATCTGTTGAGTAGCGTTGTAAAATCCAGAATTTGATGCGGCATTAACCTGTGTAGCAGACATTACACCGCCATAATATCTTTTAACCATTTTAGCTTATATCCTCATAACTGCAAGTAACACATAATGTGTTAGCTGTACCGGCTATAGCTCCTAAACTACTGTTTTCTTCTAAGTAATACTGACTTGTTTTATCAATAACATTTAATGTGCTATTGCTAGGAACACTTACATTACCCACAAGTTGAAATAATGTTCCACCAACGTTGGCTGCATTGTAATAACCAACTGTTACATTGGCTGCGTTAGCTCCATAGTTTGCTACGTTTAATACGTTTACTTTTAAGCATTTTCCACTACCGCTAGCATTGTTTAATACTGTAGTTGCACTTGTTGTTGTTAGGTTTGCACCCGTTGTTTTACCATTGATTGTTGTTGCACTGATTATGTTTGGTGCTGCCATATTATCCTCCAAATATTAATGAATAGCCTACTGCGGCAGCTGATGATGCTCCACCACCGCCTCCAGCGGTTAAATTGATTGTTGTTACTTCTATATAACTGCCATTTGCAGGGGCACTGCTGAATGTGATGTTTGCTCCAGATAATGTATAATCTGAACGTAATACTGTTACACCATTATAGTTAACACTAGTTTGATTTATGCCAATTGGAGTAGTGCTTAAAGTAAATATTGTTTGTACACCATTACCAGTAAAGTTATCTACTGTTACGTTTGCCGCATTACCACCACTTTGTGCCA